>Ga0308171_1000230_pt1 | contig 158158 bp, 144 predicted proteins | sample PhyGR1_FD_202135 | JGI IMG/M metagenome (GOLD analysis project Ga0308171, IMG submission 202135) | Phyllosphere microbial communities from UC Gill Tract Community Farm, Albany, California, United States - DLSLSG.R1 | ecosystem: Host-associated > Plants > Phyllosphere > Unclassified | place... | reverse complement strand
AGGTAGTACACCCAGAGGATTCGATGGCCAAAGAAGACAATATTGAAATGCAAGGTACCGTACTGGATACGTTACCTAACACCATGTTCCGCGTAGAACTTGAGAACGGACACGTGGTTACTGCTCACATCTCCGGTAAAATGCGCAAAAACTACATCCGCATCCTGACGGGTGATAAAGTGACCGTTGAGCTGACCCCGTACGACCTGAGCAAAGGCCGCATTGTCTTCCGTAGTCGCTAATTTGCAGTAATCTCATCGCTCTGCATTTTTGAAGCGAAAAAAAAGGCCGGATTTTAATCCGGCCTTTTTCACATCTGCAGCAAGTGATTAATGCACAGTGCCTTCGGTTTTGCGTTTTTCAGCACTCAGGAAGTGATAGGTCAGTTCACCCTTCTCACGATCCAGCGCCACTGACACCGAGCCGCCATCCACCAGCGAACCAAACAGCAGTTCATTGGCTAATGGTTTCTTCAGGCTGTCCTGCACGGTGCGCGCCATCGGACGTGCGCCCATCGCTTTGTCATAGCCCTTCTCAGCCAGCCAGTCGCGCGCTTCATCACTGACTTCCAGCGACACGCCTTTCGCATCCAGCTGCGCCTGCAACTCGACAATAAACTTGTCGACCACCTGATGGATCACCTCTGGTGACAGGTGACTGAACCAGATGATGTTGTCGAGACGGTTACGAAACTCTGGCGTAAAGATCTTTTTGATCTCTTCCATCGCATCGGTGCTGTTGTCCTGATGAATCAGGCCAATCGACTTACGTTCAGTCTCACGCACACCGGCGTTGGTGGTCATCACCAGCACCACGTTGCGGAAGTCCGCTTTACGACCGTTGTTGTCGGTCAGCATGCCGTTGTCCATGACCTGCAGCAGCAGGTTGAAGACATCCGGGTGCGCTTTCTCAATCTCATCCAGCAACACCACCGCATGAGGATGCTTGATCACCGCATCCGTCAGCAGGCCGCCCTGATCAAAACCAACGTAACCCGGAGGCGCACCAATCAGACGACTGACGGTGTGACGTTCCATGTACTCGGACATATCGAAACGCAGCAGCTCAATGCCCAGCGCTTTTGCCAGCTGTACGGTAACTTCTGTTTTACCGACACCCGTTGGTCCGGCAAACAGGAAGGAACCGACCGGCTTGCGATCCTGACCCAGACCTGCGCGGCTCATTTTGATGGCTTCAGTCAGCACCTCAATGGCTTTATCCTGTCCAAACACCAGCATCTTCAGACGATCGCCCAGATTTCTCAGCGTATCGCGGTCGGTTGCTGACACGCTCTGCTCAGGAATACGGGCAATGCGGGCTACGACGGTTTCAATGTCAGAGACATTGATGGTTTTCTTACGCTTGCTGGCCGGCATCAGGCGCGCACGCGCACCTGCTTCATCAATTACGTCGATAGCCTTGTCAGGCAGATGACGATCGTTGATATATTTCACCGCCAGTTCCACGGCTGCACGCACCGCTTTCGCGGTATAACGCACGTCATGATGCGCTTCGTACTTGGTTTTCAGGCCATTCAGGATCTGCACGGTCTCTTCAACAGAAGGTTCCGTGATATCGATCTTCTGGAAGCGACGCGCCAGAGCACGGTCTTTTTCGAAAATGTTGCTGAATTCCTGATAGGTCGTAGAACCCATCACGCGGATTCTGCCGCCAGAGAGCAGCGGTTTGATCAGGTTAGCCGCATCAACCTGGCCACCGGACGCGGCACCCGCACCGATGATGGTATGGATCTCATCGATAAACAGAATGCTGTGTTCGTCTGACTCCAGCTGTTTCAGCAGCGCCTTGAAGCGTTTTTCAAAGTCACCACGGTATTTGGTGCCCGCCAGCAGCGAACCGATATCCAGCGAGTAAATCGTGCAATCTTTCATTACTTCCGGAACATCGCCCTGCTCGATACGCCAGGCGAGACCTTCAGCAATAGCGGTTTTACCCACACCCGATTCACCCACCAGCAGCGGGTTGTTTTTACGACGACGGCACAGCACCTGAATGGTTCGTTCCAGCTCTTTATCGCGACCAATCAGTGGATCGATACCACCGACGCGAGCAAGCTGATTTAGATTGGTGGTGAAGTTTTCCATACGCTCCTCCCCGCCTGCTTGCTCTTCGTTAACCGGATTTTCAGCGCCTGGCGCCTGGCCCGGCTCGTCTTTGCGCGTACCGTGAGAGATGAAATTCACCACATCAAGGCGGCTGACTTCATGTTTGCGTAACAGATAAGCCGCCTGCGACTCCTGCTCGCTGAAGATGGCGACCAGCACATTCGCTCCGGTGACTTCGCTGCGACCGGATGACTGGACATGGAAAACCGCACGCTGCAGGACGCGCTGGAAGCTGAGCGTCGGTTGTGTATCGCGCTCCTCTTCGCTGGCGGGCAGCACCGGCGTGGTTTGTTCGATGAAGGCTTCGAGTTCCTGCCGCAGAGCCACAAGATCCACCGTACAGGCTTCCAGTGCCTCTCTGGCCGACGGGTTACTGAGCAACGCCAGTAACAGATGCTCGACGGTCATAAACTCATGACGGTGCTCACGCGCTCTGGCGAAAGCCATATTTAAACTGAGTTCCAGTTCTTGATTGAGCATTAGGCACCTCCCCCAATTATCGCCCTTACCTGTTTCCTATATGGAGACGGGTTCAGGCCTTTTCCAGCGTACACAGCAACGGATGATGATTTTCCCGTGCATAGTTGTTCACCTGGGCCGCTTTTGTTTCGGCGACTTCTGCAGTAAATACACCACAGATCGCCTTGCCGTGATAGTGAACTTTCAACATCAGCTGCGTTGCACGTTCAACATCATAAGAAAAGAACTTTTGTACGACGTCAATAACAAATTCCATAGGTGTATAATCGTCATTATTCAGAATGACTTTATACATAGAAGGCGGCTTTAACCCTTCGCGTACTTTGTCTTCGGCCAGATGTTCAAAGTTAAGCCAGTCGTTTGTGTTTGCCATAGTGTTCCGTTGAGATTTTGCTTTTAGCCTTATCGGGCTACATGTTGAGAGTTTAACATGCCTGTCAAGCTGCTGGCCGCTGCTGAAAATTTATTCAGAAATTCCCTTGCGCGACCTGCATCACAAAATTTGCAATAGCGTTAACTGCCTCAAATTTTGATGATTTTTTCCCCACCTGGCCCGGTGGTTTGCTTGACGCCAGCGGCGCTTTCTCTACATTCTACCTGCACAGGCTGATTGAGTTTTAATCAAATCCGACTCACAGCTTAAAAGACCTCACCTACTTATAAAATGTCTTGCGAGGGAAGTAAAAGCATGGAGACGGGCACAGTTAAATGGTTCAATAATTCCAAAGGCTTTGGCTTTATCTGTCCGGTTGGCGGTGGCGAAGATATTTTTGCGCACTACTCCACTATTCAGATGGAAGGCTACCGGACGCTAAAGGCAGGCCAGCAGGTTCAGTTCGATGTCCATGAAGGTCCGAAAGGCAATCACGCCAGCCTCATCGTGCCGGTTGAGGTACAGGCCGTAGCCTGACACTGAACCCACCTCTGAACAGTGACCCAAAAATGCCAGCCAGTGCCGCTGGCATTTTCATGTCTGACAGGCCTCAGTCCGCCTGGCCCTGCGCAAGCCCAATCACCCGGGCAAACATCTGTCGCATCAACGGCGGGATGGCTTCCGGCCCGCGTTCCGCCGCCGATGTCGCCACAGCGATCGCCAGTTCTGGCTTGGAGCTCTGGTGAATCGCTTTGGTAATAATACGCCTGGAACTCATCGGGACGTTTAACGGCAGGTGCGCCATCTGATGATACACATCCTGAAAACCGTGCTGATAGAGAAAATTCTCCATATCCAGCGCCGGTAACTGCGTCAGAAAACGCGGCTCAGGATCGCCCGGCTGTAACTGCGTGCGTGCCGTGCTGGCATATTTATTCCCCGCCTGATCGCCGTCAGTCAGCACATGCCAGGCGATACCCATGCGTCGGGCAAACTTCAGCAGTGGCTTCAAACCCGACTGAGCAAACTCTATCACTTTGACGCCTTCCGCCGCGAAGTTGTAACCGCACTGCTGCGCCAGCTCATTCATGATCCAGACTTCGGTTTCTCCCTCCACCAGCAGCCAGCAACGGGCGAACAGCGCCGCAGGCCGGTTGACGCGAATATGGAAGCCGATGCGACGACTCTCTTCGGCGCTCAGTCCTTCCGGACCGATGCGCCAGGCCGTCACGCGTGAGGGCCCACGCACCAGACGGCAGACGTTTTCCACCGGCACCTGTGACAGCAGCTCGGAAGAGTTGGTAGTGGCGATTTTTTGCAGTGGCAGCAGCTTCAGCAGGTTCCATGCGACGGACAGCATAATCGGATGCAGGCGGGTTTCCGGATCTTCAATCAGCAGCAGCGGCCGGGCACCGGCGGCCAGCGGGACGTCGCCGCGTGCTTCGATCAACAGAGTAAACATCTGCAGCAGAATCAGCTGACGACTGCGGGAGTCGGTTCCCGCTATCAGCTGATTGAGGTGATCCAGCGCCCGCCATCCCTGCTCCCCATCGCGCGTCTGCGGGTCCCGTGACCGGGTCTCGCCCCCCGCGCCGGGCGGCTGCACCAGAAAGTAGTGCTGCATCAGTTGCTGCATGGTATTCAGACCCTGACGCAGTACCTCATCGCTGAGCTGCTGCGGATGATGCTCCAGATCGCGCGCCAGCGTCTCCATCCCCGCCAGCAGTTCCGGATGTGGCGGTGATACCGGCACACTGTTGCGCGTCCGCTTGCTGAAACGCGCATCGCGTAATCGCAACACCGGATAACGCTTCAGCAACAGGTCGATTGCCGCCGCGCAGTTCTGTTCAGGCAACAGCTGAGCATTTGCGTCAATAAAACGGCGACGGGTTTCTATGCCGCTGTCACGCCAGGTGGCACTGACGCTGTAGTAAAGCCGACGCTGGCCCTCTGCATCACGCTGCCAGAAGGTCGAGAGCACCGCATCCGGGTCGCTGCTGTCATCACGAAAGTGGAACACCACCGAAAGTCGGCGCATCGGTTCGGTCACATCGCCCGGCGTGAAATGGAAATCAGCCTGGGTAAAAACATAGGCTGGCTCATGGGGCGAAAGCAGCAGGCTCAGGGCATCCAGCAGGCTGGATTTGCCCCATGCATTCTCACCAATCAGCAGATTGGTCTGGGTTAAAGGGAGTGAGAGCTTATTGATGCCGCGGAAACCGCGAATGTCGATATGTTCCAGAATCATAGGCGTCCATCCTCAGTTTATAAACAGCATGGTTGCCGCCTGCCAGCCGGTCAAGCCACTTTCTCAGGGTTTACTCGGTTACGCTTTTTGGTTAGCGTGTGGCCTCTTTATCCCATGGATGGCAATGATATGTACTCCGGACTCCTGATAATTCTGCTGCCGCTGATCGCTGGCTGGCTGTTACCGTTCCGCAAAACCGCCACCCTGCGTCGCGTGAATCAGCTGCTGGGCTGGATGGTTTACGTCATTCTGTTCTTTATGGGCATCAGCCTGGCCTTTCTCGACAACCTGAGCAGCAATCTGCTGGCGGTCTTCCACACCGCGCTGGTGGCGGCGTTCTGCATTCTGCTGTGCAACCTGCTGGCGCTGCGCGGACTGGAAAAATATGCACCCTGGCAGCATTCGCATCGGCAGGAGAAACTGCCGTCACGGCTGCATATGGCGCTGGACTCGCTGAAGCTGTGTGGCGTCGTCGTCATCGGTTTTGTGCTTGGCCTGACCCAGTGGCCCCTGCTGCATCACGCCTCCACGGCCAGCGAATATGCGCTAATCTTCCTGCTGTTTCTGGTGGGCATTCAGCTGCGTGGCAGCGGCATGACGCTGCGGCAGATTATCCTGAACCGTCGCGGCATGCTGGTCGCCAGCGTGGTGCTGTTCAGCGCGCTGATCGGCGGCATGATAGCGGCATTGTTACTGGGCGTGCCGCTGAAAACCGGTCTGGCATTAGCCAGCGGCTTTGGCTGGTACTCGCTCTCCGGCATTCTGATGACCGAAGCTTTTGGCCCGGTCATCGGCAGCGCCGCCTTCTTCAACGACCTGGTGCGTGAGCTGGTCGCCATCATGCTGATCCCGGCGCTGATTGGCCGCCATCGATCCAGCGCGCTGGGACTGTGCGGTGCCACCTCAATGGACTTCACCCTGCCGGTGCTGCAGCGGGCGGGCGGCAATGAGATTGTCCCGGCCGCTATTGTGCACGGTTTCGTGATGAGCCTGCTTGCCCCGATTCTGATCGCCCTCTTCTCTGCCTGAATCCTGTCTGAGATGCGCTGAGCTTTGCCCAGCGCATTTTTTCACGCCTGCTTTTCTGCCGTGTCGTCTACGCTTCTTTTTTCGGTTCTGGTCACGTCACTCTTCAGGGCGGGCCGACAAAGGAGAAGAGCATGAAACAATCCGTGGCGGCGCTGGTCGCCAAAACGCTGGAAAGCGCGGGCGTAAAACGCATCTGGGGTGTCACCGGGGATTCCCTTAACGGCCTGAGCGATAGCCTTAATCGTATGGGCACCATCGAATGGATGCCGACACGCCACGAAGAAGTCGCCGCCTTTGCGGCGGGCGCAGAAGCCCATATCAGCGGTGAACTGGCGGTCTGCGCCGGTTCCTGTGGACCCGGCAATTTACATCTCATCAACGGCTTGTTCGACTGCCATCGCAACCGCGTCCCGGTTCTGGCGATTGCGGCGCATATCCCCTCCAGCGAAATCGGCAGTGGCTATTTCCAGGAAACCCATCCGCAGGAGCTGTTCCGCGAATGCAGCCACTATTGCGAGCTGGTCTCGAATCCTGAGCAGTTACCGCAGGTGCTGGGCATCGCGATGCGCAAAGCGATTCTGAATCGTGGCGTCTCAGTGGTGGTACTGCCTGGTGATATTGCGCTGAAACCGGCGCCGGAAAGCGCCAGCGCAGAGTGGTATCCACCGCAGTTGCCGCAGGTCCTGCCTCAGCCCGCCGAACTGGCCCGGCTGGCACAGACGCTGAACGAGGCCACAGATATCACGCTGCTGTGCGGCAGTGGCTGCGCCGGTGCGCATCAGGAAGTGGTGGCGCTGGCAGAAGCGCTGAAAGCGCCGATTGTCCATGCGCTGCGCGGCAAAGAACATATCGAATATGACAACCCTTATGATGTCGGCATGACCGGGCTGATCGGTTTCTCATCCGGTTTCCACGCCATGATGAATGCCGGGACGCTGGTGTTACTTGGCACCCAGTTCCCCTATCGCGCCTTCTATCCGGAGAACGCAAAGATCATTCAGATCGACATCAATCCGGGCAGTCTGGGATCACACTGTCACGTCGATCAGGCCTATGTCGGTGATGTGAAAAGCACACTGCAGGCGCTGCTGCCGCAACTGACGCCTAAAAGCGATCGCAAACATCTCGACAGTGCGGTTAAGCATTATGGTGAGGCGCGTAAAAGTCTGGACGAGCTGGCGCAGCCCAACGATAAGCAGCCGATCCACCCGCAATATCTGGCACAGCAGATCAGCCACTACGCCAGCGACGACGCTATTTTTACCTGCGATGTCGGAACTCCGACCGTCTGGGCGGCGCGCTACCTGAAGATGAACGGCCGACGTCGCCTGCTGGGTTCGTTTAACCACGGCTCGATGGCGAATGCGATGCCGCAGGCGCTGGGCGCGCAGTCGATCGATCGCAATCGTCAGGTTGTCGCGCTGTGCGGCGATGGCGGCTTCAGCATGCTGATGGGTGATTTTATCTCGCTGGCGCAGCTGAAAATGCCGGTCAAACTGGTGATCTTCAACAACAGCGTACTGGGCTTTGTGGCGATGGAGATGAAGGCTGGCGGCTATCTCACCGACGGCACCGAACTGGAGAATCCTGACTTTGCCGCTATCGCCCAGGCCTGCGGCATCCGGGGTATCCGGGTGGAAAAGGCGTCGGAACTGAATGGCGCGCTGGAGCAGGCGTTTGCCCATGATGGCCCGGTGCTGGTGGATGTCATTACCGCCAAAGAGGAACTGGCGATGCCGCCGCAGATAAAAATGGAGCAGGCCAAAGGCTTCAGCCTCTACATGCTGCGCGCCATCATGAATGGTCGTGGGGATGAGGTGGTAGAACTGGCGAAAACCAACTGGCTGCGGTAAAACAGAGGTTCCATCCAGGCGGGCGTGATGCCCGCCTTTTTTTTCTCTTCCGCCACGTTCAGGAGCATAAGGTGATTGATTTACGCAGTGATACCGTGACCCGGCCCAGCGCCGCCATGTTAAGCGCGATGATGTCTGCCGAAACCGGTGATGACGTCTACCGTGACGATCCCACCGCTAACGCCCTGGAGGCGGAAGCCGCACGACTGAGCGGCAAAGCCGCAGCGCTGTTTTTCCCTACCGGCACCCAGGCAAACCTGGTGGCGTTGCTCAGCCACTGTGAACGCGGCGATGAATATATCGTCGGTCAGCAGGCGCACAACTACAAATATGAGGCGGGCGGCGCAGCGGTGCTGGGCAGTATTCAGCCGCAGCCGGTACTGGCCGCCGACGATGGAACCCTGCCGCTTGACGTGGTGGCTGCCGCTATTAAGCCGGACGATATTCACTTTGCCCGCACGCGCCTGCTGAGTCTGGAGAATACCCATCACGGTAAAGTGCTGCCGCTGGCGTATCTGGAACAGGCCTGGACCTTCACCCGCGAGCATAAGCTGGCGCTGCATATTGATGGCGCGCGTATTTTCAATGCAGTAGTCGCACAGAAGACCACGCTGGCGGCAATTGCCCGCTACTGCGACACTCTCACCATCTGTCTCTCTAAAGGTCTGGGCACGCCCGTCGGTTCGCTGCTGTGTGGCGATACGGCGCTGATTGAGCGCGCCCGTCGCTGGCGTAAAATGACCGGCGGCGGCATGCGCCAGACTGGTATTCTGGCGGCGGCGGGTCTCTACGCGTTAGAACACAACGTGGCGCGACTGCAGGAAGATCATGACAATGCCGCCTGGCTGGGACAGCAGTTGCATGAACTGGGCGTCAGCGTTATCGATCAGCAGACCAACATGCTGTTCGTGTCCGTGCCGGAAGCCCAGGTCAAACCCTTACGTGAGTGGATGAAGGCGCGTGGCGTGTTAATCAGCGTGGGAACGCGCACCCGACTGGTCACCCATCTGGATGCTGATCGTGCGGCGCTGGAGCAGGTTGTCACCCACTGGAAAGCGTTTCTGCAGCAGTAACCCGCTACTCCGCCGCGCCATACTTCTCCAGTAGCGCGGCTGCTATCGCGGCGGTTTCGGCATCGGGCTGACCGCGATAATCCTCAGGCCGGAAATGCATCTGAAACGCGGCAATCACCTTCTGCTGCTCACGCGCACTCATCCCGGCTGTCACCGCATAACCGTATCGCTGCAGGCTTTCCATGAGCGGCTGCACGGGCACCCGCGCGTGCGGATCCTGACCCGCCAGATAAAACTGCACCCGTCCGGCATCGGGCCAGGCACCGAGTCCGCGCTGCGCCAGCGATTGCCACGGGAACAGTGGACCGGGATCCTGTTTGCGCTGCGGCGCGATATCACTGTGACCGACAATGTTTTCCGGTGGAATGCCGTAACGGCGGGCAATATCGCGCACCAGCGACTCCAGCGTGGTGATCTGCGCGGCGGTAAAGGGCTGCCATTCGAGACCGGTCAGCGTCCGGCGATAACCCCGGTTCACCAGTTCAATACCAATCGAAGTGTCATTGATGCGACTGGCGCCGCGCCAGAAACTGGGTCCGGCATGCCAGGCGAGTTGCTGCTCCGGCACCAGCTGCCAGATGACGCCTTTACCGGCGCGCTGAGGCGGCTGGCGCGGGATCAGATAGTGGGCGCTGACTTCCCGATCGGTGAGTGTCGCCAGCGACGAAGGAAAATCTTCGGCGGTGTAGTGGATCACAATCACCTTCACCCGCGGTCGCGCGCCCTGCGCCGGATGCCGCAGATCGGCCCAGTAGCCGTCACGGGATTCCATCCCGGAGTGGCACCCCGCCAGCAGCAGCGCCAGCAGCATCAACAACCCGCGTTTCAACGGATGATCACCGCCGTGCCGCTGACGCTGACCATCAGCATGCTGCCATCTTTGCCGACCGTTTCGTAATCAATATCGATACCGACTACCGCGTTGGCGCCCAGCGCTTTTGCCTGCGCTTCCAGCTCTTCAAACGCAATCTCGCGCGCCTTGCGCAGCTCTTTCTCATACGCGCCGGAACGGCCGCCGACTACATCACGGATGCCCGCGAAAAAATCACGGAAGATGTTGGCACCCAGAATCGCTTCACCGGTTACCACACCGCAATATTCGCTGATGCTGTGACCTTCCAGCGTGGGGGTTGTTGAAAATTTCATCGCATTCTCCTTGTTGAAAACCGGGCTAAGGCTCTTTCGACTAAAAAGCACGGCTATACTCTATGCTAAAAAGGGCACCTTGCCAGAGAACCATAAGGAAATCGAGATGAGAAACAACGCGTTTGCGCTAATGATCCCGGCGGCCCTGCTGCTCAGCGCCTGTACCACCGTTGAGCCAGTCATTAAGGATAATGGCCCGCGTACCGCCCCCTGCATTGAAGGCGGTCCTGACCAGGTAGCTCAGAAGTTTTACGACCTGCGTGTCGAACAACCCACGCAGGGCCTGCCTGACAGCAACACCCTGGCAAAATATCGCCCTTACCTGAGTGATGCGCTCTATCACTCCCTGCAGGCGGCCAGCGGCAGCAATGCCGGCGCACAGTGGCGTAACGGCGATCTCTTCTCCAGCCTGTCACAGGGCCCGACAGCCGCCAGCGTCGCCGATGCCTCCTCCATTCCGAACCGCGATGCGCGCAACATCCCGCTGCGGGTCGATCTGAGCCGCGACGGCAAACAGTGGCAGGATGAAGTGCTGATGATCCACCAGGGCACCTGCTGGGTGGTCGACGACGTGCGCTATATGGCTAACCCTGCCCATGCCGAAGGTGGAAGCCTGAGCCAGATGCTTGAAAAATCAAAAAAATAACCTCAGCTTTAATGGTTATGAGAAGCGCAGCCGCCACAGGCGCTGCGCTTTTTTTATTGCTGCCGCCCGCCACACGGCGCTGGGCTGACGCCAGACGGCGCATGATATTGTGCTAAGCTTTAGCTGTTTACCTGCTGTTTTACAAATTTTAACCCACCTTATTTGCATAACTATTCTGGTGACGTTAAAATCCGCGACACTAATAGCTATTCAAATCTGGCGCATGAGTATTCAACTAAACGCAATAAACTGCTTCTACGGTGCTCATCAGGCGCTGTTCGACATCAACCTTGAGTGTCCGCAAGGCGAGACCCTGGTTCTGCTGGGTCCCAGCGGTGCGGGTAAGAGTTCGCTGCTGCGGGTACTTAACCTGCTGGAGCAGCCCCGTTCAGGTCAGTTGCAGATTGCCGGCAATCAGTTCGACTTCACTCAGAAACCGTCCGATGCCGCGATTCGCGAACTGCGTCAGAACGTCGGTATGGTGTTCCAGCAATATAATCTCTGGCCGCATCTGACCGTGCTGCAGAATCTGATCGAGGCGCCCTGCCGGGTTCTGGGCCTCAGCAAAAGCGATGCCCGCGCCCGTGCTGATAAGCTGCTTGACCGTCTGCGCCTCACGCCCTACAGCGATCGCTTTCCGCTGCACCTTTCCGGTGGCCAGCAGCAGCGTGTGGCCATTGCCCGCGCACTGATGATGGAGCCGCAGGTGTTGTTGTTCGATGAGCCGACGGCCGCGCTGGACCCTGAAATTACCGCACAGATTGTCAGTATCATTCGCGAACTGGCACAGACCCGTATTACCCAGGTGATTGTGACCCATGAAGTGGAAGTGGCACGTAAAACGGCCAGCCGCGTGGTTTACATGGAGAACGGTCGCATTGTGGAACAGGGCGATGCCAGCCGCTTTACACAGCCGCAAACCGAGGCGTTTGCTCACTATCTTTCGCACTAAGTCAGGATGCTAAAAATGAAAAAAATGGTACTTGCTGCACTGCTTGCCGGTTTTAGCCTGAGCGCTACCGCGGCACAGACAATTCGTTTTGCGACCGAAGCCTCTTATCCTCCTTTTGAGTTTGTGGATGCGGACAACAAGATTCAGGGCTTTGATGTCGATCTGGCCAACGCAATGTGCAAAGAGATCGACGCAACCTGTACCTTCACCAACCAGGCGTTCGACAGCCTGATCCCAAGCCTGAAATTCCGTCGTTTTGATGCGGTGATGGCGGGCATGGATATCACGCCGGATCGTGAAAAACAGGTCCTGTTCACCAAGCCTTACTACGATAACTCGGCGCTGTTTGTTGCTCAGAAAGGCAAAGTAGCCAGTGTTGAAGCGCTGAAAGGCAAACGCGTTGGCGTCCAGAACGGCACCACTCATCAGAAATATCTGACGGATAAACACAGCGACATCACCATCGTTCCTTACGACAGCTATCAGAACGCGGTGCTGGATCTGAAAAATGGCCGTATTGATGCTGTCTTCGGTGACACCGCCGTGGTTAATGAGTGGCTGAAGCAGAATGCTGCGCTGGCTGCCGTTGGCGATAAAGTGACGGATAAAGCCTACTTCGGTACTGGCCTGGGCATTGCGGTACGCACCGGCAATACCGATCTGCAGACTAAATTCAATGGCGCGCTGGATAAGATCAAAGCGGATGGCACGTACAAAACCATCTACAGCAAATGGTTCCAGCAGTAATCTCTGATGAATGAAATGATGACCCTCGCAAGCGCCGCCGGGATGACCGTCGGCCTTGCTGTTTGTGCTCTCATCGCTGGCCTGGTGCTGGCGATGATTTTCGCTGGCTGGGAGTCACTGCGCCTGAGACCGCTGGCGTGGATTGGCACCGGTCTGGTGACGCTGATCCGTGGCCTGCCGGAAATTCTGGTGGTGCTGTTTATCTATTTTGGCGCCTCACAGCTGCTGCTCACCCTCTCTGACGGTTTCACGCTGAACTTCGGGCTGCTTACGCTGCCGGTTCAGATGCAGATTGAGAACTTCGATGTCAGTCCTTTCCTGTGCGGCGTGATTGCGCTGGCGATGCTCTATGCCGCCTACGCCTCACAGACGCTGCGCGGCGCACTCAAAGCGGTGCCGGTTGGTCAGTGGGAGTCGGGTCAGGCGCTGGGCATGAAAAAATCGGCCATCTTTCTCCGGCTGATCATGCCGCAGATGTGGCGGCACGCCCTGCCCGGTCTGGGCAATCAGTGGCTGGTGCTGCTGAAAGATACCGCGCTGGTCTCGCTGATCAGCGTCAATGACCTGATGCTGCAAACCAAAAGTATTGCCACCCGTACGCAGGAGCCGTTTACCTGGTTCCTGGTGGCGGCCGCGATCTACTTAGTGATTACGCTGTTCAGTCAGGCGGTGTTACGCCGCATCGAACTGCGCACGACCCGCTTTGAACGGGGGAACAGCTAATGCTGGCCTATCTGCCTGAACTCCTGAAAGGGCTGCACACCAGCCTGACGCTGACGGCGGCCTCGCTGGTGGTGGCTCTGCTGCTCGCGCTGCTGTTCACCGTGGTGCTGTCGCTGAAAACACCGGTGTTTAATCCGCTGGTGAAAGGCTTTATCACGCTGTTTACCGGTACGCCGCTGCTGGTGCAGATCTTCCTGATCTACTACGGTCCGGGTCAGTTCCCGTCGATTCAGCAGATCCCCTGGCTGTGGCATTTACTGTCGCAGCCGTGGCTCTGCGCGATGCTGGCGCTGTCGCTGAACAGCGCGGCTTACACCACGCAGTTGTTTTACGGTGCGGTCCGGGCGATTCCTTCCGGACAGTGGCAATCGTGCGCGGCACTGGGCATGAGTCGCAAAGATACCCTGCGCATTCTGCTGCCGTATGCATTTAAACGCGCCCTCTCCTCCTACTCCAATGAAGTGGTGCTGGTGTTTAAAGGCACCTCGCTGGCCTACACCATCACCCTGATGGAAGTCATGGGCCATGGTCAGTTGCTCTATGGCCGCACCTACGACATCACGGTCTATGCCGCAGCAGGCCTGATTTATCTCTGCGTTAACGGCTTGCTGACGCTGATGATGCGCCTGATCGAAAAGCGCGCTCTGGCCTTTGAACGGCGTAACTGAATTCCGGGCGAGGCTCCTCGCCCTTTTCGCCTGAAAAATCACACTAATTGCATAAAAATTCATTTTATGGCAGGGTATCGCCTTCTCTGGCTGACCACATCACAGGAATCATAAAATGAAAAAATGGATTATTGCCGCTGCGCTGGCTTCACTCGCCATCACCGCCCAGGCAGCAGAAAAGATTCGCTTCGCCGCTTCAGCAACTTATCCGCCATTTGAAACGCTTGATCGGGAAAATAACCTGGTGGGGTTTGATATCGACCTGGCTAAAGCGCTATGCCAGCAGATGAAAGCGGAGTGCACCTTTACCAACAACGCCTTCGACAGCCTGATTCCGTCGCTGAAGTTCCGCCGCTATGACGCGGTCATTTCCGGCATGGATATCACCGCTGAGCGCAGCAAACAGGTCGATTTTACCCAGCCCTATTACGCTAACTCCGCCATTGTGATCGCCCAGAAAGGCAAATTCAGCAGCTTCGGTGATCTGAAAGACAAACGCATCGGTGTTGAAAACGGCACCACCCACCAGAAATATCTGCAGGATAAGCATCCGGAAGTGAAAGTGGTGGCGTATGACAGCTATCAGAATGCGATTCTGGATATGAAGAATGGCCGGCTGGATGGCGTGTTTGGCGACAGCGCAGTCGTGAATCAGTGGCTGAAGACCAATCCGGATCTCGCCACGGTCGGTGAACATGTCACGGATACAGATTACTTTGGCACCGGCCTGGGCATTGCGGTACGTAAAGGCAATACCGCGCTACGCGATCGGTTCAATCAGGCGCTGACTGAACTGAAAGCTAACGGCAGCTGGCAGCAGATCAATCAGAAATGGTTCCCGGAGTAATTCCGGGGATTTCACCGGCTCAGTGCTGACGGCGGGTTAACAGCGTCAGCACTTCAAAATGGGCGGTGTGCGGGAACATATCGAACAGCTGTACCTTTGTGACCTCATACGCGCTCAGCCGGGCAATATCCTGCGCCATGGTCTGCGGATTACAGCTTGAATAGAGCAGATAATCCGGGGCCATCTGGCTGAGATAATCACACAGCGCTTCCCCAATCCCACGGCGCGGCGGATTTACCAGCACCAGCTGCGGCACCGCGTCGCGTCCGGTCGCAAACGCCGTAGAGTCCAGCGCCGCAAACTGCACTTTTTCCAGTCCCAGCATCTCAGCAGAACGTCGGGCGCATTTAATCGCCTCAGCACTAATCTCAATGCCGGTCAGCTCCATCTCGGGTGTCGCGCAGTGCAGGCCAAAACCGCCTACGCCGCAGAAGAGATCCCACATGCTGTTAACCGGCAGCGCCCTGACCCAGTCGCGCGCGGTTGCATAGAGTGCGCTGGCAACCTGCGGGTTGGTCTGAAAGAAACTCTGCGGGCGGATCCACAGCGGCACGCCGTTGAAGTTCTCTGCCAGCGACTGCGCGGGCGTCAGCGCAATCTCCTCTTCTCCCTCCAGAATCGCCATATGCACCGGCTGAATATTGGCCGAGATCACCGCCAGCTGCGGCAACTGCTGTTGCAGCCACGGCAATGCCGCGCGCAGTTGTTCCAGCTTGGCGGTTGAGCGCAGGACAAAGCGCAGCATAATGCCGCCCTGCTGGCTTTCGGTAATCAGCAGGAATTTCAGCTCGCCGCGTTTGCGCGCCACGTTATAGGGCGTCAGCCCGGCACGGGCGATAAAGGGCTTAAGCGCCGCAAACACCGGCTGGAAGCTGGCGGGATAGAGCGGGCAGTCGCACAGATCGACAGCCTCGCCATCACGATGGATAAGACCCAGCACCGGACGCTCCACACTGCCGCTGACCACCATTTTGGCTTTGTTACGGAATGCCTGCTGCGGTGATGTTACCGGCGGCAACCAGGCCGCAACCGGCTGTTCAGCCATTAACTGTTCCAGCATCGACTGTTTGTCGCCTAGCTGTGTGGGATAGGGTTTTTCCAGCCACTGGCAGGAGCGGCAACGGTTAGCGTCATAAAGCGCGCAGTGCATGGTAAAGCCTTAACGATGGGGTCGGGCGGAGCGCGATTGTATCATCGCTTTCTGAAAAAAGCGCGGCTGCTGGCGGGCAGAAACAGCAGCATCAGCACCACCAGGTCGGGGATTTTCTGCGACAGGGTGTGGTGGATAATCTGGACGTTGTTGTCGCCATCGATGCTGAAAATCTCCGGGTAGATCCCGCCCAGCGAGGCGAACAGCATATAGATCAGCACAACCCCCTGCGTCGCCGCATAGCCCCAGCGGCCGCGGTTGCTGCCGCGCATCAGGGTAAAGGCGCAACGCAGTTCGAACAGGAAGATCAGCTGGCTGGCGATAAAGATGAGTGTAGAGTCCCAGGACTGGGCGCTGCGGTGCACAAAGTTGGCAAGTTCGCTGTAACCCAGCTCGTTTGCCAGCATCAGAACGCTCAGGCAGCGGGTCGCGATAATAGCAATGCCCGCAACCGTCACCGGAACCGGTGCGCCTGAGAGCGTGGCGCTGCTTTTGAAGATTTCTGACATAGTCCGTGACTCCACCTGATCGAAAAACGGGCCGGTTAAACCGGCCCGTTCATATAGTGGCAAAGGTTACGGATTTCAGCCACGTTTAGCTTTCTGAATATCGCTTAAACGCTGTTTTTCTTCGTGTGCCATGAACCGCCAGGCGATAAAACCGACTAAACCGACCACAAACAGGATCAATGAGGCCAGCGCGTTGATTTCCGGGTTAACACCACGACGCACGGTGGCGAAGATCGCCATCGGCAGCGTGGTAGCGCCTGGCCCGGTCACAAAGCTGGCAATCACCAGATCGTCGAGTGACAGGGTAAACGCCAGCAGCCAGCCGGTGACAATCGCTGGCGCAATCATCGGCACGGTAATTACGAAAAAGACCTTCAGCGGCGTCGCGCCTAAATCCATCGCCGCCTCTTCGATTGAGCGGTCCAGTTCGCGCAGACGCGAGTTAATCACCACCGCCACATAGGCGGTACAGAAGGTGACGTGCGCCAGCCAGATGGTCAGCATGCCGCGTTCGCTCGGCCAGCCAAAGGCGTTGCCCATCGCGACGAACAGCAGCAGCAGCGACAGCCCGGTGATGACATCGGGCATCACCAGCGGCGCGGTCAGCATAAAAGCAAAACCGTTGTGCCCGCGGAAGCGACCAAAGCGCACGATAATCACCGCCGCCAGCGTGCCCAGCACCACTGCCATGGTGGCCGAAAGCCCGGCGATGCTCAGACTCAGCAACACCGCGTCGATCATCGCGCTGTCCTGGAACAGTACCCTGTACCAGTGGAACGAGACGCTCTCCCACACCGTCACCAGCGGGGAGCTATTGAAGGAGTAGACCACCAGCAGCAGCATCGGCGCGTAGAGGAACAGGAAGCAGCAGATCAGAATGCCGGTACGCCAGGGCGAGCGGATGGTTGGCAAATTATTCATGCCTTCTCTCCCATTTCACGGTTTTGATGCTTATGGAACCAGATGATCGGCAGAATCAGGATTAGCAGAATAATCACCGCCAGCGCGGAAGCTACCGGCCAGTCGCGGTTGTTAAAGAACTCCTGCCACAGGATACGGCCAATCATGATGCTGTCCGGGCCACCCAGCAGTTCAGGAATCACGTACTCCCCCACCGCCGGAATAAACACCAGCATCGACCCGGCGATAATGCCGCCTTTGGTGAGCGGCACAATCACGCTGAAAAAGGTCTTGAGCGGACGCGCACCCAGATCCAGTGAGGCTTCCACCAGCGAGTAATCGATACGGGTCAGCGCGGTGTAGATCGGCAGCACCATAAACGGCAGATAGCAGTAGACGATACCGATATAGACCGCGGTGTTGGTGTAGAGGATCACCAGCGGATGATCGATCACACCCAGCCACAGCAGGAAGCGGTTCAGAATACCGTTGTTGTTCAGCAGTCCCATCCAGGCGTAGACGCGCACCAGGAACGAGGTCCACGACGGCAGGATCACCAGCAGCAGCAAAATAGTGCGCATCGACGGCTTGCTGTGCGCCACGGCCCAGGCGAGCGGATAGCCAATCAGCAGACAGATTACCGTGGAGATCGCCGCCACTTTCAGCGACTGCAGATAGGCGTCGATGTAGAGCGGGTCGTCGGTCAGCGTCAGGTAGTTGCCGAAATTGAGCACAATACTGAACTGGTCATCTGCCCAGCTCACCAGCTCGGTGTAAGGGGGAATCGCCCGCGCAATGTCCGCGAAGCTGATCTTCAGCACCGTCAGAAACGGCAGCAGGAATAACAGCACCAGCCAGACATAAGGCAGTGCGATCACCAGCTTGCGGCCATGCTGCATTTTTACCCGCGTGGCCCAGCGCTGCAGCGGCGTGCCGACCAGGCGGGCGGGCGCTTTGGCGCGTTGGAAAATCTGGCTCATAGCCGCTCCTTAAACCGTCAACACCACGCAGCTGTCGCTTTCCCAGCAGAGGCGGACTTCATCGCCCCAGGTCGGCAACCCTTTGCGGTAGCGATGCGCGTTTTGCAACTGTGCGCTGATCATCTGTCCGCTGTGCAGACGGACATGGAAGATAGAGAGGTCGCCGAGATAGGCGATGTGAACCACTTCACCCACCGCAAAGTTAAAGCCATCGGCGGGCACTTCATCGCACAGCATCACTTTTTCCGGACGCAGCGCGACATGCACCGGCACGTTATCGACCACCGAAACATCGGAATCGACTTTCAGCGGATGCATCAGGCCGGGACTGTCGATCACCAGGCCATCCGCCTGACGTTCACGCAGTAAGCCTTCGAAGACGTTAACCGACCCGATAAACTCCGCGCTGTAGCGGCTGGTCGGATGCTCGTAAATCTCCTCCGGCTCGCCAATCTGCACAAACTTGCCGCGATTCATAATCGCGATACGGCCTGCCATGGTCATCGCCTCTTCCTGGTCGTGCGTCACCATCACGCAGGTGGCGCCCACGCGCTCCAGAATATCGACCACTTCCAGCTGCATCCTGTCGCGCAGCTTCTTATCCAGTGCGCCCATCGGCTCATCCAGCAGCAGCAGTTTTGGCCGCTTCGCCAGGCTGCGGGCCAGCGCCACGCGCTGACGCTGACCACCGGAGAGCTGATGCGGTTTGCGTTTAGCAAACTCCTGCATATGCACCAGTGCCAGCATTTCGGCGACCCGACTGTTGATCTCCCCTTTCGGCAGCCGATCCTGCTTCAGACCAAAGGCGATATTCTGCTCCACCGTCATGTGCGGAAACAGCGCGTAGGACTGGAACATCATATTGATCGGGCGCTGATAAGGGGCAACGTGCGACAGGTCCTGACCATCCAGCACAATCTGGCCGCTGGTTGGCGGTTCAAAACCGGCCAGCATGCGCAGCAGCGTGGATTTTCCACAGCCTGACGCGCCCAGCAGGGCAAAGATTTCACCTTTATAAATGGTCAGACTGACATCATCCACGGCGTGCTGGCCGTCAAAGGATTTGGTCAGATTGCGAATTTCCAGCAGCGGCGTTAACGCCTTTGCGGTTTTATTTTGAGGACGGGGAATGGCATCGTTCACAAAGGGTTCTCTCCGGAGCCAGGCGGAACATTGCGGCAAAATTTGCCGCTAAAAATGGCACAACAGAGGCCGGGGTTGCGCCTCTGTTGCTGATGCGTGACAGGTCAATCCGTTAAGGACGATCTACTTACCACTTTTTACTTTAGTCCATGCGCGCGTACGCACACGATCCAGTTTCGGATCCTGGACTTTCAGCACGAACAATTTCGACATCGCTTCTGGCGTCGGGAAGATACCCGGGTTGTTGCGGACGTCGGCATTGATCAGCGGCAACGACGCTTTGTTGCCGTTGGCGTAGTTCATTTTGTTGGAGACATCTGCGATCACTTTTGGATCCATGATGTAGTTGAGCCAGGCGTAAGCGCCGTCGAGGTTTTTGGCATCTTTCGGGATCGCCATCATATCGAAGAACGCCAGTGCGCCCTCTTTCGGCACACTGTAGCCCAGATGCACGCCATTTTTCGCTGCATCGGCACGGTTTTTCGCCTGCAGAATATCGCCCGACCAGCCGATAGCGACGCAGATGTTGCCGTTGGCCAGATCGTTAATGTACTGCGACGAATGGAAGTAGCGGATATTCGGACGCAGTTTCAGCAGCAGGTCAGTGGCCGCGCCGGAATACTCTTTGGCATCCGAACTGTTAGGATCTTTGCCCAGATAGTTGAGGACCGTGGCGAAAATCTCTTCCGGTGCATCCAGGAAGGAGACGCCACAGCTTTTCAGCTTCTCCAGGTTTTCCGGCTTCAGCACCAGATCCCAGCTGTTGACCGGCGCATCGGCGCCCAGTGCGGCTTTGACCTTGTCGATGTTGTAGCCGATACCGGTGGTGCCCCACAGGTACGGAATGGCATATTTGTTACCCGGATCGTGCTGCGCCACTTTTTCCATCAGCGCCGGATCGAGGTTTTTGTAGTTTGGCAGTTTGCTCTTGTCCAGCGGCTGGAACACCCCGGACTGCAGCTGACGCGCCAGGAAGCTGGAGGATGGCACCACCACGTCATAGCCGGTGCTGCCCGCCATCAGTTTGCCTTCCAGCACTTCGTTGGAGTCAAACACATCGTAGACCACTTTGATGCCGGACTGCTTTTCAAAGTTCGGCACGGTATCTGGCGAAATATAATCGGACCAGTTGTAGACGTGCAGCGTTTTATCTTCCGCCATGCTGCTGGCCGACGCGGCCATCAGCGCAGCAGCTACCACAGCTGACAGCCATTTCTGACGTGAGTTGAACATATTTTTCCATCCTCCTGAGCGGGTCATTACAACGCTGCAAACCAGAGATCCCTGCATTGCGTTCTGTACAAGACGTCAGTGACACAATGAATCATTATTCAGCGGGAGTTTAATAGCAAAATCCTATAGCTGAGGCGAAGTTACGCGCCTGTCACAGCCCCGCAAGCATAGCCCCCCCGGTCAGGCTGTACCAGACCCCAGCGTAAAAAACGCCTGAAACCGATATTTTATGCATGTTTAAGCTATGAGGTTCGGCTTTGATGGCATAAACCACGACAAATATCTGGCGTTAAAGGGCAAAGTGCAGAATAAAAAATTATCGCGGCAGCGGATGGCGGGCATAAAAAAGCCGTCTCAGGGACGGCTTAGTGGGCGACCATGTCGGGCTAGTGCAGCACAGAATGGACGCTGGTCACCGGAACGTACTCTTCTTCTTCACCCACAATCAGCAGATTGTTGGCAAAGGCTTCCAGGATCACCATGGAGATCTGCTCTTCACTCTGTTTCATAAAGTGTGAGAACTGACCAAAGGTTAATCCGGCGGTCGTAATCATTGACTGACAGACAATGAGTTTCGGCAGATTATCATCCTGAATGTCGATAAATGCTTTCACCGTCAGTGAGCTGGCATTGATTTGCGACAAATCGCCAACCAGCGGAATCAGCGCCGTCGGCTTCACTTCAGCCAGCGCCGAAAACAGAATGACGTTGTCGACCAGATCGATTTTGGCGTCAAACACCCCATCGAAGTTTTGCATGTGCGGCAGATGAAGTGCCTGACAGGCATCGCATTCGAACCAGGTGATATTTTGCTGATCCAGCCAGCGACGCAGCAGGTCGATATCCGGAACGACAAGAGAATCCATCGTAAAATCCCAGTGGGGTGATAAACAGGCGACTTAGCTTACGGAAAAATGGGCGGCGATGCCATGAAAACTGCTGAAAAGCGCGTGTCAGCCAGCGGTTTTAGGACGGAGCCCGGGGATGGCCTGCTGCTCAATCCGCTCAATCATCAGCGCGGCGAGGTTAAGGTCACTGCTGGTTTCAATGCCTTCCAGACCGGGCGAGGCGTTCACTTCCATCACCAGCGGGCCGCGATGGGCGCGCAGAATATCGACACCGGCCACTTCCAGCCCCAGCGTGGCGGCGGCTTTCACGGCCATCTGCCGCTCCTGCGGCGTAATCACCACCGGATACGCTTTGCCGCCGCGATGCAGGTTAGAGCGAAAATCGCCCTCTTTCGCGACCCGCTCAATCGCTGCCACCACCTGGTTACCAATTACCAGACAGCGCACATCACGCCCCTGTGCTTCTTTAATAAATTCCTGCACCAGAATATGCGCATTCAGGCCGCGAAAAGCATCAATAACGCTTTCTGCCGCCTGACGCGTTTCCGCCAGCACCACGCCAATGCCCTGAGTACCTTCCACCAGCTTGACCACCAGCGGCGCGCCGCCGACCATGGCGATCAGATCGTCAGTGTCATCGGGCGAGGAGGCAAAGCCGGTGACCGGCATATCGATGCCTTCACGTGCCAGCAGCTGCAGCGAGCGCAATTTATCCCGGGTGCGGGTAATGGCGGCGGACTCATTCAGGGGATAGCTGCCGCACATCTCAAACTGTCGCAGCACTGCCGTGCCATAAAAGGTAATGGCGTTGCCGATACGGGGGATAACAGCATCGAAATGGCCCAGCGGTTCACCGCAATAGTGAACCGCCGGTGAGGCGGGATTGATGTTCATATAGCAGGAGAGCGGATCGATGATTTGCACCTCGTGGCCGCGCGCGGCGGCCTCATCACGCAATCGTCGACTGGAGTAGAGCGTCTCATCACGTGACAGGATAGCTATCTTCACCGCTGCTCTCCCTTTCTGAATTAACGCGTGGCCCAGCCCTGCTGATGCAGATAATCGAGCATAAACGGACGCGTCTCTTTAATGATCAGCCGCTGAATCAGCTCGCTCCAGGTTTCGCTACGCTGGTTGCTGTCGCGCTGCTGGTAATAGAGTTCCGTGCGGCTATCGTATTCTGCCAGCACCGCCGGATCCAGTGGCTGATAGCGATTTTCATGCACCAGCATCGCATGTGGCATACGCGGTTTGACGTCCGGCTTTGATTCCGGATGTCCCAGGCAGAAACCAAACAGTGGCAGCACAAATTTTGGCAGGCCCAGCAGTTCGGTCACTTCTGCGATGCTGTTACGAATGCCGCCGATAAAGACGCCGCCCAGATCCAGAGACTCCGCGGCGACCATGGCATTCTGTCCCATCAGCGCGGTATCGACGCAGCCCAGCAGCAACTGCTCGGCACGGCCCAGCTGCGCATCCGGGCAAATCTGCAGGTGGCGATTAAAGTCCGCGCAGAAAACCCAGAACTCAGGCGCATCTGCGACCCACGTCTGTCCGCCCGTCAGCGTCACCAGCTTGTCACGCAGCGCTTTGTCGGTGATACGGATAATAGAAGAACACTGTAAAAAGCTGGATGTGGACGCCGATTGCGCCGAATTAATAATCGCTTCACGCTGGGCTTCGCTGACCGGCTGGTCAGTAAAGGCGCGGATCGAACGGTGGCTGCACAGTAAATCAATGGTCGGTGTCATAAAGTCTCCAGCAACATTTATCTTTTTTTATCAATCTGATTGAACAGCTGTGGCGCGATCGCTTTCGCGGTGCGCCACATTAACAGCCAGGCAGCAGGCAGCATCAGAACCACGCCAGCGATGAAGAGCACAGTCGCCAGGGTCTTGACATCAGCCAGACCGGGTAGCGGAAGCCAGTGGTTGATCAGCAGCAACGCGCCCAGGATCAACAGGCCACCTGCCGCCTCCAGCACCACCACAAACCGGGGTAATCTGGCCACACTCTGCATCACATCCTCCTGCCTTAGCGGCTTACTGAGCGTCAATTATGGTCAACAACCCAAAAATTGCGCGGGTTACACGGGTTGCCGTCGCGAAAAATCTCTTATTTCAGAGGGTTCCTGAACGGGCGGTAATAGCGTGCGGGCATCAGACTAACAGGCAAATCCTGCTTTCCTTAAGCGATACGAGCGGGCATCATGGTTGCCATTCTCTGTTTCATTGTGTGATATACATCACATAATAGTCGCTGCAAGGAGTTCTCAATGATTGCTGTTATTTTTGGTCGTCCGGGCTGTCCCTACTGTGTCCGTGCCCACGAACTGGCCGACAAACTGACCGCTGAGCGCGATGATTTTAGCTATCAGTATGTCGATATTAATGCAGAAGGCATTACTAAGGCCGACCTGGAAGCGAGCGCCGGTAAACCGGTCAGCACCGTGCCGCAGATTTTCGTGGACGAAAAACACATCGGTGGCTACACCGAGTTTGCTGCCTGGACCAAAGAGAATCTGGGATTTGTCGCGTAAGCGCAGATAGCCGGAATGAAAAAGGCGAGACAGGAATTCCTGTCTCGCCTTTTTGCTTTCTGCCTGAGGCAAATCATCCGGCAGCGTTTAGTTGATTGATGCCATCACAATCTGCATCAACCGCACCAGCAACGCTCCGCATCCTGCCCAGAACAGCGCACTCAGGCTCCAGGCGACTAAAAAGAATCCGCTGCTGTGAATAAACAGGCTGTTATTTAACAGCAATGCTGCCAGTAACGTTCCCCAGAGTCCCATCAGCAGCGTGCTTTTTAACGGGCTTTCCACCTGCATCAACGCCATTACAATACCGGGCAACATAAAGAGCAGGAGTTCGGGCTGACCCCGAAGCGGGCCGGGACCGACCTGCCAGAAATGACAGGTAAAAACAAACACCAGACTATACAACACCACGCCGCACAGGCGGGTAGTCCAGAGATAAGAACGCTGCGGCATACCACCCCACTGATTAAAAGTAACCCCGACAATAACCTGCTGATATCCCTGATGCGTTCAGATGGAAATAAAAAGAAACAGTTCGCTGTGGCAACGAATGAAAACAGCCAATAGCTGTGAAAGATTTTTGTGATTAGAATAGCGCCGCGGTAAAGGTTCCATTTGTCGTGTTGATACAACAGAACCTCAACGGCTTGCTCACGATAGCGAAAAACAGGCCACTCTTCAATAGCTTACATGTAAACAAGAAGTTAAACAGTGAATATTAACGTCGCAGGATTGTTAAGCGGAAATGACATTTTGTTATTGTTTGTCGTTTTAGCGCTCGGCCTCTGTCTGGGTAAGTTGCGTCTTGGCTCAGTTCAGCTGGGAAATTCGATTGGCGTATTAGTCGTTTCGCTCTTATTAGGCCAGCAACACTTCACGATCAATACCGATGCATTGAGCCTGGGCTTTATGCTGTTTATTTTTTGTGTCGGCGTTGAAGCCGGTCCCAACTTTTTTTCCATTTTCTTCCGCGACGGTAAAAACTATTTCATGCTCGCCATCGTCATGGTGGTCAGCGCGCTGTTGCTGGCGCTGGGGCTGGGCAAACTCTTTGGCTGGGATATTGGTCTTACCGCTGGCATGCTGGCCGGATCGATGACCTCAACGCCGGTGCTGGTCGGCGCGGGCGATACCCTGCGGCAAAGCATCAGCGATCCAAAGCAGCTCGCACTGATGCAGGATCAGCTGAGCCTCGGTTATGCCGTGACCTATCTGATTGGCCTGGTAAGTCTGATTTTTGGCGCCCGCTACCTGCCCCGTCTGCAACATCAGGATCTGCCTACCTGTGCCCAGCAGATCGCGCGTGAACGCGGTCTGGATGCCGACAGCCAGCGCAAAGTCTTCCTGCCGGTGATCCGCGCCTATCGCGTGGGCGCGGAGCTGGTGGCGTGGAGTGGCGGCAAAAACCTGCGTGAACTGGGTATCTATCGTCAGACCGGTTGCTACATTGAGCGCATCCGCCGCAACGGTATTCTCGCCAGTCCCGATGGCGATGCGGTGCTGCAGCTCGGTGATGATATCTCGCTGGTAGGCTATCCCGACGCCCACGCCCGGCTCGATCCCAGCTTCCGAAATGGCAAAGAGGTGTTTGACCGCGATCTGCTGGATATGCGCATCGTCACTGAAGAGATCGTGGTAAAGAACCACAACGCGGTGAACAAGCGCCTTAGCAAGTTAAACCTCACCGATCACGGCTGCTTCCTGAACCGGGTGATACGCAGTCAGATTGAGATGCCGATCGACGACAGCATTATGCTGAACAAAGGCGATGTGCTGCAGGTCAGCGGCGAGGCACGACGGGTGAAAAGCGTGGCGGATCGCATTGGCTTTATCGCGATTCACAGTCAGATGACCGATCTCTTAGCCTTCTGCGCCTTCTTTATCGTCGGTCTGATGATTGGTCTGATCACCTTCCAGTTCAGCAATTTCAGTTTCGGTATTGGCAACGCGGCGGGCCTGCTGTTTGCCGGTATCATGCTCGGCTTCCTGCGCGCTAACCATCCGACCTTTGGATATATTCCGCAGGGAGCGCTCACCATGGTGAAAGAGTTCGGGCTGATGGTGTTTATGGCGGGTGTGGGTTTGAGTGCTGGTAGCGGCATCAATCACGGTCTGAGCAGCGACGGTGCACTGATGCTGCTGTGCGGCCTGCTGGTGAGCCTGATTCCGGTGATCATCTGTTATCTGTTTGGCGCTTATGTGTTGAGGATGAACCGCGCCCTGCTGTTTGGTGCCATCATGGGTGCGCGCACCTGCGCACCGGCCATGGAGATCATCAGTGATACGGCACGCAGTAATATTCCGGCGCTGGGCTATGCCGGGACCTATGCCATCGCCAACGTTTTGCTGACCCTGGCCGGGACGCTGATTGTGATTATCTGGCCGATATTGCCCTTATAAAATTTTTTTGTCGGCGTCCAGAACTTTATAGTTAAGCGATAGTCATAATAAGTGCCACTGCTTTTCTTTGAAATCCCCAAATTGTGGAGCCCGCTGGTCTTTTTCCCGGCGGGTTTTTTTATGCCTTTTTTCCTCGCAGCCCCACTCCACCGGCACCACAATCAGACACGAAACGGTCATAAAACTTAAACAGTTGTGCAACTCATTATCAGATTCAGAGCCTTTCCGTAGACGAATCGCCCCATAAAAAGCAGGATAGATGGCTGTTAAGTTAGCTATTTGTGCTGAGGAATTTATCCCGAAATGGAAGAGCTGAACCACTCACTGTTTACTGCCATCAATGCCACACCGGCGTCCCCCGCCTGGTTAATCCACCTGGCGACCTTTATTGCCAGAGACCTGATTGCCATTGTGCCGCTGTTAATTGTGGCGATGTGGCTCTGGGGACCGCGCGATCAGGTTTCTTCACAGCGGGCGCTGGTACTGAAAACCGGCATGGCGCTGATTTATGCGCTGGCGATCTCCTGGTGTGTCGGCCATCTGTTACCGCATCCCCGCCCTTTCGCCATTGGCTACGGTTATCAGTTCCTGCATCACGCTGCCGATGACTCTTATCCCAGCGATCACGGCACCACGATTTTCACCTTTGCGCTGGCCTTTATCTTCTGGCATCGCCTCTGGTCGGGTGTGGTGCTGATGGTGGCGGGTTGCGCTATTGCCTGGTCACGGGTTTACCTGGGCGTTCACTGGCCAATGGATATGCTGGGCGGGTTCCTGGTGGGTCTGCTGAGTTGTCTGGCATCGCATCTGGCGTGGCAGTTCTATGGTGAGCGGATGCTGGCGGTGATCAACCCGCTCTATCGGGCGCTGTTTGCCCTGCCGATTCGTAAGGGCTGGACACAGAATTAAGAAAGGGACTGCTCATAAGCCTGAGTCAGGATCTCACAGCGATCGATAAGCTTAACCCGAAGGGAACACGGGCAGAGGAGGAAAGCGTCCCGCGCCATGGACAAAAACGCCGGGAGCGTTTTTGAACAACGCAAAGCGTTGGCCCGTTTACGGGCGCACCTCAGGGATGAGGTGCGTAATCGCGCGGGCAGAGCATGTCAGGGACTGGCCTTAGCGTCTTTCCGATCTGACCGTGTTCCCTGAGCAGGCTCTGTCTTACAGCTTACGGAACACACTAATCAACTGTCTCAGGGACGCATCAGCGTCCCTGCTGACTTATGACAGCCACTTCCCGAACCAGCCGTTGAACTTCATCATCACAAAATCAATCATCCGGCTGAAGAAACCGCCTTCCGGCACATCCTGCAGCACCACCAGCGGACGCTGCTCGATCGTTTTGCCATCCAGCTGGAAATCGATGGTGCCGACCACCTGATTCTTCTTCAGCGGCGCTTCAAGCTGCGGCGCATTGAGTTTAAAACTCGCCTTCAGATTCTTCATCTGCCCTTTCGGGATGGTCAGCGCGGCATCTTTCGCCACGCCCAGATTCACCTGACTCTTATCACCGAACCAGACCCGCTGCTGCGCAAACGGCGCATCCGCTTTAATCGGCGTCACCGTTTCAAAGAAACGGAATCCCCACGTCAGCAGCTTTTCACTTTCGCGGAAACGAATGGCATCGCTGGCGGTGCCGAGTACCACCGAGATCAGACGCATATCGCCCTCGGTCGCGGAAGCGACCAGGTTATTGCCCGCGCCGGAGGTATGGCCGGTTTTAACGCCATCCACCTTGAGGTTGGTGCTCCACAACAGGCGGTTACGGTTGATCTGACGGATATTGTTAAAGGTGAACTCTTTCTCTTTATTCAGCGCGTACTCTTCCGGCACATCGCGGATCAGCGCCTGAGCAATCAGCGCCATATCCCGCGCCGTGCTGTACTGCCCTTCTGCATCCAGACCATGCACCGTCATAAAGTGGGTGTTCTGCAGTCCCAGCGCCTTCACGTAGTTGTTCATCAGGCCGATGAACGAGTCCTGACTGCCCGCCACATAATCCGCGAGCGCAATACAGGCGTCATTGCCGGACTGGATCACAATCCCTTTATTCAGCTCATGCACCGGAATACGATCGCCCGGCTTGAGGAACATCAGCGAAGAGCCGCGCAGCTTAGGATTACCGGTCGCCCAGGCATCCTGTCCGACGGTGACCAGATCATCCGGTTTGATCTTGCCCGCTTTAATCGCCTGACCGACCACATAGCTGGTCATCATCTTGGTCAGACTGGCGGGATCGAGACGCTGATCGGCACTGGATTCGGTTAACACTTTACCGCTGGCGTAGTCGATCAGGATCCACGCTTTAGCATCAATACCTGGCGCGGCGGGAGCCTGCTCAGCAAAAACGCTGATGGGGGCAAGAATCAGTAATGAGGTGGCAGCAAGGTGCCGCAGGCGAGATGAGAAGCGAGTGTTTGTCATGGGCTTGGCCGGATTGTCCTTGTTAAATCGAAATTCCAGGGGCAGAAAATTCTCACTCAAACGCTAACCGTTGCCGGCACCGAAAAAAACCGCCGAATCGTAAAGTTTTTTAGAGTTTAGTAGAGTAACCCTGGCATAAGCGCCGCGCGCGTGCCGGTTTTCGGGGATTCTGTCGCTATAAAAACTGAGCGAAATTCCGATTTTTCGCAGAAGAGTTAAGCCCGTCACAAATATCAGTTAACCTGAAAGCCAGTCAGCCGAGGAGACCGACCATGGACTTAGCCCTTTTTGATCTTGATGAAACACTCATTTGTGAAGACAGCACCAGCCTGTGGCTGCGCTGGCTGGTATCACAGGGATTCGCCCCCAGTGAACTGATTGATCAGGAACAGGCATTAATGAATCAGTACTATGCCGGTACGCTGTCGATTGAAGAGTATATGAACAAAACGCTCTCCCCTCTGGCGGGCATGGCGACGCTGACCGTTGAAGGCTGGGTGCGACGCTTCATCCAGCGCGACATTCTGCCTCGCGTTTATCCTGCCGCCCGCGAGCGGATTGAGTGGCACCGGGCGCGCGGCGACAGAGTGATGGTCATCTCTGCCAGCGGCGAGCATCTGGTGGTGCCGATTGCCGAGAAGCTGGGCGCCTGCGGTGCGCTGGCGATTGGCGTTGAAATCGTGGACGAGCGCTACAGCGGCAACACGTATGGCACCATGACCTATAAAGAGGGCAAGGTGACCCGACTGGGTGACTGGAAAGCGCTGCAGCAGGAGGAGGCATTTGACCGCACGTGGGCTTACAGTGACTCAATGAACGACCTGCCCCTGCTGGAACAGGCCGATCATGCCCATGTGATCAATCCGGATGAACAGCTGCACCAGGAAGCGTTAAACCGCGGATGGCAGGTTTATCACTGGGCACGCTGATTCAGAGCCTGGCCCATCAGTCTCTTAGCCGCGGGATGCTCCGGCATCCTGCGCTAATCCCACCTTCAGCAGCTTGCCATTGGCCTCATCGGTCAGCACATAGAGATAACCATCCGGCCCCTGCCGTACATCGCGAATCCGCGCGTCCTGATCGCCCAGCAGACGCTGCTCTTCCACCACCTTCTCGCCGTTGAGACTCAGGCGAATCAGGTTTTTCTCTTTCAGCGCGCCGATGAACAGCGAGTTTTTCCATTGCGGAAAACGCGCGCTGTTATAAAACGCCATGCCGCTGATGGCCGGAGAGACCTTCCAGTGGTACAGCGGCTGTTCGGTGCCCGCGACATGGGTGCCCTTTGACTCCGGCACTTTTTCGCCGCTGTAGTCAATGCCGTACGTCGCCAGCGGCCAGCCGTAGTTCTTGCCCCGGCCCATGATATTCACTTCATCGCCGCCGCGCGGGCCATGCTCGTTTTCCCATATCATGCCGGTCCAGGGATTAAGCGCCAGCCCCTGTGGATTACGCAGTCCATAGGCCCAGATCTCTGGCCGTGCGCCGGGCTTTTTCACAAATGGGTTATCGTCCGGCACGCTGCCATCGGCGTTGAGCCGCAGCAGTTTGCCCTGCAGCTTATCGAGGTCCTGCGCCGCGCTGCTGACAAAGTTGTCGCCAAACGCGATCCAGAGATAACCCTGGGTATCAAACGCCAGCCGGGTGCCGATATTGTTGCCGCTGGAGAGCATCGGCGTCTGCCGAATGACCTCGCGGAAATCGCTGAGCTGCCGGTTATCCTGGCTCAGCGTGCCAGTGCCTACTACCGCACCCGCTTTGCCACTGCTGTTCGCCTCGGTATAGCTGAGCCAGACGCGACGACTGGTCGCGAAATCGGGAGCCAGCACGACGTCCAGCAAGCCGCTCTGCCGTTCAGCCCAGACTTTCGGCACGCCTTTGATGGGCTGCGACAGGCCACCCTGTGGGCTCCAGCTGCGCAGCTGTCCGCTGCGTTCCGTAATCAGCAGCGTTTTTTTGTCGGGCAGGAATGCAATGGACCATGGATGTTGTAACTTATCCTGTAAAACCTCGACCTTTACGTCGGCGGCAAACAGCGGCGAGGCCGCAAAAAGCGCGCCACTCAGCAGCAGGGCTGTCGATAAACGGGACATAGGGTTCTCCTGACGGGATAGCGTGACCTTAAGCGTAGTCATCCGTCGCAGGGTGAACCTGAGGCTTTACAAAAGATTAAGAAGGAAACCCGCCGCAGGACGCAGCGGGTGAAAAGCATTACTCGAAGCAGGTATCAGGATTGTCCGACAGGGTAATGAACTGCTTACCCCCCTGGGTCAGCGCCATGATGGTGCCGGTTTCTATGTCGTAAACCCAGCCGTGCAGACGCAGTTTGCCGTTACGCAGGGCAACGGAGACTGACGGATGCGTCTTCATGTTGTTGAGCTGAGCGATGACGTTCTCTTTGACCATCTCGTTCAGTTTCTTCTCTGGTGAGTCATATTCACGCTGCTCAACCACCGCTTTTGCCGCATCGGCATAGCGCAGCCAGTGCTCAACCGCAGGCATGGTGTCCATGCAGGCGCAGGAGGCGATGGCGTTCATCGCACCACAGTTAGAGTGACCACAGATGATGATGTCGGAGACACCCAGCGCGACCACCGCATATTCGATAGTGGCAGAGACACCGCCTGGCTCCGGGCCGAATGAGGGAACGATGTTGCCCGCATTGCGGATAACGAACAGCTCTCCTGGCTCCTGCTGTGTGACCAGTTCAGGCACCAGACGGCTGTCTGAACAGGAGATAAACAGCGCTTTCGGATTTTGATTTGACGCCAGGCTTTTGAAAAGATCCTTCCTTTCAGGAAACACATTCTGCTGGAAATTCAGAAATCCGTTGATGATCTCTTTCATTATTTAGCTCTCACATTATCCATTCATTACCTGAGGGGCATAGCCCCCTCAGTGGGGTTAGCGGGTTTATTATTAATGAAAACAAGTGAATATCAACCCGCGTTTTTCAGTCAGACGTGAAGCGCTGCGACTTTCAGCGTTTCGCTTATCTGTCGGGCAGCGGCACCGGAGCGGATTTCTTTTTATAGCACGGGAAGTTACCGGAAACGGCAGGGTTTAATCGACCCGCTTTTTTTGCCTGTGCCGCGGACCGGCTTTTACGCGTTTTTTCACTACTTTACGTCGGGGGAGGAGTCAGAAGAAAGCTTTCGCCGAATCAGGAACCGACCCGGAAGAGGTGGCGGGCAGCCCATGCACCAGGCTGCCACCACGGAAAGATTCAGCACTCAGCCATACTGCTGCTGATGCGCCTTTTTGCGTTTCAGGTAGTCCCCATCTTCACGCAGTTTGTCCCAGTACGCTTTGAAAACAGCCGCCGCAGCGGCCTTTTCCTCGTTGACGCCGCGCGGCAACTCTTTGCCGTCCGCGTCATACTTGCGTCCGCCTTTGTGGTTGCTGTAACGGCGCGCACGGGTGTACCCCATCTGGATAAATTTGCGCGCCATATCCATGCCAACAAAATCGTCCTGACGCCGGTAATCCTCAAACAGCGCCATGATTTTCTCAGCGGACTCTTCAGCAATGGGAACGGTGCGAAAACGCCAGTGCGGCAGAATTTCGCCTTTATAAGGCTCGACCATCAGCACACCCTGCTCGCCACGCCCGACCTGATAAAGTTCGGGATGCTGACGGAAGTCGATAGTGCTGAAGTCCTGATCATAATCGAAAGGTTTCATCTCTTTAGTTTAGGATCAAGTGCGTCACGTAGCCCGTCGCCGAGCAAATTAAATGCCAGAACCGTAAGGAAGATGGCCAGGCTGGGGAAAATGGCCACGTGCGGCGCCATCACCATATCGGCCCGCGCTTCATTCAGCATTGCGCCCCACTCCGGCGTGGGCGGCTGTGCGCCCAGCCCCAGAAACGACAGGCTGGCGGCGGTGATGATCGAGGTGCCGACACGCATCGTAAAATAGACCACAATCGGCGAAACCGTGCCGGGCAGGATATGCCGCATCAGGATCGTCCAGTCAGATGCACCGATGCTGCGTGCCGACTCAATATAGGTCTGATGCTTCAGCACCAGCGTATTACCGCGCACCAGGCGGGCAAAGGCCGGGATACTGAAAATAGCGACCGCCACAATCACGTTGCTCATGCCGCTGCCCATAATCGCCACCACCGCTATCGCCAGCAGAATGCCGGGGAAGGCAAACAGTACATCGCAGATGCGCATGGTGATGCGGTCCCACCAGCCTTCGTAATAGCCGGCTAACAGACCAAAGAATGTGCCAATCAGTGCGCCTATCACCACCGAGAAAAACCCGGCGATCAGGGAAATCCGCGTACCGACCAGCACCCGGCTGAAGATATCGCGGCCCAGCGAATCGACGCCAAAGAAGTGCAACAGTGACGGTCCCTCATTGAGCCGGTCATAATCGAAGTAGTTCTCTGCGTCGAACGGCGCAATCCATGGCGCGATCACCGCCAGTATAATCAGCAGCAGCACAAACGCCCCGGCCAGCAGCGCTACCGGTTGCTGCCGGAAACGCCGCCAGAACTCCCGCCACGGCGTACGCACCCGATTTTCCGTCATCAGCGGCATCGTTTTCAGTGCCGCCTCACGTCGCCAGTTTTTCATCGCGACTCCTTAAAGCGAATAGCGGGATTGATTACCGCATAGAGCATGTCGACAAACAGATTGATCAGAATAAACTCCAGTGAAAACAGCAGCACTTCGGCCTGAATAACCGGATAGTCGCGCATCGCCACCGAGTCAACGAGCAGACGACCCAGTCCCGGCCAGTTAAACACGACCTCGACGACGATCGATCCCCCCAGCAGAAAGCCAAACTGCAGCCCCATCATCGTGACCACCGGAATCATCGCGTTGCGCAGGCCATGTTTCACCACCACCAGCGACTCGCGCACCCCTTTGGCCCGGGCGGTCCGCATGTAATCTTCCTGCATCACCTCCACGAACGAAGCGCGGGTAAAGCGCGCCATGACCGCCGCCACCGCCGCGCCTAAGGTGATTGAAGGCAGAATGTAATGTTTCCAGCTGTCAGCACCCACGGTTGGCAGCCAGCCCAGCTCCACCGAGAAGACCTGCATCAGCAGCATGCCCAGCGCAAAGGCGGGAAACGAAATGCCCGACACCGCCAGCGTCATCCCCAGTCGATCGGGCCAGCGGTTACGCCAGACAGCCGAAACGATGCCGATGGTCATGCCAAAAATCACCGCCCAGATCATGCTGGCCAGCGTCAGCAACAGGGTCGGCATAAAGCGCGAGGCGATCTCATCCGCAACCGGCCGCTTCGAGACCATCGACTGACCAAAATCGCCCTGCAGCGCATTCAGCATGAAATGCCAGAACTGCTGCGGTAGCGGCTGATCCAGCCCCAGCTCCTGACGCACCAGCGCCACCACCGAGGCATCGGCTTCCGGCCCGGCGATCAGGCGTGCGGGATCGCCCGGCAGCAGGTGAACAAACAGGAACACCAGCACCGCCACAATCAGCAGCGTCGGGATCAGCCCAAAGAGTCGTTTGAGAAAATAGTTAAACATGCAACATCCTGCAGCAGCGGCCAGCCACGCGGGCTGGCCGGCTCCGTTACTTCAGAGTGGCCTCATCAAAATTGAATGAGGTATCGGGCATCACATAAAAACCGCTGAGGTTTTTGCTGTTGGCAGAAACCAGTTTCTCAACCACCAGCGGGATCCACGGATGGTCCTGCCAGATGGTGTCCTGTGCATCTTTATAAAGACGCGCTTTCTCAGCACGGTCTGTAGTTTTCAGCGCATCGGCCAGATCTTTATCGACCTCAGGATTGCTGTAGAACGCCGTATTGAAGATCGCCGGTGGCCAGGCTGCGGTCGCAAACAATGGCGTCAGCGCCCAGTCTGCTTCGCCGGTTGAGGCAGACCAGCCGGTGTAGAACATGCGCACACCGCTCTCTTTCTGGCCTTTGCCTTCCACTTCCGCGGCGCGCTGTCCCGCATCCATCGCGGTGACTTTCACCTTCACGCCAACCTGCGCCAGCTGCTGCTGGGTGAACTGCAGGACTTTCTGCGCGGTGCTGTGGTTATGTGACGACCAGAGCGTGGTTTCAAATCCGTTCGGATAACCCGCCTCTTTCAGCAGTGCCTTAGCTTTAGCGGGATCGTAGCTGATGGCCGGATAGGTCTGCGCAAAATCGACGGCAGGCGGCACGATGCCGGTAGCCGGTGTGGCGTAACCGGAGAAGGCCACCTTCGCCAGCGCCTGACGGTTGATGGCATATTCCAGCGCTTCACGTACCTTCGGGTTGTCGAACGGCTTCTGGGTGACGTTGAGGCTGATGTAACGCTGCATAATCGAAGGCGAGGTCACCACATCCAGCTTGCTGTTCTTCTCCAGCAGCTTCACCTGCTCATACGGCACCGGGAACGCAAAGTTCGCCTCGCCGGTCTGCAGCATTGCCGCACGGGTATTGTTGTCTACCACCGGACGCCAGGTGATGCTGTCCAGCTTCGGATAGCCTGGCTTCCAGTAGCCGTCCCACTTCTTCACCTTCACAAAATCGGTCTGGTTCCAGGTGTCAAACACAAACGGACCGGTTCCCACCGGATGGAAGCCGATCTCTTTACCATATTTTTTCAGCGCGGCAGGCGAAATCATCGCCGCCGCCGGATGCGCCAGATTGTTGATAAAGGCGGAGAACGGCTCTTTCAGCGTCACTTTTACCGTGGTCGGATCCACCACTTCGGTGCTGGCGATGCGCTTAAAAAGGTTGTAGCGCTTGAGATGATTATCCGGGTTGCTGGCGCGATCGAGGTTGACCTTAACCGCTTCCGCATTGAAGTCCGTGCCATCCTGGAATTTAACGCCGGGACGCAGCTTAATGGTGTAGGTCAGGCCATCGGCGCTGGCCTGATAGCTCTCCGCCAGCACGTTGGTGAGCTTCATATCCTTATCGAAGCCAAACAGGCCCTGATAGAAGGATTTCGCGACCGCCTGCGACAGCGTGTCGTTGGCGTCATAGGGATCGAGCGTGGTGAAGTTGGACGCCACGGCAATCACCGCATCCTGTGCTGCCCAGGCGGGCAATGTCATCGCGCTGCTTAACACGCCAGCTGCCAGTAACCCTTTACGCATCGTCATCTGCATCTTGTTCTCCTGTAATCCCTGTCGGGTTGGTCGCCGGGGCGACATCTTCACTGTTCAGGTCGCGCTGATAACGTGGCGGGCGACGAAATGGCCCGGAGCCACCTCCATCAGCGGCGCCACTTCAGGTTCATCCCCTAACGCATGGATCGGGCTGGGGATCTCATCGACCAGTAAGGCACGTTCGCGACGCCGGTGAGCCGGATCGGCGACCGGCACCGCGGCCATAAGTTTTCGGGTGTAGGGATGCTGAGGCTGTTCAAATACCGCCTGACGCGGCCCCATCTCGACTATCTGGCCGAGATACATCACCGCTACGCGGTGGCTGATACGCTCCACCACCGCCATATCGTGAGAAATAAACAGGAAGGCGATGCCAAACTCACGCTGCAGGTCGAGCATCAGATTAATAATCTGCGCCTGAATCGACACATCCAGCGCCGAGACGGACTCATCGGCGATCACCACTTTAGGATTCAGCGCCAGCGCGCGGGCGATACAGATGCGCTGACGCTGTCCGCCGGAAAACTCATGCGGATAACGCTGCGCATGTTCCGGCAGCAATCCTACTTTATCCAGCAGCCAGGCAACGCGCTGCTCCGCCTCACGACGCGGCATCGCCTTGTGGACCAGCAGCGGCTCCATAATTGAGAAGCCGACCGTCAGCCGGGGATCGAGCGAAGCGTAGGGATCCTGGAAGATAAACTGAATGTCGCGTCGCAGATGGGCCAGCGCGGCGCCGGAAAGATGGTCTATCCGCTGGCCGTCAAACGTCAGCGTGCCGCCCTGACTGGCCACCAGCTTCAGCAGCGATCGCCCGGTGGTCGATTTACCGCAGCCGGACTCCCCCACCAGCGCCAGCGTCTCACCGGCATAGAGATCAAAACTGACTTTTTCGACGGCGTGAACCCGGCTTTTAACGCGGTTCAGCAGGCCGCCGCGAATATCAAAGCGGGTAACCAGATCGCGCACCTGCAAAATCGGTGGCTGCAGGCGGCGAACCGTATCCTGCGGCACATCATCGACCGCATCGCTGTGCAGCAACGGGAATTTGGCGGGTAAGGGCTGTCCCTGCATCGAGCCGAGCTTTGGCACCGCCGCCAGCAGCGCCTGGGTATAGGGCTGCTGCGGCGCACTGAACAGCTCGGCGACCGGGGCATTTTCCACCACTTCACCGCGATACATCACCTGAACCCGGTCGGCCATTTCGGCGACCACGCCCATGTCGTGCGTGATAAAAATCACCCCCATCTGCATCTCTTTTTGCAGCACGCGGATGAGCTGCAGAATCTGCGCCTGAATGGTGACGTCGAGCGCGGTGGTCGGCTCATCGGCAATCAGTAGTGCCGGTTTGCAGCAGAGCGCCATCGCGATCATCACGCGCTGACGCATCCCGCCCGACAGCTGGTGTGGGAAGCGCGATAAAACATTGTGTGCATCGGGAATACGCACCAGGTCCAGCATCCGGCGCGCCTCAGCCAGCGCACCGGCGTGACTCAGGCCCTGATGCAGACGAATGGATTCAGCAATCTGCTCGCCCACCGAAAAGACCGGATTCAGCGAGGTCATCGGCTCCTGAAAGATCATCGCCATATCCGCGCCGCGTACCCGGCGCATCTGACCTTTTGAGGCGCGCATCAGATCCAGCACGTCGCCGTTACGACGACGCAGCTGCACCTCACCGCTGACGATGCCGCCCGCCTGCTCAATCAGCCGCATCAGCGCCAGCGAGGTGACCGATTTACCGGAACCTGACTCCCCCACCAGCGCCAGTGTTTCGCCGCGAAACAGATCGAGCGACAAATGACGCACCGCGTCTGTGACGGTGCCTTCGTGCTGAAAACGCACATTGAGATCGCGTACTGCCAGTACCTGCTCAGGGGCCAGCGGCGGTAACGTTTGCCTGTCGCTCATCACTGCTCCTTAACTTTCGCGATAGATAGCGACGTCCGCCGCTTCGCCGACTCGCCCAACGCCCCGGTACATGCCTTCGCTGTTAAACGGCAGCGCCACGTTGCCTGCGCGATCGACCGCAATCAGCCCGCCGCTCCCGCCCAGTTCCAGTACGCTGTCATGAATGACGTTAACCGTAGCCTGCTGCAGTGAGCGTCCGGCGTAGCGCATCTGCGCAGCCACATCGTAGGCCGCCAGCGTGCGCATAAAGACTTCGCCGGTGCCGGTACAGGAGACTGCCACGCTGTCGTTGCTGGCGTAGCAGCCTGCACCCGGCAGCGGCGAGTCGCCGACCCGCCCGGCCTGTTTGTTGGTCATACCGCCCGTTGACGTCGCAGCCGCGAGGTTGCCCTCAAGATCCAGTGCAACCGCGCCAACTGTGCCGAATTTACGGTCCGGGTCGAGCGGATCGTCGCTGTGCGCGGCACCATCATGGTCCAGCACTGCGGTATCGCTGTTGAGCGCACGCTGCAACTGCTCCCAGCGTTCCGGCGTTGAGAAGTAATCAGGCGCAACCGTTTCCAGTCCATTCGCCACTGCAAACTGCTCTGCACCCTCGCCGATAAACAGCACATGTTCGCTTTTTTCCAGCACGGCTCGTGCTGCCAGCACCGGATTGCGAACCCGCGTCACGCCTGCAACCGCGCCCACCTCCAGCGTTCGGCCATCCATGATGCAGGCATCGAGTTCATGGGTGCCCTGATGGGTGAACACCGCCCCTTTACCGGCGTTAAACAGCGGACACTCTTCCAGCAGTCGCACGGCCTCGGTCACCGCATCGAGTGCGCTGCCACCCCGAGCCAGTATCTGCTGACCCTGAGTGACAATATCGTGTAGCGCCTGGCGATAACGTTGTTCCTTTTCGGCGCTCATTGCTGCGCGCGTAATAGCACCTGCGCCGCCGTGAATGGCGATCACTGCATTGACCATAACGCTCTACCCTGTAGTTGCATCAGGACGAAAAACACTGATTTAAAATGGTTTTCACCGGGTTTGGGTGATTTTTGACTATAGAAAGCCTGCTAAGTGTTGTAAAGCGGAAACTGTTCCTGTGGTTATAACCTTTTCTTACCACTCTATTTCCTTTTTGCCATAACAACTGGCGCGCCAGGCCGACACCGATGTGACTCAGCGGCCAATCCGACCCATAATAGGCAGCATCTGAAACAACCAGGCTGGACTGTTCATGGAAAGTTTTACTGCAGGTTTGATCTCCCTTGAGGAGGCGCAACAAAAAATGCTGTCACAGCTGACGCCCGTCACCGACTCCCTGAGCGTGCCGCTGGCCGAGGCGGTCGGCCGGATCACAGCAACCGCAGTCACCTCGCCGATTGCGGTGCCGCCCTTTGATAACTCCGCGATGGATGGCTACGCCGTCAGGCTGGCCGATGTCAGCAGCGGACAGCCGCTGCCGGTGGCTGGTAAAGCCTTTGCGGGCGCGCCCTTCAGCGGTGAGTGGCCGCAGGGCAGCGTGATTCGCATCATGACCGGTGCGCCGGTGCCCGCCGGCTGTGAAGCGGTGGTGATGCAGGAGCAGACCGAAACCCAGGGCGAGGCGATTGTGATTACCGCGCCGGTGCGTCAGGGACAAAATATCCGTCTGACCGGTGACGATATACAGCCAGGTCATGTCGTGCTGGAAGCGGGAACGCGTCTGGGCGCCGCGGAGCTGCCGCTGCTGGCTTCGCTGGGTATTGCGCAGGTCAGCGTGCTGCGAAAACTGCGGGTGGCTATCTTCTCCACCGGCGATGAACTTCAGCCGGTCGGTGAGCCGCTGGCAGAAGGCCAGATTTACGACACCAACCGTTTTGCCGTCTCGCTGATGCTGCATAAGCTGGGCTGCGAAGTCATCGACCTTGGCATCATCAAAGACGATCCCGCTGCCCTGCGCGCTGCATTTGAGGAAGCGGATCGGCAGGCCGACGTGGTGATCAGCACCGGCGGTGTCTCAGTCGGCGAAGCGGACTTCACCAAAAGCATGCTGGAAGAGCTCGGCGCGATCAGCTTCTGGAAGCTGGCGATTAAACCCGGCAAGCCGTTTGCCTTTGGCCGCCTCAACAGCAGCTGGTTCTGCGGTCTGCCTGGCAATCCGGTCTCCGCCGCCGTCACTTTCTATCAGCTGGTGCAGCCGCTGCTTGCCACCCTCACCGGCCAGCAAAAATCTGCTTTGCCGCCTCGTCAGAAGGTGCGCTGCGCCTCGCGACTGAAAAAGTCACCGGGCCGTCTCGACTTCCAGCGCGGCATCCTGCGCCAGAATGCACAGGGTGAACTGGAGGTGGAGACCACTGGCATGCAGGGTTCGCACGTCTTCAGCTCTTTCGCTCAGGCGAACTGCTTTATTGTGCTGGAACGGGATCGCGGCAACGTTGAGCCGGGCGAATGGGTTGAGGTAGAGCCTTTCAACGCGCTGCTGGAGGCATAAATGCTGCCTGAACTCAGCGATGAGGAGATGCTGCGCTACAACCGGCAAATTGTCCTGCGCGGCTTTGATTTCGACGGTCAGGAGCGGCTGAAAGCGAGTCATGCGCTGGTCGTCGGGCTGGGCGGACTCGGTTGTGCTGCCGCGCCCTATCTGGCTTCTGCGGGCGTCGGCAATCTGACGCTGCTCGACTTCGATACCGTGTCGCATTCCAACCTGCAACGGCAGCTCCTGCATCATGATGCGGATATTGGCCGCGCCAAAGTGGACTCCGCCGCGCAGAGCCTGGCCGCCATCAATCCGCACTGCCAGCTGAATCCGGTCAACGGCCAACTGGATGATGCGGCGCTGCTGGCGCTGATTGCCCGGCAGCAGGTGGTGCTGGACTGCACCGACAACGTTGCGGTGCGTGAGCAGCTTAACCGGCTCTGCCGGCAGCAGCGGGTACCACTGGTCTCCGGTGCCGCAATTCGGATGGAAGGTCAGATCAGCGTATTCAACTGGCAGCCCGGCACACCCTGCTATCGCTGCATCAGCCGCCTGTTTGGTGAACAGACCCTGAGTTGCGTCGAAGCGGGCGTCATGGCCCCGCTGGTTGGCGTGATTGGTGCGATGCAGGCGATGGAAGCCATTAAGGTGCTGACCGCATTCGGCACCCCCGCCACCAGCCGGTTGCTGATGTACGATGCGATGAGCGCGGAGTTTCGCAGCATGAAAGTCGCGCAGGACGTGCACTGTGAAGTGTGTGGCGGTGGGGCTAGCAAAACATCTGATTTTTGAGCACAGCGATGAGATCTTACCCGCTTCGGGAACACGGTCAGATCGGAAAGTCGCTTAAACCATCCCTGGGCGCTCTGCCCGCGCGATTACGCACCTCATCCCTGAGGTGCGCCCGTTGCCGGGCCAACGCTTCGCGTTGTTCAAAAACGCTCCCGGCGTTTTTTTCCGGGCGGCGGGACGCTTTCCTCCTCTGACCGTGTTCCCTGCGTTTTAAACATATGCGTTGCTGTCAGATAATCTCCGAGCCTGGCATGCTGCTCACCCCATCCCAGCTGATAAGCTGAAAGCATATAACCCACTAATCGGCAAAAAAAACGGGGTGGCCTGCGCCACCCCGTTTTTTATCAGACGATACCCTGACTCCGCAGGTAATCTTCATAATTACCGGTGAAGTCCACCACCTTGTCTGCTTTCAACTCAATCACACGGGTTGCCAGCGAGCTGACAAATTCGCGGTCATGCGAAACGAACACCAGCGTGCCTTCATACATCTCCAGCGCCATATTGAGCGATTCAATCGACTCCATATCCAGGTGGTTAGTCGGCTCATCCATAATCAGGATGTTCGGTTTTTCCATCATCAGCTTACCGAACAGCATACGACCCTTCTCACCACCGGAAAGCACTTTTGCCGGCTTCTTAATATCATCCTGCGAAAACAGCAGACGACCCAGAATACCGCGAATGGTCTGCTCATCATCGCCAGGCTGTTTCCACTGACTCATCCAGTCAAATACTGTCAGGTCATTGGCAAAATCATCGGCGTGATCCTGAGCGTAATAACCAATACGCGCATTCTCTGACCATTTAACCGTGCCATTATCTGGCGTAAGCTGACCGACCAGCGATTTCAACAGCGTTGACTTACCAATACCGTTGGCACCAATTACCGCCAGCTTCTCACCCACTTCCAGCAGCAGATTTAAATTCTTAAACAGCGGACCGTTATCAAACCCTTTGGTTAAACCTTCCACTTCCAGCGCATTACGGAACAACTTCTTGTCCTGCTCAAAGCGGATAAACGGGTTCTGACGACTGGACGCTTTCACTTCATCCAGTTTAATTTTATCCATCTGCTTAGCGCGTGATGTCGCCTGACGTGATTTAGAGGCGTTGGCGCTAAAACGACTGACGAACGATTGTAAGTCAGCAATCTGCGCTTTCTTCTTAGCGTTGTCAGATAACAGACGTTCACGTGCCTGCGTTGCAGCGGTCATATATTCGTCATAATTACCGGAATAAACCCGCAACTCGCCATAATCCAAATCGGCCATATGGGTGCAGACCATATTAAGGAAGTGACGGTCATGCGAAATGATAATCATGGTGCTGTCACGCTCGTTCAGCACCTGCTCCAGCCAGCGAATAGTATCGATGTCCAGGTTGTTCGTCGGTTCGTCGAGTAACAGAATATCGGGATTAGAAAACAGCGCCTGCGCCAGCAGCACACGTAATTTAAAGCCCGGCGCAATTTCGCTCATCGGGCCATAATGCTGCTCAACCGGAATGCCGACGCCGAGTAATAACTCACCGGCACGAGACTCCGCGCTATAGCCGTCCATCTCACCGTAAAGTGCCTCAAGATCGCCGACTTTATACCCCTCTTCTTCGCTCATTTCTGGCAAAGAATAAATACGGTCGCGCTCCTGCTTCACTTCCCATAACTCATGGTGACCCATGATAACGGTGTCCAGTACGCTAAATTGTTCAAAGGCGAACTGATCCTGACGCAACTTACCGATGCGCTCGTTGGGATCGTAAGAAACATTGCCGCCTGAAGGCACCAGATCGCCACCCAAAATCTTCATGAAGGTGGATTTTCCGCTGCCGTTCGCACCGATTAAACCGTAACGATTACCGCCGCCAAATTTAACGGAGATATTTTCGAACAGTGGCTTGCTGCCAAACTGCATGGTGATATTGCTGCTAACTAACACGGCATTGACCTTTGTGAAGAGAATGGATGAAAAAACGGCGGCTATTATGCCAGATGTGACGCAGCGCACGCCAGCGTCAGGCGTGGATTCCTGGCGGGGTGATTGATATCCCGGCAGAAATAAAAAAGCCGGAGGGCCATAATGGCCCCCCGGCTCCCACTTACAAGGATTGTGTTGATCAATCGATCAGGAAACTGTCCAGGCTTTTACCGGAATCCAGCGCTTTTTTAATCGCTGCCGGGGTACGGCCCTGGCCAGTCCAGGATTTCTGCTCACCATTTTCGTCGGTGTAAGAATATTTAGCCGGACGCGGCGCACGCTTGGTACGTTTTTTCCCGCTTTCCAGTGCACCTAATAATTCATTAGGATCGATGCCGTCAGCCAGCAGCATTTCGCGATATTTAGAAAGCTTTTCTTCTTTTTCGCGATTCTGCGTCTCTTCCGCTTCTGCTTCTTCACGGCGCTCAGTAACAACAACCGTTAATTTTTCCAGGATCTCTTCAAGATCGGTCAGTGGCAGTTCACGAGCCTGGGCACGTAATGTGCGAATATTGTTCAGTACCTTAAATGCGTCACTCATCACAATGTCCTTGATTAAGGGGGGTTAATAAAACTGTAGCGCCAAGACTACCTAATTCAAATAAAAAAATAAATTATTTTTACGCTACAGATAATTCTTAAGTATTAATTCAGACAAAATACCACTATTAAAATCGACAGTGCCTGCCGTTTTATTAACGCCGAATTAACAACAAATCGCACTTTTACTCAGCCAATGAAAACGATTTCAGCCAGATTATACCGGTAGCGCATAGTTAACGCTGTTCGCTAAAAGCGGGCTGTATAGCAGCATTATTTACAATCAGGGTCCCGGCAATAACAGTTTAAAACGGTGCCCCAGGCGCGATCCCTGTCACACCAGCTTACAGATTATGCTTAAAAAGCCATCCGCAGTACCGTTAAATAGCGCAAAAGAATTACCGCCTGACTGTTTTTTTAATTATGTCTGCTGCCGCCCGATAATCGTTTTTGCCGCTGCGATTAAGGGCAGAGTCAGATTATTCGCAGAGCGCGACGCGCTGCACAATAACAGCGCTATCTGGTTCAGCCTGACGAATAGTCGTACGCGTCTCCGCTCGCTCAGTCGTGAGATACCTTAAAAAATCGACAAAAAAATAAAAGCAGAAAAGTGACGCAGCTCAAAAACGGCAATCCAGGATGCGTCAGCAGCATAAAAATAATCACTCGCCAGGGGCGCTGATAATATCCCTGCCGTTGCCTGTGGTTTATTTTGTGCGGACTGAGACGGTCAGGATGATGCTGAGATATCCACTTATTCAACGGGTTAGATCATCATGAACGACCTGGACAGGCTGAAACTTTCTGTTTTAACGCGGAGAGAGGGAGAGATAAGGCGGTCGCTGTAGTGAGGCAGCGACCGCCGGGGGATTAATTCGCCTGCGTAGCCGGGCCAAATACCGGGTAATCCGGCATATCAACGTTCTGGTAGGTTTCCCAGCCGCCGCCCAGCGCTTTATAGAGCGCCACTAAATCGAGTGCACTTTGCATCCGCGCCTGGGTCGCCTGCTCCTGTGCCTGCGCCAGCTGACGCTGCGCATCCAGCACCTCAAGGAAGGTGGAGAGCCCCTGCCGATAACTGTCGCTGGCGAGATCAAAGGCGCGCTGCAATGCACCAGTCGTCTCATCCAGTGCGGTAACGCGCTGCTGATCGGCGCGGTAACTGACCAGCGCATTCTCCACATCCTGCAACGCCGTCAGCACCGTCTGACGATAATCCAGCGCGGCGCTGGCCTGCTGCGCCCGCGCTAACTTCACGCTCGACACCAGCTGTCCACCCTGGAAAATCGGAATCGATAACGACGGACCAAAACTGTAGAAATGGCTGCTCCAGTTATCGAGATAGCTGACGTCGGTGTTACGCACGCCCAGCTGGCCGGTCAGAGACAGGCTCGGGAAAAGCTGCGCGACAGAGACGCCAATCTCAGCGGTTTGTGCATGCAGCGTCGCTTCAGCCTGTCGAATATCCGGACGACGGCGTGCCAGCGTGGACGGAATGCCCACCTGGACGAACTGCGGCAGCGGTGGCAGCGCTTTTGGTGTGCTGAGCTCAGCATCCAGCGCGCCCGGTGTCTTGCCGAGCAGCACCGCTAACCCATTCATCGCCTGCCGCGCCTGTGCCTGATACTGCGGCAGCTGCGCCTGCAGCGTGCTGAGCTGGGCACGGGCATTCTCCACATCGGTCAGCGGAGCCAGACCATTACGTTGCTGGCTTTGCGTCAGCTCCGTCGTCTGCTGCGCAATTTCAATCTGCTGCTGCAGCGTCTGGATGGTCGTCTGCGCGCCTCGCAACTGTAGCCAGACTCGCGCCACTTCGGCCTCCAGCGAGACCAGCGCATCATTGCGCTGTTCTATCGCAGCCTGCTGCTGAGCATTGGCGGCCTCAACCTGACGGCGTACTTTGCCCCACAGATCGAGCTCCCAGCTGGCGTCAAAGCTGCCCTGATAGAGGTTCACCGGCTGGGTCAGGCCATTTAGCTGGCTGGCCACATTGCTGTCGAGCTGATCGGTTGCGCCATTAGATTCCAGCAGGCCTTTGAGTCCAGGCTGCTGACGCGTCACTTTGGCCGACCCGCTCAGGCTGGGTAACAGACTGCCCTGCGCCTGCGTCAGCTGTTCACGCGCGCCAGCAATGCGCAGCACCGTCTGCTGCAGGCTCAGGTTGCCCGCTATCGCCCGCTCAATCAGGCTGTCGAGCTGCGGATCGTTGAAACTGCGCCACCAGCGGGAATTAATTGCGGCATTTTGCGGCTTCGACGCTTCCTGCGAATCCAGGGTGTTATAGCTACCCGGCACGACAGGTTTCGGTGCCTGATAGTCAGGCCCGACGGCGCAACCCGCCAGCCCAAGGGCCAGCAGTAAACTCAGGGGTTTCAGGCGATGAGAGTATAAAACCTTCATGTTAGTGTGCTCCTGCACTGCCTTCGCTCTTAATCGGCGACAGCAGCCAACAAAATGGAATCAAAATCAGGGCGACAATACTCAGGCCTGAGAAGACATCGATGTAAGCGAGAATACGCGACTGAGCAATCATCTCCTGATAGAGCTGTCCGGTTGCCAGCGTGACGGGATCGCCCACCGCCGAGGTAAAGTCGCGTATCGCCTGCGCCCAGTGCTGAACCGTAATGTTGAACGGCTCGTTCAGCGGCGTCATGTTATGCACCATATCCGCCGACCGCGCCTGTGCGCGCTCGGTGATCGCCGCGGTCGAGAGCGAGATCCCAATCGATCCGGCCACGTTACGGAACATGGTAAACAGCGCCGAGGCATCCGCATTAAGTCGCTGCGGAATGGTGACAAAGGCGATAGTGGTCAGCGGAACAAACAGGAAACCCAGCCCGATTGACTGTGCGCTACGCATCATCACCAGCGTTTTGAAATCGACATTCGGCGTCAGGGTAGAAGAGTAGAAAAACGCCACGGCCAGACAGCTGAAGCCAAAGGCGATGATGTATCGCGTCTGTACAATCGGCATCAGTTTCAGCACCAGCGGAATGGTCAGCACGATCAGCACCGCGCCCGGCGACAGCACCAGCCCTGACCAGGTGGCGGTGTAACCCAGATCCTGCTGCGCCAGCTGTGGCAGCACCACGGAACTGCCGTAGAGAATCATCGCCATGCCCGCCATCAGCAGCCCGGCTACCCAGAAGTTGCGATCTTTCATCACCAGGATATCGACCACCGGCTTACGGGCATACATCAGCCAGTAAACGGCCCCGACGATGCCGACCAGCGCCAGAACAGCGAACAGCACGATAAAGTGCGAGGCGAACCAGTCTTCATCTTCGCCGCGGTCCAGCATCACCTGCAGACAACCCAGCCCTAAGGTAATCAGGCTGATACCGATGTAATCGATCTTCAGCTTACCTTTGGCCCATTTGCGCTCCCACGGTGGATCTTCCAGCAGCTGATAGATCGCCAGTACGGTCAGCACGCCCACCGGAATGTTGATAAAGAACACCCAACGCCAGCTGTAGTTGTCGGTGATCCAGCCACCCAATGTCGGACCAATCACCGGCGCGACAATAATGGCGATAGAAGAGAGACCAAAGGCCTTGCCGCGATCTGCCGGCTTGAAGTAGTCCAGCAGTACCGACTGCTGAACCGGCTGCAATCCGCCGCCAAAGAAGCCCTGCAAAACGCGGAACAGAATGATCTGCCACAGTTCCGTTGCGATGCCGCACAGGAAAGAGCAGATGGTGAACATGACGATGCAGATCAGGAAGAACTGTTTACGGCCAAACAGCCGGCTGAAGAACGCAGAGATAGGCAGCACAATACCGTTCGCCACCAGATAGGAGGTCAGCACCCAGGTGGACTCATCGTAACTGGAAGAGAGCGAACCGGCGATGTGCGGCAGCGCCACGTTAACGATGGTGGTGTCGAGGATCTCCATAAACACCGCCAGCGTCACCGTGATCGCCACTAACCACGGATTACTGGCCGGTTTCCAACTCTGCGCCGTACTCATTCCACCGTTACCTTCGGTTCAACTGAGAGACCCAGCGGCAGGGGATGGTTGGGATCCAGGCCCTTGTCGATCACGATTTTCACCGGCACGCGCTGAACAATTTTCACGTAGTTACCGGTAGCGTTTTCTGACGGGAAGGTCGAGAAGCGGGAACCGGAGCCCATCTGAATACTATCGACATGCCCTTCCAGCTTCATATCCGGCCAGGCATCGACGCTGATTTCAACTTTATCGCCCGGATTCATGCGTTGCAGCTGAGACTCTTTGAAGTTTGCGGTCACCCAGATTTCAGGCGAAACCAGCGAGAACAGCGAGGAGCCCGCCTGCACCAGCGTGCCGAGCTGAACGTTACGCTTGGTGATAAATCCGTCATACGGCGCGCGAACCTGGGTATAGGAGAGATTAAGATCGGCCGTGCTCAACTGCGCCTTCGCCTGCTCAACCTGTTGCTGACGCGCTTCAACATTGGTCTCCTGCTGACGAATCTGCAGGGCAACCTGTGACGCGACTTCAGTCTGGGCTTTCGCACTCTGTAACTGCGCCTGCGCCGAACGTAACTGCGCGGAGGCGCTATCGATATTACGCTGACTGGTCGCGCGCGGATCGACACCACGCTGGCGACGATAATCCGCCTGCGCATTCAGCAGATTTGCTTCCGCTTTAGCCTGATCGGCCAGAGCCTGATCGCGCTGGGCCGGATACTGTACCTTCGACAGCGCCAGCTGGGCCTGCGCCTGATGCAGCTGAGCCACCGCTAAACCGAGCTGCGCATTGGCCTGTTCACGCTGGGCACGGTTGTCGCTCGGATCGATCTCCACCAGCAAATCGCCCTTCTTCACTCGCTGGTTATCTTTCACCAGCAGCTTCACGACATAGCCGGACGCTTTAGGCGCAATGGTCACGGCATCGCCTTCGGTAAAGGCATCGTCGGTGGTTTCAATATTGCGGGTAGATAACCAGAACCAGAGACCAACAATCAGCATAATCACCACCACCACCGCCAGAATAATCAGCGGCTTTTTACCGGGGCGTTTACGCTCAGGCTGCTGGTCGTTGTCCTGATTTTCCTCTGACTGACGGCTCTTATCCGTCGCGTTTTCTGCGTCCTGCTGGTGTGGATCGCGTTGATTATTCTCGCTCATAGTTCCCATCACTGGCTAAGGCCCTGATTCCGGGCATAAAGGTCCTGTTAACCTTATATCGGAAACTGACAAAATCCAGTGCAACTTTACGAAACTTGAGGAATGGCGCACGTCCTGCCACCTCCGGGAGGCAGCAGGACGCGTCGGGCCTAATTAAGCAACCGCAGAAGCAGCCAGCCGCTGGCCATTGACCAGGCCAGCAGAGGAATGGAGAAGAGATGGAATTGCCACCAGACGGCGCGATCTTTCGCCATACGCAGGGCGATCAGGTTAGCCAGTGAACCCGGCAGGAGGCCGAATCCGCCAATGTTGACCGCCCAGGCAAGCAGTTCGGTCGGCGGGACCTTCTGCAAAAGCAGAATGGTGGCCGGGACGTTACTGATCACCTGTGACAGACCAATCGCCAGCAGATAGAGCTGCCCCTGACCGAAATGCGCTACCGCATCAAAGTGAGCCTGCATGACCGGCAGACGCGTCAGCAGGAAGACATCAACAAACATGGCGATAAACACCGCCAGCAGGCTCCAGTCGATGCGTTGCAATACCTGACGCGCCATCACCATGAAGGTGGCGAGGATCAGCAGCAGTATCCAGCCGGTGATCTCCAGCTCCAGACCGGCAATAAACAGCAGGTATAACACCACGCTGACGATAAACAGCGGCTTCTGCCACTCCGGCTGTTCCGGATTCTCATGCTTATCAATCGACCGCTTTGAGAAGCTGAACCAGGTCAGTACCACCAGGCTCAACAGCAGCCAGGCGGCCAGCGGCAGCATCTGCACAATGAATGCAATAACGCTGAGCTTGCCGTGACTCCACAGCAGAATGTTTTGCGGGTTACCGACCGGGGTCAGCAGCGATCCGGCATTGACCGCCAGCGCCTCGAAAATGATCAGGCGTGAGATAGGTAAATGTGAGAACTTCCGCAGCGTCAGCGTCAGGGGCACCAGAATAAATAGCGCCACATCGTTGGTCAGAAACGTCGAAAGCAACGCAGCAGCCAGCACCATAAACAGCGCCAGCGCACGTTCATGCCGGAAACGGGCAATCAGTCGTCCCCCCAGCACGTCAAAGTAGCCGCTGGTTTCCAGCCCTTTGGTCAGGATTAACAGCCCGGTGAGTGTGATAATCGTGTGCCAGTCGACGGCACCGGGCAGATCGGCCCAGCGGAAATCCGCCAGAAATGCCAGAACTACACCAATAACGATTAATAAATGCAAAATTGAGTCATGCAAAAAAGATCGAAGCAGTTGAGGCATGGTGAGGGTACGCCTTAGCGTTAACGGGTTTCGGAGAACTTCTTAAATACAGCCAGCGTTTCATCACTGACGTGATGTTCAATACCTTCTGAATCGCGTCGGGCCGTTTCGGGACTGATGCCCAACGCCAGCAGAAAGCTTTCAACAATATGATGACGGGCGCGGCTCTCCTCTGCCAGCTTCTCACCTTCGCTGGTCAGGAAGACACCGCGGTAAGGCACCTGCTCTACCAGCCCGGCACTGCCAAGCCGCTTCAGCATTTTAGCCACGGTCGGTTGCGAAACGCCCAGACGGGCTGCCATATCGACCTGACGCGCTTCGCCAAATTCACCAATCAAATCAGAGATTAACTCAACGTAGTCATCAATTAATTCCCGACGATGCGCTTCACGCACCTGCCGAAAACCTTCGACATGCTCTTCAATATCTTTCAGTGGTCCTTTTGGCGCAGAAACCACGCTTTTAGCACGACGACTCATTCAGCTTCCTCATTATTATTTCCCGTACTGACACTGCTGTACGGATTTAGCTGCGCTCATTGTAAACCAGCCGCAAAGAAGCTCAAATTTTTCGTCATTAGCCTTGGCTAAACGATATAGCCAGTGCTATATTCGATGATAATGTAAGCAGTAAAAGTACGATCCTTGTGGATCCTTTACTGCTCCGGTGATGATGACGCTTCTCACCGCAGGTTGCTGACTACCGCGTCGACAATGATTGGGAGGTGATTCTATGAGCACCCTGAAATGTTGCTTAGATTGCAGCAAATGCTTCCAGGCTGAGAAAAAAACATCCACGGAGATGAAATCCTGGCTGTGCCTGCTGACGCGTTCCCCGTTCACACTGCGTCTGATGTTGATTGAGAAACTGCTGGGCCATAAGCCTGCCGATCGTCGCTGCCAGAATCTGATCTGGCGCGGCTAATCCTGATTCAGTGCCTTTCAGCCACTGGCTGAGAGGCTCACTTTCCCCCCTTCTTCTCTGAATTCCTGCCAGAACAGAGTGCCCTGCGGCATAGCGTCGCATGGCTGTTGATCGGCTTCAGTTCTCAGAAAGGGTCGGGAAAGGGAGAGAGGTGGGAGATGGCGGGTAAAATCAGCACAATAAAAAACGGCCCACAAGGGGCCGTTTTTTTGCAGGTCAGCTAAGCTAAACTTAGAAGCTGTAACCTACGCCAGCAATCCAGGTACCGACGTCAACGTTACGGATACGGCTCTGCTCGTAACCAACGTCAACAGCGATGTCCTGCATTGGGTTAAACTGCATACCTGCGCCGTAAGAGAAGCCTACGTCGCTGGTGTCAGCTTTATCGCGTGATGAAGTATCGTTAGCCTGGTATTTACCGTAGCCGATACCTACAACACCATAGATGCTAGCCCAGTCGTTCAGACGGAAAGCAGGACCACCGGTCACACCGTAGTACTGGCCTTTGTTGTAAACGCCATCTTCGGTACGATCTTTTTCAGTGTAGGTGAATGAACCGATCCAACCCAGTGGGTTAGAACCGTCTTCGTAGCGGTATTTCAGGTTGAAGCCGTTAGCTTTGTTAGCAACGCCCTGATAATCGCTCTGAGCATAGCCACCAGTTACGGTGCTCTGTGCCATTGCTGAACCTGCAGATACTGCCAGTACACAGGCTAATGCTGAAAGACATGCAATTTTTTTCATAACCACCTCAAATGTGAAAATACTTCTCTCCTGACAACGCTGAAAATATAACAAAAAATAGCGAGAAACTCTGCCCGGATTTTGTTGTCTAACAGAATGTTTGGTGTAACAGGAAGTTAATGCGACAACCTATGTCATTCATTTTTCTTATAAAAAGCGTCATATTCCTGCAACAATCATTTTGTGCTCATTTCATTCTTTAAGTAAAATCCTAAAAAATCCTGACATTTCTTTACCAAAATGGCCCTGATTCTGACCAAAAAATGCTCAGCAGAAGTAAATTTAAAACACAAATCCGTGCTTTTTTGACCCTCATTTCCTTACACTGGCTCTCTCATTACGTTGATGACCAGGAAAAGTACACAGGATGTCTGCCTCTCCCGCTTCAAAAAATCTTACCCCGATAGTGTTGCCGATTGCCGTACTGCTAATTGCGATGCTGTCGCTGCAGGGCGGCGCCTCGCTGGCGAAAAGCCTGTTTCCTGCCGTCGGTGCGACCGGGATTACCGCGCTGCGTCTGGGCTTTGGCACCCTGATCCTCTGTGTCATCTTCAAACCCTGGCGTTTACGCTTCAGCCGGGAGCAACGTCTGCCACTGCTGATGTATGGTCTGGCGTTGGGCACCATGAACTTCACCTTCTATCTGGCAATTCGTACCGTGCCGCTGGGCGTGGCGGTGGGACTGGAGTTTACCGGTCCGCTGGCGCTGGCGCTGTTTGGATCGCGTCGCCCGCTCGATTTTGTCTGGGTGCTGCTGGCGGTGATTGGCCTGTGGTTCCTGCTGCCTTTTGGCACCGGCATGACCGCAATTGATCCGCTGGGCGCAGCGCTGGCCGTGGGTGCGGGTGCCTGCTGGGCGATCTATATCCTGGCAGGACAGCGGGCAGGTGCAGAACATGGCCCTGCAACCGTTGCCATCGGTTCGCTGATTGCTTCGGTGATTTTTGTGCCGCTGGGGCTGACGTTCGCAGAAAGTGGCATCTGGACCTGGGCCGTGATGCCAGTCGCGTTGCTGGTTGCCCTGCTCTCCAGCGCCATTCCCTACTCGCTGGAGATGATCGCCCTCACCCGCTTACCGGCGCGCATCTTCGGTACGCTGATGAGTCTGGAACCGGCTATGGCCGCCTTTTCCGGCATGCTGTTTCTGGGAGAAACCCTGACCGGACTACAGTGGCTGGCGCTGCTGGCCATCATCATCGCCTCGGCCGGGTCAACGCTGACCATGCGACCGAAAAAGAGTCAGTTAAACAGCGTTGAATTAGCAGAAGATAGTCAGAAATAAACCCGTTAAGCCCGCTCTGCTGGCGGGCTAAATAACAATCATGCTCATCATGAGAATTATTCTTAACCTTCGCCTTTTCCTGCGCTGACTATTTTGAAACAGACGCTTACCAGTTATTAACAATTTACTTTAATTAATTGATTTTCAATCATAAATACTGAATTTTATATTTTAACATGGCATTAACCGTCTGCGCGCTGCTCTTTTATTAATAAAGCTACACGCTATTTCATCCATCGACAAAGTCGTTTCTGCAAAGCTGAAAAGCGCTGCTATACTTATCCGGTACTTGATTAGGACAACCATCAAAGAGAGGACTGAAACGATGAGTACCGCTAAATTGGTTAAAACTAAATCTTCTGACCTGATTTATACCCGCAATGACGTGGCCGAAGACGAAAAGAAAGCCACCATCGCGGTGTTGAACCGTCTGGTAGTCGAGTTTATTGACCTGTCATTGATTACTAAGCAGGCGCACTGGAACATGCGCGGTGCTAACTTCATCGGTGTACATGAGATGCTGGACGGCTTCCGTACTGCGATCACCGATCATCAGGACACCATTGCCGAGCGTGTGGTTCAACTGGGTGGCGTGGCGCTGGGCACCACGCAGGTTGTTAACGACACCACTCCGCTGAAAAGCTATCCGCTGAACATCCACAGCGTTCAGGATCACCTGAAAGCCCTGGCTGACCGTTACAGCGTTGTTGCTAACGATACCCGTAAAGCCATTTCAGAAGTGAAAGACGAAGATACCGCTGACATCTTTACTGCGGCATCACGCGATCTGGATAAATTCCTGTGGTTCATCGAAGCCAACATTGAATAAGACTCAATGCAGTCAATCAGGCGGGGAAACCCGCCTTTTTTACGTCTGTGTTACCGCATTTTTATGACCCTGTTAACAGTTCTTCCTTCCTTCGCTTCACAGCCTTAACATCTGAGGCACACTACCGCTTGCACCAAAACAGCCACCTGCACCAAAATCGAGCACCATAACGGTGCAAAGGCAGAATTAACTGCAAAATCGTGTCAGCTATGTTATTTAACTCTCTGATTTCGCGGATTTTGCAATGTTGGCATAATTCTTTCATATGACAAGCCGCAAACGCAGGCCCTGCCGCCTGGTAGTAAAAAAAGGAAAAATGATGAAGTCACTGTTAAAAGTTTCTGTGGCCGCGCTGGCGCTGGCCTTCTCCCTCTCCTCCACTGCAGCAGAAAAGAAGCTGGTCGTCGCTACCGATACCGCCTTTGTTCCGTTTGAATTCAAACAGGGTGACAAGTATGTCGGCTTTGACGTCGACCTGTGGGATGCCATTGCGAAAGAGCTGAAGCTCGATTACACCCTCAAGCCAATGGACTTCAGCGGCATTATCCCTGCACTGCAAACGCGCAATGTCGATCTGGCACTGGCGGGTATCACCATCACTGAAGAACGTAAAAAAGCGATCGAGTTCTCTGATGGCTATTACAAAAGCGGTCTGCAGGTGATGGTGCGTAACAACGAGAACGACATCAAAGGCATCAGCGATCTGAACGGTAAAGTGGTCGCAGTGAAAAGCGGCACCGGCTCTGTGGAATACGCAAAAGCCAACATCAAATCTAAAGATCTGCGTCAGTTCCCGAACATCGACAGCGCCTACATGGAGCTGGGCACCAACCGTGCGGACGCGGTGCTGCATGACACGCCTAACATCCTTTACTTCATCCACACCGCCGGTAAAGGCCGCTTTAAAGCGGTAGGCGATTCAATCGAAGCGCAGCAGTACGGTATCGCCTTCCCGAAAGGCAGCGACGATTTACGTGAAAAGGTCAACGGCGCACTGAAAACGCTAAAAGAGAACGGCACCTACAACACGCTCTATAAAAAATGGTTCGGCACCGAACCTAAATAATAATCTGCCCGTTATCTGATTTCAGCAGGGAAACTTTTTCCCTGCTTTTTTCCATCGCAACATATCTGGAGTGACACCATGGATTTTGACTGGAGCGTCATCTGGCCCGCCATGCCAGCGCTGCTTGAAGGCGCTAAACTGACCTTAATTATTTCCATTATCGGACTGGTTGGCGGCCTGTTCATCGGGCTGATAGCCGGTTTTGCCCGCGCTTACGGTGGCTGGATCACCAATAACATCGCACTGGTGTTTATCGAAATCATCCGTGGCACCCCTATCGTGGTGCAGGTGATGTTCATCTATTTTGCTCTGCCGATGGCGTTCCCCGACCTGCGCATTGACCCCTTCAGCGCAGCGGTGGTGACCATCATGATTAACTCGGGCGCGTATATTGCCGAGATTACCCGTGGTGCCGTGCTGTCGATCAACAAGGGCTTCCGCGAAGCCGGACTGGCGCTTGGCCTGTCGAGCCGCGAAACGCTGCGCTACGTGATTATGCCGCTGGCGCTGCGCCGTATGCTGCCGCCGCTGGGCAACCAGTGGATTGTCAGCATCAAAGACACCTCGCTGTTTATCGTTATCGGTGTGGCTGAACTGACGCGTCAGGGTCAGGAGATTATTGCCGGTAACTTCCGCGCTCTGGAAATCTGGAGCGCCGTCGCGATCATCTATCTGGTGATTACGCTGGTGCTGAGCTTTGTGCTGCGCCGCATTGAGAAAAGGGTGAAAATCCTGTGATTGAATTTAAAGATGTCTCCAAGCATTTTGGCCAGACCCAGGTGCTTCACAATATTGATCTGAAGATTAACCAGGGCGAAGTGGTGGTGATTATCGGCCCATCCGGTTCCGGTAAATCTACCCTGCTGCGCTGCATTAACAAGCTGGAAGAGATCACCAGCGGCGAGCTGATTGTTGATGGTCTGCGTGTGAATGACCCGAAAGTCGACGACCGCCTGATTCGTCAGGAAGCGGGCATGGTGTTTCAGCAGTTTCATCTGTTCCCACAGATGAGTGCGCTGGACAACGTCGCCTTTGGTCCGATCCGGGTGCGCGGGGCCAGCAAAGAAGCCGCACGTCAGCTGGCGCGTGAGCTGCTGGGTAAAGTGGGTCTCGCCGAGCGTGCGCATCACTTCCCGTCTGAGCTCTCTGGCGGCCAGCAGCAGCGCGTGGCGATTGCCCGTGCGCTGGCGGTTAAGCCGAAGATGATGCTGTTTGATGAGCCGACTTCAGCGCTGGACCCGGAGCTGCGTCACGAAGTCCTGAAAGTGATGCAGGATCTGGCGGAAGAAGGCATGACGATGGTGATTGTGACGCACGAAGTGGGCTTCGCTCAGAAGGTCGCGTCGCGCCTGATCTTTATCGACAAAGGCCGGATTGCGGAAGATGGCGATCCTGACAGCCTGATCAGTAATCCACCCAGTGACCGTCTGCGCGAATTCCTGCAGCACGTCTCCTGATCAAAACGGGCCGCTTAGCGGCCCGTTTTTTTTATGCCCTGAGCCGCAGTAATACCGTGCCTGCACCGGGAACACCCTAGCTTCCCAGACGACTCAGCAGTTTGCTGCGCTGTGCGGCAGGCATAAAACTCCACGCCAGGAAGCGACTCTGCTTCTGGCCCTGCGCCATATTCACCACCCGCACCTCAGCGACGTCGAGCGCCTGCAGCTGTTTTTCCAGCGCCGGTAAGTTCTCTTTGCGCGACACCAGCGAGGTAAACCAGCCGATCTGACGACCCAGCGCCACGCTCTCGGCGATCATCTTGCCGATAAAGCCTTTTTCACCCCCCGGATACCACAGCTCATTGTGCTGACCGCCAAAGTTAAGTGGCGCACTCTTGTCCAGTCCGAGATTGCGGACCTTACGCTGCGAACCGGCCACTGCCTCATCCGGGGACGCGTGGAACGGCGGATTACACATCACCGCGCTGAAGAATTCCGTTTTGCTGACCACTCCCGCCAGCACCGCATCGTTGTTTTTCTGACGACGCAGACGGATCTGGCGCGTCAGGCGTGGGTTAGCCGCGACGATGCGGTTAGCGGCTTTGATGGCGGCTTCATCAATTTCGGTGCCGGTAAAGCGCCAGCCATATTCCGCCGCACCAATCAGTGGATAGATGCAGTTTGCGCCGCAGCCAACATCGAGAATGTCCGCCATCGGGATAACGCCGTTGTTATCCAGCGCCAGCAGATCGGCAAGATAGTGCAGATAATCGGCGCGTCCCGGTACTGGCGGGCAGAGTGAGCCAGGAGAAAGCTGCCAGTCGATGTCGTAAAAGAGTTTGATCAGCGCCTGGTTCAGCAGCATCACCGCCTCCGGGTCCGCAAAATCCACGGACTTCACGCCATAACCATTAGGCCGGACTTTAGCCTTCAGCGGCGGATGAGCTGCGGTTAACGCGGCAAAATCGTATTCGCCCTGATGGCGATTGCGGGCGTGGAAGGGCGACGTGCTGGCTGACTTTTTCATACGTTCTCTCAATTATTCAGGCGCGCGTACAATACGCTGTAGGCGGCGGAAAATAAACCCGCACCATCCGCTTACCTCTTTCCGATTCCGTCGGGTGATGCTGTCGGGCTAAGATAAATAAAATTCCCTGCTGGAGAAGTTATGAGCCATAAACGCTATTCCTATCAACCCCGTGCGGGTCACGGTCTGCCGCACGATCCGCTGAACGCCATTATCGGGCCGCGCCCGATTGGCTGGATTAGCTCTGTCAGCGCCAGCGGCCAGCGTAATCTGGCACCTTACAGCTTCTTTAACTGCTTCAACTATCATCCGCCGATTATCGGGTTCGCCAGCAGCGGCTGGAAAGACAGTGTCCGGAATATTGCAGAGACGAAAGAGTTTGTCTGGAACCTGGCCACCCGCCCGCTGGCCGAAGCGATGAATGAAAGTTCCGCTTCGCTGCCTGCCGATCAGGATGAGTTCGCCTTTGCCGGATTAACGCCGCTGGCGGCTTCCCAGGTTAACGCCAGCCTGGTGGCAGAAAGCCCGGTCAACTTCGAGTGCCGCCTGACGCAACTAATCCAGCTGCAGGATGCCAGCAGCAACCTGCTCGACAGCTGGCTGGTAATGGGTGAAGCGGTGGCGATCCACATCGATGAATCGCTGCTGGAAGCGGGCATTTATCAGACCGCGAAAGCCGAACCGATTCTGCGCGCGGGCGGCCCGAGCGCCTATTACGGCATCAGTGAAGCGCAGCGTTTTGATTTAGTCCGTCCGGACGCACGCCGCAAATAATCCTCACCCCACAAGCGCATCGGTCCGGTGCGCTTTTATCTGCGCCACCGCGCGGGCGATATCGGGCGCCAGCCAGCGATCCTGCTGCCAGCGCTCAACGACCTGCCGCAGATGCTGCCAGGCGCGCCGCGTGCCCGATGCCAGCTGTGATTCACCGTGAAACTCCAGCGCCTGCGCCGCCAGCAGATACTCAATTGCGATAATGTGATCAACGTTGCTCACCAGCTTCAGCAGTTTCAGCGCCGACCCGGTGCCGAGGCTCAGATGATCCTCCTGTAATCCCGACGTGACATAGTTGTCGAGCACCGCAGGCTGCGCCAGCTGACGGTTTTCCGCGCAGAGCGAGGCCGCCACGTACTGCGCAATCATCATGCCGGAATTGACGCCTGGCTCAGCCACCAGAAACGGTGGCAGGCCGCTGACCAGCGGATTCACCAGACGATCCAGCCGTCGCTCGGCGATACTCCCCAGCTCCGCCAGCGCAATCGCCAGCAGGTCACAGGCCATCGCCACCGACTCGCCATGCGGATGTGACTGTGACACCACGCGCCATGCCTGCGGCGTGCCCAGAATCAGCGGATTGTCGGTACAGGCGTTGAGTTCGGTCTCCACCTGACGGGCGGCGTGATCAAACTGATCGCGGCAGGCACCATGAACCTGCGGCATCGACCGCAGACTCATCGCATCCTGAGTCCGGATGCCGACGCTCGCCTTCAGCAGCGGGCTGTCACTCAGCAACTGGCGCAGGCGTTCGCCGCTGCGCTGAATCCCCGGACTGGCCTTGAGCGCCAGCACCTCCGGATCAAACGCCACCAGCTGACCGCGCAGCGCCTCAAAGCTCATTGCGCCCGTCACATCCGCCCAGTCCAGCAGACGTTCGGCATCGTCCAGCGCCAGACAGGCTAAGCCGGTCATGCAGGGCGTGCCGTTGACCAGGCTCAGCCCCTCTTTGGCGCCGGGCCGGAAAGGCGCTAATCCCGCCTGGGCCAGCGCCTGCTGCGCGGGCATGATTTCGCCGTGCCACTCCACCTCGCCGATGCCGATCAACGCCAGGCCGATATGCGCCATATGGGTCAGATAGCCTACGGATCCCTGCGACGGCACCTGCGGCGTAATCTGCAGATTCAGCAGCGCCAGCAGCTGCTGCACCAGCGCCACTGACACACCGGATTTACCGTGGCTATAGTTGGCAATCGCAGCGCACATAATGGCGCGCACTTCCGCTTTTTTCAGCACCGGTCCGACACCACAGGCATGACTCAGCAGAGTATTGCGCGACAGCTGGCTCAGTTCATCTTCAGAAAGGGTGATGTTGCATAATGCCCCCAGCCCGGTATTGATGCCGTAGGCGACCTGCCCCGCCGCCACGATATTGCCGACGATGTCACGGCTTTGTGCGATGCGCTGCCAGGCGCTGTCGCTCAGCGTCAGGGTCGCATTGTGCCGGGCGACCTGCACCAGCATCTGCCATGTCAGCGGGCCATCGCCCCAGACCCGTGTCTGACTCATCCCGTCGTTCATACCACCGGCTCCACCTGATGATGACTGGAGATAAACTGCTTAAAGCGCGCCGAACCGGCGTCGCCGAACATCGCCTCTGGCGTGCCCTGACAATCAATCGTGCCCTGATGCATAAACACCACCCGGTTTGAGACGTTGCGGGCAAAGCCCATCTCATGCGTGACCACCAGCATAGTGCGCCCCTCTTCGGCCAGGCTGCGCATCACCTTCAGCACCTCGCCTACCAGTTCCGGATCCAGTGCCGACGTCGGTTCATCAAACAGCATCACCTCCGGGTCCATCGCCAGCGCGCGGGCGATCGCTACCCGCTGCTGCTGACCGCCGGAAAGCTGGGCAGGATAGAAATCTTTGCGATTCAGCAGGCCGACCCGATCCAGCAGCTGTTCCGCCTGGGCGATGCAGGCTTTTTTATCGCGCTTCAGCACGTAGTGCGGCCCTTCAATGACATTTTGCAGGACGGTGAGATGCGACCAGAGATTAAAACTCTGAAACACCATCCCGAGCCGGGAACGCAGCCGCTCAATCTGACGCGGGTTAGCCGCCAGCTGGTGCCCGCGCGCATGACGCTTCATCTCAATAGTTTCACCGCCGACGCTGACGACGCCGGAATCGGGCGTCTCCAGCAGGTTGATGCAGCGCAGCAGCGTACTTTTACCCGAGCCGCTGGCACCGAGAATAGAGATGACATCGCCCTGGTGCGCCTGCAGCGAGATGCCCTTCAGCACCTCCATCGCGCCAAAGGATTTATGGATATCGCTGGCCGACAGCGTGACGGGTGGCAATTCAGACATGTTTATTCTCCTCCGGGGACAAGCGCTTAGCGGCCGGTGACGGCTTTTTTTCCGCTTTGTGAACCGGCGTCAGACGCCGCTCCAGCAGGGCATACAGCTGGACGATGATGAAGTTAAGGATCAGGTAGATCGCTGCCGCACAGAGAAACACCTCCATGGTGCGGTAAGTACGCTGGATAATCTGCTGCGCCACGCCGGTGACATCCCACACCGTCACCAGACTGGCCAGCGCGGTCGATTTCACCAGCAGAATCGCTTCGGTGGAGTAAGCGGGCAGCGCATAACGCAGCATCACCGGTGCGATAATGCGCCGCAGCAGCAGGCCGCGCGACATGCCGCACGCCATTCCCGCCTCCACCTGACCGGGCGGGACCGCCAGCAGCGCACCGCGCAGGATCTCCGCCGTGTAGGCGGCGGTACAGAGCGACAGGGCCAGCACCGCGCAGGTAAAAGGCTCACGCAGAAACGGCCAGAAGACGCTGTGGCGGATCACCCCAAACTGCCCCAGGCCGTAGTAGATCAGGAACAGCTGGATCATCAGCGGCGAGCCACGAAACACCAGAATGTAGCCGCGGGCAAACGCACTCAGCAGCCGCCAGCGGCTCATGCGTAGCGCCAGAATGCCCACCGCCAGCACGCCCCCGCAGAGAAAGGCGCTGATAAACAACCCGAGCGTGACCGGCAGCGCGGCGCTGAGTTTCAGGAAGGTGTCCGAGAGGAACGCGAAATCGATCATAAGTCTCCTTAATGCTGTGCAGCGGTGCGGCTTTGCCAGGCGCGACCAAGACGGGATTCGGCCCGCAGAAAGGCGCGGTTCGACAGCAGCGTCAGCAGCAGATAACAGGCGCCGCCCACCAGGTAAAAGGAGAAGTAGTCACGGGTTGAACCGGCTGCAATCTGGCTGGCCCGCATCAGTTCGACGATGCCGGTTACCGACACCAGCGCCGAATCTTTCAGGCTCATCTGCCAGACGTTTGACAGGCCCGGCAGCGCATAGCGCGCCACCTGCGGCAGCAGGATACGTTGCCGGATGCGCCAGCGCGGCATGCCAATGGCGACGGCGGCTTCGATCTCCCCTTTCGCCAGAGCCAGCCGCGCGGCGCGATAGACTTCCGCCTGGTAAGAGCCAGAGATAAGCCCGATGGCCAGTGCCCCGATCAGAAACGGCGGCGCTTCGATAAAGCCGTCCGCGCCAAACAGTTGCCCGATCTGCGTGATCAGTCCCGATCCACCGAAGTAGAATAGGTAGATCACCAGCAGCTCAGGAATGCCACGAAAGATGACCGAGTAACTTTCCCCCAGCCAGCGTACCGCCCGGTGCGAAGACAACTTTGCGGCGGCAACGCCCGATCCCACCACCGCGCCGACCAGCAGCGCGGAAAACGACAGCAGTAGCGTGGTCAGCGTGGCACTTAGAATCAACCGTCCCCAGCCGTCGGGACCAAAACTCAGCAGGCTTATCATCAGTTACCTCACTCAGGGTGTGACGTCAGTTTTGAACCACTTCTCGCTCAGCTTTTTCACTGTGCCGTCGGCCAGCGCGGCTTTGATGGCCTGATCCAGCCTGGCTTTCAGATCGTTGTCTGCCATGCGCACACCCATCGCCTCGCCCTCACCCCAGATAGGGCCGCCCAGCTGTGGACCGCTGAAGCTGAGGTTACGGTTGTCCGGTCGGGCCAGCATCGACTGCGCAAAGGTCACATCGTCAAACACCGCGTCGATACGCCCCGCCTGCAGGTCGAGGATCGCATCGGCTGAGCTGGTGTATTCACGGACATCCGCCACCCCTTTGAAATACTTATCGATAAACGGCGTGTAGACCGTGCCGGAGGCGATACCGATCGTTTTGCCCTTCAGCGCCGCTTTCAGGGGGGCAATGGCAGGCTCGATGGTTTTCTCATCGTCGGTGAGTTTGATGATCTTGCTGTCGGCGGGCAGCAGTGCCCCTTTCACCGTGATAAAGGTGGCGGGCGTTGAGGCGTAAGGCACGGTGAAATTCACCACTTTCTTGCGGTCAGGCGTAATCACAATCGCATCCATGATCACGTCATATTTTCCGGCATTCAGTCCGGCGATCATGCCATCCCAGTTCTGCACCACCAGCTTGCACTGGATCGCCATGCGCTGGCAGAGATCCGCCATCAGCTCCGGTTCGAAACCGCCCAGCTTGCCGCCCGGCAGGGTGAGGTTCCAGGGTTCATAACTGCCTTCAGTGGCAATCGTGATCGACTTCCACTCTTTAGCCTGGGCGCTGACGCCACAGAGCAGCAGACTGGAAACCAGCGTAGTAAGACATAAACGACGAAGAGTCAGAGGGTGTGTCATACGGTTCTCCTGAAGTAGCGGCCTGGTGATCGCCCTGACGAGATTTAACATAAATTTCACAGGATGATATGTCATGTATATACAAGTTAACGCAGCGCACTTCATTGCCGGCTTTATCATTTTGTGAGCCAGACGTTATTTATGACGGGGGTGATGGCGCTGCTGTACTTGTACATACAACCAAGCAAAGGTTATGCCAGCTCTGCAAAGACGGAAAAAGGGGCGGGAGGATGGGCGCAGGCAGGCGACACGCCCTCTCCTGCACCCGATTAGCGCAACGCTGCACCGGGGTGGCGCATCGCGGCATTATTGCGGTTTGGCCTGCGCCAGCATGGCGTGGATCATCGCCTTCAGCACTTTCTGTAACCGGGCGGCACGCGCCTGCTGCCAGGCGTAAGGCGGGGTTTCATCCATGTAGTTGAGCTGCGCCAGCTCCAGCTGGACTGCCTCAATCTGCTGCTGCGGCTGACCATACGCGCGGGTAATGTAGCCGCCTTTAAAGCGCCCGTTGATCACCCAGCTGTAGTCGTTCTGCGCTGCGCACACCGCCTCTATCGCCGCACTCATGGCAGGCGTACAGCTTACGCCGTCGTTGGTGCCGACGTTGATATCGGGCAGACGGCCCTCAAACAGGCGGGGAATTTCACTGGCGATGGAGTGCGCGTCAAACAGCAGCGCATAGCCATGCAGCGCTTTAAGCCGCGCCAGCTCCTGCTGAATCTGCTGATGATAAGGCTGCCAGATCTGATCGATGTAGCCCTGACGCTCCGTGGCATCCGGCGTTTTGCCCGGCGCAAAGGTCGGCGTGCCGTCGAACAGGGTTTCCGGGAACAGGCCCGTGGTGGCCGTGGTGTAAAGCGGCTGGTTATCGGGCGGACGGTTAAGATCGACCACAAAGCGGGAGTAGCGGCCGATTAACACGCTGGCGCCGAGGTCACGCACAAAATCATACAGCAACGGGATATGCCAGTCGGTGTCAGGCAGGCCGCGCGCGGCCTCACTCAGTCCGGCTTCCACGCCAGGCGTCAGTTCGGTACCGGCGTGGGGAATGCTGACCAGCAGCGGCAGGCTGCCCTGGGTAAAATAGAAAGGGTTCATTGCGGTTCTCCACGATAGACAACGGTACAGGGCAGCTCACCACCCAGCCAGTAAACCAGTTCTGCCGGACGGGCCAGCGGCCAGTGCACGAAGTTTGCCACTTTTCCCGCCTCCAGCGAGCCGTGACTCTCCGCCAGTCCCAGCGCTTTTGCGCCCCACAGGGTAACGCCGGCCAGCGCCTCTTCCGGGGTCATGCCAAACAGCGTGCAGCCCATGTTGAGCATCAGACGCAGAGACAGTGCAGGCGACGTACCAGGATTGGCATCGCTGGCCAGCGCCATCGGCACACCGTATTGCCGGAACAGTGCCACCGGCGGGCGCTGGGTTTCGCGCAGCAGATAAAATGCACCGGGCAGCAGCACCGCCACGGTGCCATGCTCTGCCATCGCTCTGGCATCCTCGTCGGTGGCGTATTCGAGATGATCAGCAGAGAGTGCGCCGTAGCGCGCCGCCAGCGCTGCACCCCCCAGCGATGAGAGCTGTTCCGCATGCAGTTTCACCGGCATGCCAAGCGCCACCGCCCGATCGAACACCCGCGCCACCTGCTCCGGGGAAAAGGCGAGATGCTCGCAGAACGCATCCACCGCATCCGCCAGCCCCAGCGCTTTAACCTGCGGCAGCAGCCGGTCGCAGATGATATCGACCCAGCCGTCCGGGTCGTGCTTAAACTCCGGCGGAAAGGCATGTGCTGCCAGACAGGTCGCATGGACATCGGCGGCTACGCTCTCGCCCAGCTGGCGAATCGCCCGCAGCATCCGCAGTTCGCTCTCTTCATCCAGACCATAGCCGGACTTGATCTCTACGGTAGTGACACCCTCGGCCAGCAGGCGACTGAGCCGCCAGCGGGCCGACGCCACCAGTTCGTCTTCAGTGGCAGCGCGAGTGGCGCGCACGGTGGAAAGAATGCCTCCGCCCTGCGCGGCGATCTCTGCGTAGCTGACGCCATTCAGGCGCTGTTCAAACTCCTGGCTGCGGTCGCCGCCAAACACCAGATGGGTATGGCAATCCACCAGTCCCGGCGTCACGATGCCGCCCGGCAGTTGATGATGCTGATCGGCGACGAACGCGGGCATCTCCGCCTGTGGCCCGACCCACACCAGCTTGCCCGCCCGCACCACCAGCGCGCCCTGAGGGATCAGATGGTACTTTCCGTCACGCATGGTGACCAGGTCGGCCCCGGTCCACACCGTCTCTACGCGCATCTCTTCTGCCATCGCTGCCTCATGCCTCCGCCGTTTACACTGTGCCTCAAAGTATGTATATGTATATACAACCACATCCGATGAGGATCAACCATGGCAACGTTTTTTGCCCCGCGCGCATTGCTGGCGGAGGGCTGGCAGCAGCAGGTGCGTATCACGGTCAGTCAGGCCGGTTTTATCGACTCCATTACCCCGGACAGCCACGCTGAGCAGGCTATCCGGCTCAACGGCGAGGTGATCCCGGCGATCGCCAACCTGCACTCGCACGCCTTCCAGCGCGCCATGGCGGGTCTGGCTGAAGTGGCGGGCGATCCTCAGGACAGCTTCTGGACCTGGCGGGATCGGATGTACCGCATGGTGCAGCGCCTGACGCCCCGGCAGGTGGGCGACATTGCCGCCCTGCTCTACATCGAGATGCTGAAAGGCGGTTATACCCAGGTGGCGGAGTTTCACTATCTGCACCATGACCCCAGCGGCGCGCCGTACGATGATGACGCGATGCTGCAACAGCTGATCGACGCGGCAGAGATCGCCGGTATCGGCCAGACGCTGCTGCCGGTGCTCTACAGCTACAGCGGCTTCGGCAGCCAGCCCGCAGCGGCCGGTCAGAAACGTTTTATCCAGCAGACCGATCGCTATCTGAAACAGCAGGCGCGGCTGGAGGCGTGGCAGCAGCAGCGGCCACTGCTGAACCGTGGCCTCTGCTTCCATTCGCTGCGGGCGGTGAGTGAAAGCCAGATGCACGACGTGCTGGCGGCCAGCGATCCGACGCTGCCGGTGCATATTCATGTGGCTGAGCAGCAGAAAGAGGTCAATGACTCGCTGGCGTGGAGCGGTGAGCGCCCGGTGGCCTGGCTGCTGAACCGCTTTGCGGTGGATGCGCGCTGGTGCCTGATCCACGCCACCCATCTGGATGAGAGCGAACTCTCGCGCCTCGCCCGCAGCGGCGCGGTAGCGGGCCTCTGTCCGACCACCGAAGCGAACCTCGGTGACGGCATCTTCCCGGCGGTGGAGTACATCGCGCAGGGCGGACGCTGGGGCATCGGCTCTGACAGTCACGTCTCGCTGAGCGCCCAGGAAGAGCTGCGCTGGCTGGAGTATGCGCAGCGACTGCGCGACCAGCGTCGCAACCGGATTACCCTGCCCGGCCAGCCGTCGGTGGGCGACCTGCTGTGGCAACAGGCAGCAGCAGGTGGCGCGCAGGCGTGCGGCATTCAGCAGGGTGTGCTGGCGGTGGGACAACGTGCCGACTGGCTGGTGCTGCGCGATGAAGCGTGGCTCGGCAGCGTTGAGTCCCACGCCGTGCTGAACCGCTGGCTGTTTGCCGGACAGCGCGATCAGATTCGCGACGTCTATGTCGCCGGTAAGGCCGTGGTGGAAGATGGCGAGCATCCGCAGCAGGCGGCGTGTGCCGAACGCTTTGCTCAGGCGATGGCGGCACTGCGATGATCGCCCGCTTCGCATACGAGGAGCTGGCGGTGAGCCGCTGGCGCAACGGCGGTGGCGAAACCCGCGAAATCATCAGCTTCCCACCGGGTGCCGATCGTTTCGGCTGGCGCGCCAGTATTGCGACCCTGGCGCAGGATGGTCCCTTCTCTGCCTTTCCGGACATCGATCGGGTCATCACCCTGCTGCATGGCGACCCGGTGTTATTAACCGCGCCTGACGTGCAGCATCTTCTGACGCCGCAACAGCCGTGGGCGTTTGCCGGAGAACTCGCCTTAACGGCGCAGCTGCAGGGCAGCGTCAGCGAAGATTTTAATATCATGACGCGGCGCGGTGAATGGCAGGCCACGGTGGAGGTCGTTACCACGCCCGTCACCGCACTGCATGGCGTCGCCTGGGTTCTGGCGGGCGCGTGGCAGACGGCCGACGGGGAAAGGCTGACCGCGCAACAGGGCGCATGGTGGGTCGATGAAGCGGTACAACTCAGCCCGTGTGCGTGTGATGCCAGGCTGCTGTTTACGCGTCTTAGCCGTGTCCTCTGAAGCGACCCAGCAGTTTGTAACGTGAGCCGGGATAGAGCAGCCGCGCATAGGTCACGATTTTAGTGTCGCTCCAGGTCTGACGGCGAATCAGCAGGCAGGGTTCGTGTTCATCCAGCGACAGATGTTTACGCTGACGTGCATCAGGCAGCACTGCTTCAACGATGTGCTCGCCCGCCGTCAGCGGCGCAACCCGCATCAGATAGGTGTACGGCGTCATCTTCTCGTAATCCTGCGTCAGGTAATCGGGCGCGACCAGCGGATTAACCAGACGATCCTCCAGCTGCACCGGCAGATCATTTTCGTAGTGCACAATCAGCGAATGGAAGAGCGTCTGCCCGGTGGTGAGTCCCAGCACCGCAGCCTGCTCGGGATCGGCTTTGTTCTGACCGATGGCGAGGATTCTGCAGCTGTGCTGATGACCGCGCTGGGCGATCTCATCGGCGATGTTATGCACCTCCAGCATGTCGGTGTAGCCTTTCATCTCCGCCACGAAGGTTCCGACGCCCTGCATCCGCACCAGGAAGCCTTCGCTGGTGAGTTCACGCAGCGCCCGGTTGATGGTCATGCGGCTGACGCCGAGTTCATTCACCAGTTCACTTTCTGATGGCACACGCTGATTCGCTTTCCACAACCCTTCACGGATCTGGCTGACGATGGCCTGCTTGACCCGCTGATAGATCGGGGCGGGTTCATCGCTCATTGCCGCCGCCAGTTGTGCCAGTGCCGTATGCTCAACCATTTGCTGTTCCTTATGCTGAAAGTTCCCCAAGTTTACTGTCTCACCGCGTGAATGTATATACATCCAGTAGCGCGCGCCGTGCCCCACTGGTGCAGCCTGCGCATCCTGATGGTGCAGCCTCTGCGTCGCGCTTCGCACGCAACCCGCAGCGGGCGGAGATTCGATTTTTGTGATCGGCCTGGCACGACGCTTGCTTCTCTGACTTGATTGTATAGACAAGCATAGACAAGAATTAAGGCTTATGTTTCACTCGAAATATTCCGCTGGTCAGGGCAAGGAAAGCAGCTTAGCCACGCCAGCACACTTGTATAGACAGGAGTAGACTATGTCAGGTTCGTTTCAGGCATTGCGCCTGGTGCCAGGCGAGGTGGACCTCGCCACATTACGCGCTATCTATCAGGGTAACGTCACGCTGAGCCTTGATGAGAGTGCGCATCAGGCGATTGCGGCTGCCCAGCAGACCGTGGATGCGATTGTCGCCTCCGGCAACGTGGTGTATGGCATTAACACCGGCTTTGGCAAGCTGGCGCAGACGCAAATCCCGGCTAGCCGGCTGGCGGATCTGCAGCGTAATCTGGTGCTGTCACACAGCGTCGGGCTGGGCGATCTGCTGCCCGACAATGTCACCCGTCTGGTGGTCGCAACCAAAATCATCAGCCTGGCGCGCGGTCACTCTGGCGTGCGTCCCGAACTGGTTGAGGCGCTGCTGGCACTGTTTAACGCGGGCGTGATGCCCTGCATCCCGGAAAAAGGATCGGTCGGCGCTTCCGGCGATCTCGCACCGCTGGCGCACATGTCGCTGATGCTGCTGGGTGAAGGTCAGGTCCGGCTCAATGGCGAATTGATCCCGGCAACAGAAGGTCTGGCAGGTGTTGGCCTGTCGCCGTTTGTGCTCGGCCCGAAAGAGGGACTGGCGCTGCTCAACGGCACCCAGGTTTCAACAGCGCTGGCGCTGCGCGGCCTGTTTGAAGGTGAGAACCTGTTTGCTGCCGGTCTGATGGCGGGTGCGCTGTCGCTGGAGGCGATCAAAGGCTCGCTGAAACCGTTCGACGCCCGTATCCATAAGGCGCGCGGCCAGCAGGGCCAGATTGCGGTCGCCGCCGCCGTCAGCAGCCTGATTGAGGGCAGTGAAATTCTGCAGTCGCATACACATTGTGGCCGCGTGCAGGACCCCTACTCCATCCGCTGCGTGCCGCAGGTGATGGGTGCCTGCCTGGATAACTTCAGCCACGCGGCGCGGATTCTGGAAATTGAAGCGAACGCCGCCTCGGACAACCCGCTGGTGTTCAGCGACAGCGGCGATGTGATCTCCGGCGGCAACTTCCACGCCGAGCCGGTGGCCTTTGCCGCTGACATCCTGGCGCTGGCGATTGCCGAAGTCGGCGCCATCTCTGAGCGGCGAATGGCGCTGCTGCTGGACAGCGGCCTCTCCGGTCTGCCGCCCTTCCTGGTGCGCGACGGCGGCGTGAACTCCGGTTTTATGATCGCCCAGGTCACCGCCGCCGCGCTGGCCTCTGAGAACAAATCGCTGGCCCATCCGGGCAGCGTGGACAGCCTGCCGACCTCCGCTAACCAGGAGGATCACGTCTCCATGGCGACCTACGCCGCCCGCCGTCTCGGCAGCATGTGCTTTAACAGCGCCGCCGTGGTCGGCATCGAAGCAATGGCCGCCGCGCAGGGCATTGAATTTAACCGGCCGCTGAAAAGCTCCGCGCTGATTGAGCAGGCCATCGACACTATTCGTGAGCAGGTCGCCTTCCTTGAGGAGGATCGCCTTCTGGCCCCCGATATCGAGGCTATGCGTCAGTGGGCAAGTCGCGCTGACTGGCCTCAGGCATTGACCGCGCTGCTGCCGAGCATGCGCCCAACATCTTGAATTAAGGAATCTTTCATGAGCGAAACTCTTTCTCAGGCTGTAGCACGTGAGATTCGTGCGCCGCATGGCACCACCCTGCACTGCGCCAACTGGCTGATTGAAGCGGCTTACCGCATGATTCAGAACAACCTCGATCCCGATGTGGCCGAGCGACCGGAAGATCTGGTGGTTTACGGCGGCATCGGTAAAGCGGCGCGTAACTGGGAGTGCTTCGAGCAGATCCTGCGTTCACTGCGGGCGCTGCAGCCGGATGAAACGCTGCTGATACAGAGCGGCAAGCCGGTCGGCATCTTCCGCACCCACGCGGATGCGCCGCGCGTCCTGCTGGCGAACTCCAACCTGGTGCCGCACTGGGCGACCTGGGATCACTTCCATGAGCTGGATAAAGCGGGCCTGATGATGTACGGCCAGATGACCGCCGGTTCCTGGATCTACATCGGCGCGCAGGGCATCGTGCAGGGCACCTACGAAACCTTCGTGGAAGCGGGCCGTCAGCACTATAACAACGACCTCAGCGGACGCTGGATCCTGACCGCCGGGCTGGGCGGCATGGGCGGCGCGCAACCGCTGGCGGGCGTGCTGGCCGGTGCCTGTGTGCTGGCGATTGAGTGCCAGGAGTCGCGCATCGACTTCCGTCTGCGTACCCGCTACGTCGACTATAAAGCCACCACGCTGGACGAAGCACTGGCGTTAATCAGCGAAGCGACCGCCGCGAAGAAAGCGATTTCGGTCGGGCTGCTGGGCAATGCCGCGGAGATCCTGCCGGAACTGGTGAAACGCGCCCAGGCGGGTGGGCCGAAGCCGGACATCGTGACCGATCAGACTTCGGCACACGACCCGATTAATGGTTATCTGCCGATTGGCTGGGATCTGGCGCGCTGGCAGCAGGAGCGCGTTTCACAGCCGAAAGCGGTAGAGAAAGCGGCGCGAGCCTCTATGGCAGTTCACGTCCAGGCGATGCTCGACTTCTGTCATATGGGCATCCCGACCGTGGATTACGGCAACAACATCCGGCAGGTCGCGCTGGATGAGGGTGTCAGCAACGCTTTCGATTTCCCTGGCTTTGTACCGGCCTACATCCGTCCCCTGTTCTGCGAAGGCAAAGGCCCGTTCCGCTGGGTGGCGCTGTCAGGCGACCCGGAGGATATCTACAAGACCGACGCCAGACTCAAAGAGCTGTTCCCGCACCACAAAACGCTGCATCGCTGGCTTGATATGGCGCAGGAGCGCATCGCCTTCCAGGGCCTGCCGGCACGTATCTGCTGGCTGGGACTGGGTGAACGGCATCTTGCCGGTCTGGCGTTCAACGAAATGGTGCGCAACGGCGAGCTGAAAGCACCGGTGGTGATTGGCCGTGACCATCTCGACTGCGGCTCGGTCGCCTCACCTAACCGTGAGACCGAAGCGATGAAAGATGGCTCGGATGCCGTCTCTGACTGGCCGCTGCTCAATGCGCTGCTGAATACCGCAGGTGGCGCGACCTGGGTCAGCCTGCATCATGGCGGCGGTGTCGGCATGGGCTTCTCGCAGCACTCGGGCGTGGTGATTGTCTGTGACGGCAGCAAAGAGGCCGATGCGCGTCTGGGACGGGTGTTATGGAACGACCCGGCAACCGGTGTGATGCGTCACGCCGATGCAGGTTATGAGCTGGCGCAGAGCTGTGCGGCAGAGCATGGCCTGAACCTGCCGATGCAGAAATAATCTCCTGAACGGGGTGAGCTGCAGCTTGCCCCGTTTTCTTCGTTTTTCTCCCTTCTGAATCCGTTCTGAAATCACTTCCTTATTACTTATTCCATTTTGATTTAGCCTATAGCCCTATTTAGTCCTGACGGCGATAGACGCCGCGCCACCCGATCACTAAAGTGAAATCTACTCATTCTGTATGGAGCGCGACTCTGCATGACCCTTTCCCCTGCCCTGCTTGAAGATGCCCTGCGCTGGCGCCGTGAGTTTCATCGCCAACCCGAATTAGGTTACCAGGAACAGCAAACCAGCCAGTTTATCGCGGAAGAGTTAGCGCGTGCGGGATTGCAGGTATTTCGTGGTCTGGCGGGTACCGGGGTCATTGGCACGCTGGAAAACGGTCCTGGCCCGGTTATCGGGCTGCGTGCAGATATGGATGCGCTGCCGATTACGGAAAAAGGCGACGCTGAGTGGCGCTCCGCGACGCCTGGCGTGATGCACGCCTGCGGACACGACGGTCACAGTGCCATTCTGCTGGCCGCTGCCCGCCAGCTGGCTGCTACGCGTCAGTTCAGCGGCACGGTGCATTTCATTTTCCAGCCTGCCGAGGAGAATCTGGGCGGTGCGCGCAAAATGGTGGAAGAGGGATTGTTCCAGCGCTTCCCGATGGATGCGATCTACGCCATGCACAACTGGCCGGGGCTGCCGCTGGGCTCACTGGCGGTTAACCCGGGTGCGATGATGGCGTCACTGGATTCGTTTGAAATTACGCTGCACGGCAAAAGCTGCCATGCGGCGATGCCGGAAAGCGGTGCCGACCCGATGGTGGTAGCGGCCGAGCTGATTCTGGCGCTACAGACCATTCCGTCACGCCGGCTCTCGCCGCTGGCGTCAGCGGTGGTCAGCGTGACGCAGATTCACGGTGGCGAAGCGATCAACGTCATCCCGGAACAGATTGTGTTGCGCGGGACAGTGCGCTGCCTGCAGACCAGCGTGCGCGAAAAAGTGCGCGGGCTGATTGATGAGTTTGTGGCGACCCTGCCGCGTCCGTTTGGCGTCAGCGGTGAGATTGACTGGCTGCCGGGCTATCCGGTCACGGCTAACCATGCGGCCCCGGCTGAGCAGGTGCGCGACGTGGCGCTGGCGACGCTGGGGGCAGAACAGGTTCACTGGCAGGTTAACCCGTCGATGGCGTCAGAAGATTTTGCCTGCATGATGGAAGCCTGTCCTGGTGCCTACTTCTGGCTGGGCGCGGATGGTGAAACCCCCTCCGCGCCGCTGCACAACGCCCGCTATGACTTCAACGACGCGCTGCTGCCGATTGGCATCCGTTTCTGGCAGAACCTGGTTGAACAGGCGCTGCCCGCCGCCTGAGTCAGTAACCGGCGGCGCGGATCTGCTGCTCTGCCGCCGCCAGCGAGTCGCACTGGCCGCTGGCGCGCAGACAGCAGGCGAGCTGCAGTCGCAGTGACGCAGGCACCGGGCGCTGCTGATTCAGCACCTCTTCAATCCAGCGCGCAGTCACCTCTGCCGTCTTGTCTGCCGGCAGTTCAACCGCCACTTCAGGCTGACGCTCAACCCACACTTCCGCTTCCGCACCTGCGCCCTGAATCATGCTGATTGCCGGGCAGCGCTGAGGATTGGCATAGACCTCCCCTTCGGTGCCATTCAGCAGTATGGCCGGGGCATCGATGTCGCTGAAGAATTTCGCCACGCGCGGCACATACTCCGGATGCGAGACGCTCGACAGCCGCAGCGCCGTTCGCTCCGCAAACGGGGTCGCCAGTTTTGCCAGCGTATGTGCACTGTTACGCACGCCCATCCGCCAGCGCAGCGACAGCTGTTTGGCCATGGGCGGACAGAGGTGATCGATGGTGATAAAGGCCAGCTCGCCCTGATCGAGTTTCGCCTGCGCCGCCTCAGCGGTCGTGACAGGCGTAATGCCCAGCGCGGCAAACACCGCTTCACTGGTGATGCGCGTCGCGTCATCGCTGACGCCATGCACCAGCACCGGGAAGCCGAGTTTCACCAGCAGCAGCGCCAGCAGCGGCGTCAGATTGCCCTGGCGGCGCGCACCGTTGTAGCTGGGGATCACCACCGGCATCGGCCGGTTTTCTGGCGCACGTAGTTGCATCATCTGCGCCTGCATCGCCTGATAAAAACCGCGCATCTCTTCTTCGCCTTCGCCTTTGATACGCAGCGCAATCAGGATGCCGCCCAGCTCCAGGTCCGGCACCTCGCCCGCCAGCATCGCGCCATAGAGCGCCACCGCGGTATCAAAATCGATGTCGCGGGCATGATTTTTACCGCGACCAATCTCTTTAATGATTTTATTCAGTTCCATCACTCGCTTCCGGTTCAGTGCGCGGCTCAGCGCCGCGTGGGACGTCGTTTACGCACCGTGTTTTTGGGCACCACGGTGGCCGGTATCGCTTCCGGCTCTGGCGTTTCGGGCTGTTCAATCGGGAAGATCGGCAGCGCAGCTAATAACCGGCTGCCGTAGGATTTGCTCAGCAGACGGCGGTCATAAATCACGATTTCGCCATAACATTGATGGCTGCGAATCAGGCGTCCGACCTGTTGAATCAGGGTGAATGAGGCGCTGGGTAAACTCTGCACCTCAAACGGATAGCGCTTCAGGCTTTTCAGCCACTCGCCTTCGGTCAAAATTACCGGACTGTCTACCGGGGGAAAAGCGATTTTGTGAATATGCACCTGACTCAGCAGATCGCCTTTCAGATCCAGCCCCTCGGCAAAGGACTGCAGGCCTATCAGCACGCTGGTTTCGCCTTTGGTGACGCGCTGACGGTGCAGGTCCACCAGGCGGCTGCGCGGCTGATCGCCCTGCACCAGCATGGAGAGCCGCAGGTCGGGCAGACAGGCGACAAACTGCTGCATCGCCCGGTTGCTGGCAAACAGCACCAGCACGCCTTTGTGCTTTTTCTCCGCCATCTGCTGACGGAAAAAACCGGCCATCTCCGCGATGTGCTCCGCTTCATGCGTCATTAGCGGCTCAAAGCGCATCTGCGGGATCACCAGCTTGCCCTGCTCCACGTGGTTAAACGGCGAGTCGAGGGCCACAAAACGGTCGCCCGCTTTCTCGCTGAGCCCCGACATCTCCTGCAGGCGATTGAAGCTGTTGAGCGATCGCAGCGTGGCGGAGGTGACCACCACGTGTGGAATTTTGCGCCACAGCATCTTCTCCAGCTGATCGCTGACGCGGATCCCGGCGCAGTGAAACAGCAGATGCGCCTGACCTTCACGCAGCTCGCGGGTGATCCACTTCGATACCGGCGCGCCAGAGGCTTTTTCCATCGCCGCCAGCCGCCACAGCTTGCTGACCGATTCGAACCAGCCAAACTGGCGATTGAGCTGCAGCAGATTACGATGCAGACGCACCAGATCGACTTTGCCGGTCTGCTCGCTGAGCGCATTAATCAGGCCTTCGCTCAGGCCGCGCAGGGCGTCGCTGAGTTTGAACAGCCGGGCACAGAGTTCCAGTAATTCCTGCGGCAGCGCGCCCAGTACAAAGCGAAATTCGCCCGGCTGGTTATGCGGCGGCAGCAGCGGATTCAGCGCCTGTGCGGTGGTGGTCAGCAGTTCACGCAACTCATCGCAGTGCGCCTTCAGCCGCTCAGGATTAGCCAGCGGCGGCGGCGATTTTGGCCGCATCTGCGTCATGATGCTCTCAACCAGTTTGATAAACAGGTCGAGCTGCAGGCTGCTCCAGCCCGGCGTGATGTCGGCGCTCATCTCCAGCGCATCACGTGCCACTTCCGGCAGGTGATGTCCTTCATCCAGCACCAGCATCAGGTTTTTAGCCGGTGGCAGCACCGACTCGTTCTCCATCGCCGCCATCACCAGCGCATGGTTCGCCACAACGACATCAACCTGCTCTATTTCGCGCCGCGCCACAAAGAACGGGCATTCACGATACCAGTGGCAGTGTGAGCCGAGGCAGCTCGCTTTGTCGGTAGAGAGGCGCTGCCACAGGCTGTCGCTGACGTTCTCCTCGCTGTGATCGCGCAGGCCATCCCACTGGTAGCGATCCAGCGATTTCTGTAAGCGACCACACTGCGTCTGTTCTTCTTTGGTGCTGCTGACCGCGTCATCGTCGAGATAGAGCAGCAGATCGCCCTGCTGATCGGCGTCGGCCGCCATCGCCGCCAGATTGCGCGGACAGACATAGCGCCCGCGGCCAAAGGCAGCAGTAAAAGTGAGGTCAGGGATGATTTTTTTCAGCAGCGGCAGATCTTTGGTGAAGATTTGATCCTGCAGCGCCACGTTGGCGGTGCTGATCACCAACTGCTTTTCCTGGGCGCGGCTGGCCGCGATGCCCGGAATGAGATAAGAGAGGGTTTTGCCCACGCCGGTCGGCGCTTCAACCGCCAGATGGCGCGAATCGTCGCCCGCCAGACATTTTGCCACTTCGGCAATCATCTGACGCTGCGGCGCACGCGGGATGAAATCAGGCACCTGCTCCTGAAGCGCTTTATACCATTGCGCTATCTGGCTTTTTACTGCGGCTGTCAGGGCCATGATTTGCTTTACCACACCGAAAAACTGGCCTGTATTTTTACACAGTATCCCGGCGGCGTCAGCTTTCACGCCGAATTTTTCGTGCGCCGTCGTAAATTTCAGCGGTTGCCCGACGGCGGTGATTTACGCCAGCACTTTGTACATCACCGTGGTGGCATCCAGCACGCCAGCGGTGGATTCGGCATAAAACGGGATCGACCCCGCCACCTGCCAGCCCAGCGAACGGTAGAGATCGCTGGCGACATCGCCGCTGCGCGTATCCAGCACCAGCAGGGTTTTGCCCTGCTCGCGCGCCCGCTGCTCAGCGCGCTGCATCAGTTCACGGGCGATGCCCTGACGGCGTGCCTGAGGATGCACCAGCAGTTTGCTGATCTCCGCCCGGTGGCGGCCGTTGGGCATGCCGCTGCGACTGATAATGACCGTCGCCACAATGCGCCCCTGCTGACGCGCCACCAGTAATTCGCTGTCGCCGCCGGTGATGCTGACGATCCGCTGCTGCCAGAAGCGCGTCATCACCTCAATCTCTTCGGCATCGATAAAACCGACGCTGGCTCCGTCTGCCACACAGCCCTGCAAAACGTCGGTCAGTTCGCCCAGATGCTGTTGCGCCTGTGTCGCGCTGAGTGTTGTGTAGTCAATCATGGTTTTGCCACCACCAGTAAATAGCGTGCGCCGTCGGTCAGGTGCGCCTCAAAAGCCGACTTTCCGACCAGATGAAAACGTAAGCAGTCGCCTGGCTGTAGCGTCCACGCCTGAGACCCCATCGAGATGGTGAGGCCGCCCTCGCGCAGCCAGATATGTTGCTCCAGTCCCTGGATGGGTGGCGCATCGTAATCGATACGCGCACCAGGCCGTAACTTGCCCTCAACCAGTTCGCATCTAAAATGAAGTGCGGGTGGTGAAATATTGCGGCGGATAAATCCGCTGGCCTCATCCTGCCACACCGGCTGTTGATCCTCTGTGACCAGCAGACTGGACTCCTCCTCTACTTCACTCAGCAGGCGCGACATCGTTAATCCGTAGGCCGCACAGAGACGATTGAGCAGTGCAGCAGTAGGGCTGGTCTCGCTTCGCTCAATGCGCGATAATGACGCGCGGCTGATGCCCGTGGCGACAGAAAGTTCATCCAGCGACCAGCCGCGTTGCAGGCGTAATTCTGCCAGCCTCACCGCCAGTCGTTGCTCAGTATTCAGCTCCGACATTCTGTTTTCTCATATATGGGAAAAATTCCCTTAAATGAGATATAGCTGAGAAAGGGCGTATCAGTCAAGTTGTACATTGAGAAATGTATTGTACAACTTAGTCTGCTTCGTTATGGTAATTCCACTCAGACCAATCGAAAGAGGAATTTATGACCTTATACAGTATCGGCGACGTCGCCGAGCGCTGTGGCATAAACCCAGTCACCCTGCGCGCCTGGCAGCGTCGTTATGGCTTACTGAAGCCACAACGTACCGAAGGCGGACATCGTCAGTTTGACGAAGAAGATGTTCAGCGTATCGAAGAGATCATGCGCTGGATTGAAAGCGGCGTGCCCGTCGGTAAAGTTAAGGCATTGCTGGAAGGTGGCGATGTTGATGCCCATGATGGCTGGACCACACTGCAGGATGAGCTGATCAGCGTACTGCGTCACGTCAGACCCGCCAAACTTCGTAATAAAATTGCCGCGATTGGTCGCGAACACCCGATTGATGCGCTGATTGACCACGTTTTCATGCCGGTACGTCAGAAGCTGAGCCTGGACCAGAATACCGCCCGCACGATGTGCAGTCTGCTTGATGGTTTGCTGATCGACTATGTCGCCTTCTGCCTGACCGGCAGCCGCAAGAAATCGGGAAAAGATGCGTTGATTATTGGCTGGGGTATCGACGATCGGACCCGCATCTGGCTGGAAGGCTGGCGTCTGTCGCAGCATGGCTGGCGGATTGACGTGCTGGCTGAACCGCTCGATTTGCCGCGTCCTGAACTCTTTCCTGGCATGAATATGTTTGTCTTCACCGGTAAAAAACTGACCCGTCGCCAGCAGGAACAGCTGTCACACTGGCAGGAACAGGGTTATGCCGTACGGTTGCATGAACCCGGCTGATAACAAAAACGCACGCCGGGCACTTTGCCTTCTGCCTTGCGCGCGCTATTATCCCCGCCTCACTGTTAACGAGCTCAGGTTTTAACCATGAATGTCAAAAAAGCCTTTTTCGCCACGCTGTTTTTTATTATGGCGGCCGGCGGCACCAGCGGTCTGATGCTGGTCGGATACTCTCTCATCGTTCACTCACGCTGAACCACCGCTGAAGGCGCTCAAACAGGCGATCGCTGACTATTGCCAGCAGCGCCACCAGCAGTGCCCCCTGAATCACATAGGCTGTATTAAAGCCGCTTAAGCCGATAATCACCGGCGATCCCAGACTTTTCGCGCCGACCGTCGAGGCGATAGCCGCCGTGCCGATGTTGATGATCACCGAGGTGCGTATCCCGGCAATGATCATCGGCGCAGCCAGCGCCAGCTCAATCTGCCATAACCGTTGCCAGCTGCTCATGCCGACCCCGATGGCGATCTCCCGGCTACTTGCGGGCACGCTATCAATGCCCGCCAGGGTACCCTGTAAAATCGGCAGCAACCCATAGAGCAATAGCGCCACCACCGCAGGCCAGGCACCAAACCCCATCACCGGCACCGCAATCGCCAGCACCGCGACCGGCGGAATCGTCTGCCCCGCCGCCACGATAGTTTCCATCAGCGGCCGGAACGCACGGCCCGCCCGCCGCGTCACCAGCACGCCACTGCCGATGCCAGTCACGATCGCCAGCAGGCTGGCGGTGACCACCAGAAACAGATGCGCCAGCGTCAGCTGCCAGAAGCTCTCCTGCTGATAGAGGGGTCGCGCCAGGTCCGGAAACCAGCGGTGAAACAGCGGCCCGCTATACGGCATCAGCGTCAGCAGCGCACCATAGAACAGCACCAGCCACAGCAGCGGATCCTTTAGCCTGCGCATGTTGACGCCTCGCGCAGTTGCAGCAGGTCGCCAAAGTGGAGCACACCCAGTGGCTGCTGCTGATCGTCGATGACCGGCAGTTTATCGGTGCGACGCGCGATAAACTGCGACAGGGCGTCCCGCAGCGTCAGAGCGGCAGCGATCGGTTCGCCTGCCAGCCATTCGCCACGCCGTACCGCATTCCCGACCTGTTCCAGCGACAGCAGCCGGACGCCCATTTCACTGCGGCCAAAGAAGTCGCGCACAAAATCATTTTTCGGCTGGGTCAGCAGCTCAACCGGCCTGCCCTGCTGAACAATCTCCCCGTTATCCATCAGCACGATGCGGTCCGCCAGCGTCAGTGCTTCGTCGATGTCATGAGTCACCAGCACGATGGTGCGGCCCGACAGCCGATGAATACGCAGCATCTCCTGCTGCAGCACGCCGCGCGTTACCGGATCGAGTGCGCCAAATGGCTCATCCATCAGCAAGACTTCCGGGTCCGCCGCCAGTGCCCGCGCCACGCCCACCCGCTGCTGCTGGCCGCCGGAGAGCTGATGCGGATAGCGATTCAGCAGTTGCCCGTCAAGACTGAGCAGTGCCAGTAGCGTCGCAATACGCTCATCGACCTGTGCTCGGGGCCAGCCCAGTAAAACCGGCACCGTGGCGATATTCTTCCGCACCGTCCAGTGCGGAAACAGGCCAATCGACTGAATGGCATACCCCATGCGTCGCCGCAGCGTGCGGGCGTCGAGCTGGCGGATCGACTCACCGGCAAAGCGAATCTCGCCACTATCAAACTCCACCAGCCGGTTGATCATCTTCAGGGTGGTCGATTTGCCGGAGCCGGAGGTGCCGAGCAGTACGCAGAACTCCCCTTTTGCCACCTGCAGTGACAGATCTTTCACCGCGGCTTTGCCGTTAAACGCGCGGGAAACGCCATCAAACTCAATCATCTTTTCTCTCCAGCAGTGAGATAAGCAGACGGAACAGCGCATCGATGACGACCGCCAGCGCAATCACCGGGATAACTCCCAGCAACACTAAATCCAGCGCACTGCTTAACAGCCCCTGGAAAATAATTGCGCCAAAGCCGCCCGCGCCAATCAGCGCCGCCACCACCGCCATGCCCAGCGTCTGTACCACGACCACGCGTAGCCCCGCCAGCCAGACCGGCAGCGCCAGCGGCACATCCACCGCAATAAACTGCTGCCAGCCGCTCATGCCCGTGCCGCGCGCGCTTTCACGCACCTCCTGCGGCACCTGTTGTAAGCCCACCACCACGCTGCGCACCAGCGGCAGCAGGGCATAAAGCACCAGGGCGATCAGCGCCGGTGCCATGCCAATGCCGCTGATCCCCCAGTCGCCGAGCCACGGAAACTGCTGGGCCAGACCGGCCAGCGGCGCGATCAGCAGGCCAAACAGCGCCACCGACGGCACCGTCTGAATCACATTCAGCACGCCAAACACGCCACCCTGCCAGCCAGGCCGCCGGAACAGCGTGACGCCCAGCGGCAGCGCAATAATCAGCGCAGGCAGCACGGTGCCCGCCAGCAGGGTCAGATGACGGCTCAGCGCCGCATCAAACACCGCGTGACGATTCGCATACTCTTTCAGCAGGGAGAGATCATTAAGCTGGCCGCTGAACAGCAGCAACAGCGGCAACAGCCAGACCTGCAGATTGAGCAGCAGCTGAGCCAGCCGATGGGAAGTGAGTTGCCGCACCTGATCGGTGATCAGCAGCAGGATAAGCGCACCGCTGCACCACAGGCCGCTGGCAAAGCTGGTGCGCGCCAGACGGCTGCCCTGCTGACTGAGCAAAGTGGCCTGATGACCGCTGAGCCAGATGATCGCGGCCAGCATCAGTTCGGCGGCCAGCAGCGCCACAATCAGCGTGCTGCGCCCTGCCGAGCGCCACAGCAGCAGCCACAGCGTTGCCAGCGGCAGCAACAGCAGCCCGAAACGGCTGATCTGCCAGCCCATCAGCGGTTCGCCCGCCACCAGACGGTTCGGGGCGAAGTTAAGAAACGGCAATGCCACCAGCGCCAGACTCAGCAGCGTCAGCAGCAGTAACGCCACCGGCTGCTGAACCGGACGGCGTATCGCTTCCCGCGATATCTGCATCGGTTACAGCAGCTTTTTCTGCTGCAGCCACTCGGTCGCTACACTGCTGGCATCCTGACCGTCGACCGCAATTTTGGCGTTGAGCTGTTGCAGAGTCTTCTCATCAAGCGCACTGAACACCGGCTTCAGCCAGTCGGCAATCTGTGGGTAGGCTTTGAGGACCGATTCGCGGATCACCGGCGTCGGCGCATAGATTGGCTGAACGCCTTTAGGATCGCTGAGCGTCTGCAGGCCCAATGCCGCCACCGGGCCATCGGTGCCGTAAGCCATCGCCGCATTCACGCCGGAGGTCTGCTGAGCCGCCGCGCTGATGGTGACAGCGGTATCGCCGCCCGCCAGCGACAGCAGCTGATCCTGCTTGAGGTCAAAGCCATACGCTTTTTCGAAGGCCGGTAAGGCATCGCTGCGTTCAATAAATTCGGCTGAGGCCGCCAGTTTGAAGGTACCGCCTTTTTTCAGAAAGGCGCTGAGATCGGCCAGCGAGGTGAGCTGGTTTTTCTCCGCCAGATCTTTACGCACGGCGATGGTCCAGGTGTTGTTAGCCGGCGCCGGCGTCAGCCACACCAGATGGTTTTTCTCCGCATCCAGCTTCTTCACCTTTTCGTAGCCTGCGGTGGCATTCTTCCAGGCGCTGTCTTTCTCATCGTTAAAGAAGAATGCGCCGTTGCCGGTGTATTCCGGGTAGATGTCGAGTTCGCCCGCCGTAATGGCACCGCGCACCACCTGGGTCGTGCCGAGCTGGATTTTATTGACGGTTTTTACCCCATGCTTTTCCAGCACCTGAAGAATCACATTGCCCAGCAGCGATCCTTCGGTATCAATTTTTGAGCCGACCCGCACCGAATCCGCCGCGTGTGCCATCCCCATGCTGAGCAGCAACGCGCTGACTCCCATCCAACCCCGAATTCTGACCATGGCCTTTTCCTTATCGCATTTCGCGTTTCGTTATTACGTGATGTGTTCGCGTGGCGTCGTTCAGGCTGCGCTCCTGCCGGTGAGAAGGAGAGTGGCAGAATGGGCAGCGCAAATAATCTGCCTTAAAAGCGTAGCCTGGCGCAGCGGTGATGCAGCTGACTTTATCGCAAATTAATAACGATGTGAGATTAGAAAATTATTATCTATAACCGAAATGAATTTACGTCTGGGCGTCTAAACGGCTATTCTCGAAAATCTGTTTTTATAATAAAAGACGCACAATATCATGTCCGACCTGACCTCTTCCGCCCATGTGGCAACAGCAGGGAGTTCGCCCGGTGGCGAAACGCAGTGGATTCGCAGCGCAGCTGACGTCTCCCGATTAGTGAACAGCGGCGACAGCGCCCGTAACAATGCCCGTATTGTGGTGGCGATTGCGCTGGGAGGCGTGTTCCTCGACGCCTACGACCTGGGCGCGCTGGCGTTTGGCATTAAAGATATCACGCGTGAGTTCAGCCTTACTCCGACCGGCACCGGCATGGTCGCCTCGGCAATCACTTTCGGAGCGATTATCGGCGCGCTGATCGGCGGCTATCTCACCGACAAAATTGGCCGTTATCGGGTCTTTATGGCCGATATGTTCTTTTTCGTGGTGGCGGCTATCGCCTGTGCATTTGCGCCCAATGAGTATGTGCTGGCTGGCGCGCGTTTTGTGATGGGACTGGGCGTCGGGATCGATCTGCCGGTGGCGATGGCGTTTCTGGCGGAGTTTTCAAAGCTGCGCGGCAAGGGGAATAAAGCGGCCAGCGTGGCGATGTGGTGTCCGACCTGGTACGCGGCGATCAGCATCTCGTATCTGCTGGTGCTGCTGCTCTATGCGGTGCTGCCCGAAAGTCACACTGACTGGCTCTGGCGGCTAATCCTCGGATTTGGTGCCGTTCCGGCGATTGTCATTATCGCCATCCGCAGCCGTTACATGAGTGAATCCCCGGTGTGGGCGGCCAATCAGGGTGATTTAAAAGGGGCCGCCGCGATTTTACGCAGTGCGTGGAATATCAATGCCCAGGTGGCTCCCGACGCCGGGCTGACCGCTGCCTCGCCGGTGCGCAAGGCGAGCTGGCGTAACTATGGTGCGCTGCTGCAGGGCGTCTATCGCCGTCGAACGCTGCTGGCGACCATTACCTCCATTGCCTCGTCCTTTGCCTATAACGCGGTGGCGTTTGGTCTGCCGGTGATTATCTCCAGCTTTTTTGCTCAGTCGATGCTCACCACCATTCTGGTCTCGCTGGCGCTGAATCTGCTGTTCGCCTTTGTTGGCGGGATTCTGGCAGTGCGGCTGGTGCCGCGTCTGGGGGCATGGAAGATGTCAGTGGCGGGTTATGGCTGTCAGTGCGTGGCGCTGCTCGGGCTGGCGCTGATTGGTCGCCCGGAAGGCGGTCAGGAAGCCGCGCTGGCGATCGGCATGCTGGCGCTGTTCCTGTTTGGTCAGGGATTCGGGCCGGGTTCCCATACGATGACGTTTGCGTCGCTGAGCTACCCCACTTCGCTGCGCGGCGTGGGTGTCGGCTTCAATCAGACGCTGATGCGCGGCAGTTCGACCGTTTCACTGTTTCTGTTCCCGGTGCTGGTCGCGGCACTGGGCACCGGCGTGTTCTGGGTGATCTTCCTGGCTCCGCTTGCGGGCCTGCTGGCGCTGCTGGCAATCCGCTGGGAACCGTCGGGGTATGACGTGGATGCAGAGGATTTTACTGTACGCCATTGACTTACCCCCTTCGAATGATAAGATGACCCATAACCTACGCCATTGACGTATAGCTATGTTATTTATTGAAACTCCAGTTTTCACGGAAGATGTAAAGGAACTACTCAGCGATGATGAATATCGCGAGTTTCAGCAATTCATGGCCGACAATCCCTACTGGGGTGATGTTATCCAGAATACGGGCGGTCTGCGTAAAGTCCGCTGGGCTGCTAAAGGCAAAGGTAAGCGTGGCGGCGTTAGGGTGATTTACTATTACAAAGTCTCTGACTCGCAAATCAGGCTGCTGCTGATTTATAAAAAAGGCGTCCAGGATGATTTATCCGAGGATGAAAAACATCTGTTAAGGGCGTTGAATAAGGGCTGGTAATGGACAAAAAACTGTTTGAGCGTTTGAAAGAAAGCATGACGCAGATGAATGAAATTGTCGAAGGCTCCCGAGAGCCTTCCCGCGAGACTACGGTCACTGCGGTTAAAGTCAAAGCGATCAGAAACGCCACAGGTCTTTCACAAAGCGGGTTCGCTAAGCTGATTTCTGTAAATGTTGACACGCTGAAGAACTGGGAACAGGGACGACGTGAGCCAACTGGCCCGGCGAAAGCATTACTACGGGCCATAGAGCGCGATCCGAAGCACGTCATCCCGGCTTTAGCGGATAAATAGGCAATGAAGAAACCGGTGTGTGCCGGTCTGTAAGCGAAGCAGAAAGGCTTACAGAACACGAATCAACCGCAGGACCCGCAATAAGACCACATCCTGGCATCGCAGATAAACCATTGACTCATTAAGTCCTGACTTCTCTCACCCACAACTAAACCGCACCTCAGTGCGGTTTTTTTATGCCGTAACAGCCGGGAAAGGAAACTGCTCCAGATAGTCCGGGATACGCGGGAAAGTGTGCAAAAACCACGGGGTGAACTGCTGTGGCTGCTGCTGCATCTGCTCTTCGATCAGCGCCATCGGGCGATAATCCCATGCATCCGCTTCCTGCGGATTAAGCTGCGGCAGGGTGTCGCAGACGGCAAAGAAGACGTGACCATATTCATGCTCGGTCAGGCCATTGCTCAGCTTCAGGTTGTAGCTCAGTTCAAAGACCGGCGTCAGCGTCACGTCCATCCCCATCTCTTCACGCAGACGGCGCTCGGCGGCATCGCGGGTCGATTCATGAGGATAAGGATGACCACAGCAGGTATTACTCCACAAGCCTCCACAGTGATATTTATCGCTGGCACGCCGCTGCAGTAACAGCTCCTGCCGGGAATTGAAGACGTAGACCGTCACCGCGCGGTGCAGCAATCCTTTTTCATGCACTTCCAGCTTTTCCATTTTGCCGGTGGGACGATCGAGGTGGTCAACGAGGATAACTTCAATAGCAGACATGGCGTTTCCTTGAGATTATTCCCAACTATTCTGGCACAGAATGCGCAGTTTGGGCGGATCAGCGAGGATTTTTTAGCCGGGTCGGGCGGAGATAAGCGGATGAAGCAGAGAGGGAATCAGGCCAGCAAGGCTGGCCTGAAGGAGGATTACAGTCGGAAGCTCTGAACAACACGCTCAAGCTGGGTGCTCTGCGATTCCATCGCCTGCGCGGCAGCGGAAACCTGCTCCACCAGCACGGCGTTCTGCTGTGTGGTGCCATCCAGCTGGGTAATCGCGACGTTGACCTGTTCGATACCCATGCTCTGCTCGCGGCTGGCTGACATGATTTCGCTCATCAGGGTCGTTACACTGCTCACGCCCTTCATCAGCTCGTCCATGGTCTGACCCGCCTGCTCAACCAGCGCGCTGCCGGTATCGATGTTCGCCACTGACTCTTCGATTAACTTTTTAATTTCACGCGCCGAGTTAGCTGAACGCTGCGCCAGGTTGCGCACTTCCGATGCCACCACCGCAAAACCGCGGCCCTGCTCACCGGCACGTGCGGCTTCTACCGCGGCGTTCAGCGCCAGGATATTGGTCTGGAATGCGATGCTGTCGATCACGCTGATGATATCGACCACTTTACGGGATGAGTGATGAATCTCACCCATAGTGGTGACCACCTGACGAACCACTTCGGTGCCACGCGCGGCCACCTGCGAGGCATCGCCTGCCAGCTGGTTAGCGTGAGTTGCGTTGTCGGCGTTCTGACGCACGGTGCCGGTCAGCTGTTCCATCGACGCAGCGGTTTCGACAATCGAACTGGCCTGATCTTCAGTACGCGAGGAGAGATTGGCGTTGCCGCTGGCAATTTCCCGCGACGCGGCAGTAATCGCCAGCGCGCTATCGCCCACCTGCTGAAGCAGACCCTGCAGATAGCTGATGAACTGGTTAAAGCTCTGCGCGACGGCGTTGAATTCCGGGCTGTTGCTGGCTGGCAGACGCTGCGTCAGATCCGCACCGCCGGTCGAGAGCGCTTCAATGTTGCTGTTCAGCACGTTAAGACGTTTCATCATGGCGCGGACAAAGCCCAGCGACACCAGCAGCAGGATGACCGCCAGTGGGATCTGTACCAGACCCAGGCGGGTCAGCATATTGTGCGACTGCGCTTTCAGCAGGCTGGTTGGCAGGCTGCTGGCGAGATACCACGGGCTGCCAGGAATGGCCTGCACGAACAGTGTCTGCTCGCCTTCGCTGCTGTCATAGGTGGTTTCCAGCGGCTGATTACCCACGCCGTTCAGCAGCGTTTTCAGCGGTGCCGCCATCGGAATCTGCACGTCAGCCAGATTCTCCAGCTTCGGCGCGGCATTCACCAGCGCGCCGTTGCCTACCACTTTGCCGTCGGCTTCAACGATCAGCACGTTGCCATGAATGGTTTCACCCATCTGCTTCGCCAGCTGGTTAAAGAATCCCAGCGTCACGTCGATGGTGGCAACACCCCACGCTGAGCCGTTGCGATAGATAGCCATGGCGCAGTTGGTACGCGGCTGCGGGCTGGCAGCATCCTGATAGGCTTTTGCCCAGGCACACTGCCCTTTCGCAGCCGCCAGGCCATCTTTGTACCAGGGCTGCTCCCAGTATTTGTCGGCGGCGTCGGAGTTCCAGTAGGTGTTGACCTGCAGTTCATTGCTCGCGTTACGCGCAAAGAAGCTGCTGTCTTTCTCTTTGGCCGGATCACGACGGTTTGGCAGTGGCCAGATACCGCCACCAAACACGTTGCTGTCCTGATACTGGTTTACCAGCGTCGGTAACAGAGTGTCGATAGTCGCGCTGTCCATCACGGAAGCGGCTTCGGTAATTGCACGCTGCTGTGCCTGCACGCGGTTCATCTGTTCAACGATACCAGAGGCGAGTGAATCGACCTGATAGCGAACCAGACGGCTTTCGCTGTCGACGAGCTGTGGCGCGACGAACTGATTAATGACCCAAACTGTAACGAGTAAAAGCGCAACAAAGAATGCGATCATTGTTGCGGTAAAGCGGGATTGTGTTGTTTTAAACATCTTTGTTCCCCAGAACCAGGTACGGCGCGATTGCCATAACCGGGTTAACGGCTGGCTTTACGGGAACTTGAGATGGGCGGGATCACATATTTGAGAAATGTATGATTTCTGTAAAAATTTAATTTCACTGCGGGACTATCACGTCCCCGGCAGGTGCCGGGGACGTGCGTACAGGCGCGTTATGACTGGTCTACTCTTCTGATTCGACCACCTGCTGGCGCGGACGGAAAACGTGATCGTTGCCATCTGCTGTTAACAATTCTCTTAACTTCTGGCCGCCATGCTCATCCGCCTGCGCGAACTGCCGCTCCGCTTCGGTGACTGGCGTGGTCCAGAGCAGCGTCGGGCGATCGCCATCGCGTTTCGGCAGCGTGAACTGCGCGGGCGCGGGTGCCAGTTCATTCGCCAGCAGAAAGCTTTCAAAGCCGACGGGTGCAACTTCCGACGCCAGCGTATGGCCCTCGCCCAGCCAGGTCAGCCGCGCCCACGGCAGATGCACGAACTCTGCCAGTGCGCTGGCCATCTGCACCGCGTTGCTTTCGGTCATGACCTCACCGTCAACCGCCATGCCCAGTTCGATACGGCGATACTGCGGCGCCAGCTCATCAAACAGATAATCGACCTGCGGCATAGGCCGGATACTCATGCCAAGCGTCAGGAAGTACCAGACGCCCTGATGCCAGTGCTGCGAGATCGCCATCGGCGGCCAGCTACCCTGATCAATCGCATAATATTTCACCGACTCGCCAAAGCGTGCCTGATAGCAGGCCATCAGATCCTGCTGCACCTTGTCCCACTCGCTGCCGTCGTGCCATTCGCGCCAGAACTGTCGCTGATGTTCCGCACGCGCATAGTAATCATTGGTCGATGCCGATCCCAGCGGGGCTGTCAGCCGGTTCTTTTTGATGCAGCCCGCCGAGAAGCTTACCTGCTTCTCCTGATAGAGGCTCCAGCCGGGAATGACCGCCAGCAACTGGCCGTAATACCACAGCGCCGCGCCATCATCGCTCGGCTCCCACAGGACCTGCAGACCGGCCGGGTCCAGCGCGGGCTCCGCTTCCAGATTACGGCAATACTCTGCGCTAAGCAGCGGCGCTATGCCCTGCTCCATCGCCTCGCGATCTTCCTGTGCTGGCGCAGGCAGCAGGTTGCGAAGCCAGCAGCCGCGCACCGCATACTGACTGCGGAACAGATCGGTGGGCCAGATGTAAAAATATGCGGTGCGCTCATCCTGCTCGACAATGGCGGTCAGTGTGCGCTGCTGATTGTGGACTTCAGCAATCAGGGATTTGTACGTCATAGTGCCTCGACAAAGCCTGGAGGAATCCATTTTCCCCGAGAATAGAGCAGGATCCTGGCTGCCGCACTCTGAGACAAGGGTAATAGTCTCAAAGTGTGGGGGGTGCATACAGGGGGTAAAGGTTGTAAGAGGCGGTAAGCTCGATTTTAACGTCATGAGAGATAGCGGCCCCGAGATTATCTGAGCAAAAACAGACCCTGCAGGTTTCTGTCCTCTTCTCACTAAAGATAAAAAAGGCTCATCCGCACGCACACAGGCTCCCTGCATCATTGTTTCCGACATTAAACATTTGCCCTTTCGGCGGCGCTATTAACCTGATGGCGGAAGACGCGTTGGGGTTTCATCACTCACTATATAGTCATTCTGATAGTCATTCTGAGCGCCATCCTCTTACCTTTTATCTTTGCTTTTCAGGCAATAAGAAAATATTCCGTTAAAAATCGGTGTCACTCGCGATACATGACCGTTTTTTATGATATCCGGCAGGATTTACCTTGCTTCATCAGCACTGCCACTCTGAATGAAAGCTAAATGATCTGACTGCAAAAAAAGTAAAACTTGACACCAGTACGCCCGGATGTAAATTAGGGCGACTGCTCTAATTTATCTTTTTTACTTTCAGACTATTTTCACTGTCTGTTTATTTTTCATATCTACAATTAAGGGATGCGTAATGAAGTCTGATAAATTCCGTTGCAGAAGCTACCTGAGCGCCTTTGTCTTTACCTCAGCATTAACGGCATTCCCGGCAGCGTATTCGCCAGCCACCTATGCTGCCGAAACAAAACCTGTCAACATCGCGGTTTACAGAGGAGAAGCGGGTTGCGAAGGCTGTTCGGAGATGGTTGTTAAATCGCTTAAAAAAACAGGATTAAACCTTTCTGTCAGTTACATTGGCGAAAATGAAAAACTAAAAATAAGCAGCGACAACCTGAAAAAATTCGATATTTATATTCAGCCAGGTGGCGGACAGGATATTCCTGCGGCTTATGATGCTATAGGCGATGACGGGGCTGAAGCCATCCGGAATTTTGTTCGCTCTGGAAAAGGGTTTCTTGGCCTCTGTATGGGCGCTTATCTTGCTGACAAAGATTGGATAGGTCTGATTGACGCACCTCTTGATACAGAAGCAGGAAGACCGGGCGCAGAAGCCACTGATGAGGGCGATTACACGCTAACAATACTGTGGGGAGGAAAGAAAGAATCAGCTTATTATCAGGATGGTCCTTATCTGAATAACAGTTCCGCCAGTAAAGGATTTACCCCTATCTCCTGGTATAGCAATGGCGATGTTGCCATGGCGGCCTATACCTATGGAAAAGGTAAAGTGGTACTCACCGGACCCCATCCTGAAGCAGACGAAAGCTGGATCGATGCCAGCCAGCCAGGATATATACCCGCTGAGCGCAAAATGATAAAACTACTAAAATATCTGGACGTCAGTCATCTCTGAACGCTGACAAAGCATAAACGCACGAGCTCGTCTTTATCTCAACACCTGAAGAGAAAAATCAAAAATCTCTTTAAGAAAGAGAGCTCGTTTTTCTTCAGAATAATCAAGAATGATCATACTTGAATAACCATCAAGCACAGCCGCAATTTGTCGGGCTGAAACCTGGCTATTTGCAGAGGTAAATTCCCCCGCCTCGATACCACGCGTTATGATATCTTCAACGATTTCATTCCACTGCAACAGGTTGGCGTGAATAAGGTCAGCATAGCGCTGATCTCTCGCTGAAAGAGGCCATATTTCAAGATATAAAATCCAGTGTGAAGAGGGCGCATCTGGCAGAAGATAATCTAAAAAGTACAATAGCTCTTCTGATACTTTTCCCGTGTCACTCTCTTTTTTCTTCAGGAAATAATCATTAACATCATCGTCCAGCAACTTTTTTATGGCGTCGAGCTTAAGCTCTTCCCAGTTGCTGTAGTAATGATACATATGGCTTCTGGAAATATTAAGCCGGGCATTCAGATCCCGCGTTGAAACATTGTTCAGACCCTTCTCTTTGAAAAGGTTTAATGCAGCTTTCTTTATAAGATCTTTGAATGAATCGACTTTCATTTTCAATAACGACTTTATTAACTTTGCATCACCTCACAATACCATTTTAACTAACTCAACGCTAACGGCTGTAAAGGTAAGCTGCGTCTTATATCCGCCTCAACATAATACGCGGCTCCTGCTGCATCATTCAGCACCTATTGCGCTGCTGATTGTGGACTTCAGCAGTCAGGGATTTGTACGCCATAGTGCCTCGACAAAGCCTGGAGTAATCCATTTTCCCCGCGATTAAAGCAGAATCCTGGCTGCCATACTCTGAGACAAGGGTAATAGTCTCAAAGTGTGGGGGTTGGTGGGGTGCTGGGTGCTGAGCTTTGTAAGTGTGACCATTGTTGGCCTTAAAGGCCGCTATGAGCGAACAGCGGACGAGCGCAGGTTTTCTAAAATTGATACCGGCTTGTGACGCAATCGCGTATTTTTCTACGGGGGTTAGTTAACGTGCATAGCTCTCACAGTGGATAATCATAAATATATCACTCAGGCCAGGCTTAACTATATGTTTTGATGAGTAAATTACTTCCGCACTTATCGTGAAGTACTAAAGTACAGATTTCAGATAGTTTGGTGTTCCTTTTTTGAAACTCAGCAGATAATTTCATGATAAAAAGAGCGGATCACGTCGGTTTTTCAGTTAAAAACATTGAGGAGTCATTACTCTTCTGGACTCATATTCTTGGAGGGGAGTTATTACGCGAAGGGAAAATGTCTGGGCCTGTCATTGATGAAGTCACAGGCGCAAGGGGGGCTGATGTACGAATGGCGTTACTTGAACTGGCTGGTATCAAAATTGAATTACTGCAATACGATAACATTAAACAGCCAGAAGAACCTTCAGCACCCTACATCCCTGGCTATGCTCACCTTGCGTTTATAGTTGAAGACCTTGATACGCTCCTGAGCAAAGTATCGGAGTATGGCTGGAAGACACCAGGTAAACCTCAGACAGTCTTATCAGGCCCCATGCAGGGAACCAGAGTAATATATTTACAAAGCCCCGATGGACAGACGCTGGAGTTGATGGAGCGCGGTCAATAAAATCCACATGGCCTGACCCGTTATCTTCTTATTAAAACAACGATGTTTGCAAGGTCCGCTCCTGGCACAAAGCGGACATTCATAGCCCATTCACCCCAGCCTCCCCATCCTCACCATTGCCCTATACCACGCTCCGCGCTGAATCGACCATCTCAATCCCACCGCAATCGCATTGATCTTCTGGTCAATGATCGCCTGCTCAAAGCGGCCGATCTCACGACCGGACATCGCCTGCGCCCACGCGGGCATCAGCCCGAATCCGGACTTCAGCATGATTTTCATCACCGGTTTCGCCTGCCAGCTGGGTGCAGGGGCATTCATCAGCAATCGCGTCACTTCGGCAGTACGCTGATCAAAACGCAGCTCTGAACGCATCTGTTGCAGGTAATCTGCCACATCGACGACGCTTTTCGGCACCTTCTCTGCGCCCAGCGCTTCGGCAATCTGCGCCGCCTCCTGATAGTACTGATCCTGGTCGGCGCGGGTAAGCTGCGGATTTTTGTAGCGCAGATGAGCGACCAGAAAACGGCTGGTTTCCGCCACATGCACCCAGGTCAGCAGATGCGGATCGCTGGCGGCATAGGGTCTGCCCTCGCTATCAACGCCGCTGACTTTCAGGTGGATGCGTTTCACCCGCTCGATCAGCGTCTGTGCATCCTGCGAATTACCGTAGGTGGTCACGGCGATAAACTGACTGGTGCGCCGCAGACGGCCCATCATATCTTCGCGGAAATTGGAGTGATCCCACACACCCGCCAGCGCCGCCGGATGCAGCATCTGCAACAGCAGCGCGCTGATCCCGCCGCACATCATGGAGGTGAAATCACCGTGAACGCGCCAGATCACGCTGTCCGGGCCAAACAGGCCGGGATCGCCAGGCGGTTGAGAAAGGTCAAATTCATTCATCGACAGGCCGTTAAGGCGGAATACCTGCTGCTGAATGCGGTCACGCAGATTAATCATGGCGGCTCTGATAGTAGATATGATGCGGCGCGCGGTAGCAGGACGCTAACGACGCGCCGCATCACCTTCCCCTGCATTCAGGGGAAAGGCTGACGGTTATTGATAGTTGAACTGCGCATCCTGAGTACGAACGGAATCGAGTCCAATCATCACGTTGAATTTGCCGGGCTCTGCAACGTGCTGCATCTGCTGGTTCCAGAACTTCAGCGCATCCACATCGATCTTAAACGTCACGGTTTGCGACTCGCCCGCTTTCAGCATGATGCGCTTAAAGCCACGCAGCTCCTGCACCGGACGGCTGATGGAAGCAACCGGATCGTTGAGGTACATCTGCACCACTGTCGCGCCATCGCGCTTACCGCTGTTGGTCACGGTCACACTGGCTTCAACGCTGCCGTTACGCGGCATAGTCGGCGACGACATTTTGACCGGCGACACGGTGAAGCTGGTGTAGCTCAGGCCGTAACCAAATGGATAGAGCGGGCCGTTAGCGGCATCGTAGTAGTGCGAGGTGTACTTGTTCGGCTTAGCAAAGTTGTAAGGACGGCCGGTTGGCAGATGGTTGTAGTAGATCGGAATCTGACCGACTGAACGCGGGAAGGAAACCGGCAGTTTGCCCGACGGGTTGTAGTCGCCGAACAGCACATCGGCGATGGCGTTGCCGCCTTCGGTGCCGCTAAACCAGGTCTCCAGCATCGCATCGGCCATCCGATCTTCATTCACCACCGACAGCGGACGTCCGTTCATCAGCACGATCACCAGCGGCTTACCGGTGGCTTTCAGTGCCGCTAACAGCTTCTGCTGGCTCGGCGGGATCACCAGGTCACTGCGGCTGGAGGCTTCATGCGCCATGCCCTGCGCTTCACCCACGGCGGCAACCACCACATCGGCCTGCTTCGCTTTGGCGACCGCATCATCAATCATCTGCTGCGGTGAACGTGTATCAACAGAAACCGCCTGCTCATAGAGGTTCAGGAAGTCCTGAATGCCTTTGTTGTCGGTGACGTTGGCGCCTTTCTCATACAGCAGCGTCGCTTTGCCTTCGGTGGCATTGCGCATGCCCTGCAGCAGTGAAACGGATTGCTTCGCCACGCCCGCCGCAGACCAGCTGCCCATAATGTCGCGCTGACTGTCTGCCAGCGGTCCAATCAGAGCAATGGTGCCCGATTTTTTCAGCGGCAGTGTTTCCAGGCGGTTTTTCAGCAACACCATACTCTTGCGCGCAACATCGCGCGCTTCGGCCCGGTGCAGACGGCTTTCCGCATTGGTGTCCTGCGGGTCGCTCTCTTTCGGCCCTAAATGGCTGTAGGGATCGTTAAACAGGCCCATGTCATATTTAACGTTAAGCACATGGCGCGCCGCATCGTCAATTTCAGCCATGGTGACGTCACCGCTCTTCACCAGCGCCGGCAGATACTTGCTGTAATACTCGTCGCTCATGCTCATATCGACGCCTGACTTCAGGGCGATACGAACCGCTTCCTGCGGATCGCTGGCGACGCCATGTTTGATCAGCTCTTTAATCGCGCCGTGATCGCTGATGGTGATGCCTTTGAATTTCCACTTATCGCGCAGCAGATCTTTCAGCAGCCAGCTGTCCGCAGTCGCAGGCACGCCATTGATCGAGTTGAGCGCGACCATCACGCCGCCGCTGCCTGCATCCAGTGAGGCTTTATAAGGCGGCAGATAGTCCTGGAACATGCGCTGCGGGCTCATGTCCACGGTGTTGTAATCGCGTCCACCTTCCACGGCGCCATAGAGTGCGAAGTGCTTCACGCTGGTCATCACGCTGTAGCGATCGGCGGCGCTTTTGCCCTGCATCGACTGCACCATGCTGCGACCCATTTCGCTGGTGAGATACGTATCCTCACCGAAACCTTCGGAGCCACGGCCCCAGCGCGGTTCACGGCTGACATCCACCATCGGCGCCCAGGTCATATTCAGGCCATCGTCGGCCGCTTCATAGGCAGAGACGCGCCCCACCTCTTTTACCGCATCCAGATCCCAGCTTGATGCCAGGGCTAAAGGAATCGGGAAAATGGTGCGCTGACCATGAATCACGTCGTAGGCGAAAAAGAGGGGGATTTTCAGGCGGCTGAGCTGCATGGCCTGATCCTGCATCGCGCGGATATCCTGACGGGTCACGGTATTAAAGATCGCGCCAACCTGACTCTTCTGAATCATGTCGCGAATCACTTCTTTCGGATTATCAGGTCCGACGCTGATTAAACGCAGCTGGCCGATTTTCTCGTCCAGCGTCATTTTTTTAAGCAGTTGGTTAACGAAGGCATCCCGCGCCTGTTCGGTCATCGGGTGGTTACCTTGCAATGTCTCAGCTAATGCGGGTTGCATCGCGAGGGAGACAGCGAGACTAACAGAGTAAATCCATTTCATCAGGTTGGGTTCTCTTAAGTAACTGCGCAATATCGAATAAACAGGCGGCAGTGTGCCACAAGATGAGAATAGCAGGTAGCGGCCAGGCTCACACTGCGTTGAGGTCAGTTGACGTGCTACAGTTAGGACGCACTGATAAGACAAGGGAATTGCTCATGATACAAACCTCTGCCCTGCTTTCTGACCTGCGCCGCCTGGTCGGCCCCTCCCATTTGCTGACAGAACCTGAACAGACCGCCCGCTATCGCAAAGGCTTTCGCTCCGGCGAAGGTGACGCGCTGGCCGTGGCGTTTCCCGGCACGCTGCTGGAGCTCTGGCGGGTACTGCAGACGCTGGTGAATGCGGATGTCATCATCCTGATGCAGGCGGCGAATACCGGCCTGACCGAAGGCTCAACGCCGCACGGCGACGACTACGATCGTCCGCTGGTGATCGTCAGTACCCTGCGACTCGATAAGCTTCAGCTGATCGACGAAGGTCAGCAGGTGCTGGCGTTCCCCGGCAGCACACTCTATCAGCTGGAAAAAGCGCTGAAGCCGCTGGGACGCGAGCCTCACTCGGTGATTGGCTCCTCCTGTATTGGTGCCTCGGTACTGGGCGGCATCTGTAATAACTCCGGCGGTTCGCTGATTAAGCGCGGTCCGGCCTACAGCGAAATGGCCCTGTTTGCCCAGATTGATGCGCAGGGAAGACTGAAGCTGGTGAACCATCTGGGTATCGATCTGGGCACCTCGCCGGAAGAGATTCTGGGGCGACTGGATGACGATCGCTGGCAGCCCAAAGATGTGCAGCACGATGGCCGTCATGCCTCCGATCATGAATATGCCGACCGGGTCCGTGAAGTCGATGCCGATACGCCTGCCCGTTATAACGCCGATGCGCGTCGCCTGTTTGAAGCATCCGGCTGTGCCGGGAAGCTGGCGGTGTTCGCGGTGCGACTCGATACCTTCCCCAGCGAACCGCAGCAGCAGGTGTTTTACATCGGCACCAACGAACCCGGTGTACTCAACGATATCCGCCGCCATATGCTGGCGCATTTCACCCATCTGCCAGTGGCGGGCGAATATATGCACCGCGACATCTATGACATTGCGGAAGTCTACGGCAAAGATACTTTCCTGATGATCGACAAGCTGGGCACCGACAGGATGCCGCTGTTTTTCACGCTGAAGGGACGGGTTGATGCCTGGCTGAGCAAGCTCTCTTTCGTTAAACCGCACTTCAGCGATCGCCTGTTGCAGCGCCTGAGTAAACTGTTCCCGGCGCATCTGCCTGCACGCATGAAGCAGTATCGCGACAAATATGAACATCATCTGATGCTGAAGATGTCAGGCGACGGCGTGGCGGAAGCGCGTACCTATCTGCGCGACTACTTCCGCGAAGGCGGTGGTGAGTTCTTCGAGTGTGAAGGCAAAGAAGGGGCGCATGCTTTTCTGCATCGCTTCGCGGCAGCGGGTGCGGCCGTACGCTATCACGCGGTGCATGCGGATGAGGTCGAGGATATTCTGGCGCTGGATATCGCCCTGCGCCGCAACGATGCGGACTGGTTCGAAACCCTGCCCGATGAGATTCGCGCCTCGCTGAGCCATCGCCTCTACTATGGTCACTTCTTCTGTCACGTCTTCCATCAGGATTACATCGTCAGAAAAGGGGTTGATGTGCATGCGCTGAAAGCACAGATGCTGGAGATCCTTCAGGCGCGCGGCGCGGAGTATCCCGCTGAGCATAACGTCGGTCATCTCTATCAGGCCAAACCGCAGCTGGCGGCGTTCTATCGCCGGCTCGATCCGACTAACAGTTTCAATCCCGGCATTGGCAAAACCAGCAAGCAAAAAGGCTGGGCGGTAAAACAGGTTTAACGACGTTAATGGTCAGCCTGCCTGTGTGAGCAGGCTGACCGTCACGCTTGTGGTTAACCCGTTCACTCCCCTTTTCGACCTGTTTTTATTACTAACATCTTCATCAAAAAATTAATTCCTCTTCCCAGATTGAACCTTCTTTATTTTCTCTCATCGGGTTATGCGCAACGTCTCACAAATTATTACCCTGCCATTTGATAATTCGCCTCACGAAAAATAAATTGTCGCCACAAAAATAATAGATTAATTGAATTTCATTCAGGGAGGATGAGTGTTGCGGGAAATTAATTACGCGTTGGCGTTAATAGAATCAGCCACCTTAGCCCTTGCGTTATCAGCAATGGGTACATCGCCGGGTTATGCCAGTGGATTTATTGAGGACGCATCGCTAAAAGGTAATGTCTTTTACTGGCAGCGTCAGCGGGACCGCAGAGACACCGATCCCAACAGTGAATATCAGGGACAGTATCGGGATAATTTACATCACGCCTCACTTAACAGTAATCTCGACTTTCAGTCAGGCTATGCCGGGGAGTGGATTGGTCTGGACTTCGCCGTTTTTGGTGCCGCCGAACTCTCCAGTAGCGGCCCCGCCGCCCCCAATGAAATTGGCTTCAGTAAGGCGCGCACCCGCTGGGATGAAAAGTGGGATGGCGACAGCAGCGGTGCATCTGTTTATAATGCTGCGCTGAAATTTAAATATAACGATTACTGGTTACGCGCCGGATATATTCAGCCAACCGGTCAGACAATTATTGCGCCGCACTGGAGTTTTTTACCCGGCACCTATCGTGGCGCCGAAGTCGGTGCGCGATATGATTTCAAGGAGGCCGGAGCATTATCACTTTCCTGGATGTGGAGCGATAAATATAAGGCACCCTGGTATCGTGATTTATATAATTTCCGCCAGGCTGATGGCAAAACGCCTGTCAGCTACCTGCATTCATTCGGCATGAAATATGACTTTAAAAATAATCTGGTGCTGGAAGGGGCATTTGGTCAGGCGGCGGATTATATGGATCAATATTTTGCCAAAGCCGCCTGGTCGGCCACGCCTTACGGCAATGCACTCTCTGCCAGCTATCAGTTTTACGGCGCGCACGACAAAGTCTCAGGCGGTGCCGCTAATCCCCGTGATGTCTATGATGGCCTGGCCTGGTTACAGGCAATCACGGTCGGTTACAACGTCGGCCCGCTGGATCTGCGACTTGAAGGCAGCTGGGTCAAAGCAGAAGGCAATCAGGGCTTCTTCCTGCAGCGCATGACGCCGGGTTACGCCAGCTCCAATGGACGACTGGATATCTGGTGGGATGCCCGTTCCGACTGGAACGCCAATGGCGAAAAAGCGGTCTTTGCCGGTGCGATGCTCGACTTAACGCCGTGGCAGCTGGCGGGATGGAAAGTGGGTGCATCGTACGTCTGGGGCTGGGATGCCAGACCTGCCACCCTGCCCGGCGTTAATCCGCGTCAGCGGCTGAAAGAGTCCGCCTGGAACCTTGATCTGATCTATCAAATCCAGCAGGGCCGCGCCAGAGATACGCAGTTCAGACTGCACTACACCCATTACGACAATCACAGCGATCTGCCTGGTTACAGCGGCGGTTACGGCAACATCTTCCAGGACGAGAAGGACATCAAATTCATGGTTCTCGTGCCGTTTACGCTGTTCTGACGCCCTGCGGACTCCTGGATACTTTTTCAGCAGCAAGGATGACTCACTATGTTTAAGTTAAGCTTTATCGCGCTCACTCTGCTGGGCATTGCAGTCACAGGCTACGCCAGCCCATCCGATCAGCAGGTGGTGAATCAAATCAGCCAGTTCGGCGTCACGTATCAGGTGAACGATAATCAGGCCGCTCTGAACGGCACCGACTGTGCCGCGCTGGGTGCCGACTATGCCGCCTGTCAACGCGCCACCATTACCCTGACCAATAACGGCCCGGCATTGACCGACAGACACTGGGCTATCTACATGAGCAACGTCCACCAGACGCTTCGGGTTGATAACGACCAGTTTAAAATGACTCATCTGGTCGGCGACTTAACCCGGCTGGAGCCGACGGAGAAATTCACCGGCATTGACGCCGGCGAATCAGTGGAGATCCCCATCGTTAACGAGTACTGGCAGCTGTTTATCACCGATGTGATGCCGCGCTGGTATGTCACGGCCGGGCAGGCACCCCCCAAAATTATTGCCAGCACCGACCATGAAGATCTCACCCAGTTTGTGTTGCCGCTGGGCGATCACTGGCGGCGCAGTGCCGATGATCATAATGTCCTGATGCAGCCCGCCAGCCGGTTTGAGAAAAACAGCGATGTTGCCACCCTGCCCGCCTCTGCGTTGCGGGGCCAGATAACGCCCACGCCCCTTGAGGTGAACCTCCGCTCGCACGATGCCGATCTCAGCCGGGGTGTCAGGCTGACGCTGACCGGGCTGAGCGATGAAACCAGTGAGGCGGTAAAACAGCAACTGATTCAACTTAGCCTGAAAGAAGCGTCGGATGGGTTTGCTATCACGACGCAGATCAAACCGGGTCGCTTCAGCGGCAAACGGGCTAAATCGGGCGCATACCATCTGGATATCACTCCCCGTCGCGCCATCGTAGTGGGCTACGATGCTGCCGGGGTTTTCTACGGTCTGATGTCGATTCTCTCGCTGGTGCCCGGTGAAGGCGCGCCGCGTATTGCCGCGCTGGAGGCCCATGATGCACCGCGTTTTGCCTATCGCGGCGCGTTTCTTGACGTTGCCCGTAACTTTCACAGTAAGCAGGCGGTGATGCGGCTGCTTGATCAGATGGCAGCCTGGAAGATGAACCGCTTCCACTTCCACCTCAGTGACGATGAGGGCTGGCGGATTGAGATTCCCGGCTTACCGGAACTGACGGATATCGGCGCCAGACGCTGTCATGACCTGACCGAACAGCGTTGCCTTCTGCCGCAGCTCGGTTCCGGTCCGTTCAGCGATAACAACGGCAGCGGCTACTTCAGTCGTGCCGACTACATTGAGATAGTAAAGTACGCGCAGGCCCGCCATATTCAGGTCATCCCGGAAATCGATATGCCCGCCCATGCCCGTTCGGCGGTGATCTCAATGGAAGCGCGCTACCAGCGGCTGATGAAAGCGGGAGAGCCAGAACAGGCCAGCGCGTATCGCCTGATTGATCCTACCGACGATTCCAGTACCACCTCCGTCCAACTTTATGATCGCACCAGCTATCTCAATCCCTGCATTGAAGGTTCACAGCGCTTTGTTGACAAAGTGATCGGCGAGATTCAGGCGATGCACAAAGAGGCGGGACAGCCGCTCAGCATCTGGCATTTTGGCGGTGACGAAGCGAAGAATATCCGGCTGGGCGCAGGCTACTCTGACAAAAACAGTCCCAAACCGGGCACCGGTCTGCGCGACTGGATTAAAGAAGATCTGCCGTGGGCGAAATCGCAGGTCTGTCAGGCGCTGGTGAAAAGCGGCAAAGTGGAAGATCTGGCGCACCTGCCGAGCTACTTCGCCCTGTCCGTCAGTGAGATTGTTAACCGGCACGGCATTAGCAAAATGCAGGCGTGGCAGGATGGCCTGAAAGATGCCACAAACGCTGGCGCCTTCGCCACCCGGCATGTTGCGGTCAACTTCTGGGACACCCTCTACTGGGGCGGTTTTGACAGTGCCAGTGACTGGTCACAGAAAGGTTACGACGTGGTGATCTCCAGCCCCGATTACCTCTATCTGGATTTCCCGTATGAGGTGAATCCGCTGGAACGCGGCTATTACTGGGGCACTCGCTTCAACGACGAGCGCAAAATCTTTGGCTTCGCACCAGACAACCTGCCGCAGAATGCGGAGACCTCCGTGGATCGCGACGGCAACTTTTTCAGCGCCACATCAGAGAAGCCGTGGCGCGGTGCTTATGGTATTTCGGCCCAGCTGTGGAGCGAAACCGTGCGCACTGACGCCGGGATGGAGCACATGATCTATCCGCGTCTGTTTGCGGTCGCGGAACGAAGCTGGCACCGCGCCAGCTGGGAACAGGATTACCAGGCCGGTCAGACGTATGCAGGCGGTAAGACGCATCGGGTTGATCAGCAGGCGCGCCTGAATGACTGGCAGCGATTTGCCAATCTGCTGGGACAGCGGGAACTGCCGAAACTGGATAAGGCAGGTATCCATTATCGCCTGCCGGTGCCGGGCGCAAAAATCGTTGATGGCATCCTGTCGATGAACGTGGCTTTGCCTGGCGTGACGCTGGAGTACAGTCTGGACAAGGGCGCAAACTGGCAGCGCTACGATGCTAAAAGACCGCCGCAGGTCAGCGGTGCCGTGGCAATCCGCTCGGTGAGCCGCGATGGCCAGCGCACCAGCCGCGTTGAGACGCTGTAGAAAGCGGGAGTGGCACGGGGCTAAGAAACCAGCGCCTTAAAAGTAAAAAAGGCCGACAGAAGTCGGCCCTTTCGCAGCTGAAACAGGTTCTCTTAAACCAGCTTCTCTTCGGGTACCGGCTCCACACCTGCCATCTGCTGACGGCGCTCGATAATCATGGTTTGCGGTGTCGAGAGCAGGATGCCCTCTTTACGCAGACGCGTCAGAATATCGAACAGCAGGTCGCTCTTCGCACCAGAGATCTGGCGCTGACCCGCCACGTTACCGGTGACGCTCAGAATAATCCCCTGCTGGGTCAGATCTTTAAACGAAACAGACGGCTCCGGCGTTTCCAGAATACGTTCGTTCTCGTTGTAGACCTCCAGCAGAATATCGCGCACCTTCACCGGATCGATGTCCAGCGGGAAGGTCAGCGTAATCGTGACCACACCCTGCGCATTACCCATCGTCGCGTTGCGAACGTTCTGCGAGATAAACTGCGAGTTCGGCACGATCACCGTGGACTTATCGCCCAGCTGGATCTCAGTGGCACGCACATTAATGCGGCGGATATCCCCTTCGATGCCGCTGATGCTCACCAGATCGCCGACTTTAACCGGCCGCTCGGTCAACAGAATCAGACCGGAGATAAAGTTCTTCACTATCTCCTGTAAGCCAAAACCGATACCGACCGACAACGCACTGACGATCCAGGCCAGCTTGTTCCACTGCAGACCCATGATCGACAGGGTCAGCAGGATAATCAGCACATAACCGATGTTGCTGAACAGCGTTACCAGCGACACCCGCATCCCCACATCCATGGTGGTTTTTGGCAGGAAATCGGTGTCGAGCCAGCGGCGTACCGAGCGCAGCACATAGATGCCGACAATCAGGCAGATGATCGCATTGACCATGTGCGCCGGCACGATATTCAGGGATTCGAGTCCTTTACCGCCCCAGAACTCAATCACTTTTTGCAGCAGCTCAATCGGCGTTGAGGAGGCAAAGGTGCCGTTGAGCAGCGCCAGTGCCACAACCAGCACCAGGAAGGTCTTACCGATGGCCGTCAGCAGCGTGGCGGTTTGCTGCAGGTGACGCTCATTGATGTTAAGCGAACTCTGAATGCGGCGACCGGTGGCGTTACTGGTCGAGAAGAGACTCTCACAGCCATCTTTGAGCAGATGGCTGAGGAAGTAGAACGAGCCAAACAGCAGGCCGCACCAGATCACCTCATAACTCAGGAAGCGCGCCAGCGTGACGTACCCGATCAGCAGTGACACAAGGATGGCAATCGCGGTCAGCGTCAGACCCATCTGGATCAACCCGACCAGCGTCGAGCGGGCTTCCGGCGGCGTACCCGCCTGGGTCATACGACGACGCACGCGGTTGGTACGCATGCTGATGGCCAGCGCGGTACAGCCAATCAGCAGAGCCGTCAGTCCGTTGGCAAAAATAGTGGTATTCAGGCTGGTGCCGACGCTGTAGTTGAACGCTTCGACGGTCTGGAAGATAAACACCAGCACCGCAGTAATCGGCGGGAATGGCTTAAGTGCCATCGCCACTTCATTGGAGATGGCCGGTAAGCGCCAGCTGGGCCTGCGGGTAGAGAGGAACGCGCGTCCCAGTCCGGCAATCAGGCCACAGAACACGCTGAGCTGCACCAGGCGATCGACAAAGTCCTGAACGTTTTCAGAGACCTCATCGCGGCGGGTAAAGGCCAGGGAGATAAAGTTAAAGGTGAGGACAACCGCTGCCAGTGTGGTCAGGGCTATCGCGGCCGCCAGGAAACTGCGGCGCAGCTTCCCTTCCGGCAGTTTATTAATGCTGACCCAGGCCAGAAACTCTTCACTGTAGCGACGGCCTACCGTCATCACCAGCATCGCCGCCAGCAGCCAGAAAACACTGCCGACGCGCCAGCCCGGCTCCCATGAGAGCGCGGCGGTGTCCTTCAACTCCTGCAGGAACTCACCAATTTTCTCGCCATCCAGATCCTGCGTACTCAGCAGTGGTGACCAGAAGCGCGACCCAAGGATACTGCCGGAGTTCAGCGCCAGCTGGCTTTTCAGCTGATCACGACGCAGGTTAACAATCTGCGAGGAGAGCATCAGCGCGCCATTTTTAATCCCTTCGGCCTGCTTAATCTGGTCGTCGAGTTTGCCTTTCTGGCTCTCAAGCGCGTTACGCTTGCGCGTCACTTCCGGGGTTTCTTTCACCCCGCTGTCGGCTTTCGGGGCCGGGCCAAGGACGCCCAGCTGTGCATCAACCTGCTGACGATCGGGAACCAGCGCCTGACCCAGCGTATCGGCATTGCCAGAGAGCTCCAGCGCCATTTCATTCAGCTGCGTCAGCTTGTTTTCACCGGCATCGACGGAGACCTGACTTTTGATTTTATCGAGGATCTTCTGCATTTTCGGCAGTTCCACCGCAGCATTCAGCTTCGGTGGCGCATCCTGTCCCTGAGCAGGCGTGGCCGTATCATCCGCGGCCAGCGTCAGCGCCGGGGCAAACCCCACCAGCGCCAGCATTAACAATGCAAAAAAGGATCGTATAAACATATGAGTAAGATTCCGGCAGCTTAAATCAGGCGATCTTCCCTCGCCAGTCGCGCGTAGTGTAGGGCTTTGCAAGGGAGGGCAATATAGGAATAACGGGCATTTTTCGGGCTGATTCCGGAGGGCCAGAGGCAAAAAAAAGGTTTTAAGCCGCTGGCCCTGTACTCCCGGCTACCTGCTCAGCCTGCAGGTAACGCCAGTGCGCGCAGTGCGCGACACCGGCTATTTTCTACTCGACGTCGGCACTGCCGGCACCATTGCTGGCGACCTGACCCGACTTCTGCTTTTTATACGCCAGCGCGGCGGCAGGCACCGGAGCCGCTTTACCGGTTTCAATCCAGCTGCGCAGACGGTTGGCGTCAGCGAAGTGGGTATATTTACCAAACGCATCCAGCACCACCAGCGCCACCGGACGATTATTAATCATGGTGCGCATCACCAGGCAGTGGCCTGCCTCGTCGGTATAACCGGTTTTGGTCAGCTGAATGTGCCAGTCATTTTTATACACCAGATGGTTGGTGTTGCGGAACGGCAGCGCATAGCTCGGATGGGCAAAAACCGCCGTCTCCTCTTTCGTGGTGCTGAGCGCGCCAAGCATCGGATATTCCCGCGTCGCTTTCAGCAACTTAATCAGGTCCTGCGCGCTGGAGACGTTTTGCGTCGACAGGCCGGTTGGCTCAACATAGCGGGTCTGTTTCATGCCCAGTGAGCGCGCTTTGGCGTTCATCGCGCGGATAAAGGCGTTATATCCGCCCGGATAGGCGTGAGCCAGGCTGGCGGCAGCGCGGTTTTCTGAGGACATCAGCGCCAGCAGCATCATATTGCGACGGCTGATCTGGCTGTTGAGCTTCACGCGTGAGAAGACGCCACGCATTTCTGGCGTCTGGCTGACATCGACGGTGATCATCTCGTTCATCGGCTGATGCGCATCCAGCACCACCATCGCGGTCATCAGCTTGGTGATCGACGCAATGGGCCTGACCCGATCCGGGTGGCTGGAAAAAAGCACTTTATTGGTCGTGAGATCGACAATCATCGCACTGCCAGAGGCGATCTGCGGCTGAGCAATAGGCGCAAGTTGCGACAGTGACGTTGTCGCCTGCGCCGGAAGTGAAACAATCTGCCCTGAAACGAGCAGCGCCAGCGAAAGCAGGGTGGAACGAATTTTTGCAGGCATCGTAGAAAAAAACCCGGTTATGAAGGTGTACTGTGTCAGACCGACACAGGCCGCCCGCTTCAGTGACGTCGGAGCGCGGGCTGGCAGCGGTATCATACCCGTAAGGTTAAGAAATTTCCTGGCGAGATTGTTTCCGGGCGTAAAAAGAGAACTGCCGCCAGAGCGGCGGCAGCGGTCGATCAGAACAGATGCGGTCCATATCCCCACAGCACCACGGTCAGTGCCAGTAACACTTCAAAAACCAGCACGCCGATGGCCAGCGTAGAACCGGAAAAGCGCAGGCTCTCTTCGCGGTCGATATTCAGAAACAGGGGGATGCCAATATAGAGCAGATAGCCGGTGTAGAGCAGCGCCAGCGCCCCTGCCAGTACGCAGAGCCAGACCAGCGGATAGAGCGCCACCAGCCCGCTGAGAAACAGCGGCGTGGCCACATAACCCGCAAACACCGTACAGCGCTGGACGCCAGGGCGCTGCGGAAAATCACGTGCCATCCAGTGAATCACGCGTCCCATCACAGCGACGCCACCCAGAATAATCAGATAGAACAGAATGCCCAGCCCGATCCCGGTCGCCAGGTTAAGTTGCACATATTGCCCCCCGCCCAGATTCCAGCCCAGCTGAGTTGTACCGATAAAGGCGCAGATCACCGGGATCGCCGCCATCAGCAGAACATGGTGGGTGTAATGGTGCGAGACGCTCTCATTCTCTTGCTTGATATGACGCATTTCCTGATTCGGATGCGCCAGAAGTCCCCAGACATGGTTCATACAGTCACTCCTCTGATGCGATGGGCCGCCCGGTGCTGCATGCGTCTTTGAGGGCAGCGTCTCTTCAAGTATAAGCGGCAGTAAAATTTTCGTGGTGGCTGGACAAAAAAACAGCATAAATAAACAGACGTGATGCCCGGGCGGAAGCGAAGCCAAATCGCGTATAGACTTGAGGAAACCAACACCGAACAGGGAGAGTCATTTTGCATCTGGATATCAACGCATTAATTACGCAGTACGGTTATCTGGCACTTTTTATTGGCTGTATTGCCGAGGGGGAGACATTTACGTTGCTGGGCGGCGTTGCCGCACATGAGGGACTGCTGCATTACGTGGGCGTGGTGCTGGCCGCGATGGGCGGCGGTATTGTTGGCGATCAGCTGCTCTACTGGGTCGGTCGCCGCTGGGGCACGCGCATCCTGCGCCGCTTTAAAAAGCATCAGGATAAAGTGGTCAAAGCGAATCGTCTGATCAAACGCCGTCCCAGCCTGTTTGTGATTGGCGTGCGCTTTATGTATGGCTTTCGGCTGATTGGTCCGATCATCATTGGTTCCAGCCGCCTCAACCCGATGAAGTTTTTTATTCTTAACGTTATCGGCGCGGCGATCTGGTCGGTGATCTTTGTAACGCTGGGCTATTTCGCGGGCGGCATCATCGCGCCGTGGCTGCACAAGCTTGACCAGCACCTGAAGCACCTGCTGTGGCTGGTCGGCGCGGTCGTCTTCGCGTTTGTCCTGCGCTGGGTGATCCGCCGCTGGCACAACCATCGTGCCGATCAGCCATAAATAAACTGCGGCCTTGCCCGTTGACGCACAGTCGCCAGACTCTGAACGGAGTCTGGCGACTGTGCCGACCCCGTGAATCTCACCCGCCCCCCTCCCCTTTGCTTCCTCATTAAACCGTGCGTTAACCATCTGTGCCCAAACGAAGCCGCATCGGATAGCTCAGCTATAGTTAGCAAGGACACTGACAGGGAGATGAGGATGAGTAAGGTAAAACGTAAGATTGACGACCACGGCGTTATCGGCGATTTGCGTACCTGTGCGCTGATCGCTAATGACGGCACCATTGATTATCTCTGCTGGCCCGAACTCGACAGCCCGTCGGTCTTTGCCGCCCTGCTCGACAGCGATGAAGCCGGCCTTTTCTCCCTGGCCCCTGACTGGCCCAATGCGCGGCGTCAGCAGCTTTACCTGCCCGATACCAACATCCTGCAAACCCGCTGGCTGGATGATGAAGGCGTAGCGGAAATCACCGACTACATGCCGATTTGTGATGACACGAACAAGCTGCCGCGCCTGATCCGGCGGGTCAAAATGGTGCGTGGCAGCGCGACCTTTCAACTGCGCTGTTCGCCCCGCCACGACTATGCCCGCGCGCAGACCCGTGCCGAAGCGCATAAAGGCTGTATCGATTTCCATGCGGAGGGCCAGCCATCGCTGCGCCTTGCCGCCTCCGTAGTCATGACGCTGGAAGAGGAGAGCGCGACCGCCCGTTTCACGTTACAACCCGGCGAACATGCGCAGTTTGAATTTGGCAGCGTGGATGATGCGCATATCGAAGCGCTGGCTACTGAACACTGCTTTGAAGAGACGGTGAAATACTGGCGACGCTGGAGCGCCCACAGTACCTATCAGGGACGCTGGCGCGAGATGGTGCAGCGTTCGGCACTGGTGCTGAAGCTGCTGACCTCGCATCAGCACGGTTCTATTGCGGCGGCGGCAACCTTTGGCCTGCCTGAAGAGCTGGGCGGCGAGCGCAACTGGGACTATCGCGCCTCCTGGATCCGCGACGCCTCGTTCAGCATGTATGCCCTGATGCGGCTGGGCTACGTCGATGAAGCCAAACACTTCACCCACTGGGTCGGTCGCTGCGTTGAAAACAGCCATCACGATGAGATGCGTCTGCAGGTCATGTACCGGCTGGACAGCGGCACCGAGCTGCATGAGATGGAGCTGCTGAATCTTTCCGGCTACGCCGACTCCCGGCCGGTGCGCATCGGCAATGGCGCCTGGCAGCAGACCCAGCTGGATATCTATGGTGAGTTGATGGATGCGATCTATCTGGCCAATAAATATGGCGAGGCGATCTCCCAGCGCGGCTGGGAACATGTCGTTAAAATGATCGACTGGCTGAGTGAGAACTGGGATCAGCCCGATGCCGGTATCTGGGAGATGCGCGGCGAGCCGGAACATTTCCTGCATTCGCGTCTGATGTGCTGGGTAGCGATGGATCGCGCACTGCGTCTCGGCATGAAGCGATCCCTGCCGATGCCTTACGAGCGCTGGGACCGGGCGCGCCGGGAGATCCGCGAAGATATCTGGGCTAACTTCTGGAACAGCGAACGCGGCCACTTCTCTGCAACCCGGCATGGCGAACATCTCGACGCCTCTATGCTGCTGATGCCGCTGGTGCGCTTCGTCGGCGCGACCGATCCGGACTGGATTGCCACGCTGGATGCGATCAAGACCCATCTCGTCAGCGACGGAATGGTGCGGCGTTACAATATCCATGAGACGCCTGCCGATGGCCTTCAGGGTTCGGAAGGCTCCTTTGGTGCCTGCTCCTTCTGGTATGTCGAATGTCTGGCGCGCGCGGGCCGGATTGAGGAAGCGCACTTTGAATTTGAGAAGCTGCTCAGTTATGCCAACCCGCTGGGCCTCTATGCCGAGGAGTTCGACAGCCACGGCCATGCGCTGGGCAATACGCCACAGGCGCTGACGCATCTGGCGTTAATCAGTGCCGCCTTTTTCCTGAATCGTAAACTCAGCGGCGAGCAGACGCAGTGGCAGCCTTAGTGAGCGGCAACCCCGGAAAGCCCCATTTTTACGCTCCTGCTTTCCGGAAATGCGCTAACATCCGCGGTGAATTTACGTAAAGTATTGCAGGCAGGTTAAAATCCCGATTCACAACGTCAGTTTAATGAACATATAATGCGCAGCAGGTCACATTGGCCAGCATGAATTCGACACACTGAACAGCCTGAAATATGGCGATAAAGAATTGTAAAATATGAAAATCATTCGCGCTTTCGCTTCAATCGCACTGGCTCTGGCGGCCTTCAGTCAGTCAGCCTTTGCTGTGGTTTACCCGTTACCGCCGGCTAACAGCCGTCTGATCGGGGAAAATATCGAAATTACGGTTCCTGAAGACAGCAAACTGCCGCTGGAAGCTTTTGCGGCGCAGTACCAGATGGGCCTCAGCAACATGCTGGAAGCCAATCCGGGCGTTGACGTTTATCTGCCTAAGGCTGGCAGCAAAATGATCATCCCACAGCAGCTGATCCTGCCTGACGCGCCGCGTGAAGGCATTGTGATTAACAGCGCGGAGATGCGTCTGTATTACTACCCGAAGGGCAGCAAAACCGTCGTGGTTCTGCCAATTGGTATCGGTGAACTGGGTAAAGATACCCCGATCAGCTGGACCACCGCGGTAGAACGTAAAAAAGATGGCCCGACCTGGACGCCAACCAAAGGCATGCATGCGGATTACGCGGCACGCGGTGAAACGCTGCCAGCGGTGTTCCCGGCAGGTCCGGATAACCCGATGGGCCTGTACGCGCTCTACATCGGTCGTCTCTATGCGATTCACGGCACCAACGCCAACTTCGGTATCGGCCTGCGTGTGAGCCACGGCTGTGTGCGTCTGCGTGCTGACGATATCAAATGGCTGTATCAGAACGTGCCGGTTGGCACGCGCGTACAGTTCGTTGATCAGCCCGTGAAAGCGACCGTAGAGCCAGACGGTTCACGTTATGTCGAAGTGCATAACCCCCTGTCGACCACCGAAGAGCAGTTCAACTCACGTGAGCTGGTGCCGATTACCCTGACTCAGGCCGTGAGCAAAATTGTGGTTGATGCCAGCGTGAATCAGGATCAGGTTAACGCCGCGATTCAGAGCCGTACCGGTATGCCAGTGAAAGTGAACGGTGTGGAGAACAACATCCAGACCGCGCCTGTTGCGGTGCCGGAAAACTCACAGGCTGCTCCTCAGGAAGAGCCAATGACGCCGGTCACCCCACAGGGTGCAAACAGTGATGCCGCGCAGCCCCAGCAGCCGGCCACTGAACCTGCCGCGCCAGCTGCACCGGTAACGCCAGCAGCCCCGGCAGCTCCGGCGAATACCAGCTCGTAACTGCCGTCAGCTCTGAAAAGCCAGCGCCTGTCGCTGGCTTTTTTATTGCCTGCACTAAGGCAAATCATCGAATATTTTTTCTATTCTTCCCCGCGTGACCATCATTAATCTGTCATATAAAGCGCGTATCACACTGCGTTAACCCGATGCAAATCAGCATCCGGCATCAGCCACGTGAGGTACACCATGAGCGAAAACAGTCTCTCCTCCTCATCAGCCCGGGGACGCCCCGATTTCAACGGCAAAAGCAGTCGCTTCAGCAAGCCGATGTTTTTCATTCTGCTGATCGCCGGGCTGGCCTTCGCCGGACTTAACCTGGTCAATGACGTAGAACAGACCAATACCCCGGTCACCAGTTATCTGCCGTTCTTCCTGCTGGGACTGGCGCTGCTGATCGCGCTGGGTTTTGAGTTCGTCAATGGTTTCCACGATACCGCCAATGCGGTCGCCACCGTAATCTATACCCATTCTCTGACGCCTGGCGTCGCAGTGGTCTGGTCCGGTTTCTGTAACTTTATGGGCGTGCTGCTCTCCAGCGGCGTGGTGGCGTTTGGCATTATCTCGCTGCTGCCCGTCGAGCTGATCCTGCAGGCCAGCAGCGGCAACGGCTTCGCGATGGTCTATGCGCTGCTCTTTTCCGCCATTATCTGGAATCTCGGCACCTGGTATTTCGGTCTGCCCTCATCGTCGTCGCATACCCTGATCGGTTCGATTATCGGCGTCGGGGTGGCTAACGCGATGCTGCACGGGCGCAGCGGACTGAGCGGCGTAGACTGGGATCAGGCGCTGAAGGTGGGCTATGCCCTGCTGCTGTCGCCGGTAGTGGGTTTTGTCTGCGCCGGGCTGCTGCTGTGGGTAATGAAGATCTTTATCCGCAATCGCCAGCTTTATCAGGCCCCGAAAAGTGACCAGCCGCCACCGGTCTGGATCCGTGTCCTGCTGATCCTGACCTGTACCGGCGTCTCATTTGCGCACGGTTCCAATGACGGGCAGAAAGGGATGGGGCTGATTATGCTGATCCTGGTCGGCACCATGCCGATCGCCTATGCGCTGAACCGATCGCTGCCCGCCGATCAGATCCCGCGCGTGGCCGCGCTGACGGAAGTCACTGCGCATCAGCTGCTGCAACTGCAACCCGCTTCAGCGACCCCTCCGGCGGCCCGCGACGTGCTGACCGGTTTTGTCGGCAGCAACAAAATGAATGCCGATGTGTTACCGGCGCTGGCGAATACGCTCAACGAGGTGGGCGATCAGATTCGCCGCTACGGCTCGATGGATAACATTCCTGCCCAGGCGGTGACCAACACCCGCAACCAGATGTACCTGGCTTCGGAGTCGATCAAGCATCTGCAGACCGCAAAGGTCACACTGCCGCAGGAGACCGAACGCAATCTTAAGGCAGTGAAAACGGAACTCGACAGCGCCACGCGCTTTATTCCGATGTGGGTGAAAGTGGTGGTGGCGATTGCGCTGGGACTGGGCACCATGGTCGGCTGGCGCAGGATTGTGGTCACGGTGGGAGAACGGATCGGGAAAACCCATCTGAGCTATGCACAGGGTGCCAGCGCCGAACTGGTGGCGATGATGACTATTGGCGCGGCCGATGGCTTTGGCCTGCCAGTATCGACCACCCATGTGCTGTCGTCCGGCGTAGCGGGCACGATGGCGGCCAACCGATCTGGCCTGCAGTTTTCGACCCTGCGTAATCTGGCTGTCGCCTGGATATTAACGCTGCCGGTCTCGATTCTGCTTTCCGCCCTGCTCTACTGGCTGTTTACCCATTTCTGACAGCCGTCGGCTCACCGCGTCTCAGGCGGTGAGCCGCTGTTGCCCATAGAGCCGCAGCGTAATCAGCAGTGCGCCCAGCACCATCATCGCGGCAGCCAGATAGACCGACTGCATCCCCCAGTGTCCGATAAACAGTCCCGCCACCGGGCCGGTTAAGCCCAGCCCCAGATCGAGAAAGGCGGAATAGGTGCCCAGCGCCGAGCCCTGATCCTGGCGCTCAACCCTTTTAACCGCCTCAACACCCAGCGCCGGAAAGACCAGCGAAAAGCCGCTGCCGGTCAGGAATGCGCCCGCGCCCACCAGCCAGGCGCTGTCGGCCTGCCAGATAATCAGCAGTCCCAGACACTCCAGCAGGAAAGAGAACAGCGACACGCGCAATCCGCCAAAGCGGGTAATAAAGCGCCCAAATCCCAGCCGCACCAGCACAAACCCCAGGCTGAACAGCGTCAGCGCATAGGCCGCGCCCTGCCAGTCACGGCTGGCAAAATAGAGGGTGATAAAGGTGGCGATGACACCAAAGCCGATGGTGCCAAAGCCCAGCGCCAGGCCATAGAGCCAGACGCGGGAGAAGACGCGGTGAAACGGTATGCGCTCGCCCACACTGACCGTGACTGCCGGTTTGCGGCTGGCCATCAGATAACCGACGACGCCCATCAGCGCAATCAGTCCGGCAAATCCGCTCATGCCGAACTCACTGTTGAGCAGCACGCCCAGCGGTGCACCGACGGCCATCGCCAGATAGGTGGCGACACCGTTCCAGGAGATCACACGCGCAGTCTGCAACGGCCCGACGATATTCATGCCCCACAGCGTGGAGCCGGTACTGCTGAAGCTCTCACCTACCCCGAGAAACAGCCGCCCGATAGCCAGCAGCGCCAGACTCAGCCACGGCCAGTTGCTCAGCAACGCGGCCACGATAGTCAGCACCCCGCTCATGCCGCAGCAGAGCAGTCCCAGCATCACCACCCGTTTTGGTCCAAGCCGATCGGCCAGACGGCCCGACTGCGGACGGCTGAGCAGCGTCGCAAAATATTGAATGCTGATAATCAGTCCGGCGATAAAGGAGCCGAAGCCAAGATGATTTTTGACGAAGCCCGGCAGTACAGCCAGCGGCAGTCCGACGGAGAGATAGCAGAAGAAGGTGAAGATGATAACCGAGAGGATTCGTTTGTTGAGCTGGCTGTTGCTCAATACAGCGGTGTCAGACATAGCAGGCAAGGGGTATGGGGAATTTGGCCCACTATACCGTCAGGCCGCTGAGGGGTCGCCTGATTTTTTATCACAAACCATGAAAAATCGCGTGACGATCAATCGCCTGCGCAATATCACCTGAGTTTTTTAACGCACGGATTTCACTAAATAAGCCATCAGCTTCGCCATAGGCTTTACGCAGATAACCGAGCCACTGTTTGATACGCGCCACGTGATAGAGGCCGGTATCGCCCTGCTTTTCCAGGCGGCTGTATTTCTGCAGTAACCGCACCACATCAGGCCAGGCCATCGGCGGCTCGTTATATTTCACAACCCGGCTCAGGTTGGGGATGTTCAGTGCGCCACGGCCAATCATCACCGCGTCGCAGCCCGTGACCGCCATACAGTTTTGCGCGCTTTGCCAGTCCCCTATCTCGCCGTTGGCAATGACCGGAATACGCAGCCGCTGACGAATCTCGCCAATCGCCTGCCAGTTGATCGCCTCTGCGCGATAGCCCTCTTCTTTGGTCCGTCCATGCACCGTCAGCTCGCTGGCACCCGCCTGCTGCACCGCATCGGCAATCTCCAGACTGCGGGCGCTGGAATCCCAGCCGAGCCGCACTTTCACCGTTACCGGTAAATCCGCAGGCACAGCTTCACGCATCGCTTTCGCGCCGCGATAAATCAGATCGGGGTCTTTAAGAAGAGTGGCGCCGCCTCCGCTGCCGTTGACCAGTTTAGAAGGACAACCACAGTTGAGATCGACACCCCAGGAGCCCAGTTCCACCGCGCGTGCGGCGTTCTCGGCTAACCATTCGGGATGCTGCCCCAGCAGCTGCATACGCACCCGCGTGCCCGAAGGCGTGCGGCTGGCGTTATGCAGTTCGGGGCAGAGACGGGTGAAGGATTTTACCGGCAACAGTTGATCGACCACGCGCAAAAACTCAGTAATGCAGAGATCGTAGTCGTTCACTTCCGATAACAGCTGGCGCACCAGTGAATCCAGCACGCCCTCCATCGGTGCCAGTAAAACCCTCATACTCAGACGTTTCCGGTGCGCTTCGCTGCTGCCGGACGACGCGGACGGGCTGCGGGCTTATCGCCCTGAGGTGCGCCCTGGCTCTGACGACGCGCCTGAGGACGCTTTTCGCCGGATGAAGATGAGCGCGATGCGCCTGCACCCTGACCACCCTGGCTGCGACCACGGCCGCCGCCACCACCTGCACCGCCGCGAGACTGCTGCTGACGACCGTTGATGATCGGCTCCGCTTTGATGCTCGGATCCGGCTCATAGCCTTCAATCGCCAGACGCGGGATTTCACGCTTCAGCAGACGCTCGATATCACGCAGCAGTTTATGCTCATCGACGCAGACCAGTGACAGCGCGACACCGGTCGCGGCAGCACGGCCGGTACGGCCGATACGGTGAACGTAATCTTCGGCGACGTTAGGCAGCTCGTAGTTCACGACGTGTGGCAGCTCTTCGATATCCAGGCCACGGGCCGCGATATCCGTCGCAACCAGCACGCGAATGCCGCCTGACTTGAAGTCGGCCAGCGCACGGGTACGTGCACCCTGGCTCTTGTTGCCGTGGATCGCGGCAGCGGAGATGCCATCTTTACCCAGCTGCTCGGCAAGGTGGTTAGCGCCGTGTTTGGTACGGGTAAAGACCAGCACCTGCTGCCAGTTACCTTCGCCAATCAGCTGCGACAGCAGTTCCCGCTTACGCTTCTTATCAACGAGATGAACCTGCTGCGCAACCTGCTCGGAGGCGGTGTTGCGGCGAGCCACTTCAATCATTTCCGGGTTGGTCAGCAGTTTCTCAGCCAGGCCTTTGATCTCATCAGAGAAGGTGGCAGAGAACAGCAGGTTCTGACGCTTAGCCGGCAGACGCGCCAGTACGCGACGGATGTCGTGGATAAAGCCCATATCCAGCATGCGGTCCGCTTCATCCAGCACCAGAATTTCGACCTGTGACAGGTCAACGGCGTTCTGTTGTGCCAGATCCAGCAGGCGGCCTGGGGTTGCGACCAGTACATCAACGCCGCCACGCAGCTTGACCATCTGTGGATTGATGCTGACGCCACCAAACACCACCAGCGAACGCAGTGAAAGATATTTGCTGTAGTCGCTGACGTTTTCGCCGACCTGCGCCGCGAGTTCACGGGTTGGGGTCAGGATCAGGGCGCGCACCGGGCGACGACCGCGGACAGGCGTGGCAGTTGCAGAGAGTTTCTGTAACAGCGGTAATGTAAAGCCGGCCGTTTTGCCGGTGCCGGTCTGGGCACTCGCCAGCAGATCGCGGCCTGCCAGCACAACAGGAATCGCCTGGCGCTGGATAGGTGTAGGTTCGCTGTAGCCTTGTTCGGCAACAGCGCGCAAAATATCGGCACTCAGGCCGAGAGAGTCAAAAGACATTAAGTGTTTTACTCCGGTCCGCTCTGGCCGTGATTCACGGTGTAGTTTTCAGAGGGATAGTGACGCCAGTTGGGGCTGACGCGTGAAAAGGGCACAAACTACGATGCGTAAGCGGGCGAGTGTATCAGCTTTAAGGGAAGTGTGCGAGATAGCTCACATTTCGTGACACAACTTAATCGTCTGAAAACAGGAAGGCCACCTTCCGGTGGCCTTCAACTTAACTACGTTTGTTTTCGATTCGCCGCGGTGGCTCTTTCGCCAGCAGCGAGACCAGCGCCGGACCCAGCAACATCACCACGCCGAGACACGCCAGCAGCAGGTTGTTGTGGTAAATCCGCGACACCAGGAACAGTGTCATCATGGCGGCGCCAAAGTAGTAAGTGGTGGTCGCTTCTTCAAGATAATCGCCGAGAGTGCGTAAACGGGGAATGCGCTGTGTTACCAGCATGGCAACAAAAACCAGTGCATACATCGCCACCAGCGTGCTGCAGACATCAACCAGAGCTTTGTGCTTCCAGCCCCAGATCAGCGCAGCGATCACCAGCAGATGCATAGCGATATGCATCAACGTCTGACCCGTGATGATTTGAATACGATTAGACCATTTCATTCAGTTCTCCTGGCAGACCCAACAGGTCGCCCAAGTGCTACCGGCACAAGCCGGAAACGATTTCCTCAATGTAAAACAATTTTCGGATAACGCCCTAATTATTGCCCTCTTTCACCACCCATTTGTGACAAAGACTACACTTTGATTCTATTGATGATGAAAAGGAGTGCGTCGCGAGTATGCCACAAAACAAGCAAGGATTTTCAATAAAAGTCCTGACGATCAATACACATAAGGGTTTCGCCCCTTTTAATCGCCGCTTCATCCTGCCCGAATTACGCGATGCCGTTCGCGCAACGGAGGCGGATGTGGTCTTTCTGCAGGAGGTGATGGGCACGCATGCCATCCACTCCCTTAACCATGAGGAATGGCCTGAATCGCCCCATTATGAGTTTCTGGCCGACACTATCTGGAACGATTTCGCCTATGGGCGCAATGCGGTCTATCCGGAGGGACATCACGGCAATGCGGTGCTGTCGCGCTTTCCGATCACGGAATATGAAAACCGGGATATCTCGGTGGCGGGCAGTGAAAACCGCGGCATGCTGCACTGTCAGATCGCCCTGCCTGAGCCGCACGGCACGCTCCATGTGATCTGTGTGCATCTGGGTCTGAAAGAGGCGCATCGTCACGCGCAGATGAAGAAAATCTGTGAAATGGTCAACTCGCTGCCGCCCGACGCACCGGTCGTGGTGGCGGGCGATTTCAACGACTGGCAGGGACGCGCTAACGCCCTCTTAAAACAGGGCGCAGGTCTGAAAGAGGTATTCAGCATGAAGACCGGACGCCCGGCACGGACTTTCCCGGCGCGCTTTCCGGTACTGCGACTCGACCGCATCTATGTGCGTAACGCCACCGTGAGTCATCCGTGGGCGCTGCCGCGTAAACCCTGGTCCCATCTTTCCGACCATGCCCCGCTGGCTGTGGAGATCCATCTATGAATTTTAGCTGGCAGGAAGGCAACCGGCTGCTGTTGCTGGAAAATGGCGAAGCGTTTTTCCCGCGCGTCTTTGGCGCGATTCAGCGGGCAGAACGCACGGTATTAATCGAAACCTTTATTCTGTTTGAGGATGACGTCGGTAACGCTCTGCACCGCGAGCTGCTGGCCGCCGCGCAGCGCGGCGTGCGGGTCGAAATCATGGTCGATGGCTACGGTTCTGCCGAGCTCTCTGACAAATTTGTGAACAGCCTGACCAGCGCGGGCGTACGCTTCATCTATTACGATCCGCGTCCGCTGGTGATGGGCATGCGCACCAACGTCTTCCGCCGTCTGCACCGCAAAACCGTGGTGGTGGACGACGTGGTCGCCTTTGTCGGCGGCATCAACTTCTCGGCTGAGCACAACACCGATTACGGCCCGGAGGCGAAGCAGGATTACGCGGTGCAGGTCAAAGGCCCGGTGGTGGCCGATATTGCCCGCTATCTGCAGCAGGCAATTGGCAGCGAACAGCATACCCGTCGCTGGTGGGGTTCGCGTTCTCATCGTCCGGCGGTGAATGCCACGCCTGGCGATGCGCAGGTGCTCTATGTCTATCGCGATAACGACGAGCATCGCGACGACATCGAAGTGCATTACCTGGAGATGCTGCGTGAGGCGAAGCGGGATGTGATCATCGCCAACGCCTACTTCTTCCCGGGCTACCGGCTGCTGCGTGAGATGCGCAATGCGGCGCAGCGTGGCGTGCGGGTGCGCCTGATTGTGCAGGGCGAACCGGATATGCCGATTGTGAAAGTGGGTGCGGAGCTGCTCTACAACTATCTGGTCGATGGCGGCGTCGAGGTTTACGAATATATCCGTCGTCCGCTGCACGGCAAGATCGCCGTGAAAGACGATCACTGGGCCACCGTCGGCTCCAGCAACCTCGATCCGCTGAGCCTCTCGCTGAATCTGGAAGCCAATCTGATTATCCACGATCGCCCCTTTAACCAGACGCTGCGCGACAACCTCGAAGCGCTGCTGGCCAATGACTGCCAGCGCGTGCAGGAGGATCGCCTGCCGCCACGCAACTGGTGGCAACTGAGTAAAAGCGTGGTGGTATTCCACTTCCTGCGCCATTTCCCGGCCATCGCTGGCTGGCTTCCGGCGCACACGCCGCTGCTGGCCCAGGTGGGTGAGCCGGTACAGCCTGAAATGGAGACGCAGGATCGCGTTGAAACTGACAACCCGGGAGCAAAATCCTGATGGCAAAAAAACATCCACGCTGGCAACTGGCAAAAAAGATCCTCACCATCCTGTTTTTCATCGCGGTGGTGGTTCTGCTGGTGGTTTATGCCCGCAAAGTGAACTGGGAAGATGTTTATGACGTCATCGTTAACTACAACCGCTTTGTCGTTCTGACCGCTGCCGGACTGGTGGTGCTGAGTTACCTGGTGTACGGCTGCTATGACCTGATTGGCCGCGCCTACTGCGGCCATAAGCTGGCGAAGCGGCAGGTGATGCTGGTGTCGTTTATCTGTTACGCCTTTAACCTGACGCTGAGCACCTGGGTGGGCGGCGTCGCGATGCGCTACCGGCTCTACTCCCGGCTCGGCCTGGACAGCGGCACCATCACCCGCATCTTCTCCCTGAGTATTGCTACCAACTGGCTTGGCTATATTCTGCTGGCGGGCGTGGTGTTCAGTGCGGGCATGGTCTCGATTCCCGGCGGCTGGTTTATCGGTGAGACCACGCTGCGGCTGATTGGCGCGGTTCTGCTGGTGCTGGTCGCGGTTTACCTGTGGGCCTGCGCCTTCTCAAAACAGCGTCGCTGGACGATTAAAGGCCAGACGCTGCAGCTGCCTTCGCTGCGCATGGCGCTGCTGCAGTTCGGGGTTTCCTGCGCCAACTGGATGGTGATGGGCGCGATTATCTGGCTGTTGCTGGGACGCGACGTCGGTTATCCGATGGTGCTGGGTGTGCTGCTGATCAGCAGTATCGCCGGGGTGATTGTGCATATTCCTGCGGGCATTGGCGTACTGGAAGCGGTCTTCCTGGCGCTGCTCAGCGGTCAGCACGCCTCGCATGGCACCATTATTGCGGCGCTGCTGGCTTATCGCGTGCTCTACTTTATCCTGCCGCTGCTGTTAGCGCTGGTGCTCTATCTGGGGCTGGAGAGTCGGGCGAAGCATCTGCGTCAGAAGAACGAGCAGAAGTTACAGAAGTCATAAAAAAGGGGAGGCGCACACAGTGCGCCTCCCCCGCTCTCCCCCACAGACTTAACGGCGGTTGCCGAAAATCCGCAGCAGCATCAGGAACAGGTTGATGAAGTCGAGATAGAGCGTCAGTGCGCCCATAATCGAGTAGCGACGCAGGTTCTCCGTGTCGCGGGCATCAATCTGCTCACCGATGTTTTTCAGCTTCTGTGTGTCATAGGCCGTTAACCCCACGAACACCACCACGCCGATGTAGGTAATCGCCCACATCAGCGCCGGGCTTTTCAGCCAGAAGTTCACCAGTGACGCCAGCAGAATACCAATCAGCGCCATAAACAGCAGGCTGCCGAAACGGCTCAGATCGCGTTTGGTGGTGTAGCCGTAGAAGCTCATCGCACCAAACATCCCTGCCGTGATAAAGAAGGTGCTGGCGATCGAGGAGTTGGTGTAGACCAGGAAGATACTCGCCATAGTCAGGCCGGTCAGCGCCGAATAGAGCATGAACAGCCCGGTTGCCACGGCCCCGCTCAGGCGATGCACCATGCCTGACAGGAAGAAGACCAGCCCCAGCTGCACGATAATCAGCCCGAAGAATGTGATGCGGTTGGCAAACACCATCTCCATCACCGCTGGCGTGCGCGCAGCGTACCAGGAGACAAACGCGGTCAGTAACAGACCGCAGGTCATCCAGCCATAGACCTGCGCCATATAGGCTTGTAAACCGCGAGATGCGGGTTGAACGATGGAATCATTGCGTGGATATCGGTCCATGATGCACCTCTTGTTAGACGGATGAACAGATGCGCTCCCGACAGGGAGCCATGCCAGAGGCTAAGTGTGGCACAGCTCAGCTCAACTGCGCCACAACATGCCGCTTAACGCCGCGACAGACACTGCTGATAACGGCTATCGACGCGCTGCGCAAACCACGCCGTGGTGAGATTACGGGTAATTTTCGGGCTTTCCAGCTTGATGCCCGGCAGCATTTCACGCGGTAGCTTACGACCGGCCATTTTATCCGCCAGTGTAAAGACCTGTTTCCAGAGCTCGCTGTCGCTGAACGACTCTTTCTCCCCTTTCTCCAGATCGCGGCGGATGTCGCTGTTGCTCATGTCGATCTGCTTCGACAGCGTGCGCACCGCCAGTTCGGTGCCGCCCGCCGCATCCGATCCGTAAAGAATCAGATCGCCATCCAGCGCCAGCTTCATGCCGGTAGCGCGGGACACTGCCGCCTGGAACGCTGCGTTGCGGCTGGCGTACCAGCCCGCATTGTAATCGGCAAAGCGATAGAGCGGCTGGCTGTAGTCTGCCGGGTAGCCAAGCAGGTGCATCGTCCCGAAGTAGATCCCGCCGTGACGGGTAAAGACTTCGCGCCGGATGGTGCCATCGATCGGCCAGGGGTAGCCTTTGGCGTGGGCTTCCGCAAACGCAATGCTGACCTGCATCGGTCCGCCGGTGTGGATCGGGTTGAGATTGCCGAACAGCGTCTGGCCCATCGGCACCATATCGATCAGGTCATCGAAGATGGCACTGAGATCTTTTTCACTGCGTACCTTGTCCAGACGGGCCGCGTAGCTTTCTCCGGTCGGCGATTTGATCAGCAGCGCGGTGCGCACCAGGAAGGCCGGAACATGAACCTGCGCCGCACGGCGGTTAATCTCGCCCCAGGCGATTTTCGGCAGGCCCGGCACAGCGGCCTCGGCGCTGAAGTTGCTCTCCTGATCCGCTACGGCAATCACCGCACAGAGGTTACTGGCGCTGGGATCGATCTGCTGCGTACGGAAGGTGGTGTAGATGTCGTCGCTCCACGCCGCTTTATTGCTGACGTGCGACGGCAGCAGCCGCTGGATCTGCGCTTTGACATCTTCAGGCTGCCGCACTGGCGCCTCAGGGGTTTTCTTGCTGCTACAACCCGCCAGCACCAGCGCGGCGACCAGTGTCAGACGTTGCAGAATCGGTGTGGATGACATGCCTGTCCTCAGAATGAACCAAAGCCCTACTCTACCATTGCCAGAGTTTCACAGGCAGGAGAGAACTGAACTAAGGTTACCTTTTTTAACGTTAAAGGAACTTACGATGTTTAAACTCTGGCCTGTTGCGGCGTTCAGCCTGTTATTAACCGGCTGCGGTGCCAATAATACCCCTGCCCAGGTGCAGTCACCGGGCGCGCCTACCTCCTCCTCACTGAAGGTGCTGGAGACCGGCGCCAGCGTGATGCAGTCACGTCCGCCTATCGACGCCATCAACACCTATCTCGATGGCTTCCATTTTTATAACGGCGACAAGAACGGTCAGATGGAGGCGCACCACTATGTCACCGTACTGAACGACGATGTGATGCAGGCGGTGATTTACGACGGCAACACGCGCGACGCGCGGCTGATGGGCGTGGAGTACATTATCAGCGAACGGCTGTTTAAAACTCTGCCGCCCGAAGAGAAGAAGCTGTGGCACAGCCATCAGTATGAGGTGAAATCGGGCACGCTGATTGCACCAGGCTTACCCGCCGCCGCCGACCATGCCCTGATGACGCGCATCGCGAACACTTACGGGAAAACCTGGCACACCTGGCACACCGACCGCGACAAAACCCTGCCGATTGGCATTCCGGCGCTGATGATGGGCTTTACAGCGGATGGGCAGATGGATTCACGCCTGCTGGCGGATCGCGATCGCCGTTTTGACGTCGACAGCAAACAGATCCGTGCCGAGCGGGCGGATATTGTGGCGCATCCGGCGGCTCCGGGTGCTAACGCCTGGCAGCAGGGCCAGGTGATTCAGCTGAAGCGCACCAGCGGCGGCGGTGAACACAGCCACGGCCAGACCGGCTTTGGCCCGGCGGAGCAGCTGAAGCAGCCTTAAGCGGTGTAAAGCGCGGACTTGCAGGCAGTAACGTGTGGATGTTCAGAGAAGACGCAGCGGGCGGAACCCCTCCGGCCCGCTGCGTTGAACACGCCGGCTTAGTCCCAGCGCTGAGCAGCCTGGTGATCGCTGTCGCGGGCATCCACCCAGCGATCGCCCTTCTCTGTCGCTTCGCGCTTCCAGAAGGGGGCGCGGGTTTTCAGGTAATCCATGATGAACCCGGCGGCAGAAAAGGCGCTGCCACGATGGGCGCTGGTGACGCCCACCAGCACGATCTCATCGCCGGGAAACAGCTCGCCGACGCGGTGAATCACCGTGACGCGCTGCAGCGGCCAGCGTTCGCGTGCCGCATCCACAATCTCCTGCAGCGCTTTTTCGGTCATGCCGGGATAGTGCTCCAGCGTCAGCGCTGCCACGTTATCACCCAGATTATGGTTGCGGACTTTGCCGGTAAAGGTCACCACCGCACCATCTTCATCACAGGCCGCCAGCCAGCGATACGCTTCCGCCATATCAAAGGGCGCGGGGCCGACGCGAATCTGCGTTTCCATCTCAGCCTCCGGTCACGGGCGGGAAAAAGGCCACTTCATCACCGGCGTGCAGCGGGTGACTCATCGGCACCAGCGTCTGGTTCACCGCCGCCAGCAGCTTGCCTGACGCCAGCGCCAGCGCCCAGCGATCGTCGCGTTCGGCCAGCGCACTCCGCAGCGCGGCCACATCCGGATAATCAGCCCCCACCTCAAGCGATGCGGTGCCGGTCAGCTCCCGCACCTGAGCGAAAAACAGCACCTTAATCATTTGCAACCGCCTGGAAATCGCCGCTTTTACCGCCGCTCTTGCTGATTAAACGTAGCTGATCGATGACGATATCTTTCTGCACGGCTTTGCACATGTCGTAGATGGTCAGGGCGGCAACCGAGGCGGCCGTCAGCGCTTCCATCTCGACGCCGGTTTTACCGGTCAGGCGACAGAGCGTGGTGATGCGAACCCGGCTATGGTCCGGTTCCGCTTCCAGGTTCACTTCCACTTTGCTCAGCATCAGCGGATGACAGAGCGGAATCAGCTCCCAGGTGCGCTTCGCCGCCTGGATCCCGGCGATGCGCGCCGTGGCGAAGACATCCCCTTTATGGTGGCTGCCTTCCATAATCATCTGCAGCGTTTCCGGCTGCATCAGCACCAGCACTTCTGCCCGCGCTTCGCGCACGGTTTCAGCCTTGGCGGAGACATCCACCATGTGTGCTTCGCCCGCGGCGTTAATGTGTGTGAGTTGAGACATACTTACCGTTTCTTCAGGTGTGAGACAAAATTACAGGGCGCGGTGCGCGCATCAAGCTGGTCAGCGATAATCCGCTCCCAGGCGGTGCGGCAGGCGCTGGTTGAACCCGGCACGGCCAGAATCAGCGTCCCGTTAGCCAGACCGGCAACGGCGCGCGACTGCAGAGTGGAACCGCCAATCTCTTCATAGGAAACCATCCGGAACAGTTCGCCGAACCCGTCAATCTCGCGATCGAACAGCGGCAGCAGCGCTTCCGGCGTGCTGTTTTTCAGGTTAAAGCCGGTGCCGCCATTAATGATCACCACCTGGACATCTTCACTGGCGATCCAGCGCGACACGGTGGCGCGAATGCGGTAGAGGTTATCCGGCACGATGGCGTGATCGACCACGTCATGACCTGCTTCCGCAGCCGCCTCACGCAGATAGTCGCCGGAGGTATCGTTGCTGGCATCGCGACGGTCTGACACCGTCATCACCGCAATCTGCAATGCCTGAAATTCGCTGGCTGGTTTACCCATACTGCCTCCTGAAATTAGCCGCCAATGTAAGAGAGATTCTGTGTGATGCCGGTGTTGCCCTGATGCAGGAAGTGCGTCTGCTTCTTCTGCCCCAGGCTGCTGGCAATGCGCGCCTGCAGTTCGGCCTGCTGCTCATCAGACGCCAGCAGATCGCGCAGCGGCACACCGCCGTCACCAAACAGACACAGGTGCAGATTGCCATGCGCTGAGACGCGCAGACGGTTGCAGCTGGCACAGAAATCTTTGGCATAAGGCATGATCAGGCCAATCTCGCCGACATAGTCGGGATGATAAAAGACCTGCGCCGGGCCGTCGCTGCGTCCGCTTTCGCGACGCTGCCAGCCCTGGGCGATGAGCTGATCGCGGATCACCATGCCGGAAACGTGCTGATCGCGGAACAGCGTGCCGCCGTCGCCGGTCTCCATCAGTTCGATAAAGCGCAGCTGGATCGGGCGGGTGCGGATCCAGTCGAGGAACGTGGCCAGATTACGGCTGTTGAGATCGCGCATCAGGACGCTGTTAACTTTGACCTGGCGGAAACCGGCATCCAGCGCCGCATCAATACCGCTCATCACCTGATGGAATTTATCCTGACCGGTGATAGCGTGAAACTGACGGGCATCCAGGCTGTCGACGCTAACGTTGAGCGCGGTCAGACCTGCATCGCGCCACTGTTTCACGTCGCGCGCCAGCCGGTAGCCGTTGGTCGTGACTGCGATGTGGCGGATAGAGGCGTTTTCACGCACCGCCGCAATGATGTCGGTGAAATCACGGCGCAGCGACGGCTCACCGCCGGTCAGCCGCACTTTTTCGGTGCCGGCAGCGGCGAAGGCCCGCGTGACACGGCGGATTTCATCCAGTGAGAGAAAACTTTTGTTTTGAATACCCTGCGGCTTATAGCCGTCGGGCAAGCAGTAGGTACAACGGAAATTACAGACATCCGTGACCGACAGGCGCAGGTAATAGAACTTACGCGCGTATGCATCAGTAAATTGTGACACCAGAACACCTTTCCAGATTGGGAGATGCAGTCATTTCTTCCTGCACCCTGGCAGCTCGATGGCTACGGCCTGAACCCCCTATCCGCAGACTTAGGCATTCAGGCTTGAGTGTACGCTGACCCGTTGGTCAGCGCGGTAAGCATGATGGTAGCGTGTATTTCGCCACTCTTCCATTTGCTCTTTTCGCTATATATTCTTATACATATCGAACTTTCACCGCATTTTCGCGACAGGATACGTTAAAATGCGATCCAGATTTTGACGTAAGTCATCGGCGCGGGCTTAGCGTTTAGAGCCTCGCCACGCGAACGGTTATTAAGGAGAAGTATGAATCGCACACTGGCCGATCTTGATCGCGTTGTGGCACTGGGAGGCGGACACGGTTTAGGCCGCGTGATGTCTGCCCTTTCGCCGCTGGGCTCGCGCCTCACCGGTATTGTCACCACCACCGACAACGGCGGATCAACCGGCCGTATTCGCCGCTCCGAAGGCGGCATCGCCTGGGGCGACATGCGTAACTGCCTTAACCAGCTGATTGCAGAACCCAGCGTCGCCTCAGCGATGTTCGAGTACCGTTTTGCCGGTAACGGCGAACTGGCCGGACACAACCTCGGTAACCTGATGCTGCGGGCGCTGGACCATCTCAGCGTCCGTCCACTGGAAGCGATTAACATTATCCGTAACCTCCTGAAAGTGGATGCCTTTTTAATCCCGATGTCCGAGCAGCCGGTAGATCTGGTGGCGATGGATGCCGAAGGCAATATGGTTTACGGCGAAACCGCGATTGACGAGATGAAACAACCGCCGCAGGAGCTGATGCTGCATCCCAACGTGCAGCCCACGCGGGAAGCACTGCAGGCCATTGGCGAAGCGGATCTGATCCTGATAGGGCCTGGCAGCTTTTACACCAGCCTGATGCCGATTCTGCTGATGGAAGAGATGGCGCAGGCACTCCGTCGCACGCCAGCCACGATGGTGTTTATCGGCAATCTGGGCCGCGAACTTAGCCCCGCCGCCGCCAGTCTCTCGGTGGCCGACAAGCTTCAGATGATGGAGCGTTATATCGGCAAGCGGGTCATTGATGCGGTGGTGGTTGGTCCGTCAGTGGCGACAGAGGGCATTGAAAACCGGCTGATTGTCCGTGAACCGCTGGAGGCCGCCGACATCAAATATCGTCACGACCGCCAGCTGTTACGGGTGGCGCTGGAACACGCCATTCAGGGCTTTGACGGCGCTACGAGGCCGCAATAAACAGCGTCCGCAGCTCATGCAGCTGATCGCGCACGCTGGCCGCCTGTTCGAACTCCAGGTTCTGTGCGTGCTGCTGCATCTGCCCTTCCAGCTCGTGAATTTTCTTCTGCAGCGCCTGTGGCGTTAACAGCTGGAAATCGGCCAGCGCCTGAGCTTCGCCAGGACGAGCCGGTTTCGCTTTACCACGGGTTTTCACCACGTTTTTGCCCAGTTCCAGAATATCGGTGATCTTCTTATTCAGGCCCTGCGGCACAATGCCGTTCTGTTCGTTGTGCAGCTGCTGTTTCTCGCGGCGGCGCTCGGTCTCTTCAATGGCGCGGGCCATCGACGGCGTAATTTTATCGCCATAGAGAATCGCCTTACCGTTGATGTTACGTGCCGCACGACCGATGGTCTGAATCAGCGATCGTTCGGAACGCAGGAAGCCCTCTTTATCTGCATCCAGAATCGCCACCAGCGACACTTCCGGCATATCCAGACCCTCACGCAGTAAGTTGATGCCCACCAGCACATCAAACTCACCCAGACGTAAGTCTCGGATAATCTCCATACGCTCTACGGTGTCGATGTCGGAGTGCAGATAACGCACCTTCTCGCCATGCTCAGAGAGATACTCGGTGAGATCTTCCGCCATACGTTTGGTCAGCACCGTCACCAGCACACGTTCGTTGATCTCCACGCGCTTACGGATTTCCGACAGCAGATCGTCGACCTGAGTACCGACCGGACGCACTTCGATAATCGGATCCAGCAGGCCGGTAGGACGCACCACCTGATCGACCACTTCATCGCCCGATTTTTCCAGCTCATATTTGCCCGGCGTCGCGGAGACATAGATGGTCTGCGGTGCCAGCGCCTCGAACTCTTCAAACTTCATCGGGCGGTTGTCCAGCGCCGACGGCAGGCGGAAGCCATACTCCACCAGCGTCTCTTTACGCGCCCGGTCGCCTTTGTACATGCCGCCAATCTGCGGAATGGTGACGTGCGACTCATCCACCACCAGCAGGCCATCGGCGGGCAGATAGTCAAACAGCGTCGGCGGTGCTTCGCCCGGTCCGCGTGCGGAGAGGTAGCGCGAGTAATTCTCGATGCCGGAGCAGTAGCCCAGCTCACTCATCATCTCCAGGTCAAACTGGGTACGCTGGGTAATACGCTGCTCTTCCAGCAGCTTATTGTTCTCCAGCAGCACCCGGCGACGGTCCGCCAGCTCGACCTTGATATCTTCCATCGCCTGCAGAATACGCTCACGCGGCGTTACGTAGTGCGTCTTGGGGTAGATGGTAAAGCGCGGCACCACCGAATCAATCTGGCCGGTCAGCGGGTCAAACAGCGACAGACGCTCAACCTCTTCGTCAAACAGCTCGACGCGCAGCGCAATATCGTCCGACTCTGCCGGGAAGATATCGATCACTTCGCCACGCACGCGGAAGGTGCCGCGCTGGAACGCCTGATCGTTGCGGGTATATTGCAGCTCTGACAGGCGGCGCAGAATGCTGCGCTGATCGATGATCATGCCGCGGGTCAGGTGGAGCATCATTTTGAGATAGAGATCGGGATCGCCCAGACCGTAGATCGCCGACACCGACGCCACCACGATAACGTCGCGCCGCTCAAGCAGCGCCTTGGTGGCCGACAGACGCATCTGTTCGATGTGTTCGTTCACCGACGCATCCTTTTCGATAAAGGTATCGGAGCTCGGCACATAGGCTTCAGGCTGATAGTAGTCGTAGTAAGAGACGAAAAACTCGACGGCATTATCCGGGAAAAATTCTTTCATCTCGCCGTAGAGCTGGGCAGCCAGCGTCTTGTTCGGTGCCAGCACCATCGTCGGGCGATTGAGGTCGGCAATGACGTTGGCGACGGTAAAGGTTTTACCGGAGCCGGTTACGCCTAATAAGGTCTGATGGGCCAATCCATCCTCCAGCCCCTCTTCCAGGCGACGAATCGCCTCAGGCTGGTCGCCAGAAGGTTTAAAGGCGGAATTCAGTTTAAAAGCTTTGGTCATGAATGCGGTTCCTGCTGGAGAAGTCGGCGGGCAGGCACTTATTTTACTCTGCTATGGTGATTTTGCCAGAAAATAATACTGGATATAAAAACAGTAAAGGTGCACTGTTAACGCCAGCACCAGGGTACTTTTCACCCCTGCAATCGGGTCACACGGGTGCAAAGGACGTTGCGCAATGTTATCCCCAGGCAGGGATCTGATTTAACATTTGTCAATAGACCGTCACAAAATTACAGTTCGGTTACCTGACAGATAATTCGCAGGCTTGTTTTTTGATAACCAACTGATTTTATTGATTTAAGGCTATAAGGCCAGATTCTCGTCATTATGTTACCAGGCCGCGTATTTCCTCGCTTCCAACTGGTTTTCATTACCTAATGCACAAGGTTATCCACAGGAATGGTGGATAAGTGATGGCAGCCCCGCCGCCATCAGCTGTGTATAATTTTTCCCTGCCCTTCCCTCACCGTGAAAATAATTTTTTTTGCGTTAAATTTCGCAGCGGCTGCTGACGGAATATTCTGCATTTTTAATCTGTCGCCTGGCGCAGCGCGCAAATTTCCGCCATTCCACTACGATTCTTAATCAGAGTTGTTGCCTCTTCACAGCACGTCTGCACCAGAAACAGCGCCCTGAGGCACTGCAAAAGTGCAGCGTCGTGACCACCGTGGAGAATTGATAAGTTTTTCTCACCTTTTAGCCCTGAAATCCCGCATTCCGGCAGAAATCAGGTCCGTTTTTAGATCTGGCCTGGGAATTGCAGGACTCACTGGCGTCACCGCGCGTTACGCGCACTGTGCTGCAATGGCGAGGCTGCCGTTGCTGATGACTTGTTTGCCAGACGACAGAGAGCGGATGCAATCAGGCTAATGATCGGGAAGGAGAGTGTCAGATGCTGAGTCTACGTTCGGTAAATCAATTTTATGGTCAAAACCATATTCTGTGGGATGTGGACCTGGATCTGTCGCCTGGCACCTGCACCGGCGTTCTGGGCCGCCCTGGTATGGGAAAAACCACGCTGGTGAACTGCATCATGGGCAGACTGCCGATTAACAGCGGCTCGATCTCCTGGAAAGAGGACGGTTCCCCGCCGGAAGATCTGCTGCTGCAACCGGCAGAGCAGCGGGCGCAGATGGGAATTGGCTATGTGCCGCAGGGCCGCCATATTTTCACCCAGATGAGCGTGGAAGATAACCTGCTGATTGCGTTGCTGGCGGGCGCCAGCCAGCGCGATCGCCATCGCGCTATTCCCGAAATGGTGTTCGATCTGTTCCCGGCGCTCTACTCACTGCGCCAGCAGCGCAGCGGCGATTTGCCGATCGATCAGCAGCAACAGCTGGCCCTGGCGCGCGCGCTGGTGCTGCAGCCCAAACTGCTGATTCTGGATGAGCCGACCGACGGGATGTCGCCGTGGCTGGAAGAGGAGATGGGCAACCTGATCCGCCGCCTTAACCTCGACTACGGGCTGACCATCCTGCTGCTGGAGCAGCGCCTGTCGCTGATCCGTCGCGTGGCGGACTATTTCCTGCTGCTGCACCGCGGCCGCAATGTGGCACAGGGCAGCATGGAGCAGCTGGATGATCACACCGTCGATAAATGGCTGACGGTCGCCTGAGACTTACTCCGGCAACGTCAGATACTGCCCACAGGACGCCTGCTGCGCCGCATCGGTGAGGTACGGAATCGTGCCCAGACAGGGTGCAGGCAGTCGGTTTTTCAGGCTGGTGAGATATTCCTGATAGCGTTTGCCCGGCGGTTCGACCGTGTTGGCGATCCAGCCCACCAGCGGCAGGCCTCGCGCCCGCACCGCCTCGGCGGTGAGCATCGCGTGATTGATGCAGCCGAGCTTTATTCCCACCACCAGAATCACAGGCAGCTTTTCGCTGACCACCCAGTCCGCGTAGGTGTGCGTCTCTGACAGCGGGGTGTACCAGCCGCCTGCGCCCTCGACCAGAATCCAGTCTGCCAGCGGTTCCAGCGCCGCCAGACCCGCCGACAGCGCCAGATGCGTAATCGGCCTCCCCTCTTCCGCGCTGACGATGTGCGGCGAGGTCGGCTCCATAAACGCCAGCGGATTCACCTGCTGATAGCTTAACGGCACGCTGCTGAAGCGCTGCAGGGCCAGCGCATCGCTGTTGCGGATCCCCTCTGGCGTCATCTCACATCCTGACGCCACCGGCTTATAGCCCGCACAGCGAAAGCCCGCTGCGGTGGCCGCCTGCAACAGTGCGCCGCTGGCAACCGTTTTCCCGACTTCAGTGTCGGTGCCGGTAATAAAAAACCGTTTCATGAAAGCGTGACTCCATAAATTAAATGGTAACTCAGGCGATAGCCGTGCCGATCGCGCGGCCAGTGCGCCTCTAACTGGTTAAGCCGTTGTCGGGTGACTTTCTGCCCGTCGCGGCCCTGATGCAGATGGGTCGCCCCGATTCCTTTCAGGGATCGCATGGCGCTGAGCGCATCGGGGAAATGCAGGGTCACCACCTCTGAGCTGCAGCGCAGTTGCTCTGCGTGGCAGGCCGCTGCAATCTGCGATTCGCTGAGAAAGCGGTTGGCGTGCGGCAACGCATCCAGATGGGACCAGGCCTCATGCACCTCCTGCAGCGAACCGTCGCCCAGCGTGGAAAACAGCAGCGTGCCGTCGGGCCGCAGCACCCGCCGGAACTGGCGCAGCGCGCCGGGCAGATCCTCACTCCACTGCACCGCCAGGTTGCTCCACACCAGGTCAAAGCTGTTATCCGCCAGCGGCAGCGCGTCGATGTCGCCCGCCAGGTAGTGCTGCGCCGCGTCGTTGTCCCGCGCCTGTTGCAGCATCTGCGGAGAGAGATCGAGTGCCGTCACCTGTTTGCCGCGTTCGCGCCACAGCCTGCTGTACCAGCCGGTGCCACATCCGGCATCCAGCAGCTGCAGCCCGCTGTGAGCCGGTGCGCGTGCCAGCAGCGCATCGCCGCTCAGCCGTTGCAGCGCAGCATGGGCGTCGTAATGGCTGGCTGCCCGGCCAAAGGCGCGTGCAACCGCCTGCTTATCAACCCGCAGCGTCATGCAGCACCTCCAGTAACCGATCGATATCTTCGGTGCGATGTGCCGCCGTCAGGGTAATACGCAGACGGGCCGTTCCCGGCGGCACGGTGGGCGGCCGGATCGCGCTGACCCAGCAGCCCGCCTCCGCCAGCCGCTGAGAAAGCGCAATTGCATCGCTGTTTTCGCCCACCAGCAGCGGCTGAATCGCACTGGTGGAGTTCATCAGCTGCCACGGCAGCGAGGCCGCACCGCGCCGGAAATGGTGAATGTTCTGTTGCAGCTGCTGGCGCAGCGCATCACCCTGCTGGATCGCCTGCAGCGCCGCCTGCAGCGCAACCGCCTGCGCGGCGGGCATGGCGGTGGAGTAGATCAGATGACGGCTGAACTGCAGGAAATAGTCGGCGGTGTCTGCATCGCACAGCAGCGCGGCACCGCTGACGCCAAAAGCTTTGCCAAAGGTGACCACCAGCAGTTCCGGTTTAACCCCCTGCTGCCAGCAGCTGCCGCGCCCCTGCTCACCCACCACGCCGATGCCGTGCGCATCATCCACCAGCAACCAGCCCTGTGCCTGCTGCGTCTGATGTGCCAGCGCAGCCAGCGGCGCGCTGTCGCCATCCATGCTGAAAATCCCCTCGGTCACGACCAGCGTCTCCCCCCCGCAGGGTGAGGCGAGCCGTGTCGCCAGGCTCTCCGGATCGTTGTGACTGAAACGTCGTAGCTGCGCCGGGCTGTGGCTGGCGGCGTCGAGCAGCGAAGCATGAGTGAGTTTATCGGCCAGGATGCGATCGTTTTTTTCACCCAGCAGATGAATCACCGCCTGATTGGCGGCAAAGCCGGAGATAAACAGCAGCGCACGGTCATAGCCGAGCCAGTCGGCCAGCTGCGCCTCAAGATCCGCATGCTGACGGTGATAACCGGTGACGTGCCCTGAGGCACCTGCCCCCGCGCCCGCCTGCGCCGCACCCTGCTGCCAGCCTGCAATCACCGCCGGATGCCGGGTTAAACCGAGATAGTCATTGCTGGAGAAATGGAGATAGCTGCGGCCACCGCTCTGCAGTGTACGGGTCGATTGCTCATCAATAACCCGACGCTGCCGCCAGCCATCGGCCGCACGGCGCTGCTCCAGCCCCTGCCGGAGTCGTTGCTGCCAGCTCATTACAGCGCCGCGTTGTAGAACTGTTCAGTGTCGGCATGGAATAGCTGCTCGCTGAGTTGCTGCTCCTGCTGCTGATCGCCATGTTGGGTGTGGGTATGCTCCGGGTTCAGCCCCAGCTTGCGGAACAGCACGCGGTCTTTATCCTCTTCCGGATTCGGCGTGGTCAGCAGTTTGCAGCCGTAGAATATCGAGTTCGCCCCGGCCATAAAGCACATCGCCTGAGTCTGCTCGCTCATCTGCTCGCGTCCCGCCGAAAGGCGCACATGCGAGGTCGGCATCATGATGCGCGCCACCGCGATGGTGCGGATAAAATCGAACGGTTCCACGTCATCGTTATCCGCCAGCGGCGTGCCTTTGACCTTAACCAGCATGTTGATCGGCACGCTCTCTGGTGGCGTCGGCAGGTTGGCTAACTGCACCAGCAGACCCGCACGGTCATTCACGGTTTCGCCCAGGCCGACGATGCCGCCCGAACAGACCTTGATCCCGGCGTCACGCACTTTGCCCAGCGTATCCAGACGTTCCTGATAGCTGCGGGTGGTGATGATGGAGCCGTAAAATTCCGGCGAGGTGTCGAGGTTATGGTTGTAGTAATCGAGGCCCGCGCCCGCCAGTCGCTGCGCCTGTTGATCGCTGAGGGTGCCCAGCGTCATGCAGGTTTCCATTCCCATCGCCTTGACGCCTTCCACCATCTTTTCCAGGTAAGGCATGTCGCGCTCGTGCGGGTTTTTCCACGCGGCACCCATGCAGAAACGGGTCGAACCGGCGGCTTTGGCCTGACGCGCGGAGGTCAGCACCTCCTCCACTTCCATCAGACGCTCTGACTCCAGGCCGGTCTTGTAGCGCGCGCTCTGCGGGCAATATTTACAATCTTCCGGACAGGCACCGGTTTTAATCGACAGCAGGGTACTGACCTGCACCTGGCGCGGGTCGAAGTGCTGACGATGCACCTGCTGCGCCTGAAACATCAGTTCGAGAAAAGGTTGATCAAACAGCGCTTGCGCCTGTGCAATTGTCCAGCATTGAGCCATTACTTACTCCAGAAAAGGGTGTCATCCCGACGAAAAGCAGGGGTATACTTGTAAACTATATTTTTTTATTTTGGTTTACAACTCCGATGACTACCCCTGTTTTCTCCTCAGATGATGCCCGTTTTGACCGCCAGCATATCTGGCATCCCTACACCTCAATGCAGGATCCACTGCCCTGTTACCCGGTGGTTGCCGCGCAGGGTTTTCAGCTGCAGCTGGCGGATGGCCGTGAGCTGGTGGATGGGATGTCATCGTGGTGGGCGGCAATCCACGGCTACAACCATCCGCGCCTGAACCGGGCGCTGACGGAGCAGGTCTCGCAGATGTCGCACGTGATGTTTGGCGGGATTACCCATCCGGCGGCGGTGGCGCTTTGCCGGAAACTGGTGGCGATGACGCCCGAGGCGCTGGAGTGCGTCTTCCTGGCCGACTCCGGCTCGGTGGCGGTGGAAGTGTCGATGAAGATGGCGCTGCAGTACTGGCTGGGGCGCGGTGAAACACGCCAGCAGTTTCTGACGCTGAAGCGCGGCTATCACGGCGACACCTTTGCGGCGATGTCGGTGTGCGATCCTGAGAACTCGATGCACAGCCTGTGGCGCGGCTATCTGCCCGAACATCACTTTGCAGCGGCTCCGGCCTGCGGCTTTGATGATGAATGGGACGAGCGCGATTTCGATGATTTCGCCCGGCTGATTGAACAGCATCACCGGCAGCTGGCGGCGGTGATTCTGGAGCCGGTTGTGCAGGGTGCGGGCGGCATGCGTTTCTACCATCCGCGTTATCTGCAGCAGGTCCGGGAAGCCTGCGATCACTATGGCGTGCTGCTGATTGCGGATGAGATCGCCACCGGGTTTGGCCGCACCGGCAAACTCTTTGCCTGTGAGCACGCAGGTATTACCCCGGATATTCTCTGCGTCGGCAAGGCGCTGACCGGCGGCATGATGACGCTGGCGGCGACGCTGACCACCCGCGACGTCGCTGACACCATCAGCCGCAGCGCGGCGGGCTGTTTCATGCACGGCCCGACCTTTATGGGCAATCCGCTGGCCTGCGCGGTGGCGGCAGAGAGCCTGACCATGCTGACGGAAGGTCACTGGCAGCCTCAGGTGGCCGCAATCGAACAGCAGCTGCGGGCTGAGCTGCTGCCGCTGCGCCGTTCCCCACAGGTGGCCGATGTGCGCGTGCTGGGAGCGATTGGCGTGGTGGAAACCCATCAGGCGGTCAACATGGCGGCACTGCAGCAGTTCTTTGTTGAACAGGGCGTCTGGATCCGGCCTTTTGGCCGGCTGATTTACCTGATGCCGCCCTACATCATCACGCCACAGGCACTGAGTCAGCTGGTGCAGGCGATTGGCGGCGCGCTGGACTATTCGCAACATTTTGCCGCCTGAAGCGGGCCGACCGCTGGCACTGGTGGCGCTTTTGGTTATGATGAAAGGCTATTCATCGACAAGTGAGGAGATGTAATGCACGTTTTTAGTCAGGATTTTAATGACGGCGAGAAGATGCCTGAAAAGCATGTTTTCAACGGCATGGGTTATCAGGGTGAAAATATCTCTCCCCATCTTGCCTGGGAAGCCGCGCCGGAAGGGACCAAAAGTTTTGTGGTGACCTGCTACGATCCTGATGCCCCGACCGGTTCCGGCTGGTGGCACTGGGTGGTGGCAAATATTCCGGCCAGCACCACGTCACTGCCGCAGGGTGCCGGTTCCGGCAAAGCGTCACTGCCAGCAGGCGCAATCCAGACGCGTACCGATTTCGGTCAGGCGGGCTACGGTGGCGCGGCGCCGCCTCAGGGCGAAACCCATCGCTACATTTTCACCGTGCATGCGCTGGATGTGGAGACGATTGAGGTGGATGAAGGCGCCAGTGGCGCAATGGTAGGCTTTAATGTGCATTTCCACGCACTGGCGAGCGCCTCGCTGACCGTGAATTATCAGTAATACAGTCCGCCTGACAAACCCAAAGCTGAGTGACCTGGCAGCAACGCATTAGCTTAAATTGCAGGGAATAGGGTCAGAGGAGGAAAGCGTCCCGCTGACTGGGACAAAAACGCCGGGAGCGTTTTTGAACAACGCAACGCGTTGGCCCGGCAACGGGCGCACCTCAGGGATGAGGTGCGTAATTGCGCGGGTCGAGCATGCCATGGATGGCGGCTTTTGCGTCTTTCCGATCTGACCCTATTCCCTGTGTCTGCACGATCTCACAGCTGGCAGTTGTAAACTCAGTCAACAATTTCACGCCTCTCCCACCCGGGAGAGGCGTTTTTCGTAGTGCGTTACGCCTGCAGTTGGTGAATCACAACCCACATCGGGCCCTGCCCTACCGCATAACGTCCCAGTGGCTGTAACAGCCCTTTCGGTTCGCTAATCGCATACACTTCGATGTGATGAGATTTCTGTCCCGCCGCCACCAGATAGCGTCCGCTGTGATCGATATTGAACCCGCGCGGCTGCGTTTCCGTCGGCTGGAACCCTTCCAGGTTCAGCTCATCGCCCAGTTCGCTGACGCTGAAGATCGCCAGCGTGCTGCTGGTGCGATCGCAGGCGTAGAGGAATCGGCCATCCGGCGTCAGATGAATATCGGCTGCCCAGCGCGTCCCGCTGAAGTCAGGCGGCATCATATCCAGCGTCTGCACGCTTTCTGCTTCGCCTTCACCCGTATTTAATGCCCAGACCTCAACCGTGCTGTCGAGTTCGTTCACGCAGTAAGCGAACTGGCCGCCCGGATGGAACTGCATATGACGCGGGCCTGCGCCTTCTACCGTCGTGACCTGCGCCTGTTTACGCGGCGTCAGCTGACCATCGGCACCCAGTGTAAACAGACAGATACGGTCCTGCTTCAGGGCCGGGACATAAAGGGTCTTATTGTCAGTGTCGATATTGGCCGAGTGGCAGCCATCCAGACCGTTAATCACCTGCAGCGGAGCCTGCGGAATGCCATCATCGCCAATCGGGCTGACGCTGACGCAGGCATCATTGTAGGAGCCGCAGAACAGGAACCGGCCCTCGCGATCGGTGGAAATGTGGGTCGGACTGCCCGGCAGCGGTGCCTGACCGGCTTCGGTCAGCGTGCCATCGGCGGCAATCTTAAACGCCAGCACGCGAAAATTGGGACGCACACCGACATAGAGAAAATCGCGTTTCGGACTCACCACCATCGGCTGAACCTGGCCTGCGACATCGATTACCTGAAGCAACGTCAGCGCACCCTCATCATTCATCTGCCAGACGTGAATCTGCTGGCTCTCGGGACTGGCGGTGTAGACAACCTGTTTCATGCATTCTCCTTTTTTGCTGCCTTGTCATGATCTGTGAATCACTGTAGCGCGTTTTATTGCCCTACGCTGGAATCATTTGTGCCCTGTTTTTTGTCTCCGGGCCGTGGTCAGGTGTAGACTTCAGCCCCTGTAAACCTGGAAAAACGTGAGGATTAATGAGCTACCGTGTAATTGCCCTCGACCTCGACGGCACACTGCTGACCCCAGCCAAGACGATTCTGCCGCAATCAATCGACGCGCTAAATCAGGCCCGCCAGGCGGGTATTCATGTCGCTATCGTGACCGGACGCCATCACTGCGCTATTCACCCTTTTTATCAGGCGTTACAACTGGATACACCCGCAATCTGCTGTAATGGCACCTACCTGTATGATTACCAGGCGAAAAAGGTGCTGGCGTCCGATCCTCTTGACCCGCAGCGGGCGTTACAGGTGATTGAGATGCTGGACCAGCAGCAGATTCACGGGTTGCTCTATGTGGATGATGCGATGCTCTATCAGACGCCGACCGGTCACGTGATGCGCACCCTGAAGTGGGCCGAATCGCTGCCCGCCCACCAGCGTCCACTGTTCCGCCAGGTGCCCGACTTAGCCCAGGCGGCGCGTGAGGCCGGTTCAATCTGGAAGTTTGCCCTGTCACACGACAATCACGAGGAGCTGCAGCAATTCGCCACCCGTGCCGAAGCGGAGCTGGGGCTGGCCTGCGAATGGTCATGGCACGATCAGGTGGATATCGCCAAGGGCGGCAACAGCAAAGGCAAGCGTCTGGCGCAGTGGGTTGAATCGCTGGGGCTGAGCATGTCCGATGTGATCGCGTTCGGGGATAACTACAACGATCTCAGTATGCTGGAAACGGCCGGACTGGGTGTGGCGATGGGCAATGCCGACGACGCGATTAAAGCACGGGCGAAAATGGTGATCGGCACCAACCTTGAAACCGGTATTGCCGATACCCTCCGTCAGTACGTGCTGTAATCAGGGCGTCACTGAGACGCTTTTGATCTGGGCATAGAGCCACTGATCCGGCCGGATGCCCAGCTCATCGCGCGCCCACGGCGTGATGCGCGCCCAGAGCTCACTGATGCCGATGCGCAGCTTCACCTCCACCTGATCCCCGACCTCCAGCAGTTCCACCACCTGTGCCGGTAAAATGTTGCGGATGGAACTGTGTTGCGGCGGCTGCAGCGCCAGCGAGACATCGGAAGAAGCGATACGAATACGCAGCGGGGTTTTAACCGGCTGATTCACCCGGCTGACCCAGATGTGCTGATCGCCCAGCGACAGCGCGGTCATCGGGTAGTCGGGATGCTGCTCCAGCACCAGTACCCGCAGCACGCTGGTCAGTTCACTCACCGGCAGCCACGGACGCATCGCGCTGCTGCTCCAGACCCGCTCCAGCGGACCAAAGGCTTTGACCTTGCCCGCATCCAGCACCAGCACGTTATCCGCCAGATGCAGAATTTCATCGAGACTGTGCGAAACGTAAAGCATCGGAATATCGACCTGCTTCGCCAGCTTTTGCAGATACGGCATCAGCTCGCGTTTGCGCGGCAAATCCAGCGACGCCAGCGGCTCATCCAGCAGCAGCATATCCGGAGCGGTGAGCAGCGCACGGCCAATCGCAACCCGCTGCTTTTCTCCGCCCGACAGCGACAGCGGAAAGCGCGGCAGCAGCGCCTCCAGACCCAGCAGCGACACCAGGCTGTCAAACTGCGCTTTCATCGACGGGGCCATGCCATATTGCAGGTTGCCACGCACCCGATAGTGCGGGAACAGCCGCGCATCCTGAAACACATAACCAATACGCCGTTTTTCCGGCGGCAGCGCAATCTTCTGCTCCGCATCAAACAGCAGACGGTCGTTAAGCTGGATCCGTCCCCGCTGCGGCTGGGTCAGTCCGCTGATCGCGTTGATCAGGGACGTTTTACCGGCTCCGGAGACGCCAAAAATGGCGGTGATCCCTTTGGCCGGGATCTGCAGGTCGATCTCCAGCTGATGATCGCCCTGCTGCTGCATAAAGTTGAGTGATAGCATCAGTTTCCCATCCGCTTGCGGCCTGCGCGTGCCAGCCACTCCGACGCCAGCAGTGACGCCAGGGCCAGCACGATTGCGATCACGCAGAGCCGCGCCGCCGCCCCTTCCGCGCCGGGTGTTTCGATCAGGCTAAACATCGCCAGCGGAAGCGTGCGTGTCTCGCCAGGAATATTGGACACGAAGGTGATCGTGGCGCCAAATTCGCCCAGCGAACGGGCAAACGCCAGCACCGTCCCGACGATCACGCCCGGCAGTGTCAGCGGCAGCGTGATGGAGAAAAAGACCCGCCAGCGTCCGGCGCCCAGCGTGCGCGCCGCCTGCTCCAGCCGGATATCCACCGCCTCCAGCGCCAGCCGGATGGCGCGCACCATCAGCGGAAACGCGATCACAGCAGACGCCAGTGCCGCGCCGCGCCAGCTGAAAGCAAAGCTGAAGCCAAACCAGTCAAAAAGCTTTTCACCAATGATGCCGCGCCGGCCCAGGCTAATCAGCAGCAGATAACCCACCACCACCGGTGGCAGCACCAGCGGCAGGTGAATCAGGCTGTCGAGCAGCGCTTTGCCGGGAAACCGGCAGCGCACCAGAATCCAGGCCATCAGGATGCCAAACGGCAGACTGCCCAGCACGGCTATGCCAGAGACTTTGAGGCTAAGGACTACCGCCTGCCATTCGGGATCGCTGAGTATCATTTCGTCGGTGTGAATCCGTAGTGTTTGAAGATGGCCGCGGCCTGCGGTCCTTTCAGATAATCATAAAACGCGTTAACCGCAGCATTGTCGTGATCGTTCACGATCGCCATCGGATATTCCACCGGTTTATGGCTGTCTGCCGGGAAACGTCCCACCACCTGCACTTTGTCGCTGGCGACGGCGTCCGAACCATAGACAATGCCATAAGGCGTTTCGTTACGTTCGACCAGCGCCAGCGCCGCGCGCACATTATTGGCCGGGGCGAGTGACGGTTCAACGCTTTCCCAGGCACCCAGCTTCTGCAGCGCCTCTTTAGCATAAATACCCGCCGGAACGTGGTCCGGATCGCCCACTGCCAGACGTTCACCGTGCAGCAGGGTTTTCCAGTCGGTCTGTTTGTCCAGCGTCACCGCTTTGGCTGCGGCACTGCGAGGCGCAATCAGCACCAGATCGTTGCCCAGCAGAGTATACCGGGTGCGGGTGATGACGCTTTTTTTCGCCACCGCCTCATCCATCCACTGCTGATCGGCAGAGATAAACAGGTCGGCAGGCGCACCCTGCTCAAGCTGGCGCGCCAGTGTTGAAGAGGAGGCAAATGAGGAGACCACCGTCACGCCCTTTTCTTCTTTGTAGCGGCTGGCAATATCCTGCATCGCGTTGGTCAGTGACGCCGCGGCAAACACGGTAATGTTGTCAGCCGCCACAGCCTGCCCGGCCAGCGAAACGGTGATCAGCGCCGCTGCGCTCCAGCGATAGTGTTTAAATGACATGATGTTCTCCGGCTATTCGTTGTGTAGCGGATAATATAGCGAAATGTCAGAGAGGTTCAGTAAATTATCGGCAGGGGGAACAAAAGGTTAAATCCGGGGAGGCAAAAACGACCACGCCCGCGCAGATGGCGGGCGTGGCAGAAATTAATTGTGCGAACGGGCTGAGGATTTTTCGTCGCGATGACCAATTTTAGAGATGACGTTAAACACTTCACCCAGGCCATAAATCATACCCAGCATCAGCGCCATCACGACAGGCACCATCAGTACGGCGACGGCGAGGCTTTTCAGTAATTCCAGCATGGAGAGTCTCACTCTGCTAACAAAAAAGTGATTGTAACGGGTCAGGAAAATTTTGCGCAGCCCTTTTCGTGCTTTTACTTTGGTCACAAAACGCCGCTATCATCGGCCCTTCGCCTTAACCCATTGCCGGAGCTGTCATGGAAGCCGAACTGTCCCTTCATATCCGTTTACAACAGAAACTGTTTGCCGATCCACGACGTATTGAGCTGCTGAAACGCATACAGCAGACCGGGTCGATCAGTCAGGGGGCGAAGCTGGCCGGCATCAGCTACAAAAGTGCCTGGGATGCGATTAATGAGATGAACCAGATGGCGGATGAAACGCTGGTGGCGCGGGCCACAGGCGGTAAAGGCGGCGGGGGCGCAACGCTGACCCGCTACGGTGAACGCCTGATTCAGCTGTTCCAGCTGATGGAGCAGATCCAGCAGAAAGCCTTTGATGCGCTGCAGCAGGATACGCTGCCCCTCGACAGTCTGCTGGCGGCCATCGCCCGCTTCTCTCTGCAGACCAGCGCCCGCAACCAGCTGTTTGGCACCGTGGTCAGCAACGATGCGCAGCAGGTGGTGCAGCATCTGATGATTCAGCTGGCCGATGGCGTCACGCAGCTTAACGTGGCGCTGACCCAGCGCAGCGCCGATCGTCTGCAGCTGGCGGCAGGTAAAGAGGTGCTGGTGCTGATCAAGGCACCGTGGATCCGCATCAGCCGTGACGCTGCAGAGGAAGATAACCAGCTGGCGGCCACGGTCAGTGCCATCGAACCCGGCGAGCAGATGAGCGAAGTGCTGATGCAGCTCGCCAGCGGCGAAACCCTGTGCGCCACCCTGAGTAACGATCAGCTGCAACAGCTTAGGCTGCAGCCGGGCGACGCCGTGATGGCCAGTTTTAACGCGGAAAATGCTATCGTCGCCACCCTGCTCTAGCGGTTGATTTGACTTCATTACGGGCAATGGTTACAACTCAGTGACACGATGCAGAAAATGGAACAGATCATGGCTTCATTGCAGATTTTGCAAGGCACGTTTCGTCTCAGCGATACCCGGATACTGAACCTGAATCAGGTGGAACTGCAGCGCGGCGAAAGCTGGGCCTTTGTCGGCGCTAACGGCAGCGGTAAATCCTCCCTGGCGCGCGCGCTTTCCGGTGAACTTCCGCCGCTGGCCGGTTCCGTCAGCAGCGATTTCAGACGACCGGTCCGGCTGTCGCTGGAGCAGTTACAGACGCTGGTGGCGCAGGAGTGGCAGCGCAACAACACCGATATGCTCAGCGAAGGCGAAGAGGATACCGGACTGACCGTGGCAGAGGTGATTCAGGCTGACGTACAGCAGCCCGAGCGCTGTGAACAGCTTGCACAGCAGTTTGGCATCGAGCCGCTGTTGTCCCGTCGCTTCAAATATCTCTCCACTGGCGAAACCCGCAAGACCCTGCTCTGTCAGGCTTTGATGAACGAGCCAGATTTACTGATTCTGGATGAGCCGTTTGACGGACTGGATGTGGCGTCCCGCGCCAGCCTGACCGACACGCTGCGCAGCCTGCAGCATCCGGCGTTTACCCTGGTGCTGGTGCTCAATCGCTTTGACGATATTCCCGATTTTATTCAGCAGGTTGGCGTGCTGGCGGAGTGCACCCTCACCCACAGCGGGCCGCGTCAGGCCATTTTAACGGAAGCGCTGGTGGCGCAGCTGGCACACAGTGAACAGCTGATGGGAATGGCATTACCCGAGGCGGATGCGCCAGATCAACTGCCCTCACTGGCGGATGATGCCCCGCGCGTTATCCTGCGCAACGGCACCGTCTCGTACAACGATAAGCCGGTGATTCAGGGGCTGAACTGGCAGGTCAATGCCGGCGAGCACTGGCAGATTATCGGCCCGAACGGTGCCGGAAAATCGACCCTGTTAAGCCTGGTGACCGGCGATCATCCGCAGGGCTACAGCAATGATTTAACCCTGTTTGGCCGCCGTCGCGGCAGCGGCGAAACCATCTGGGATATCAAGCAGCATATTGGCTATGTCAGCAGCAGTCTGCATCTCGATTACCGCGTCAGCACCAACGTGCGGACGGTGATCCTGTCGGGCTTCTTCGACTCCATCGGGCTTTATCAGGCGGCATCTGACCGGCAGAAGGCGCTGGCGCAGCAGTGGCTGACGCTGCTGGGAATGGATAACCGGCTGGGCGATGCGCCGTTCCACTCGCTCTCCTGGGGACAACAGCGGCTGGTGCTGATTGCCCGCGCGTTGGTTAAGCATCCGACGCTGCTGATTCTGGATGAGCCACTGCAGGGACTCGACCCGATTAACCGCCAGCTGGTGCGCCGCTTTGTCGATGTGCTGATTGGCGAGGGACGCACTCAGCTGCTGTTCGTTTCGCATCATGCCGAAGATGCGCCCGCCTGCATTACGCATCGCCTGAGCTTTGTTCCTGCTGATGGCGGCTACGCCTTTCAGCAGGAAACGCTGCGCTAAAGCGTTCTTAACCCGCCCTCCACGCCGCTATCGCGGCGTTTTACTGTGTCACTGTGTAAGCGTTACCATTACTCCACCCCTTTCATCCTCTGAAAACGCACGCAATGCCACCAAATAAGAATATTCAGCTTGTGTAAGCGATACCATTTATCCAGACTTGATCACGCTTTCGGGCGCGCTGTTGTGCTACTTTTTACCGATGCCTCTTTGGCTTTTGACGCTTACCAGGATCTCACATGGAAAAATTCAACCCGGTCGATCACCCGCATCGCCGTTACAATCCACTGATTGATCAATGGATTTTAGTCTCACCTCATCGGGCCAAACGTCCGTGGCAAGGCGCGCAGGAAACCCCGGCGGTCAACACCTTACCGGCGCACGATCCGGACTGCTTCCTGTGTGCCGGAAACACCCGCATCACCGGCGACAAAAACCCGGACTATCCTGGCACGTACGTCTTCACCAATGACTTTGCCGCACTGATGACCGACACGCCTGACGCGCCCGAGAGCGACGATATCCTGATGCGTTGTGAAAGCGCACGCGGCACCAGTCGGGTCATCTGCTTCTCTCCCGATCACAGCAAAACCCTGCCGGAGATGTCACTGAGCGCGCTGGAAGAAGTGGTGCGCACCTGGCAGGCACAGACCGCCGATCTGGGTCAGCACTATCCGTGGGTGCAGGTGTTTGAGAACAAAGGCGCGGCGATGGGCTGCTCTAACCCGCATCCGCATGGCCAGATCTGGGCCAACAGCTTCCTGCCGAATGAAGCGCAGCGCGAAGATGATCATCAGCGCGACTATTTCGCTAAGCATGGCTCGCCGATGCTGGTCGATTACCTGGCGCGCGAACGGCAGGATGGCAGCCGTACCGTGGTGGAAACCGAACACTGGCTGGCCGTGGTGCCGTGGTGGGCCGCCTGGCCATTCGAAACCCTGCTGCTGCCGAAAGCGCACGTTAAACAGCTGACCGATCTCAGTGACGCGCAGAGCGCCGACCTGGCAAAAGCCATTAAGCTGCTGACCAGTCGCTACGACAACCTGTTCCAGTGCTCCTTCCCCTACTCGATGGGCTGGCACGGCGCGCCGTTTAACGGCGAAGCCAACGATCACTGGCAGCTGCATGCTCACTTCTATCCACCGCTGCTGCGCTCAGCAACGGTTCGTAAATTTATGGTTGGCTATGAAATGCTGGCCGAAACCCAACGCGATTTAACGGCGGAACAGGCGGCGGAACGTCTGCGTTCTGTCAGCGATGTTCACTTCCGTGAGGCACAACAATGAGCTTAAAAACCATCACGCAGCAGCTTTTCTCTGACACCTTCGGCTACGCGGCCACGCATACCATTCAGGCACCGGGCCGCGTTAACCTGATTGGCGAACACACCGACTATAACGACGGCTTCGTACTGCCGTGCGCCATCGATTACCAGACGGTGATCGCCTGTGCCCGCCGTGACGATCGCCAGATTCGTGTGGTTGCTGCCGATTATGACAACGCGCAGGACACCTTCTCGCTGGACGAAGAGATCGTCAGCGTGCAGGAACCGATGTGGGCCAACTATGTGCGCGGCGTGGTGAAACATCTGCAGAAGCGTCATGCCGATTTCGGCGGCATTGATATGGTGATCAGCGGCAACGTGCCACAGGGCGCGGGCCTCAGCTCCTCTGCCTCGCTGGAAGTGGCGGTCGGCACCGTAGTGCAACAGCTCTATAACCTGCCGCTGGATGGCGCGGCCATCGCGGTGAATGGTCAGGAAGCGGAGAACCAGTTCGTCGGCTGTAACTGCGGCATCATGGACCAGCTGATCTCCGCGCTGGGCCGGAAAGATCACGCCATGCTGCTCGACTGCCGCACGCTGGGCACGCGTCCGGTGTCAATGCCGGAAGATATCGCGGTGGTGATCATCAACTCCAACTTCCGTCGCACTCTGGTTGGCAGCGAATACAACACCCGCCGCGAGCAGTGTGAAGCGGGCGCGCGTTTCTTCCATAAGAAAGCGCTGCGTGACGTTGAACTGGCTGAGTTTGAAGCGGCGCAGGCGCAGCTCGACCCGCAGGTGGCAAAACGCGTGCGTCACGTCCTGACCGAGAACGCTCGTACCCTGGAAGCGGCCGATGCGCTGACTCAGGGCGACCTGACCCGTATGGGCCAGCTGATGGCCGAATCACACGCCTCCATGCGTGACGATTTCGAAATCACCGTGCCGCCAATCGATACGCTGGTTGAGATCGTGAAAGCACAGATCGGTGAGCGCGGCGGCGTGCGCATGACTGGCGGCGGCTTTGGTGGCTGCATCGTGGCGCTGATGCCCCTGGATCTGGTCGATCAGGTTAAAGCCGCCGTTGCGGAACAGTATGAAGCCGCGACCGGCATCAAAGAGACCTTCTACGTCTGCAAAGCCTCAGAAGGAGCCGGCCAATGCTGAATGACGTCAACTCCCATGCGCCCGACGGTCAGCCATGGCGCATAACGGTGCTGCGCAATGCCAACGGCATGCTGGTGACCTTTATGGACTGGGGCGCAACCTGGCTCTCCGCCCGCGTGCCGATGCAGGATGGCACGGTGCGTGAAACGCTGCTCGGCTGCGCCACGCCTTCTGACTATCTGCATCAGGATGCCTATCTGGGCGCCACGGTGGGCCGTTATGCCAACCGCATCGCCGGAGCAAAACTCAATAAACTGAACCGCCAGCTGGTGCCAAACCAGGGCGCACATCAGCTGCATGGCGGGCCGGAAGGCTTTGATAAACGCCGCTGGCAGATTGTCAGCCAGTCCGACAGCGAAGTGCACTACCGCATCGATTCACCGGATGGCGACCAGGGCTATCCGGGCAATCTGATTGCCGACGTGCGCTATCAGCTGGATGACCAGAACTGCCTGAGCATCAGCTATGAAGCGCACTGCGATCAGCCCTGCCCGGTCAATCTGACTAACCATGCTTACTTTAACCTTGATGCGCATCATGGCGACGCCCGCCAGCATCGCTTACAACTGCACGCCGACCAGTATCTGCCCGTCGACAGCGAAGGCATTCCGAATGCGCCGCTGAAAGCGGTTGCCGATACCAGCTTTGATTTCCGCAACGCCAAAGTCGTGGCGCAGGATTTCCTGGCAGACGATGACCAGCGCGCGGTGAAGGGCTATGACCATGCGTTTCTGCTCAACAGCGCAGGCGACAGCAGTCAGCCTGCGGCAGAACTCTGGTCGGAAGATGGCAAATTACAACTCAGCGTGACCACCTCTGCCCCGGCGTTGCAGTTCTACTCCGGCAACTACCTGGCGGGCACCCGTGCCCGTGAGCAGGCGAGCTATAATGCATTTCAGGGCATTGCGCTGGAGAGTGAATTTTTACCGGATTCGCCTAATCATGCTGAGTGGCCTCAGCCTGATTGCTGGCTGCAGCCGGGAGATCGCTGGGAATCGGTGACGCGTTATCGCTTCACGCCACGCTGAGCCTCCGGCTGAAAAACGCGCAGTGCGTCACACACAGGCTTACGCGCTGCCCGCTTTTCCGTTATGGTATGGCGCAATCAGCTCGTGTATCTGGCGGGCAGCAGCAGGTTTCCAATCTCACAGAAACATCACAGTATTAAGGAGTTAAGCTATGGCTGTAACTAAGCTGGTTCTGGTGCGACACGGCGAAAGCCAGTGGAACAACGAAAACCGCTTTACCGGTTGGTATGATGTTGACCTTTCTGAGAAAGGTCGTGGCGAAGCCAAATCAGCAGGTCAGCTGCTGAAGAAAGAGGGCTTTGTTTTTGATTTCGCTTACACCTCCGTACTGAAGCGTGCCATTCACACGCTGTGGAATGTGCTGGATGAGCTGGATCAGGCCTGGCTGCCGGTTGAAAAAACCTGGCGTCTGAACGAGCGTCACTACGGTGCGCTGCAGGGTCTGGATAAAGCGGAAACCGCTGCCAAATATGGTGATGAGCAGGTTAAGCAGTGGCGTCGCGGCTTTGCCGTTACTCCGCCAGAGCTGGATCGTTCAGATGAGCGCTTCCCGGGCCATGATCCGCGTTACGCGAAACTGACCCCAGAGCAGCTGCCAACCACCGAAAGCCTGGCGCTGACCATCGACCGCGTTATCCCTTACTGGAACGACACCATTCTGCCGCGCATCAAAAGCGGTGAGAAAGTGATCATTGCCGCACACGGCAACTCACTGCGTGCGCTGGTGAAATATCTGGATAACCTGAGCGAAGATGAAATCCTCGAACTGAACATCCCTACCGGCGTACCGCTGGTCTATGAGTTCGATGAAAACTTCAAACCGCTGAAACGCTACTACCTGGGCGACCAGGACGAGATTGCCGCGAAAGCCGCAGCCGTTGCGAATCAGGGTAAAGCGAAGTAATTTCTCGCTGAAATGCAAAAAGGCCAGACGAAAGTCTGGCCTTTTTTTATTGGGCTGCGCCCGGCAATGCTGCGCGTCATCTTTAACTGCCAGATTCAAGCTGCTTACAACGTCAAATCAGGATAAATTTTACAGCAATAAATTAGCTTAGTGCGCAGGGAACAATCCTCAAAGCGAACCGGTTCAGACCTTGTCAGTTATCTTAATCAGCCGCGGCGCTGTTTAACCGCTGCCGCCAGCTGACGCAGCACCTTGTCGGTATCTTCCCAGCCGATACAGGCATCGGTGACGCTTTTGCCATAGACCAGCGGCTCGCCGCTCTCCAGGCTCTGGTTACCTTCCACCAGATGACTCTCAATCATCACACCGACAATGGCCTTCTCACCGCTAATCAGCTGCTGTGAAACATCATCAGCCACAACCAGCTGACGCTGGAACTGCTTGCTGCTGTTGGCGTGACTGAAATCGATCATCACCTGCTGTGGCAGACCCGCTTTCGCCAGCCCCGCTTTGACCTCAGCCACATGCTGCGCACTGTAGTTCGGCTCTTTGCCGCCGCGCAGGATGATATGACAGTCACCGTTGCCGCTGGTTTCCACAATGGCAGAGTGACCATACTTCGTCACTGACAGGAAACAGTGCGGTGAACCCGCCGCGTTAATCGCATCGATCGCGACCTTAATGGTGCCATCGGTGCCGTTTTTGAAACCGACCGGACAGGAGAGACCGGACGCCAGCTCACGGTGAACCTGAGATTCCGTAGTACGCGCACCAATCGCGCCCCAGCTCATCAGGTCAGCCACATATTGCGGGGTAATCATATCCAGAAACTCGCCCGCCGCCGGTAAACCGCTGTCGTTAATCTCCAGCAGCAGCTTACGCGCCAGACGCAGACCGTCGTTGAGCTGATAGCTGTTATCCATATACGGATCGTTGATCAGCCCTTTCCAGCCCACCGTCGTGCGCGGCTTCTCAAAATAGACCCGCATCACCACTTCCAGCTCGCCTTTCAGCTCATCACGCAGCGCCAGCAGGCGATCGGCATACTCTTTCGCCGCTTCTGTGTCATGAATGGAACAGGGACCAATCACCACCAGCAGGCGGTCATCCTTGCCCTGCAGGATCTGATGAATCGCCTGACGGGCCTGTGAAACGGTCTGTGCAGCACGATCGGTCGCCGGGAATTTTTCGAGCAGCGCAACCGGAGGTAACAGCTCTTTAATCTCTTTGATGCGTAAGTCATCGTTCTGGTAATTCATACTGATTCCATATTATTTCTGGCCCGGCGCCCGCCGGACACAACCTGTCCAATGTAGCCCGAAGCGCCAGGGGTGTAAATTACCGCTGCGGGTAAAATGTTCGGGTCATATTTGCATTAATCAGGTTAGCGACTAAGCTTTTTACTAGTAAGCACTGAAGAACATCCCGCTTACACGATTTAATCACCCTGTTTAAGCCAACCGGCGAATTTTATTTCGTCAGGGATTTTATTACCCGAAATTGCACCTCTGGGCTTAAAGCAACTTCATTTATTAACGGGAGCATAATGATGAAAAAGTTAGCCTTAGTTTTTTTGACAGCAGCAATGACACTGAGCAGTGGTGCAGTACTGGCTGCGGACAGCAGCAGCAATAATGGTACAGCCAACCAGGCGGCCAGTGCAGGTGCAGCAGCGGGTGGAGCGAAAGAGAATCTGCCGCCAAATAAAGTTGATAACAACAAAATTAATAACACTGGCAATGACACCAATCCTGCAACCTCTGGCAGCACTACCAGCAACGGTAATATGACTGCTAACGAAATGGATCAGAACGCCCAGTGTAAAGATGGCAAATGTCCGAACATCAATAAAAAAGTTCAGACTAAAGTGGGCGGCGGTGACGTAGATACCAAAACCGACGGCACCACCCAGTAATTCTGTTTAACCCGGAGAGCTAAGGCTCTCCGGGTTTTTCTCCCCTCTGCCCCACTCTTCCGCTATGCTAATCCTGTGAAATTTACAGGGAATCCTTCATGGCCGTTTTGCTTCTGATTGACGATCATCCGCTGGTGGAAGTGGCACTTGAAGCCGCCCTGAGCCAGTCACCCATTCCGGTTCAGCTCCTCTCTGCCAGCAGTGAAAAAGCCGCCCGTCCCCTGCTTCAGCAGCCGCTGGACATTATCGTGCTGGATATCGGCCTGCCGGATAGCGATGGACTGGAGTTTCTGCGTCGTCTGAAGATCCACCGGCCTGGATGCCCGGTCCTCATCTACTCCGCCCAGCAGACCCGCCACTATGTGCGTCGCGCCCAGGCGCTGGGTGCCGCCGGTTACGTGGTGAAGAGCCAGCGCATGGCGCAGCTGCTTAGCGCCATCCTGGCGGTACTGGGCGGGCAGACGGCGTTTCCGGAGATGGATGATGAGCCTGAACTTCCCCTGACCCAGAAAGAGCGTCAGATTCTGGCGCTGCTGGCCAGCGGCCTGTCCAATCTGCAAATCGCCGCCCAGCTGCACATCAGCAACAAAACGGTCAGCACCCATAAAAAGAACATTCTGGAAAAAACCGGCGCCCGTTCGGTAGTCGAACTGGCTGACCTGTGGAAGGCGCAGCAGTGAGAGTTTTTCTGCTGGTGCTGCTGGTGCTGTGCGGCTCTGCGCTGGCTGAGGTAAGGCCGGTGAGCAGCGTCAATCTGCCGATGATGCTGCCGGTGACGCACGCGGAAACTATGCAGGGCAAAATCCTGCGCGTTGGCCTGCTGGAAGAGAACCACGCCCCCTGGGCGATGCGCATCGGTAATGACCTCTATGGCATCAATGCCGATTATCTTTCCGCATTGCGACAGCTGACCGGCGCGCAGTTCACGCTTAACCTCTACAGCGATCAGCCGCATCTGATGCAGGCGCTGAGCAGCGGCCAGATCGATTTCGCGCTGGGCATGTGGGTTACCCCCCTGCCAGCCGGCACCCTGAGCAGCGATAACTGGTACAGCAGCCCGCTGCGGGTCTACCGCAATCAGCAAAACCAGCGTGCCGTGATGTTTAACAGCCAGAATGCCCAACTGGCGATCAGCGACAGCACGCTGGCCCAGCTGCCGCCCGCGCTGGCGGCGCGCCACAGCTGGCGACGCTACAGCAGCGATCTGCAGGCACTCTATACCCTCATGAATCAGCAGAATGATTATGTGGTGGCGGATGAGACCAGCGCCGGTTTTCTGCTGAGTCAGCTGCAGCAGGGCCAGATTTACCAGATCGCCTCCCACATCGAGGCCGGGCAGCTCAACCTGCGTGCGGTGGCACGCGATCCCCAGCTGATCAGCTGGATTAATCAGAGCCTGCGGCAGCTGCCTGCGGAACTGATGAACACGCTGCAGGCGCGCTGGAGCAGTAACCTGCCGCGTTATCAGGATACGCAGACCCTGATGCTCAGCGCCGCTGAACGCGCCTGGATTGCCGACCATCCGCGTATTACCTACACCGCCGAACCGGACAATTACCCCTGGAGCTACCGCGATGCCAGCGGAACCGCCAGAGGCTACGGCGTGGACCTGCTGAAAGCGATAGCGCAGAGCACCGGGTTGCAGTTTGAACCGGTATGGGTCAGCAATCCCCGTCAGGCACGCACGCTTATTGAGCAAAAGCAGGCGATGCTGCAGCTGATGCAGCCGCTGAACGGGGATGCAATGCAGAGCACCTCACTGCCGGTGTGGCGCGCGCTGTGGGGCATCTACAGCATTCAGTCCGATACGCTGGCGCACTGGCGCGACCTGCGTGGCAAGCGCATCGGGGTATTACAGGATGATCTGGCGCTGCGCCTGCTGCCTGCGGATCTGCAGCCGCAGCAGTTTGCCGATCGTAATAGCCTCTATGATGCGCTGGCAAAAGGACAGATCGATGCGCTGGTCGATAACGTGCTCTCTGCCCGCTGGCGTATTGCCAGCCGCGATGATGCCCGCATCCACCTGGCCTTTGCCGCCAGCGACATCGCCTGGCCTATCGCGCTGGGTGTCACACCGGACCAGCCGGTGCTGCGCACGCTGCTGGATCGCGCTCTGCAGCAGATCCCGGCCGATACCCAGAGCCAGATGCGTGACAGCTGGTCTGCCCCGCCGCAGCCCGGCAGCGTCATGGTCATGGGTTCGTTGCCAATGATGGTGCTGGCGGTGGCCGGTGCGGCCATTGTGCTGCTGCTGTTGCTGCTGGCGCGCCGTTACTGGCAGCAGCGCCGGGAGCGTCAGCAGCGGGAACAGGCGGAACACGCCAATGCGATGAAGAGCCAGTTTCTGGCGACCGTCAGCCATGAGCTGCGCACGCCGATGCAGGCGATCCTCGGACTACTGGAGCTGGAGAAGCAGCAGCACAGCAGCCAGAACCTCACGCTATTGCACAGCAGCGCACAATCGTTGCTGACGCTGCTGAATGACCTGCAGGATCATGCCCGCATCGAGAGCAACAGTTTCACCCTGGCGCCCCGTCCGCTGGCGCTGGCGCCGTGGCTCGATCAGCAGCAGCACTTTTATCATCCGTTAATGCGCACTGATGGCCCGCGTCTGATCGTCGGGGCGCTCACGCCGCTGCCTGACACGGTGTTGATCGATGCAGACCGTCTGCAGCAGGTGGTTAACAACCTGATGACCAATGCGCTGAAATTTACCCGTCACGGCGCGATTCGTCTGACCCTCGCCGCACAGGATCAACAGCTGATTCTGACGGTAAGCGACAGCGGCAGTGGTATTCCGCCGGGTGAACAGCAGAAGCTGTTTGACCCGTGGTATCAGGCGCCGTCCGGGAAATCGGTTTCGGTGCAGGGCAGCGGTCTGGGGCTGTTTATCTGCCGGGAAATGGTGCTGCGGATGGGCGGCGACATCCGGCTCGCCTCTGAACCCGGTCAGGGCACCCAGGTCACCGTGACGCTGCCGCTGGCGATCTGCGCACCGGCAAGCCACGTGGACGAGACGGCCCTGCCCGGCTTTCCACAGCTGCGGGTGGCGATTGTTGATGACCATCCGACCAATCTGCTGGTAATGCAGCAGCAGCTGGCACGCTTTGCGATTCAGGCGGACATCTTCGAACAGGGGCGCGCGCTACTGCAGGCCGATGCGCAGCAGCCTTATGACCTGCTGTTTATCGACCAGATGATGCCGCGTCCCGACGGCACGCTGCTGCTGCGGATATTGCGCCGGCGTGACCGCCAGCGCAGACGGCAGTCGATGCGGGTGCTCTGCTCGGCTGATGCGCAGCTGCTGTCGCGCCGCCTTGAGGAGCAGGAGCGGGTATTGATCAAACCGGTGCAGTTAGCCGATCTCAGCGCGCTGCTGGCGGAATGGCAGGAAGATCCGCTGGCATCGCTGGATGACAACCTGTGGCAGCTGGCGCAGCAGAATGACAAATTCCTCAGCCGCCTGAGCCAGACGCTGCACAGCACGGTAACGCAGGATCTGGCTGTGATGCACGAGGCGCACGAGCGCGCAGACTGGACGCAGTTCGCCGAGGCGGCACACAGGATGAAAGGAAGCTGGTTACTGGTGGGGCTGGAGCATGGTGCCCTGCTCAGCCAGCAACTGACGGAGCAGGTAAAACAGAATCAGGACACGTCTGAAACGTGGCAATTACTGATATTATTAGCAAACAGGTTACTGAAAAAACTGGAAACTTATGGCACATACCCACACTCATAGCGGGCAGGATAGTAATCGCACGCGTCTGGCGGCCGCCTTCGGGGTGACCGTCGTCTTCATGGTTGCTGAAGTCATTGGCGGCTGGCTCTCAGGTTCACTGGCGCTGCTGGCGGACGCCGGACATATGCTGACCGATGCCGCAGCCTTGCTGATGGCCTTGCTGGCGGTTCATTTCTCACGCCGTAAACCCAATGCACGCCACACCTTTGGCCTGCTGCGTCTGACCACGGTCGCGGCCTTTGTTAACGCGATTGCGTTGCTGGGCATTACCGCGCTGATCGTCTGGGAGGCCGTACGCCGCTTTGCCGACCCGCAACCGGTGACTGGCGGACTGATGCTGGGGATCGCGATTGGCGGCCTGGTGGCCAATATTCTGTCGTTCTGGCTGCTGCATCACGGCAGCGGCGAGAAAAACCTCAACGTGCGGGCCGCGGCGCTGCATGTGATGGGAGACCTGCTCGGTTCGGTGGGCGCGATTGTGGCGGCGGTGATCATCCTGCTGACCGGCTGGACGCCCATCGACCCGATTCTGTCGCTGCTGGTGTCACTGCTGGTGCTGCGCAGCGCCTGGTCGCTGCTGCGTGAGAGTCTGCAGGAGTTACTGGAAGGGGCACCGCATTCACTGGATGTGAACAAACTGACACGGGATCTCACCCTGAACATCGCCGAGGTGCGCAATGTTCACCATGTGCATCTGTGGCAGGTGGGCGAAAAACCGATGCTGACGCTGCATGCGCAGGTGATCCCGCCTTACGATCACGATGCGCTGCTGCATCGCATTCACGACTATCTGCGCGAGAACTATCAGATTGCGCACGCGACGGTGCAGATGGAGTATCAGCCCTGTGCCGGCGCCGAGTGTGAACTCGGCTCAGACAACGCTGCTGCGACCGGCCATGACCACAGTCATTCACACGACCATGATCATGACCACGCTCACGCTAAAGGCGAAGCGCACACTCACTGAGCCGACAGCGCGCGGGAACCCTGTTGCCGCGCGCTGCGGATCCACATACGTGATCCGTTCAGTGCAATCAGCGTCAGAATCACATACTCCAGCGACATCGCATAGACGCCCTGACGGGCGAAAATCATCACACTTATTACGTTGATGATGACCCATAGCAGCCAGTTCTCAACATATTTGCGCGTCATCAGCACCATCGCGGCAATCGACAACACCATCATGCACGAATCCCAGAACGGGAAGGCATCCGGCTGCAGCACAGGCATCGCCACCGACAGGCCAAGACCGTTCATCAGCGTCACCGCCGCGCGGGTTAACAGCGCAAACACCGGATCGATGTAGAGGGTCATCAGCGCAATCGCAATCACACAGCCCGCCGTCCAGGCCAGCGCTTTGGGCAGCGGCAGCCAGCGGATTTTCAGCGCCGCCTGGTGATCCCCGGTCTGACGACTCCAGGCGTACCAGCCATAGATATTGGCGGCAAAGAAGAAGAGCTGCAGCAACAGGCTGGCGTAGAGCTGAATCTGAAAGAAGATCACCGCAAACAGCGTGACGTTAATCAGGCCGAACGGATAGTTGATGATTTTTTCCAGGCTGGCAAACCAGATACAGAGTAAGCCTGCCAGCGTGCCGATGGCCTCAATCCATGAGAGATCGTAGCCTCCGGCACCCAGAGGAATGTGAACCAGAAAATTATGTGTGCTGAAGAAATCCATGCAGAGCACCTGTCCGGGAACGCTTAGGCGTTGCCCTTCACGTTGAGTTTGAGTTCCGCTGCAAAGGATAGCATGCGATTAAGCGGCAGTAACGCCGCCTCTCGCAGCGTCTCATCTACCTGAATCTCATGTTCCACCCCACCCGACTCCAGCGCCTCTGCGATGGCTTTAAGGCCGTTCATCGCCATCCACGGACAGTGAGCACAGCTGCGGCAGGTTGCGCCTTCTCCGGCAGTCGGCGCTTCCAGCAGCTCTTTATCCGGCACCGCCTGCTGCATTTTGTAGAAAATGCCGCGATCGGTCGCGACAATCATCTGCGGATGCGGCAGGGATTTCGCGGCCTGAATCAGCTGGCTGGTCGAGCCAACCGCGTCGGCCAGATCGACAATCGCCTGCGGTGACTCCGGATGCACCAGCACGGCCGCATCGGGATAGAGCGCTTTCATGCGCTGCAACGCCTGGGTTTTGAACTCGTCATGCACAATGCAGGCACCCTGCCAGCAGAGCACATCCGCGCCCGACTTCTGAGTGACGTAGCGGCCAAGGTGACGATCCGGTGCCCAGATGATCTTTTCTCCCAGGCTGTCTAGATGCTCAATCAGCTCAACCGCAATGCTGGAGGTCACCACCCAGTCGGCCCGCGCTTTGACAGCCGCCGAGGTGTTGGCATAGACCACCACGGTGCGATCGGGATGCGCATCGCAGAAGGCGTTAAACTCTTCGATGGGACAGCCGAGGTCCAGTGAGCACTCCGCCTGCAGCGTCGGCATCAGCACGGTTTTTTCGGGACTGAGGATTTTGGCGGTTTCGCCCATAAAGCGCACGCCAGCCACCAGCAGTGTGGTGGCTGAATGGTTGCTGCCAAAGCGTGCCATCTCCAGCGAGTCGGAGACGCAGCCGCCGGTCTCTTCCGCCAGCGCCTGGATTTCCGGATCGGTGTAGTAGTGCGCCACCATTACCGCGTTACGCGCCTTCAGCAGCGCTTTGATTTTCTCACGGTAAAACGCCTTCTCGTCATCACTCAGGCGGGTGGGTTTGGGCGGAAAAGGATAAACGGCGGTTTCAGGATCAAACATCACACTCATGACACAGCTCTCGTTTTGTCTAATTAACGAAAATCGCCTAAGGAGGCGAATAATGGCGATGAATCCGCCGTCGTGTTTTATATGCTAAACACGATAGCGGAAAAGCCAGACTGTGTCGTGAGATATTTACTCTGGCTGCATCACAGCACCCACCCTGCCCGGCTGCGTTTCATCCGCCAGCACCAGCGGTTTCTGCGGCGCTTCGAGTGCCAGCAGGAACGCTTTGATATCCAGCCCGCCCGCAAAGCCGGTCAGCTTGCCGTTAGCACCGATCACGCGATGGCACGGTGCGACAATGGAGAGTGGATTACGCCCGTTGGCGGCGCCGACCGCCCGCACCGCCTGCGGATGGCCGATCTCCCGCGCAATCTGGCTGTAGCTGCGGGTCTCACCAAACGGGATCGCCACCAGCGCCTGCCAGACTTTCTTCTGAAAGTCGGTGCCGACCATGTCGAGCGGCAGCTCAAAACAGCGACGCGCACCGGTAAAGTAGTCGCTGAGCTGACGTTCGGTTTCGATCAGAATGGGATGATCGTCATTGCGCATTTGCGGTAAAAACCGGGTGCGTTTCGGATCGTCGTTTTCCCACAAAATCCCCGCCAGGCCGCTATCGCTGGCGACCAGCTTCAGTTCGCCCACCGGGGTAACTATCGATTTGAAGTAATACATGGTGATTCTCCCGTCACGATTCCGTCACCCAGTATCGCACTTTTCATCAGCCTGACTGGCTGTTTTCGGTCATGGCTATAAACTGTTGTGCTGTCCGAAAACAGCCAGTCTGCCGGGAGTCACCGGTGTAGGCTGCGCTTATTTACCGGAGAAATGCCATGCTCGATCCCGACATTGCCTATCAGGCGCTGACCTCTCGTGACACCCGCTTCGACGGTGTTTTCTTTGTGGGCGTGACCTCAACCGGTATCTACTGCCGTCCGGTCTGCCCGGTCAAAGCACCGATGCAGAAGAACTGCCTCTTCTTCAGCAGCGCCGAGGCGGCTGAGAAAGCGCGCTTCCGACCCTGCCTGCGCTGCCGGCCTGAGCTGGCTCCCGGCAACGCGCCGGTTGATCAGCCGCATCGCGTAGCGGAACAGCTGATTCAGCGCATCGAAGAAGGCATGCTGGAGGAGCGCGAAGGGCTGGAGGCGATTGCTGCTGAATTCGGTCTCAGCCTGCGTCAGCTGCGCCGTATCGTGCAGCATGAACTCGGCGTCTCGCCACTGGAGCTGAAGCAGACGCGGCGTATGCTGCTGGCAAAGCAGCTGCTGACCGAGACACAACTGCCGGTCACAGAGGTCGCCTACGCCAGCGGCTTCAGCAGCCTGCGCCGTTTCAATGATGTGTTCCAGGCACGCTACCGCATGACGCCGAGCACGCTGCGGCGTGACGATACGGGCACGAAGCGCGCGCAGCCCGGCGACCGCGTGACGCTGCGGCTGGCCTATCGCCCTCCCTACGACTGGGCGGCGATGCTCTGGTTTCTGCAGACGCACCTGATGAAGGAGGTCGAGGCGGTGGAAGATGGCTGCTGGCGACGCACCGTGTCGCTGGGCCGCTGCCGGGGCTGGGTCAGTGTTTCCCATCTGCCGCAGAAGAACGCACTGCAGGTGACGCTCTCCACCTCGCTGACCCCGGTACTGCCCCTGCTGCTGCGCCGTCTGCGCGATCTGTTTGACCTCGACGCGCAACCGCAGCGTATCGCCGCCTGTCTGGCCCAGGACCCGCTGCTGGCACCCAGCCTGATCGCACATCCGGGTCTGCGCGTGCCTGGCGCCTTCGATGCCTTCGAACTGGGCGTACGATCCATTATCGGCCAGCAGGTAACGGTCAAAGCGGCCACAACCGTCAGCAGCCGTTTTGCCGCCGCCTTTGGCGAGCCCTGCGAGACGCCGTTTGCCGATTTGACCCGCTACACCGCGCAACCTGAACGCATCGCCGGACTGACGGTGGATGACGTTGCGCCGATGGGCATCGTCAGCGCCGCCCGATCCCGCGCCATCATCGCCTTTGCCAGCGCCTGCGCCAGCGGCGATCTGCGTCTCAGTGCTGCACAGCCGCCTGACGAGGTGATAAAAAAGCTGGTCAGCCTGCCGGGCATTGGTCCCTGGACCGCGCACTACATCGCGATGCGCGCCCTGCGCTGGCCGGATGCGTTTCCCAAAGAGGATATCGCCATCCGAAATAACCTGGGCGGCCTGTCATCCAAAGAAGCGGAAGCGCGCTCGCAATCCTGGCGCCCCTGGCGCAGCTATGCGGTGATGCATATCTGGGAGAGCCTGGCGGTGGCTAAGGTAAAGAAAAAGGCGTGACGGCGGATACAGGGCAACTCTCCCTGCAACGCAAAAGCAAATGAGCAGTGAACACGGTCAGAAGAGGAAAGCGTCCCGCGCTTAGGACAAAAACGCCGGGAGCGTTTTTGAACAACGCAAAGCGTTGGCCCGTTTACGGGCGCACCTCAGGGATGAGGTGCGTAATCGCGCGGGCCGAGCGTGTCATGGACTGGCTTTTACGTCTTTCCGATCTGACCGTGTTCTCTGCGCAGGCTCCATCTAACAGCGATCCCGGACAGACTTCACCACTATCTTAAATGCCAGATGCATTGTGCTTTTAAGTCGATACCGCAGAAACGAAAAAAGCGCCCAAAGGGCGCTTCTTTCTTAATTGGTGGGTCGTGCAGGATTCGAACCTGCGACCAATTGATTAAAAGTCAACTGCTCTACCAACTGAGCTAACGACCCGCTGGGGGCTTACAACCGTTCAGCGCGCCAGGCGGCTGAGAT
>Ga0308171_1000226_pt1 | contig 159461 bp, 151 predicted proteins | sample PhyGR1_FD_202135 | JGI IMG/M metagenome (GOLD analysis project Ga0308171, IMG submission 202135) | Phyllosphere microbial communities from UC Gill Tract Community Farm, Albany, California, United States - DLSLSG.R1 | ecosystem: Host-associated > Plants > Phyllosphere > Unclassified | place... | reverse complement strand
GGCGCTCGTCGACCTCGGGATCGAAGATGACCATGAGTTCGTACTGGTGCGTCACTAACCCACCTCCTTCGGACTAGAACGGCTGACGGGCATTTCCCGGCAGCAGGAGGGTGTGGTGCACGTCGTCATGGGCTCACACGCGCATGGGCGTCGCCAGACAACCTTGACAGTCTAACGGATGCCGCTCGCTCAGCGGAATCGCGATCGGTAACGTGAGCACGAGGACCGGCAGAGGGGGTGACCGTGGCATCCGAGACGTCGACGTTCGATCCGACACCGTTGACCGCGCCGGTCGACCGCGCCGACGTGCGCACGTTCACGGCCGAGCTGCGCCGAAGCGGGGCGCTGACGGGGCGCATCGTGCAGATCGTCGTGATGTCGATCATCGGAGTCGTCATCCTGGTCTTCGCGGTCCCGACGCTGGTCGCGCTGGTGTGGACGGTCGGCAGCGGGGCGACCGCCATCAGTCCGGTGTCGATCGCGTTCGTCGCGTTCTTCATCGCGGTCGTCGCCCTGATCACGGTGGCGATCGTCCGGACGATGCGCGGCGCCGCTGAGAAGCGGTATCGCCTCGACCGCTTCGCCCGCGCCAACGGCCTCAGCTGGCGCGGGGAGGTCGACGACCCCGAGCTTCCGGGCATGATCTTCGACCAGGGCCACGACCGCGAGGCGAAGGACGTCATCAGCGGCAACCGCCCGCGGTTCATCGAGGTGGCGAACTACTCCTACAAGACCGGTTCCGGCAAGAACGAGAGCACGCACGACTGGGGCTACGTCGCGATCCGCCTCGACACGCCTCTCCCCCACATCGTGCTGGATGCCGAGAGCAACAACGGCCTGTTCGGCGGCTCGAGCCTGCCGGTGAGCTTCACCCGGCGTCAGCGTCTGAGCCTCGAAGGCGACTTCGACAAGCACTTCTCGCTGTACTGCCCCGAGGGCTACGAGCGCGATGCGCTCTACCTCTTCACCCCCGACGTGATGGCCCGCTTCATCGACAACGCGGCCGCTCTCGACGTCGAGATCGTCGACGACTGGCTCTTCCTCTACGCTCGGCGCGACCTCACCACGCTCGACCCCGCGATGTGGGAGTGGCTGTTCACCACGATCGCCGCGATCGAGGACAAGGTCGATCAGTGGGCGCGCTGGCGCGACGAGCGACTTCCGGCTCCGGCATCCGTCACTCCCGGTGCGGCCGCGCCGCTGCTCACTCCCCCGCCGGCGGGCGTCGCCACGGCCGGGCGTCGTCTCAAGCGCGGTTTCTCGTGGGTGACCGTCGCGATTTTCGTCGCCGTAGGCGGCTGGTGGCTGCTCACGGCGCTGGCGGACGTGTTCTCGAACTGAGCGTTCGCATCTCAGAGCGTTGAGTGTCCCCGAAACGCCGTAAGACGTGGGGAGTCACGGCACTCGACGGGGGAGGGTTTGTGGCCTCGGGGTCGGGTTCCGCATCGCGGCGCGACCCCGTGGATCGGATTTCGATGCGCGCAGGTCAGAAGCGCTCGATCCCGGTCCCCAGCGCGATGTGCTCGGTCTGCACGGCAGCGGCGGCGAGGAAGGGGAAGGGCGAAGGCAGACCGCCCTCATCTCGGTCGAAGTGGTGCTGCGCCACCCACAGCGAGGCGAAACCGTGCTGCTCCGCGGCCCTCACCTGCGCGAGCGCTCGGCGGTATCGCTGGCCGTCTGTCCCGGCATCCAGGAGTCGGGTGAAGAACCCCAGTCTCGCTCCGCTCATGCGCTGCCCCCGTTCTCCTTTCCCCGTATGCCGCTTCCGGAATGTTGGCGCCGGCGATCGGGGCCCGTAAACGATGAGGGCCGGGATGCCGTGGCATCCGGGCCCGTCACATCGCTCGTCAGCGCGCGGCGACCTCGATCGGGTCGCCGGTCCGCTCCAGCTCTGCCTCGAGCTCGCGGACGATCGGGATGACCGTCTCGCCGAAGGTCTCGAGCTCCTCCTGGAAGTGCAGGAAGCCGAGCAGGAACAGGTCGACGCCGCGCTTCTTGTACTCGATGATCCGTTCGGCGATCTGCTGTGCGTCGCCGAAGAGCTGCGTGCGGAAACCGTCGTTGTACTGCACGAGGTCGTCGAAGGTGGAGTCGGCCCACATGCCCTTCTTGTCCTTCGTCGCGTTGCCGGCCTCCTGCACGCTCTTGCGGAAGCCCTCGACCGCGCTGTCGTCGGCGTGCGCGATGATCTCGCGCAGCTGCTGCTCGGCCTCGGCGCGGCTGTCGCGCTGGATGACGAAGCCGTTCAGGCCGAAGCGCGTCCGGCGGCCGTGCTCGGCGGCGATGCGGGTGACGTCGTCGTACTGCTCGGTGAAGCCGTCGAAGTCCTTGCCGTTGGAGAAGTACCAGTCCGAGAAGGCGCCGCCGTTGAAGCGTGCGGCGGTCGAGTTACCGCCCTGGAAGATCTCGGGGTGCGGACGCCCGGGCACGTCGTACGGGAACGGACGCAGCGTGAAGTCGGTGATGTCGTAGTACTTGCCGTGGAAGGAGAACTTCTCCTGGGTCCACAGACCGCGCAGCACCTGAATGAACTCGGCCGCGCGCTCGTACCGCTCGTCGTGCTCGAGCCACTCCAGACCGAGGTCGGTGTACTCGTCCTTGAACCAACCGCTCACGACATTGACGGCGGCACGACCGTGGGAGAACTGGTCGGCGGTGTTGATGAACTTGGCGAGGACCGCGGGATGCCAGATCCCGGGGTGGATGGCCGAGATGACCTTGAGCTTCTCGGTGGCCAGGAGCAGGGCCAGGCTGATCGAGGTCGACTCGTGCTGCTGAGCGGCCCCGTAGCTCGAGGCGTAGCGCACCTGGCTCAGCGCGTACTCGAAGCCGACGCGTTCGGCCGTCCGGGCGAGCTTGACGTTGTAGTCGTAGCCCCAGTCGGTGCGCTGCTCGATCGAGCTGATGACGAGCCCGCCGCTCACGTTGGGCACCCAGTAGGCGAACTTCAACGGCTCGTGGGTGGGAGTGGTCTCGGTCATGGGGTTCTCCTCGCGGGTCGGAACCCGGCAACGGTCGCACCGCCCGCGCGAGACGTCAACGACATATGACGGAGCGTTTCACCATGTGACGCCGGGGGTCTTCGGCCAGGCGAGGATGGACGAATGACCTCCCCCCAGCGCGTGCGTTTCGGCTACTGGACCCCCATCTTCGGCGGGTGGCTGCGGAACGTCGACGATGAGCAGACTCCCGTCTCCTTCGCCCACATCGCCGAGATCGCGCGAGCCGCCGAGGCGGGTGGCTTCGACCTCACGCTGATCCCCGAGCTGAACCTCAACGACATCAAGGGCGTCGAGGCACCGTCTCTCGACGCGTGGGCGGTGACCGCGGGCCTCGCGGCGGTCACGTCGAAGCTCGAGCTCATGACGGCGGTGCGTCCCGGCTTCCACAACCCGTTCCACACGGCCAAGCAGGCCGCGACGATCGACGAGATCAGCGGCGGACGCTTCACGCTGAACGTCGTCTCGGCGTGGTGGGCCGAGGAGGCCAAGCAGTACGAGGGTCTGTTCAGCGCGCACGACGACCGGTACGCCCGCACCATCGAGTGGGTCGAGGTGCTGCGCGGCCTGTGGACGCAGACGCCCTTCGCCTACGAGGGCGAGTACTACCGCACCGAGGGCACCTACACCGAGCCGAAGCCGCGAGTACTGCCGCGCCTCTACGCCGGTGGCGAGAGTGAGGCCGGGCGGGCCTCCATCACTCGCTTCGCGGACGCCTACCTCACCCACGGCGGCACGCTCGAGGAGCTCGAGACCAAGGTCGCCGACATGCGTCGTCGGCGCTCCGAGGCCGGCGCAACGCCGTTCGAGGCGTTCGGCATGGCCGCGTACGCGATCGTCCGCGACACCGAGGAAGAGGCGCAGGCCGAGATCGAGCGCATCACGGACGTCCGCGGGGGAGCGGCATACGGGTCGTACCAGGACTTCGTGAGCAAGTCGAAGCTCGACACCCAGGTCGACCTCAAGGAGTACTCCGTGTCGAACCGCGGCCTGCGGCCGAATCTCGTCGGCACTCCCGACCAGGTTGCGGAGCGCATCCTCGCCTTCGCGAACGTCGGCGTCTCGACGCTGCTGCTGCAGTTCTCGCCGCACCTGCCCGAGATGCAGCGCTTCGCCGCCGAGGTGATCCCGCGCGTGCGGCGGCTTGAGACGCAGCGCGACGCCTGACGCGCTCCGTCCTGCTCTCCGCGATGCGGTCCTCCCGCGGCGAGGTCCCCCGGCGTTGACCGGGAGACGGCCTGGCGGGTCGGCCCGACCGCACGTGTGCGGGACGCGCCGTCGCGAGCGCACACGAACGGTCCCGCCGCGCGCACCGACGTATGCCGTGAGCGTTATGCTGTCGCGCGGAGGGCCTGATCGAGGTCGGCGATGAGGTCAGTGGCATCCTCGAGCCCGATCGACAGGCGGATGAGGCCGTCGCCGATGCCGAGGCGATCCCGCGTCTCCTGCGTGAAACCGAGGTGCGTGGTCGTCGCCGGGTGCAGCGCCATCGAGCGCGTGTCGCCGATGTTCGTCATGCGGCTGAACAAGCGCAGAGCGTCGAAGAACCGCTCCGCGCCCTCGCGACCACCCTTCACCGTGAACGAGAACACCGAACCCGAGAGTCCGCCGTAGTCACGGACGGCCAGCGCGTGTTGCGGATGCGACGGGAGCCCGGCGTAGTCGACGCTCTCCACGGGATCCTGTTGGTCGAGCCACGTGGCGATCTCGTGCGCACTCGCGAGGTGCTGGCGCATGCGGACCGACAGCGTCTCCATCCCCTGCTGCAGAAGGAAACCGTTCAGCGGGGAGAGGGCGGGTCCGGTGTCGTTGGCGATCCCGAACCGCAGGTAGTACTCGAACGCCTGCCGATCGAACGCGTCGAGGTAGGAGTCGTGCCCGGCAATCGGCGTCCCGGTGATCCCGGGATAGGACCGCTCGGATGCCGCCCAGTCGAACGAGCCCCCGTCGACGACCGCGCCGGCGAGGTTCGCGCCGTGGCCGGAGAGGAACTTGGTCGCCGAGTGCACGACGACGTCGGCGCCGTGCTCGATGGGCCGGATGAGGAAGGGCGTCGCGATGGTGTTGTCGACGACGAGAGGGATGCCGTGCCGCCGGGCCACGCGCGAGACGGCGTCGATGTCGACGACGTCGTTCTTGGGGTTGGGCAGGGTCTCGGTGAAGATCGCCTTGGTCTCGGGGCGGATGAGCGCGTCCCACTCCGCCTCGTCGAGCGGGTCCCAGACGTATTCGACGGTGACGCCCATGCGCGCGAACGTGCGGTCGAAGAGCACCCGCGTGCCGCTATAGATACTCGCCGTCGACACGATGTGCTCACCGCTGCCGGCGAGACCGAGGAGTGCCATGGTGATCGCGGCTTGGCCGGAGCCGAGGACGATGGCCCCGGATCCACCCTCGAGCGAGGCGAGGCGTCGCTCGGCGACCTGGTTCGTGGGGTTCAGGTTGCGGGAGTACAGGTGACCGAGGTCCGCGCCGGCGAAACGGTCGGTCGCCTCTTGAAACGACGCGAAGCGGTAAGCCGCGGACAGATGCACCGGCGTGATGCGCGAGCCGTGGGTGAGATCTTCGACCTCGCCGGCGTGTACCTGGCGCGTCTGGAATCCGAAGCCGTCCCATTCGGAGTGCGGTGCTGCGGGTTCAGCCACGTGCGGACACCGCCTCCTGGGGCAGCAGCGAACCGAGCCAGCGTGCAATCTGACGGGGTCCCGAACGCGGCGCCGTGGCCTCGACGTCGGGGTTGTAGTTGGTGTTCGTGTTGACGTCGTAGGTGACCGTGCGGCCATCACGGGTCTCGATGAACTCGATGCCGGCGACGCCGATGCCCTCGGCGGCGAGGAAGGCCAGGTAGCGGTCGATCAGGGCCGGGTCGACGTCGTCACGACGACGGAACATGGGCTCGGGCTCCACGCCGTCGGCCCCGGGAAGCGCGCACGCCTCGGCGGGGCAGAGCTCAAAGCTGCCCGCGCTGGTATCGACCCGGACCGCGTACACGAGCTCGCCCGCGACGAATTCTGCACGGGTAACGAACGGCGCCTTGGCGACGAGGAGCTCCTGCAGCAGGGTGATGCCGTCGGGCGACGGCTCGAACTCGGGGCTGTCGACCCAGGCGGCGAACTCCTCGACGGAGTCCCAGCGGCGCACCCCGAGGCCTTTACCGCCCTGGTTGTACTTGCTGATGAACGGCGCCCCGAACTCCGCGGCGCGGTCGGCGATACCCTCGGTGCCGAGCACGGCCACCGTGCGAGCCACCTCGATCCCGGCGTGCTGCAGGGCCAGGTGCTGCGCGACCTTGCTGACCTCGAGCTCGAGGACGTCGGCGCCGTTGATGACCGTGCGCCCCCACGCCGCCAGCCACCGCAGCACCGCTCGCGCGTAATCCTTGCTCTGTGCGCGATCGCGCGTGTGTGCGGAAGCGCTCAATCGCGACCAGAAGACACCCTCGGGCGGCTCCGCGGAGAGGTCGATCGACCCCTCGGTCAGCAGCCACTCCTCGAGGGGCACGCCTTCCGCCTCGAACGCCGCCTGGAATGGCGGCAACCACGAGGGGTTGTCATGGATCACGTACACACTGCCCGACATGTCGCCAGGCTAACCCGACCCTGCGACATCGGTGCTCTCGCGCGTCACGCTGCGACACCGTCCGGTCGGCGCGCCCGCGTCGCTGCCGTCCCGACGCCGATCAAAGGACCCGCTCTGGTCGCGTCCCGCGGGCAGCGGGTGACCGTGCTCGTGAAACACAGCGGAAGTTATCCACACGCCACCTTCACCACCGCCGCGGCCTGCCTAGTTTTGCCGGATGCGATACTCCCTGGATGCCACTGGTGTGGCGGCCGTCATGTGCGACGTGGCGGTCTGCTTCGACGACGTGATCAGCGCCGTGACCCGAGCCCTCACCGCCGCGGACGACGCCGCGTCCTCGCTGCGTGAGGACGCGGCCGGGGTGAGGAGAGCGCTGGAGGCGGTCTTCTCTCCTCGTCGCCGGAGCGGCCCCGGAATGGTCGCGTACGCCGCTGGCGTGGCATCCAGACTCAGCGAAGCCACCATCGCCTTCGTCTCGGCGGACGACGAGATGGCCGCGCAGACCTCCGCGCGAATGGGTGTGGCGCGTGGCGGGGGAGCGGTGCTGTGGTGACGGGGCTTCTCGACGTCGACGCGGTGCCCGACCTACCCGACGACCCGGTCGGGCTGCTCGCAGCCGCCGAGGCGATGGCGCCCGCTGCCCGTCTGGCCTCTTCGCGCGTGCTCGATGCGATAACGCGGTGGCGAACGCTGCCGGAGGTGTTCGAGACACCGGACAGCGTGACACTGGTCTCGGCGATGCATCCGGTGGAAGCCGCTGCCGACGATTTCGAGGACGCCACGGTCGCGGCATGCCACGCGCTGCGCTCCCTGGCGGAGACGCTGACCGACTTGGCGTGGACGCGAGAGCGGTTGCTCGAAGACATCGCCGCCCGCCGATCCAGCGTGCTCGCGTATCAGATGAGCGAGGGTGTCTGCACGGACGACAGCGATCCTCTGTGGTCCGGCGGGCCTTACGGATCGACGCCTGACGACGACCTGGCCGCTCGGTGCGACACTCTCAGGGGACTCCTGCACGCTGCGCTGGAGGAGTGTGAGCGCGACCTCCGGCGTATCGGCGAGCCGAATGCGGCATCGCCGGTCATGTGGACCGGAGTCAGCCCCGGGGGACCGGCGCTGACGTGGCAACAGCGGAGCTCACGGGCGAACTCGGCCCTCTCGCTGGCCATCCTCGACCGACTCTCGCGCCTGGACGCGGCCGGCATAGCTCAGGTGCTCGCGGCACACCCAGACTGGCTCGCGATGGTGCGCGACCATCCACCCACTGCCGTCGATGTCGCCGCATGGTGGAGGACTCTGGATGCCACCCACACGGCCGCTCTGATCGCGGGGGCGCCGGTGATGATCGGGAACCTCGAGGGTGTCGCTTATGGAGCCCGTGACGTCGCGAATCGGGCCGTCCTGAAAGAGCGCATCGCTGCGGCACGAGCAGCGCTCGAGGCCGAGGAAGCCGCAGCCGAGAGGAACTGGGGCGAGGCGCGCGGGGGAGGCGAGTGGCGCGGCGGGCGGGGTGCTGTGCTGCGCGACAGGCTCGCGACGCTGCTGAATATCGAGTCAGCCCTGACGTCGGCCCCCCGGGGTGCCGGGCGCCACCTCATTTCGCTGACGGGGGATGAGCCTCCTCTGGCTGCTGTCTCCATTGGCGACCTCGACCGGGCCAGCTCCGTGACGTATGCCGTTCCGGGGATGGGGACGACGACGCGGGGCATGATTGCCTGGTCGGACGCTGCGCAGAATCTGTCTGATGAGCAACTCTGGGCAGACCCGTCTCGTGAGCGAGCGGTCGTGGCGTGGATTGGATATCTCACTCCCCCGATTCCGCTGGGTCAAGGTGGGTTCGATGTTCTGAGCAGCGAGTACGCCCGATCCGGCGGCGAAAAGCTGAGCGCGACCCTGTCGGGCCTGGCCGCGACCCGGCCCAACATCCAGACGCTGAACGTCGTCGGTCACTCCTACGGGACGACCACCGCTGCCGAGGCTCTGACTCTGTCGGGCACCCCGCGAGTTGACACGTTCGTCACGTTAGGTTCCGCTGGACTGCCTTCTTCCGTCGACTCTGTGGATGCCTTAGGTGTATCCGCCGTCTATGCGGGGCAGGCTCGAAACGTCATCCCACTAATTGAGGAAGCCCAGGGGGATCAGTGGGCGTGGATGGGACGCACGAGCCTCGACCACCCAGTTGACCCCACCGATCAAAGTTTCGGCGCCGAGGCTTTTGGGGCGGACGGCGACAACGGAATGCATCCCGTCACAGACCATGCCGCCCTTGTCGAGCCCGGCAAGGGATGGGGTTACTTCAACCTAGGGACGGAAGCTCTGCGAAACACTGCACTCGCAACAACTGGTCAAGGCGGCCAGGCTAGCCCTGCCGTCTCAAAGGGGCGGACAGAAGTCCAGCAGTACTGGGAGGACGTCATTAAGACACCGGCGGTCGGGCTGTGAGGCCCAGATGGGCGGCTGCAGCAAGCGCCGCCGTGGCATCCATACTCGTCCTTCCCGGCTGCACTCATGAGGAGAAGACATACATGGCACCCGAGCAGGCGCGCGACCAGACGATGGAAGTCCTCTATGGCACCATGACTGCGTCTGGCGCCCCGGGTTGGACGCCAGCGCGCGAAGGCGAACCCATCCCGCAGCAGTGCGAGGTCGACGGCAAAGAAGGCGTCACCTTCGGCCACGGCGCCTACGCCCAGCCCGAAGGACGCGACGCGAAGGCCGACGTGCAGCGCGTCGCGGACTACTGGGCCACGCTCGGGATCGAGTCGCGCATCGTGACGGATCCGGTGTACGTCGTCTTCGGCACGGGTGGTCCGGTCAATGCGATCTCGTTCGCGACGAGTCCCACGTACGCGATCAGCCTCGGTGGCATCTGCGTCCCGGGTGACCCGTTCGACTACTACGACGGTCTTCCCACCCCGCCACCGCCCGCGCCCTGACCCACGCCCCGCCCCTCTCGGTCCGTCGTGGACGGGAGCCCCAGCCAGGCGCCCGCCCGCACGCACCCATGACGAACGTCACCCTCACAACGTGACCCGGGGCCCAGGTCCGGCGCCCTGGCCGCGGCCAGCATGGAGGCATGACCTCCTCCACCACTACCCCCGCCGCGATCGACGCGCGGGCAGTCGTCAAGAGCTTCGGCTCCGTCCATGCCGTTCGCGGCGTCGACCTCACCGTTCGCCCCGGCGAGATCGTGGCGTTCCTCGGACCGAACGGTGCGGGCAAGACCACCACGATCGACATGATCCTCGGGCTCACGAACCCCGACACCGGATCCATCCAGGTGTTCGGGCACACGCCGCGCGGTGCGGTGTCCCGCGGCCTGGTCTCCGCCGTGCTCCAATCGGGCGGTCTGCTGAAGGACCTCACCGTTCGCGAGACGGTCGAGCTCACCGCCAGCCTGTTCGCCGAGCGGCGTCCGGTCGACGAGACGCTCGAGCGGGCTGGCATCCGGAATCTGGCCGAGCGTCGCGTCGGGCTCTGCTCCGGCGGCGAGCAGCAGCGGCTGCGCTTCGCGATGGCGCTCGTCAGCGACCCGGCGCTGCTCATCCTCGACGAACCCACGACGGGCATGGATGTCGAAGCACGCCGCTCGTTCTGGAACGCGATCCGGGCGGACGCGGCACGCGGACGCACGGTCATGTTCGCCACGCACTACCTCGAGGAAGCCGACGAGTACGCCGACCGCATCGTGCTCATGCGCGGCGGCACGATCGTCGCCGATGGCACGACCGCGGAGATCAAGAACCTCGTCTCCGGCCGGACCGTGCAGTTCACCCTCCCGGGCGCCGACCTCGCGGTGCTGACCGCCCTCCCGGACGTCGATTCGGTCGAGGCCAACGGCGAGCGCGTCGTCATCCACACGCGCGACTCGGATACCCTCGCCCGCCACCTGCTCACCACCACGTCCGCACGCGACCTCGAGATCACCGCACAGAACCTCGAGAGCGTCTTCCTCACCCTGACCGCCGACGTTGCGGCATCCTCCTCGGACGGAGTCTCCCGATGACCGCCATCAGCCTCGACCGGCCCACGCCCGCCCTCGGCGGCTTCACGCTCACTTATTTGCGCATCGAGCTCGCCCGCAAGCTGCGCAACCCGCGCAGCCTCGTGTTCACCATCGCGTTCCCCGTGCTGATGTTCTTCATCGTCGGGTACCAACAGCTCGACGCGCCTCTGACCGGTACGCCGGTGGCATCCGGGGGAGTGTCGGTGGCCGCGTACATCATGGTGTCCATGGCGATGTACGGAACCATGATGTCGGCGACGCAGACCGGAGCGTCGGTCGCCGTCGAACGCGCCCAGGGGTGGACACGTCAGCTGCGCCTCACGCCGCTGAACCCCGTCGCCAACATCGTCGTGAAGATGGCCGCCGGCATGATGTTCGGCCTCCTCGCGGTCATCGCGACCTACGCGGTCGCGGCGTTCGCGGGGGTGAGCCTCGCCCCGGCGCAGTGGATCGTGACGGGCGTGGCCGCGTGGCTGCTCGCCGGCGCCGTGTTCACGACGTTGGGGCTGATGGTCGGGTACATGGTCCCGGGCGAGAATGTCGCGCAGATCACGAGCCTCGCGGTCGTGCTGCTCGCCTTCGTCGGCGGCCTCTTCTTCCCCCTGTCGTCGATGCCCGACTTCCTGCAGACGATCGGCAAGCTGACGCCCGTGTACGGCATCGGCGAACTGGCCCGGTCTCCGTTGACGGGGGATGCCTTCGACCTCGGCACTCTCATCAACGCGGTGGTGTGGCTCGCGGTGTTCGTCGCGGGCACGGTGTACTTCTTCCGTCGCGACACCCGGCGGTCGTGACCCGCCCTATCGTGAACGTCATGACGAGCGAGATCGACCCGGAGCGCCCTGTCGCCTCGGGTCGTTCCCGCTTCCAGCGCGGGTGGTTCTACGGAGCCTCGCTGTCGCTGATCTGGACCTTCCCCACGCTGGTGACGCTGTGGAAGACGCCCAGCCTCGCCGCCCACGTCGTCGGCACGGTGATCGTGGTGGTCTTCGCCGCCGTCTTCGTCACAGCGGTTCCCTATGCGCGCCGAAGACCGTCCTTCGCAGGACGACTGATCCCCGCCATCGTGCTCTTCACGCTGAGCCTGACGCTGCTGCCGTGGCTGGGGTCCGACGTGCGGTGGATGTGGACGTTCGTCGGCGTCTGCGTCGCCGTCTCGCAGGTGGGTCGACGCGCCACCTGGACCGCGGTCGGACTGCTCAGCGGACTGTCGTTCGCGGTGGGGGAGTGGACGCACGCCGACACCTTCACGAGCGGACTCAACTCGGCGATCATCCTCTCCGTCTCGATCATGATGTTCAGCTTCGTCCAGAACATCACGACCCTCGAGCGCCTCCGTGCCGCACAGGAGCAGATCGCCGACCTCGCCGCCGAACGCGAGCGCGGGAGGGTCGCGCGCGACGTGCACGACATCCTCGGCCACTCGCTGACCGTCATCACCGTCAAAGCGGAGCTGGCGGGGCGACTGATGGATGACGGCTCCCCGGCCGCCCGCGACGAGATCACCCAGATCGAGCAGCTCGCACGTGGGGCCCTGGCGGATGTGCGGACCACCGTGCACGGGTATCGCGGAGTCAGCATCAGCGGCGAGCTCGCCGCGGCACGCGCAGCCCTCGAGAGCGCGGACATCTCCGCGGATCTGCCGGGTTCGACCGAGCAAGTGCCCGCCGACCGGCGCGAACTGGCGGGGTGGGTCGTGCGCGAGGCCGTCACCAACGTCATCCGGCACGCCGGTGCCCACATCTGTCGCATCCGTCTCGGTTCCCGTTCCGTCGAGGTCGCCGACGACGGCTGCGGCTCCTCGTCGGCGGCATCCACGGGTTCCGGGCTGACCGGTCTGCGCGAGCGGGTCGAGACGGCCGGCGCCCGGCTGTCGATCGGCCGCAGCGACCTCGGAGGATTCGTCGTGAAGGTGACATGGTGATCCGACTGCTCATCGCCGACGACCAAGCCCTGGTTCGTGGCGCTCTGGCCGCCCTGCTCGGGCTCGAGACCGACATCGAGGTCGTCGCGCAGGTGGGCCGCGGCGACGAGGTGGTCGAGGCCGCCCGCGCGGCCGGGGCGACGGTGGCGCTGCTCGACATCGAGATGCCCGGGATCGACGGCATCGCCGCGGCATCCCTCCTGCGTTCCGAGGTTCCCGGATGCCGCGCCCTCATCGTTACGACCTTCGGCCGCCCCGGCTACCTGGCGCGGGCCATGCAAGCGGGCGCGTCAGGATTCATCGTGAAGGACACGCCCGCGGCGGAGCTGGCGGACGCGGTGCGGCGGGTATCGCAGGGGCTGCGGGTGGTCGACCCGGCTCTGGCCGCCGAGTCCCTCGCCCAGGGCGACTCCCCGCTGACTGAGCGCGAGACCGATGTGCTGGCCGCGGCCCGCTCCGGGGGATCGATCGCCGACATCGCGCACATGGTGCACCTGTCGGAGGGCACCGTGAAGAACCACCTCTCCAGCGCGATCGGGAAGACCGGCGGGCGGAATCGGGCGGATGCCGTGCGCGTGGCGGTGGAGCGGGGGTGGCTGTGAAGCGCGGTCCCGTCAGGAGGGCAGCGCCAGGGCGCCTCTACGCTTGGCACGAGCCGCCAGCAGCGCCGCCAGCGCCATCCACCAGATGACGGCGACGAGGATAGACGCCACCCCCATCGCCGCCAGGGAGCCGTCGATGTCGATCACGGGGGACCCGCTCGGATCTCGGTAACCGTGGAAAGTCACGACGAAGGGGATGAACGTCGTGGTCGCCGACGAGAAGGCGACTGCCGCGAGCAGCATCATGCCAATGAACACGAGTGCCGCTCCCGTCACGGCGGAGCTGAACGCCATAGCCATAACGCCCAGGGCACGATCGGTCTTCACGGGGTGCCTTTCGATTGAGCGTGGACGACGGATCCACGCGATGACGCCACCGTAACGGTCCATGGACGCGCATCGCGGCAGGTCGCGCGTTCTTCACCACCGTGGTGATCGCGTGCGCGTCACGCGCTGACCCCGAACGCCACCGCCTCCTCCTCCGTCAGTATCCGCGACCGGATCAGGAACCGCATTCCCGTCGGACCCTCCACCGAGAAGCCGGCTCCGCGACCCGGGACCACGTCGATCGTCAGGTGCGTGAACTTCCAGTACTCGAACTGCGACTCCGACATGTAGACCGCGATGGGGTCGTCCAGACCCGCGTCGATGTCACCCAGGTGCACGTCGCTAGGACCGGTGAGGAACATGCCGACCGGGTAGCACATAGGGGAGCTGCCGTCGCAGCAGCCGCCGGACTGATGAAACATCAGCGGACCATGCTGGGCCGTCAGGTCGCGCAGCAGCGCGGCCGCGGCATCCGTCACGTCCACGCGGGAAAGGTCTGGCATCCGCTCTTCTCCTCCGAATCCGGAAATGGGTGTGACCCCCGGGCCGAACCCGGGGGTCACGCGGGTCGGGATCGCCGCTACGACCCCGACACGGCCGATCAGAAGAAGCCCATCGCCCCTTCGGCATACGACACGAGCAGGTTCTTCGTCTGCTGGTAGTGGTCGAGCATCTTGAGGTGGTTCTCGCGACCGATGCCCGACTGCTTGTAGCCGCCGAACGCGGCGTGCGCGGGGTATTGGTGGTAGGTGTTCGTCCACACACGACCGGCTTCGATCGCGCGGCCGGCGCGGTAGGCGGTGTCGCCGCTGCGGCTCCACACGCCGGCGCCGAGGCCGTAGAGCGTGTCGTTGGCGATCGAGATCGCGTCGTCGAAGTCGTCGAACGAGGTCACCGACAGCACGGGGCCGAAGATCTCCTCCTGGAAGATCCGCATGTCGTTCGTGCCCTCAAAGACGGTCGGCGCGACGTAGTAGCCGCCCGACAGGTCGCCACCGAGGTCGACCCGCTCGCCGCCCGTGAGCAGCTTCGCGCCGCCCTGCTTACCGATGTCGATGTACGACAGGATCTTCTCGAGCTGGTCGTTCGAGGCCTGCGCGCCGATCATCGTCTCGGGGTCGAGCGGGTTGCCCTGGCGCACCTTCTTGACGCGCTCGAGTCCGTCACCGAGGAACTGGTCGTAAATCGAGCGCTGGATGAGCGAGCGCGACGGGCACGTGCACACCTCGCCCTGGTTCAGCGCGAACATCGTGAAGCCCTCGAGCGCCTTGTCGTAGTAGGCGTCGTCGCTGCGCAGAGCCACGTCTTCGAAGAAGACGTTGGGGCTCTTGCCGCCGAGCTCCAGCGTCACCGGGATGAGGTTCTGCGACGCGTACTGCATGATGAGGCGCCCCGTCGTGGTCTCACCGGTGAAGGCGATCTTGCGGATGCGCTTGTGCTGCGCGAGCGGCGCGCCCGCCTCGATCCCGAAGCCGTTGACGATGTTCACGACACCGGCCGGCAGCAGGTCGCCGATGATGTCGAAGAGGAACAGCAAGGATGCCGGGGTCTGCTCCGCCGGCTTGATCACGACGCAGTTGCCCGCGGCGAGGGCGGGGGCGAGCTTCCATGCCGCCATGAGAATGGGGAAGTTCCACGGGATGATCTGTCCGACCACACCGAGCGGCTCGTTGAAGTGGTAGGCCACCGTGTTCTCGTCGAGCTGGCTGAGTGAGCCCTCCTGCGCCCGCAGCACCCCGGCGAAGTAGCGGAAGTGATCGACGGTCAGCGGAATGTCGGCCGCGAGCGTCTCGCGCACCGGCTTGCCGTTCTCCCACGTCTCAGCGACGGCGATCTTCTCGAGGTTCTGCTCGATGCGGTCGGCGATCTTGTTCAGGATGACGCTGCGCTCGGCCGGCGTGGTCTTCTTCCACGATGCGAACGCCTTCCACGCGGCATCCACCGCTCGATCGATGTCGTGGGCGTCTCCGCGCGCGACCTCGCAGAACGGCTTGCCGGTGACGGGAGTGATGTTCTCGAAGTACTCGCCGCTGTGCGGCTCGACCCACTCGCCGCCGATGTACTGCCCGTACCGCGAGCGGTATTCGGCAACGGATCCGCGGGTGCCGGGGGCGGCGTAGACGCTCGAAACGCCCTCTTCGACGATGGTCATGCTGGTCTCCTTCGACGGTCATGAGTCGCCGCGCAGGCTCCGGGCGGCGATGCGCCGACGGTACGCCGGGGGACGTTGCATCCGGTTGCACGCGGTGGTCGGCGGGTGCCGAGATCACACGATCCGCGCGAGATCACGCGCTGCTGCGTGCCGAAACCGGGCGGTTTCGACGGGATCATGTGATCTCGGCGGGGGCTGCGCGACGGCGCGGCTGGGCGCGGCCGGGGAGGCGCCGCAGCGCGGCAAGCGCGCGGGTGCCGCGACCACGCTCGGCGCCGCGGGGCGGCCGGGAGCGGCCGGCGCCGAGGGGCGCCCCCACGCCGGCCTCACCCGCGAACGACAGATGCCACGACCCCGCGGCCGTGGCATCCGTTCTGCAGACGCAGGCTACGCGTCGGCGTCGGCCAGCACAGACCGCAGGGGCGGGACGTTGACCTCGTGCAGGTCGACGTCATCGAGACGCTCGATGCTGATGACGCGCGGGGCGATCGTGCGATCGTCGGCCACGATCCAGCTGCCGACGAGGAGGAACCTGTCATTGCCCGCCGTGATCGGACCGGTCAGGGCGAACGTGCTGTTGGTCGGGGTCGCGAACGTCACACGCACCGGAGTGCCGTGGGGGAGCGTCGACGGGTCGATGACGTCGGCGGTGAGGGCGGGCTCGGGCGGCTCGATGCCGACGTCGATCCGCTGGATCTCGGAGCTCGTGCCGAGGATGATGTCGCCGACCAGCGGCTGACCGCCGACGCCGATGCGAACGGTGCCCTCGATCGCGTACAGCCCGTAGCGCGGGGAACGGACGATGACCCGCGCGACGTCACCCGCCTTGACCTCGGCGAGGGCCTCGCGAATGCGCCCCACGTCGCGCCGAGCGCGGGCGGCCGAGAAGATGTCGAGCGCTTTTTCGTCCATATTCTCAGCGTAACGAGGGCCTCCGACATCGGGCACCCTCGCCGCTCGTTGTCACCGTCTCTTCGAGGGCGGAGTTCGGGCGATGGGACAGGCGGGAGAGGGGCCGGCGACCTCACTCCCGCTCGAGCCGCTCCAGCCGCGCCACCAGACCCGCCCGCTTCGGCGACCGTGCGGGCAGCATGCTCAGGCAGAGTCGCAGCACTTCCTCGTCATCGCGCGCCTCGGCGAGTTCCGCGTACGTCAGCAGCACGTCGACGCCGGCCTCGGCGAGGAGCGCCTCGCGCAGAGCGGAACGGACCGACTCCCGCACCTCCACGACGCCCGGCGCCTCCGAATCGGGCAGGATCGGCCCCGCGTACGCGGCGAGCGCGACGCGGTGCGCACCGCGGTCCAGCAGCGACAGCACGTGCTGCGCATCGGTCTCGAGCCCCTCGGGCAGCCGATACGGCCGGGATGCCGGGACCAGGCGCGGCGCGACGGGAACGAGCGCGCGGCGGAGGCGCACCATCTCGGGCCGCAGCGTCTCGACGGCCGGATGTCCGTAGACAGCCTCACTCAGCGCCTCGGCGGAGAGCCCCTCGCGGTGGACGGCGAGCAACAGCAGGATCTCCGCGTGCCGCGCGCTGAGCTCGAGCGTCGTCCCGCCGACCTCGAGGACGGCACGATCGCGGCCCAGGATGCGCAGCAGGGCCCGAGACGGCGCCGACCTTCTCGGGGGCGGGGCCTGCTGCGCGCGCAGGCGAGCCACGAGGATCTCGCTCTCGATCGCTCGCGCCGTGGCATCCACGAGCAACTGCGCCTGCGGGGTCACGGCCTCCGCGCCTCCCGTGACGTCGATCACCCCGAGCAGTCGCCGTGATTCCGGGTCGTGCACCGGCGCGGCAGTACACGACCACGGCTGGACGAGCCGGTTGAAGTGCTCGGCCCCGCGGATCTGCACCGAGCGATCGAGGGTGAGCGCGGTTCCCGGGGCCGAGGTGCCGACGGCATCCTCCGCCCAGTTCGCCCCGGCGACGAAACCCATGTCGCCGGTCAGCGTGCGGATGTGCCGGTCGCCCTCCACCCACAGCAGGCGGCCGGCCGCGTCGCCCACGGCCACGACCACGCCGGATTCTTCCGCGGTGCCGGGCAGCAGCAGGGCCCGCACCATGTCCATGACCCCGGCGAGCGGGTGCGCGCGGCGATAGGCCTCGAGCTCGTCGCTCGCGAGGTCGAGCGACGGTAGCCCCTCGGGTCCGACGAGGGATGCCAGGGACCGCCGCCACGATTCCTGCACCAGCGGACGCACGTCGCCGAGACGTCGATCCTCGTCGTTGCCCGCGAGCAGCTCGTCGTGGGCGCGCGCGATCAGCAGACCCGAGGTCTCGGGAGAGATCGGCGGTCGCGACCACGGAGAGGGCATCGAACTCCCATCGGCAGTGACGGAGGTGGCATCCAGTGTAGGTCGGAAGGCATCCCACGCGCTTGCGTACTACGCACTACCGCGCACTGCGTGGTACTGTCCCTGACAGATAAGCGAAGGAGGCGGCGTGTGGATACGACGCAGCTGTTGAAGGGGGTGCTGGATGCCGCCGTGCTCGCGGTGGTGCAGCACGACGACGGGTACGGGTACGACATCGTGCGGCGACTGCGCGAAGCCGGTCTCGGCGAGGTGGGGGATGCCTCGGTCTACGGCACGCTGAGGCGGCTGTACTCCGCGGGAGCTCTGTCGAGCTATGTCGTGCCATCGGACGGCGGACCGCATCGCAAGTACTACGCCATCAATCCGCAGGGCCACGAGTTGCTCACCGCTCAGCGCGAGAGCTGGTCGCAGTTCTCGACGGCGATGACGGGCCTGCTCGACGACACCACTCCCACGAAGAAGCTGCGCACGATCGGAGATGCCCGATGATCACCACGCCCGTTCGCGACGACATCCGCGCGTTCGCCGCCGCCGTCCGCGCTCACCTCGACGACCTGCCCGTCGACGAGGTCGACGACCTGCTCGACGGTCTCGAGGCCGATCTCTCCGATCAGGCCGCCGAAGCCGGCAGCGCCTTCTCGATCCCGGATGCCGCGACGTACGCTGCCGAACTGCGCGCGGCGGCGGGGCTCCCGGAACGCGGTGACGCCCCCGTCGTCGAGCGCAGGCCGATCCGCCAGCGCCTCGCGGACTTCCGACGCTCGATCGAGACGCAGATCAGACGAAACCCGGCCGGAACGTGGCTGCTGGACCTGCTGGCATCCCTCGGTCCGATCTGGTGGGTCCTCCGCGCCGTGGTTCTCTACCTTCTGATCGCACCGTTCTTCTGGTCGGGCTACGGCTGGATGTCCGGCGCGGTCGCTCACCTGATCGGCGCGCTGCAGTTCCCCGGCATCGTGCTCATGGCGGCCCTGCTGTTGCTGAGCGTGCAGTGGGGTCGCGGACGATGGGCGCCCAACGCGATCGCGCGCGGCATCCGCACCGGGGTGACGATCGTGGCGCTGGTGCTGACCCCCTTCACGCTCGTGGGGCTCGGTGGCAGCCTGCGGTCCTTGGTGTGGGATCGCTCAGCCGACGTCGTGGCCGCGCCGTACACGTCCGGGCTCTCTCTCGATGGCCAGCGTGTTCGCAACATCTACGCGTTCGACGCCGACGGCAATGCCATCCCGACGGTGCAGCTGTTCGATCAGAACGGCACTCCGCTCACGACCGTCGGCAACGCGAACGACGGCGCGCCCCTCGACGACTACTTCTACGGCGGGGGCGGCCCCGTGCCCGTGCCCTACACGGCACCCGGTGCGGCCGATGCGTGGAACATCTACCCGCTGCGCGAGATCCCGGCAGGCGTCATGAGCTGGGACTCGGCGGAGGACATCGCGAAGGCGACGGCGCCGGCCTTCCCCTTCCTGCGCGTCCAGCCGGTTCCGACGAATGCCGCCCCCGCCGGAAAGGCGACCTCGGAGACCACACCGCAGCCGACACCCAGCCCCACCGACGCGGCGGTCATCCCGTGAGGGACCAACCGCGCATCGTGAGCGTCGACCTCACGCACCTCGTGATCGCCGCGCTGGAGCAGGATCGCAGCGAAGAAGAGTAGGCATCCCCAACTCGGGGTGTGATTCGGCGGAGTGGGGGCCGCACGAATCACACCCCGGCGCGCCACGCCGGCCCCGTACCATCACGCGCACATCGGCCGCCGAAACGCCGACACGACCGCGGCGGCGGCTCTCCCAGCCGGCCTCAGCCCCGCGCCGCCCACCACTCCCGCAGGCGGCGCTCGGCCTCGTCTTCGCCCAGCGCTCCCTCGTCGAGACGCAGGTCTAGCAGGAACCGGTACGCCTCGCCCACCTCGCGTCCGGGCTTCAGGCCCAGCACCTCTTGAATGCGGTTGCCGTCGAGCTCAGGACGGATCGCGTCGATCTCCTCCTGCTCGCGCAGGGTCGCGATCCGGGTCTCGATGTCGTCGTAAGCGGATGCCAGGCGCTGGGCCTTGCGCTTGTTCCGCGTGGTCACGTCGGCCCGGGTGAGGATGTGCAGGCGTTCGAGCTCGTCGCCCGCATCCCGCACGTAGCGCCGGACCGCGGCATCCGTCCACGCGCCCTCCGCGTACCCGAAGAAGCGCAGGTGCAGCTCGACCAGACGCGAGACGACGGTCGTGGTGTGTGCGTCGAACCGCAGCGCCTGCAGGCGCTTTCGCGCCATGCGGGCGCCCTTGATGTCGTGGTGGTGGAAGGTCACCCCGCCACCGGGCTCGAGACGCCGGGTCGCCGGCTTGCCGATGTCGTGCAAAAGCGCCGCGAGGCGCAGGGGCACGTCGGGCGCGGCGCCGGGATGACGCTGCTTCTCGAGGGAGATCGCCTGCCGCAGCACGGTCAGCGAGTGCTCGTACACGTCCTTGTGGTGGTGGTGTTCGTCGACCTCCAAGCGCAGCGCCGGGATCTCCGGAAGGAACTCGGCGATCAGACCGGTGTCGACGAGAACCCGGATGCCGCGCACCGGGTCGTCGGTCTGAAGCAGCCGCACGAGCTCGGCCTGCACGCGCTCGGGGCTCACGATCTCGAGCGAGGCGCGCAACTCGGTGATGGCGTCGAGCGTGTCGGGATCGACGGCGAACTCGAGCTGCGACGAGAACCTCGCGGCGCGCAGCATGCGCAGGGGGTCGTCGCCGAAGCTCACCGCCGGGTCGATCGGGGTACGCAGAACGCCCGCGATGAGGTCTTCGACCCCTCCGGTCGGGTCGACGAGCGTGCGGGCGGGAACGCGCAGCGCCATCGCATTGACGGTGAAGTCCCGCCGGGTGAGATCGGCCTCGAGGGTGTCGCCGAACTCGACGGTGGGCTTACGAGTGACCCCGTCGTAGCTGTCGGCGCGGTACGTCGTGATCTCGACCTGCTCGCCCTTCACTCGGGCGCCGATGGTGCCGAACGCGCGGCCGACGTCCCACTGCACGGAGGAGACGGGCTTGACCAGAGCGAGGATCTCGTCGGGGCGCGCGTCGGTGGTGAAGTCGAAATCGTGGGTGACGCGGCCCAGCAGCGCGTCGCGCACGGGGCCGCCCACGATCGCGAGATCGCGGCCCGCGTCGGCGAACACGCGGGCCAGGGTGGCGACCACGGGGTGCGCGGCGAGCTCTTCGAGGCGCGCGAGACCCTCGGCCATGTTCAGCATGGGATCGAGCCTATCCGGGGCCGCCGACAGGCTCCTGGGATGCCCGCTCCGGCCCTCCCGTGCCCTTGCGCGCGCCTCACGCGTCGACGAAGCCCAGGAAGCCCGTCACGATCAGCTCGCGCACGCGGGGGAGGAGGTCGGCACGCAGGGGCGTGGCATCCACCTCCAGCAGCTCCGCGATCGCGTCGATCAGCACCCCCACCGCCAGGTCGCCGTCGCACGCCCCCACGAGCGCGGCGAGCGCCGGGTCGACCTCGATCGTGCGCGCGAAGCCTCCGCCCTGACGCAGCTCGATCACCGAGGGCGACTCCTCGCCGGGTCGGTGGTGCCGCGCCTCCGTGACGTCGGGGGCGACGCGCAGGGTCGCCGCGGACAGGCCCTCTTCATCGAGCAGAGCGGCACGGTCGTGCTCCTCGAGACACGCGGCGAGGTGCGGGCCGAACGCTTCCTCTCCGCCGCCCGTGATCCGCTCGTACCGGGCAAGCGTCGGCGACCCGGCGAGCGGGCGCCGCAGCAGGACGTAGCCGAAACCGATGCCGGTCACCCCGCGCTGTGCGAAATCGTCCAGCCAGGCGTCGATGAGGCGCGCGTAGGCCGGCGTCCCCGGCACGGTGCCCCCGTCGCGCACCCAGAGCTCGGCGTAGGCGAGCGGATCCAGCACCTCGCGCTCGATGACCCAGGCATCCAGCGACGGATCCACCCACCCCCTGACCCGGTCGAGTCCGCTCTCGTCGGCGCGGTACTCCCAGTTCGCCAGCGACTGCGCGACGCCGCCGGGCGCGAGGTGCGCCCCCACGCCACGGATGACCGAGGCCACGAGGGCATCGCCCTCCATTCCGCCGTCGCGGTACTCGTAGGCCGGGACCCCCGCGACGCGCGGCGTGATGACGAACGGGGGATTGGATGCCACCCGGTCGAACGTCGCGCCCGCCACGGGCTCGAAGAGCGACCCGTGCCGCGTCTCGATGCCGTCGACGTCGTTGAGAAGGGCGTTGAGCCGGGTGAACCGCAGCGCCCGCTCCGAGATGTCGGTGGCGACGACGTGCGACGCCAGCCGTCGCAGACGCAGGGCCTGGATGCCACACCCCGTGCCGATGTCCAGCGCCGTCCCGGCCCGCCAGGTGAGCTGCAGCCGTGCGAGCGTCTGCGAGGCGCCGCCCACCCCGAGCACGTGATCCTCGGGGAGAGGGCCGCCCAGGGCCGCCTCGTCGAGGTCGCTGGCGATCCACCATTCGTCGTCCCCGTCGGCGTCGGCGATGGCCTGCGGCCGCACGAGCACGATCGGCACCACCTCCGCACCGTCCTCCGACAGCAGTCCGAGCGCCACCGCTCCGGCGACGCCCACCGACTTCAGAGCACCCTGCGCCTCGTCGCGCGTGACGGGACGACCCAGACCCCACAACCGCCCCAGCACGGCGAGCGGGTCGCGCCGATCGCCGAGGGCGCGCAGCGCCGGAGCGAGCAGGCCTCGCGCGATGGCATCGTCGGCCCGCGCGCCCCACGCGCCCCGCAGAGCGGTGCTGGTGTAGCCCGCCGCTCGGAGATCGTCGGCGAGGAGGCGGCACAGCGTCGGATCGGGTTCGGGAAGCACCGGTCCATTCAACCGTCTTCGCGAGGCTATCGGGGGGCTCGGAGGTGCGCGGCCCTAGACTCGTCGCGGTGCGAGGCCCCCTCGTCACCACCCGACGCTCGTATGACCGTGATCTCCCAGCCTTCTGGCTCACCCGTGTTGCGGCGCCCTCTCACGCGCCGGCTGCTGGCGACCCTCGCCGCCACCGCTCTGGCGGTGGGTCTGGCCGTTCCCGCGGCCGCCCACGCCGCGACGCCCACGCCGACACCGACGGCGACGACGGCGAGCCCGGTGCTCTCCGTGGCACCCGCGGCCAACGGCATCCTGCGCACCGGCGAAGCCTTGTCCGCGGCGGCGACGCTCACGAACCCCGGCAACAGCGCGGTCACCGCCACCCCCGTGACCCTCTCCCTGGGCACCCAGCCGCTCGGGGACGACGCCGCACTCACCCGCTGGCTCGGCGGCGACGTGGCGGGCGTGACGCTGCAGACGGTGGCGAACGGCGCGCTGGATGCCACGCCCGCGGGCGCGCAGTCCACGGTGTCGTTCTCCGTCCCGGCGACCGACGCCGCGCTGGCGGGCCGCGCGGCGGGCGTTTATCCGCTCCTCGCGCGCAGCGACGACGGCCTCGCCGCCCCGAGCGTCGTCGTGGTCACGGCCGGTGACACGGCGACGACACCCCTCGCGCTCGTCATGCCGATCACCGTCGCACCGATGACCCGCGGGCTCCTGACGGCCACCGAGCTCGCCGATCTCACGGCGGTCGACGGCGCCCTGTCCGCCCAGCTCGACGCGGTCGACGGCACACGGGCGACGCTGGCGGTCGACCCGGCGATCCCGGCCGCGATCCGCGTCCTGGGCTCGTCCGCTCCTCCCACCGCTGTCGCATGGTTGCAGAGACTGCTCGCGCTGCCGAACGATCGCTTCGCCCTCCCCTTCGGCGATGCCGATGTGGCGTCCCAACTGCGCGCGGGCGCGACGACCCTGCTCGCCCCCACGTCCTTGCAGTCGTACATGACCGCGAGCGACTTCTCGCAGCCGACCGCCGTCGCGGGGGCGACGCCCGCTCCGTCCGCCTCACCCGGCGCACCCGCCTTCCCCGACCTGACGACCCTCCTGGACGTGGGCGCGACCACGTCCTCGGTGTTCTGGCCCGCCACCGGTTCCGCGGGTCCCGACACGGTGTCCGCGCTCGGCGCCCTGAGCACCCCGGAGAGCCCGGCGCATGTGCTGCTGTCGTCGAACAGTGTCGCCGGCGCGGGCGCATCGGTTCCCGCGAATGCGACGGTCGGCGGTGTCTCCACGCCGGTCTACGACGCCGAGATCTCCAACGCCCTCACGCGCGCGGCGGGTGAGAACGACACCACACGTCGCGGCGCCGACCTCGCCGCCGCGCAGGGCTATCTCTCCTTCGCGCGGACCGGCGATGCGAACCGCCCGGTGCTCGCCGTCCTGGACCGCGGCACCGACCGCTCGCGCGGGAGCCTCCGCGCCACCATGGCCGCCGTGGCCAGTGCGCCCGGTTTCAGTCCGACGACCCTCGCCGCGATCGCCGGCCAACCGGCATCCGAGGTCTCCCTCGTCGATCCGACGGTCGACGACGCTCGTATCGATGACGTGACCGCCCTCGTCGCGGACGAGCAGGTGATCGACCGCTTCGCGACGATCCTGGAGCAGCCCGAGCTGCTGACCGGCCGGGAACGCGCCGAAGTCCTGCAGACGCTGAACGTGGCGTGGACGGGGGATGCCGCCCGCACGGCTGTCTCCGACCACCGCGCCGCGACGCAGACGACCCTCGACGCGGTCGGCATCCTGTCGTCCGACTTCCGACTGGTCAGCTCCAGCGCGCCGCTGCGACCGTGGGTGCGCAACGACCTCCCGTGGCCGATCTCGGTCGTGCTGGTGGTCCAGCCCAACGACGCGCGTCTGCGCGTGCAGGACCGCACTCCGGTCGAGGCGCAGGCCTCGGCCAACACCCGCGTCGAGGTGCCCGTGGAGGCACGACTCGCCAACGGCGAGGTCAGCGTGGGCCTGCAGCTGTACAGCCCGACGGGCGAGCCCGTCGGCGCCGGGCAGACCGTCGATGTCGAGGTGCGCGCCGAGTGGGAGAACATCGGCCTCATCGCGGTCATCGTGCTCGTGGTCGTGTTCCTGAGCATCGGTGTCGTCCGCACGATCGCGCGCCGTCGGCGCACGACGCCCGCCACCACCGACCCGCATGACGAGGACGAGCCCGCCGACGGTCGTGCTCCCGCCGATCCCGAGAACATCCCCGAGGAGACCCACCCGTGAGCAGTATCGGTCGCGCGAGCGTCCTCATCGGGGCGGGGACCATCGTGTCCCGTGTCAGCGGCCTGCTGCGCACCATCATGCTCGCCGCGATCGTCGGCACGGTCTTCAGCAAAGCTGGTGATGCCTTCGGTTTGGCCAACCAGCTGCCGAACAACATCTACACGGTCATCTCGACCGGTGTGCTGACGGCCGTGATCGTGCCGCAGATCGTCAAGGCCGCGGGCCACGCGGATGGCGGTCGCGCCTTCGTGTCGAAGCTGTTCACGCTCGGCACGGTCATCCTCCTCGTCGCAACAGCCCTCGCCATGATCGCTGCGCCGGTCATCGTGGAGGTGTACGTCGACCCCTCGGAGTTCGCGCCGGATCAGATCGCCCTCGCCACCGCATTCGCCTACTGGTGTCTGCCGCAGGTGTTCTTCTACGGCCTCTTCGCGCTGCTCGGCGAGATCCTCAACGCGCGCCGCGTGTTCGGGCCCTACACGTGGGCGCCGATCGTCAACAACGTCGTCTCGGTCATCGGCTTCGGCATCTTCCTGCTGCTCTTCGGAGGACCCAGCCCCGACATCGTCCAGTGGACCCCCACGATGATCGGACTCCTCGGCGGCATCGCCACCGGCGGAATCGTCGTGCAGACGCTCGTCCTGCTGGTGTTCTGGCGTCGCGCCGGGCTGCAGCTGCGACCGGACTTCCAGTGGAGAGGCGTCGGTCTGCGCCACATCGGTCGCCTCGCGGGGTGGACGTTCCTCATGGTCATCGTCGGGCAGATCGCAGGCCTCGTGCAATCCCGCGTGCTGTCCGAGGCATCGGGTTACGGGCCCTCCATCATCGCCATGCAGAACGCGTGGCTGGTGTTCATGCTGCCGTACTCGATCATCGTGCTGTCGATCGGGACGCCGTACTTCACCCAGCTCAGCGAGCACGCCGCGGTCGGTCGTGACGACGAGGTCAAGAACGACATCGTCCGCAGCATCCGCGTGCTGGGAATGTTCGTCATCGCCGCCACGGCGGCCCTGGCCGTCGCCGCGGTACCCGCGACCCGCATCTTCACGAATCACCCGGACGAGGCGCTGGCTGCCGCTCCTCTCCTGCTGTGCTTCCTCGTCTGCCTCCTGCCCCTCGCCGTCCTGTTCGTCATCCAGCGCACCTTCTACGCCTACAACGACACCCGCACACCGTTCCTGTTCACGCTCGTGCAGGGCGGACTCGTCGTCGCCACGGCGGTCGCCGCCGCCTGGTCGTTGGATGCCGGGATGATCCAGATCACCCAGCTCGCGGCTGCGGTCGCTCTGGGCCAGTCCGTGGCGAGCATCGTGCAGGTGATCATCGCGACCGTCATCCTGAACCGCCGACTGGGCGGCATCCGAGTGGGGGAGTGGCTCCTGCCGCTGGGCCGGTTCGCTCTCGCCGCACTCCCCGCGGCGGCCGCCGGCTGGGGTCTCGTGCTGCTGTGCGGCGGTCCCACCGGATGGATTGCGAGCGACAAACTGACCGGCGTGTTGGCCGCTGCACTCATCGGCTCGGTCGTGCTCGCCGTGTACCTCGGCATCCTGGCCCTGTTCCGGACGCCCGAACTCGCGCCGGCTCTCGCGCTCGGGCGACGTTTTCTGCCGAACCGCTAGTCCCCGTCCCGCGGAATACCCCGCGGCTAGCATGGGTTTCATCCGACGGAATCAACGAGAGGAAGGCGCAAACGTGCGTCACGTCATCATCATCGGGTCGGGCCCTGCCGGCTACACCGCCGCGATCTACGCTGCCCGAGCCAATCTCGAGCCCCTCGTCGTCGCGAGCTCCGTCGAAGCCGGCGGTGATCTCATGAACACCACCGAGGTCGAGAATTTCCCGGGCTTCCCGGAGGGCATCCAGGGCCCCGACCTCATGGCCAAGATGCAGGCCCAGGCCGAGCGCTTCGGCGCTGAGGTGCTGTACGACGATGTCGTCTCGCTCGAGCTGGACGGACCTGTCAAGAAGGTCACGCTCGGCAGCGGCAAGGTCGAAGAAGCCGTCTCGGTCATCTACGCGACCGGTTCCGCCTATCGCAAGCTCGGCCTCGAGGGCGAAGACCGTCTGTCCGGCCGCGGCGTTTCGTGGTGCGCCACGTGCGACGGGTTCTTCTTCCGTGACCGGACGATCGCCGTGGTCGGCGGTGGCGACTCCGCGATGGAAGAGGCCAACTTCCTCACGAAGTTCGCGTCGAAGGTCTACATCATCCACCGCAAGGACACGCTGCGCGCATCGAAGATCATGCAGGAGCGCGCTTTCGCGAACCCTAAGATCGAGTTCATCTGGAACAGCGCCGTCGATGAGATCCTCGGCGACGAGGCCGTGAACGGCGTGCGCCTGCGTTCCACCGTGGACGACACCGTGCGCGAACTGCCGCTGGACGGCCTGTTCGTCGCGATTGGCAACGACCCGCGCACCCACCTCGTGCACGACAAGCTGCAGCTCACCGACCTCGGCACGATCTGGGTGGACGGCCGCTCGTCGCGCACCTCGGTCGAGGGTGTCTTCGCGGCCGGCGACGTCATCGACCCGACCTACCGCCAGGCCATCACCGCCGCCGGCAGCGGCACGGTCGCCGCGCTCGACGTGGAGCACTTCCTCGCCGCTCGCGGCGAGGCCGGCGAGCCCGCCGTCGCGGACAGCCTCATCGAGGGCCTGCCCGACGCGGCTGTGGTCTGAGGAACAAACCGACGCCCGCGGGCGTTCCTATTCACTGACGCTCTCATTAAGGAGAAAAGCACATGACCGCCAAGGCGACGACCTCCGCGACCTTCGAGCAGGACGTCCTGCAGGCCGACGGACCCGTTCTCGTGGACTTCTGGGCCGAGTGGTGCGGACCGTGCCGCATGGTCGCTCCCGTCCTCGACGAGATCCAGAACGAGAACTCGGGCAAGATCACCATTCTCAAGCTCAACGTCGACGAGAACCCCGATCTGGCGATGAAGTACCAGATCACCTCGATCCCGGCGATGAAGGTCTTCCAGGGCGGTGAGGTCAAGACGACCATCATCGGCGCGAAGCCCAAGTACGCGCTCGAGCAGGACCTCGCGCCGTACCTCGGCTGAGTCCCTTCCCACGATCCCCGGCGCTTCGGCGTCGGGGATCGTTGCGTTGACGCGCGTTCTCGTCCCGCTCTTCATCCGCGCGTTCCGCGGGCGGCCCGAATGCCGGCGACCGTCGGCGGCCGTGCTGTGCGCCCCTCAGGAGGCGTCGAGGCGCGCGCTGGCGTCCCAACGGCGGTGGGGCTCCTCATCGCCCAGGATGCGCCACACAGCCCGCGTGAGCGGGGGATAGTCCAAAGCGATCTGCCGCAGCACGCGGTAATTGCGCGCACGGGTAGGACGTTGGCCGCCATTCTCGGCGATGTTGTCCGCACGGAGCGTCAGAACGACGAGCTCGTCAACACTGGGCAGGTCTTCCATGAAGTCCCAGGGGTCTTCGCCACCGCGCAGACGTTCATGGATGAGCACTGCCAGTTCGTCGGATGCCTCTGCCCGCAGCAATTCCAGACTCGCCCGCCGGCGCGGGTCTTGCTCGTTCGCGGTCACCCTTCCAGGGTACGCGGCAGGGGCGGCCCCGGGGCCTTCGAGCATTCAGCCGGTGTAGGTATCCTCACCCAGCGCCGACAGGATGCGATTGAGGTCCTGGATGGTCGCGAAATCGATGCTGATCTGGCCTTTCTTTGCCGTCAGCGATACTCGCACCTTGGTGTCCAGCCGGTCACCGAGGCGCTCGGCGACGTCGTCGAGACCGGATCGTCGCGATCCCGCCTTCGGCCTCTGGCGAACGGGGGAGACACCGGGCATCTTCGCCGCCGCCTCCGCGGCGCGCACGGAGAGATCCTCGTTGACGATCTTGTCCGCGAGCTTCTGCATCTCCTGCGGGTCATCCAGCGACAGGATGGCGCGAGCATGACCGGCACTCAGGACACCGGCGGCCACGCGCTGCTGGACCGGAACGGGGAGCTTCAGCAGACGGATGGTGTTGCTGATCTGCGGGCGGGAACGACCGATCCGCGTCGCAAGCTCCTCCTGGGTGATACCGAAGTCCTCGAGGAGCTGTTGATAAGCGGAGGCTTCCTCGAGAGGGTTCAGCTGAGAACGGTGCAGGTTCTCAAGGAGAGCATCACGAAGGAGGTACTCGTCATCCGTCTCCCGGACGACCGCGGGGATGGAGGAAAGACCCGCCTCCCGCGAAGCCCTCGTGCGCCGCTCACCCATGATGAGTTCGTAGGTACCGTCACCTTTGTCGCGCACCACGACCGGCTGCAGCACACCGAACTCCCGCACGGAGTGAACGAGCTCAGCGAGGTCCTCCGGATCGAAATGCGTGCGCGGCTGACGCGGGTTGGGCACGATCGTCTTCGGATCGATGTGGACCAACCGCGCGCCCGGAACCGAGACGAGCTCATCGGTGGGCGAGTCCGCGGGTTCCGTCGTGGACTCCGCTTTGGGTGACGGCGCACCGGGGAAGAAGACGTCGACCGGACGCGCCTCCGTCGCCTCTGCTGTCGGAATGAGGGCGCCGATACCGCGCCCGAGTCCGGTCCTCTTCGCCATCAGGAACCCTTCGTCGTGGTGTCGCGGTTGACGATCTCGACCGCGGCTTCGCGGTAGGCGATGGCGCCCGCTGATTGGCCATCGTACGCGATCACTGTCTGACCGAAACTCGGTGCCTCGGACACGCGAACGGATCGCGGGATCACCGTGCTGAGGACCTCGTTGGTGAAGTGCGAGCGGACCTCATCGGCGACCTGTTGCGCGAGACGGGTTCGTCCGTCGTACATCGTCAGGAGGATCGTCGAGACGTGCAGGGCGGGGTTGAGGTGCTTCTGAATCATCTGGACGCTCCCGAGAAGCTGACTCAGTCCCTCGAGCGCGTAGTACTCGCATTGGATCGGGATGAGGACTTCCTCCGCCGCGGTGAACGCATTGATGGTCAGCAATCCCAGGGAGGGCGGGCAGTCGATGATGACGAAGTCGAGGTGATTCTCGTCGATCGCCAGATACTCGCGCAACGCGCCGCGGAGGCGGTGCTCTCGCGCCACCTGCGACACGAGTTCGATCTCGGCGCCCGCGAGGTGGATGGTGCTCGGCGCGCAGAGCAGCAGGGGCGACTCGGGGCTGGTCTGCACGATATCGGCCAGCGGCACCTCGTTGATGAGCACGTCATAGATGCTCGCTGTCTCAGCGGTGTGCGCCACTCCCAGCGCGGTGGAGGCGTTTCCCTGCGGATCCAGGTCGACGACAAGAACGCGGGCGCCGACGGATGCCAGAGCCGCCGCCACGTTGACAGTGGTGGTCGTCTTGCCGACTCCGCCCTTCTGGTTCGAGACCGTGAAGATCCGCGTTCGCCCAGACAGCTCGATTGTGGTGTTCTCAAGAGCTTGACGACGGGCGGAGAGATCAGCGATCTCGCGTGCTATCGGGGAGTCGAAGAAGGAGGACGATGGCGTTTCGCCGGACTGTTTCACGTGAAACGTTCTCCCTTGCCGTCGCCGAACTCGCCCAGTCTACCCGCGCGTGCTCGCGATGACGGCCTGGGGCAGGTCTCTTCGTCTGGATTCACCAGCGGTGTTGATTGTGGAGAGTGCGGTGCGGCCTGCTCGATGGCAGCTCTCACGACATCCGCGACGGTGCGACATTGTCCTTGTGGGCGCCGCAAGGCTCGTGGGAATCAGGAGGCCAGCAGCTCGAAGAATCGCCGTCGCGGCGCCAGCCCGCGGCGCAGGGGCTCGAGGGTCGGTGGCGGTTCGTACTCGATCGCTCTGCGAGTGGCCCTCGAGGTCTGCTTTCTGCGGGCGCAGTCCGGGTTGCAGTGCTCCAGCACAGATCTGCGCGATGCCACGCGGGCCCGCCGTGATACCCTTGCGTCGCGTGGGGGCACGGTCCGTCTCCGAGGTCGATGCCGTCACGGTTATGCGAGTCGTACGCCAGTTCGCCCGCTGCGCACGGTGACCACGACCACACCAGGACAAGTTGGGTATCTCGAAGGCAGACGTGCTCTCGATGCCCCCTCTGCGTTCTGGATCCTCGTACTGATGGAGGTCGGCGGTAGAGCAGTCCGGCGGATTGTGCGCCTAACCCTGAGCTGAGCCACAGCTGCCTCCGTCGTGCCACTGCGCGTTTCACGTGAAACATCGGCGGTTCTCCGGCCTGCAGGGCGCATGCCACCGGGATGGATTGGACGCCCACTGACCACCCCGGCGACAACGCGAATTGCCACCCTCGGAGGTCACGTTTCACGTGAAACGTTCTGCAGCTGACGTCTCGTATACGTAGGGCGGGGCCACGCCTTTCGCCGCACCACCCCATACAGACGGCCGATGGTCGCGGCGTCATCCGGCGCGCGACTCGCCGTCTGTAGTCCGCATGGCTAGTCGCTACGCGCGACTCGCGGTCGGCTCCCGTACTCGATTTCCCATCACGCGGATGCCCCGCGTTGCGGCCCATCCTTCCCTGTGCTCCCCAGACACCTCGCCCCAGGCTGCAGAACACTCCGAAACCGACCCACGTGTGCCGTCCAACCTGAATGCGCATCGTTTAGAGCAGGACCCGGGGGTAAGCGCGCGCCACCCACCGACAGATCGCTGTCGGTTCACAAACTCTCACGACTCCTCGATAGCCCCGGCGCGAACTGGCGCTGAGCTTGGCTGGGTTCCGCGAGTGGCGGCATGAACAACTCTCTGGTTTGCGTGTCGCGCACTCCACTGCAGCAATGTTTCACGTGAAACAGCGACGGTCCACTGCGGCGAGGGACGGGTCACATCGACGACGCCTGCTGCCGGCACATCCTGGTGGCGTTCCGTTCGCTAGCCCCGGCTCACGCACGCGGGTTGACACGCTCGCGTTTCACGTGAAACATCACGAGACGCGGCGCTGCATCCAGATGCCGCCGATGGGTCAGCGAGGGTGATCTGGCGGATAGCGCCCGCGGCTGGCTCAGCCTCTCTTCGGCTGGATCACGTGTCCCGCACGCTCGTGGGGCCCGCTCAAGGAGGACTCACCCAACGCGCAGCCCGTGCGAGAACATTCACGACCGACGAACATGGGCAGGCTCAGCGACAGGCGCGCGCCGTCGCAGCGAGGAGAGCGGCTGTGGGGGGCGCTTCGATACCAGCCACCAGCGCACCTCTCTGCCGACTCACACCAGGCACGCTCGAGAGGCGCGGTTCTCCCTGAGGCTGCTTCACGTCGTCGTGACCCCGTCGTCTGTACGGCAGCGCCCGTCCGTGAACTCAGGCAATGGCCGTGCACATCACAGTCGAGTCGGTCCAGGTCGCCTCGCCAGCCCGCCCCGGTACCCGTCAAGCGGTGGTCCTCCTGCGCGTCCACCAACGGAACTGGCCCCTCTCATCGACCACCTCCTCTTGCGTGTGGCGACGAGCATCTCGACGCTGCGCGAACGACCCATCAAGATTGCGCACTCGCTCCCGAGCTGACCATTCTCGTGGTCCGTCGCTGGGGGAGTGGACACACCACGTTCAGTTCCCGCGGGATCCTCAATGACGCCGGAACGCCTCTTCGCACCAAGTCTTCCATCCAAGAGCGCGGGCGGGTGCCGCCAATCCTCGCGAATACCGCGAGCATGCGACTGTCAGCGCATGAATGCGCGCGGGGAACGGAGCGCCGCCGATAGGCGGGCGTAGCTCAGCCGATTCGATGCGAAGAGTCAAGACGCCGCCGAGTCCGTAACCCAGGCTGCCGCATTCCTCAGGGACGCGCGGACAGCCCGCGTTGTCCTGTCGCGTGTTGCGCCGGCGTGAGGTCCTCCACCCCGGGTGTGCGCCCCCTCACGCCGTGAGCGCGCACTCCTGCGCGATCCTCGTCACACTCCATTCAGACGGCACGAATCCGGCGAGGCAAATGCCGCGTTTCCAGGCTGTAAGCAACAGGGGACCTGTTCGACGGAGGGTCGCTCCGACGCGCGCGGTGGCGCAGGGTTCGCCGCACGCGGACAAGCAGCTAAGTCTCGACCGGTCTGTTTCACGTGAAACATCCGCACTGCCGCGGCTCCCGCCACCGCTCGCACCTAACGCGTCGGCCAGATCAACTCATGAGGTAGCCGCTACGCATTGCTCTTCCGCACACCCCGTTCCGGGTGCATCTTTCGACCCGCCGAGCACACGAGGTGCAGCGCCAGAGACAGAGGCGACACCCCGGCAATGATCTTCTGCAGCCGCACGTCGCCTCGGCTGCACAACACGTCCAGCGCTAACGCAGCCATCGTGGAGCCTCCGGCAGTATTCATGCGAGGTCAACGAACTCTGCGTGGCGGCGATCACCGCGCCGAACCGTGCATGGCGCTTGATACACACCCCCGGGGCGGGGGAGTCCACAGAAGTCTCGCGGTGTTTCACGTGAAACCCCCTGAACACCAAGGGAGACCCCCAGCGGCCACTCGCGACTGCGTGACAGGACTCTTCCTACCTTCGTGTCGGGCTCAACATCGCAATCTTCAGCCCCGCCGACGGCAGCGGTCCACACCTCCGCACCGGTATCACCAACCCCAAGGCCCGGCTGCCGCCGAGCCACTCCGTACACGACCCGCTCGGACGGGCAGGTGACCGCGCGCGTCGCGACTCGACGGTACCCAACCCCCGGGGTCCAAAAAGCTCGCGCCGATAGACCCGACATGTTGTCCCCGTCTCTCTCACGACAGTGAAGACGCCGTCGGGAACGACGGGGAGCTCTGCGCCGTCGGCGCACCCTCGCACAACGAGTACTGGACGGCCATGCTCCGCGTCGCGTGAAGAAGCCGCGCCGCCATGCACGCACTCACCGCTGACGAGACGAGCGCTTCTTCCCACGCAACACGGGCACACGCAGCAAGCTCATCCGACGACGTCGCCGGCCTCGCAGGCGAATGTCGCCCTCGCCGCCACCGCCCGAGACATTGAGCTCAGGGTCCAGACCTCACTCGCAGGCGCCCAGGATCCGCGAAGGACCAGTCAGCTCCTCGGCGCAACGCAGCCCATTGCCGCGCAGTCTGCCTTGGGACCCGACACCCCGCGTCCCATGCGACCGACACCATCGCGCGGACTCAGACATGAGGCCGGAGAATGACTCGAGCAACGTGTCCGAGAGACACCGAGCAGCCTGCCGCCGACAGTGGACCACCCCTATCCCGCCCTCGAACTCGCCCGAAGACCCCGACAGTGATACCCGAACAACGCGAGGGGCCTGTGCACAGTCAGGCTCCGTGCAGCAGCCCTCACGCGATTGCCTGAACTCACCACAGGCGGCGCAGCCGACGGCTGATGCCCTCCTCTCCCGGTGTTGCCGCGCAGAAGCCTGCCGCCCTCGCTGTCGTCCCAGACCACCCGTTTCACGTGAAACAAGGTGGCTGCGGATCCGCCTGACGCAACCGCAGCCGCGTGTCGCCACGGGCGTAGGAGACGTACTTGCCACCCGACCCCGCGCGATCACACACGTGCGCCCCGCGCCATCCTGAGTGAACGGCGCCTCCCGCAGCCAGGTCCGCGCGCACCAACTTTCCTGCCGCGGCAGACCGACGGGGGAGTACGCCATCGTCCGGTCCACGCCGCGTCATCGGCCAGCAGCTTCCCCGCGGCCCGTTCGACGGCACCGCTGCGAGGGTTCGAGCTCCAGCAGGACACCATGTGCGTGACGGACAAGGGGGGCACGCGAACACGACACTCCACCAGGGACGTGTTTCAGCTGCCCTGCCGCACCATCAGACACGGAGGCAGGGAGGGCGGCTAAGGGCGAGACGGAAATCGACGCGACGCCTTCTTCACGCCGACAGCGGTGGCATCCGTACGCGCCGGCGACAAGATCATCTGGACACGTATACGTGCTACTTCGTCACGGTCGCGAGGAACACCCGGGTCGGCTCGGCCAGTTGTCCCTCGCCGACGATCTCCACCCGCACGTCGGACAGACCGTACTTCCGCACCTGCTTGGCGGCCGCGTCGATCTCCGCTGCGACGTTCGCGCCTTTCAGGAGCACGAGGCGGCCTCCCGGGCGCACCAGCGGCGCGGTGAAGGGCAGCAACGTTCGCAGGGCGCTCACGGCCCGAGCGGTGACGACGTCGAATGAGCGGCCTTCGGACCACTCCTCGCCACGCACCCTGGCGACGGTCACGTTGGTCAACCCGAGCGCATCCGCCTGTTCGGTCAACCACACCGTGCGCCGTTCCATCGGCTCGATGAGGGTCCACTCGACATCCGGTCGCGCGATCGCGAGGAGAATGCCGGGCAGTCCCGCTCCGGAGCCGACGTCGGCCGCGCGGCCTTCGAAGAACGGTGCGGCGACAGCACTGTTGAGGATGTGGCGCGTCCAGAGCCGAGGGACCTCGAGCGGACCGATCAGACCCCGTTCTTCGCCATGCTCCGCGAGCGCATGCGCAAATTGACGCGCGAGCTCGAGACGGTCACCGAAGATCTCGGCGGCGACCGCCGGCTCCGCCTCCAGCTCCATCGGCATCCGGTTTCCTCAGCTACGACGCAGAACGGTGTGACGGTCTGCGCCCTCGCCGAAGGACTCTGACACATAACCCCGATCCGCGGCGATGTCGTGCACGAGCTTACGCTCGTAGCTCGACATGGCAGGCAGCGACGCCTGTGAGGCGCCCTCGTCGAGCCGCTCGATGGCGCGGTCGACGAGCGTCTCCAGCTGACGCTGGCGCGCGTCGCGCGACCCACCGACATCCAGGATGAGCCGGGAGAAGCGACCCGTCGCATTCTGCACAGCCAAACGCGTCAGCTCCTGCAGAGCCTGCACGGTATCGGAGTGCGACAGCGCGGAGAGCGCGTGGGAGTCCTCGGCCTCTACGGACACGTAGGCGCGACCGGCGCGCACATCGAGCGCCAGGTCTCCATCGATGTCGGCGATGTCGAGGAGACCCTCGAGGAAGTCGGCCGCGATGTCGCCTTCTTGCTCGAGCTGTTCCACGGTGGCGGCGTTCTGGTCGGTCGAGAGCTGCTCGGACGTCGTCATGATGGTCTCCGGGTCGTCAGGAGGAGGAATCGGATCCGGCGGTGCCGGGGGTCGGGCGCGGCGCCGGGCTGCCCTTGCCGGACTGTTGCTTCTTCGCGCGCTGCTTGCTGACCGGCTGCTGGCGCTTCGGCTGCGCCGCACGAGCGCGCTCGGTCTCCTCGAGAAGACGCTGCTGCTCGGCGCGGTACTTCTCGATCGGAACGACCTTGCCGCTGGAATCGATCGCCTTGCCCTTGCGTGCCAGCCGCTCCTCGCGCGCCTTCGCGGCGTCAGAGCCCGGGGTGGGCATCTCACGGATGACCACGAACTGCTGGACCATCGTCCACAGGTTGCTGACGAACCAGTAGATGACGACACCCAGCGGGAAGAAGATGCCCGAGAAGATGAAGGCCAGCGGCAGGATGTACAGCATGATCTTCTGCATCTGGTACGCCTGACCGGTCTTGGCCTCCGGCGACAGGTTCTTCGAGATGATCTGCAGCTGGGTGAAGAACTGCGAGGCGATCATCAGCACCACGAGCGTCAGCAGGATCGCGACGGTGACCTGCCCGTCGGGCTGGCCCCACGCGGTGACGAGGTTGACGTGCATGGATGCCACGTCGAACAGGCGCGCGTCGTAGAACTCGGTCGTCAGCTCCGGCGTGAGCAGACCCACACCACCCACACCACTCGCCGCGTGCTTGGACACATCGTTCAGCACGCTGAACAGCGCGAAGAAGATCGGCATCTGCACGAGGAGCGGGAGACAGCTCGAGACGGGCGTCGTGCCGTGCTTCTTGTACAGCGCCATGGTCTCGCGGCTCATCGCCTCTCGCGAGAGCTGGTCCTTCTTGCCGCGGTACTTCTCCTGGACCTTGCGCAGCTCCGGAGCGATCTCCATCATCTTGCGCTGGCTCTTGATCTGCTTCACGAACAGCGGGATCAGAGCGGCACGGACGATGAGGACGAGGCCGATGATCGACAGCACCCAGGTGATGCCAGCCGCCGGCGCCATGCCGAGAGCCGTGAAGAGCGTGTGCCATCCCACCAGCACGAGTTCGACCGCCCACTTCAGCGGCCAAAGGATGGTCCCAATGAGATCGAATTGCACGATCAGTCCTTCCGGGAGGGCACGACGAAACCGTGCGGAGTGAGCTCGTGGCGGAAAGCGCGGTGAGGACGGACGTCGTCAATGCCACCCTGAGCCCAGGGATGACAGCGTGCGAGACGGGCCGCGGTCAGCGCGACACCCTTGACGAGTCCGTGCTGCTGCACGGCACCGACCGAATAGGCGGAACAGGAGGGGTAGTACTTGCAGACGTCGCCATAGACGTGCGAGATCGTGGCGCGGTACGCGTGCAACAAGGCGAGTCCCGCATTGCGGGGGAGGAGCGGGACGGATGCCGCCACCGCCGACCACTCGAGGTGAGCGGATCCGGTGGACGAGGTGGGAAGCGTGGAGGAGCTCACGCGGACGCCTTCTTCTGCAGGCACCTGAGCACATCGGACCGCAGCGCGGCGAAATCCGCGGTCGCCGCCGAGGGGAGTGCGCGGATGACGACGGAGGCGCCCCCGCGTACAGACGGGAGCGCCTCCGCGCACACCGCTTTGAGACGGCGGCGAACAGTGTTGCGGATGACCGCGGAGCCGACCTGCTTGCTCACGATGAAGCCGAAACGGGCGGGGCCGTGTTCAGCAGCACGGCCGACGTAGGTGACGGCGTGCGTTCCGGCGCACCGAGAGCCCCGACGGACCGTGGCTTTGTAGTCCGATCCGCGGGTGAGTCGGTTCGGCTTCGCGAGCACCGAGTCGATCAGGCCGAGAGTTCGGTGCGGCCCTTGGCACGACGTGCCGCCAGGATGCCGCGGCCGGCGCGCGTGCGCATGCGGGCGCGGAAGCCGTGCTTCTTGGCGCGACGACGGTTGTTGGGCTGGAAGGTGCGCTTGCTCATGGGTCACTCCGAAGGTGGTGTCGCCCGATGCTCTTCTGCCGGGGACGTGGGGTCGGGACTGCCGTATAGGCATAAGTCAACCGACTAAGGCTACGTCGAGTGGGCCGTTAACTCAAACCGAGAAACCGACCGCCCATTATCCCCAGTGCTTGTCCACAGGCGTGGCAAAGACACGCGACAGCGATCTACAGTGGATTTTGCTCCGGATGAGCCGCGAACTAGCGTGGCCCCGGAAGTTATCCACAGGTTCGACCTTACTCCGCCGGTCTGCCCGCGCGCCGAGATCCCGGAGGGGACATGTCATTGCACGAAGTACCGGATGTTCCCGTCTGGTCCGCCGTGCTCGACCAACTGCTGACCGACGATCGAGTCACCCCGCAGCTCCATGGATTCCTCAATCTGGCCGTCGCGCAGGGGGTCATGGGGGGCACCCTCTACCTCGATGTCCCCAACGACCTGACCGCCGCGCAGATCAACAAGCGCATGCGGGCGCCCATTCTGGAAGCCCTCGGCCAGGTGCAGGGTCCGGACCCCGAGGTGAACGCGTTCCGCGTGGTGGTGAACCCGGACCTGATCGACGCGCCCCGCACGTCCACGGCCGATGAGCGGACCCCGCCACCGGCAACGCACTCCCTCATCCCGGAGCAGGCGCCGGAACCGATCGTCCCCGCGTCACGGAACGACACCCGGCTCAACCCCAAGTACACCTTCGACAATTTCGTCATCGGTCAGTCCAACCGGTTCGCGCATGCCGCGGCCGTCGCTGTCGCAGAGGCGCCGGCGAAGGCGTACAACCCGCTCTTCATCTACGGCGACTCCGGTCTCGGCAAGACCCACCTGCTGCACGCGATCGGCGACTACGCCGCGAGCATGTACGCCGGCATCCGGGTCCGCTATGTGTCGAGCGAAGAGTTCACGAATGACTTCATCAACTCGATTGCGAACAACCGGGGCTCGGCCTTCCAGGCGCGGTACCGCGACGTCGACATCCTGCTGATCGACGACATCCAGTTCCTGCAGGGCCGCGCCGAGACGCAGGAAGCGTTCTTCCATACCTTCAACACGCTGCATGATCACGACAAGCAGGTCGTCATCACCAGTGACCTTCCGCCCAAGCAGCTCACCGGTTTCGAGGACCGCATGCGGAGCCGGTTCGAGTGGGGTCTGATCACGGACGTCCAAGCGCCCGACCTCGAGACGCGTATCGCCATTCTCCGCAAGAAGGCGCAGAGCGAACGGCTGCTCATCCCCGACGACGTGTTGGAGTACATCGCCACGGTGGTGTCGTCCAACATCCGTGAGCTCGAAGGGGCGCTCATCCGCGTCTCCGCGTTCGCCAGTCTGAACCGCTCGACCCTGGACATGTCGCTCGCCCAGACGGTCCTGCGCGACATCATCGATCAAGACGACGCGAACGTCGTCTCGCCGACCGACATCATCACCGCGACGGCGCAGTACTTCAAGCTCTCGGTCGACGACCTCTACGGCTCGAGCCGTTCACAAGCCGTGGCGACGGCCCGTCAGATCGCGATGTATCTGTGCCGCGAGCGGACGAGTCTGTCGCTCCCCAAGATCGGGCAGCTGTTCGGCAACCGCGATCACACGACCGTCATGTACGCCTACAAGAAGATCAGCGACCTCATGAAGGAACGCCGATCGATCTTCAACCAGGTCTCGGAGATCACGAGCCAGCTGGGCCGCATGCGCTGAGCGCCGCTCTCCCGAGATCGGGTCCGTCCGCATTCGCGGCCGGGCCCGATCTCTTTTTCTCGCGCCACCGTGCATTCTGACGCGCCCGGCACCGGTGTTTCGGCGGGTTCTACACAGTGTGGAAAACCTGTGGATAACTCGAAATGTCTGCGGATGATCTGTGTACGAGCTGCCTTAACCTGTGGACGACGCCGGGGGCTGAGCACGCGACGGTCGTGTTAACTGCGCACACTCTCCGCAGCGCGTCCACAACCGTCACTCCTCTCGTTCCCTGCTGTTAACACGCATCGCGCGAGTTATCCACACTCTCCACAGCTGTTAACAAGATGAAAGATCCCTTCGTGTTAAGAGAAATCCGATGACCTTGTGGAGCGCCGGGGCGAGCATCGGAGCGGACTCCGCACGGGCACTAGCATGGGTAAGCCATACCCGCCGTCAAGGGAGCGTCCGTGAAGTTCCACGTCAATCGCGATGTGTTCAGCGAAGCCGTCTCGTTCGTGGTCAAGCTCCTGCCGCAGCGCAATCCGCAGCCGATCTTGGCCGGTGTCCTCATCGAGGCGGGTGAGCAGGGCCTGACCCTCGCCGCATTCGACTACGAAGCATCGGCTCGCACGACGATCGAGGCCACCGTCGACGAACCGGGCACGATCCTCGTTCACGGCCGTCTTCTGAGCGACATCGCCAGCAGACTGCCCAACGCGCCGATCCAGATCGCGGTCGATGACGACGGCGGCATCCTCCTCACCTGCGGCTCCGCGCGCTTCACGCTCGCGTCGATGCCGGTTCAGGAATACCCCGCCATCCCCGAGGTCTCGGGAGAATCGGGCCTCGTTCCCGCCGACGAGTTCGCGACCGCGATCGCACAGGTCGCTTTCGCCGCCTCGCGCGACGATGTGACCCCTGTTCTCACGGGCGTCCAGCTCGAGGTGTCCGGCACCCGTCTGAGCCTCGTCGCAACGGACCGCTACCGCGTCGCGCTCCGCGAGATCCCGTGGGACGGCGGGCAGGCGGCATCCGACGAGACCATGTCCGCGCTGGTGCCCGCGCGCACCCTGCAGGAGGTCGGCAAGACCTTCGCGCACGGAGGCGACATCTCGATCGCCTTCTCCGGCTCCGGCGATCGCGAGATCATCGCTTTCACGGCGGCCAACAAGACCGTGACGTCCTTGCTCATCAAGGGCAACTTCCCGCCCGTGCGCCGGCTCTTCCCGGAGCAGACCGAGCACCACAGCGTCGTGAACACCGCCGAGCTCGCCGAGGCTGTGCGTCGTGTCGCGCTCGTCCTCGACCGATCCGCCCCCCTGCGCTTCACCTTCGGCGCCGACGGGGTGTCGATGGACGCGTCCGGTACCGAGCAGGCGCGAGCCACCGAGACCGTGGATGCCACCCTCGTCGGCGACGAGGTCACTCTGGGACTCAACCCGCAGTACCTCCTGGAGTCCCTGGGCGCGGTGCGCAGCGAGTTCACGCGCATCACTTTCACCTCCAGCGACAACGCGAACAAGCTGAGCCCCGTGCTGGTCACCCCGCAGACGTCCGTGGACAAGGGTGGCGAGGGAACGTTCAAGTACCTGCTGCAGCCCAACCTGCTCCTGCGCTGAGTTCCGCTCCGGCCACCGTGTCGGAGGCGCCGGGTAGTCTGACCCGGTGATCGTGGAGCAGCTCGGACTGAAGGACTTCCGCAATTACGCGGAAGTCGACGTCTCGCTCTCCAGCGGGGCGAACGTGTTCGTCGGGCGCAACGGTCAGGGCAAGACCAATCTCGTCGAAGCGGTGGCGTACCTCGCCACCCTCGGATCGCATCGCGTTTCCAGCGATGCTCCAATGGTCAGGGACGGCACGGATGCCGCCATCGTGCGCGCGCGACTGGCCCACGGCGACCGGGGGGTCCTGCTCGAGCTGCAGCTGAACCGCCAGGGCTCCAACCGTGCGCGTGTGAATGGTGTGAACGTCCGCGTCGCGGAGCTGCCCCGGTACGCCCAGGTGGTGCTCTTCGCTCCGGAAGACCTGCAGATCGTGCGCGGAGACCCGTCCGCGCGTCGGCGGTTCGCCGACCAGCTGATCGTCCAGCGCAGTCCGCGCATGGCGGCTGTCGTCGCCGACTACGACCGGGTGCTGCGCCAGCGCACCGCCCTGTTGAAGTCCGCGCGAGCGCGCGGCGTGCGCGGGGACGCCCTCGGCACCCTCGACGTCTGGGACGACAAGCTCGTGACGCTGGGGACGGAGCTGATCGAGGCGCGTCTGGCGCTGGCATCCGATCTCTCCGAGCCGGTGTCGCAGGCGTACGCGGCCATCGCGGGCGCGGACCACGAGCCACGCCTCGAATGGGCACTGTCGGTCGGCGGTGGCGACCCCGAAGAGGGCGACGCCGCGGCGGCCGCCTCCACCGCCCCCCTCGCAGAGCAGTTCCGTGCGGCGTTGGCGACGCGACGAGCAGCGGAGCTCGAGCGCGGCCTGACGCTCGTCGGACCGCATCGCGACGACCTGGTGCTCCGGGTGCGAGGCCTCCCGGTGAAGGGATACGCCTCGCACGGTGAGTCCTGGTCCGTCGCGCTCGCCCTGCGGCTGGCCTCCGCCGAGGTCCTGCGTGCCGAGTCGCGGTTGGGGGACCCTGTCCTCATCCTCGACGACGTCTTCGCCGAGCTCGACGCCGGTCGGCGCGCACGGCTGGCGGAGCTGGTCGGCGGTTACGAGCAGGTCATCGTCACCTCGGCGGTGGAAGAGGACGTCCCGGACGGTCTCCGGGCGCATGTGGTCCGCGTCGAAGCGGGCCGCATCGTGGAGGCGCAGAATGAGTGACACCGAGCTGCCCGAGACCATCGCAACGTACCTGCGTCTGCGGGGCCTCGAATCGTCGCCGTATCGAAAGAAGAAGCGGCGACGCCGCGTCGACGACGGCGAGAACGCCCCGTTCACCCCTGGTCGCGACCCGCGGGGCCTCGGCGATGTGCTGTCGTCGCTGACGCAATCCGCGGGCTGGGAGCCGCAGCTCGCCCGGGAAGACCTCGTGCGCACCTGGCACGATGTCGCCGGCGCCGACACCGCCGCGCACACCCGGCCGGTGGCTCTGGATGCCGGCACCCTCACGGTTCAGGCCGACTCGACGGCCTGGGCGAAACAGCTGCAGCTCATGCGTGCGCACATCCTCTCGGAGATCATCCGGCGCTTCCCCGAGGCGGGGGTCGAGGCGATCCGCTTCGTAGGGCCGGACGTCCCCTCGTGGAAATGGGGGCCCAGAGCCGTTCCAGGCCGCGGTCCGCGCGATACCTACGGCTAGGACACGGTCGATCCCGGTCCGAGTCGATTTGTGCCCTTGGCGGGGCGTACACGGCATCTACGACACCCTCGCGCGATAGGATGGAAGCTCCGACGAACCGATCTGGAGCGCGCGTACTCATGACGTCCGAAAACCCCGACAGCGTTTCCGAGGAACCCGAAGCGACCACCGCGAAGGTTCCCAACGAGTACGGGGCAGACGCCATTCAGGTGCTCGAGGGTCTCGAGGCCGTTCGCAAGCGTCCCGGTATGTACATCGGTTCCACCGGTGAGCGGGGCCTGCACCACCTCGTGCAGGAGATCGTCGACAACTCCGTCGACGAGGCTCTGGCCGGCTACTGCGACACCATCGACGTCACGATCCTCAGCGACGGCGCGGTGCGCGTGGTCGACAACGGCCGCGGCATCCCGGTCGACATGCACCGCACCGAGGGCAAGTCCACCGTCGAGGTCGTGCTCACGGTCCTGCACGCCGGCGGAAAGTTCGGCGGCGGCGGCTACGCCGTCTCGGGCGGTCTGCACGGCGTCGGCTCGTCGGTCGTCAACGCTCTCTCGACCCGCCTCGAGGTCGAGGTGCGTCGGCAGGGGCACGTGTGGCGGCAGTCGTTCCGCAACGGCGGAACGCCCCTCGCGCCGCTGGAGAAGGGCGAAGAGAGCGACCAGACCGGGACGACGATCACGTTCTGGCCGGATGCCACGATCTTCGACACCATCGACTTCGACTACGACACGCTGCGCACGCGCTTCCAGCAGATGGCGTTCCTCAACAAGGGTCTGCGCATCAGCCTGCGCGACGAGCGTCCGCAGTCCGTCATCACGGAGGGCGAGCCGGGCGAAGAGGTCACCGAGGCCCGCCATGACTCGTTCCTGTACGAGCGGGGACTCGTCGACTACGTCGAACACCTCAACCGGGTGCGCAAGGCCGACGTGGTCAACGACGAGATCATCGAGGTCGAGTCCGAAGACACCGAGCGCCACATCGCGCTCGAACTGGCGATGCAGTGGACGACCGCGTACACCGAGAACGTCTTCACCTACGCCAACACCATCAATACCCATGAGGGCGGCACCCACGAAGAGGGCTTCCGCGCCGCGCTCACCACGCTGGTGAACCGCTACGCGCGGGCCAACAACCTGCTGAAAGAGAAAGACGACAACCTCACCGGCGATGACATCCGTGAGGGTCTCACCGCGGTCATCTCGGTGAAGCTGTCGGAGCCGCAGTTCGAGGGTCAGACAAAGACCAAGCTCGGCAACACCGAGGCCCGTGCGTTCGTGCAGAAGGTGGTCGGCGACAAGCTCGGCGACTGGTTCGACCGCAACCCCGGCCAGGCGAAGAACATCATCCGCAAGGCGATCGACGCGGCCACCGCACGTCTCGCTGCCCGCAAGGCCCGTGAGACCGCGCGCCGTAAGAGCGTCTTCGAGTCGGCAGCCATGCCCGACAAGCTCAAGGACTGCACGTCGAAAGACCCCTCGATCAGCGAAATCTTCCTCGTCGAGGGTGACTCCGCCGGCGGCTCGGCCGTCCAGGGGCGCGACCCGCACACGCAGGCGATCCTCGCCCTGCGCGGCAAGATCCTGAACGTCGAGCGCGCGCGCCTCGACCGCGCCCTGGGCAACAAGGAAGTCCAGGCGATGATCCAGGCCTTCGGCACGGGCATCGGCGAGGACTTCGACATGGCGAAGGCGCGCTATCACAAGATCGTTCTGATGGCCGACGCCGACGTCGACGGCCAGCACATCACGACGCTGCTGCTGACGCTGCTGTTCCGCTACATGCGCGGGCTCATCGAGGCCGGTTTCGTCTACCTCGCCCAGCCGCCGCTGTACCGGCTGAAGTGGTCGAACCACCCGCACGAGTACGCCTACAGCGACCGTGAGCGCGATGCGATGCTCGTCGACGGGCAGGCCTCGGGCCGACGCATCCCCAAGGACAACGGCATCCAGCGCTACAAGGGTCTGGGCGAGATGAACGACCACGAGCTGTGGGAGACGACGATGGACCCCGAGACGCGGACGCTGCGTCAGGTCACCATCGACGACGCCGCCGCGGCCGACGAGATCTTCTCGGTGCTGATGGGCGAAGACGTCGAGTCGCGCCGCAGCTTCATCCAGCGCAACGCCAAGGACGTCCGCTTCCTCGACATCTGATCTCGTCCCGCACGACGAACCGCACGACGACGAACGACACGCACGACGAAACTGAGAAGACATGGCTGACGACACCACGCCCGAGCCCGACGAGGTCCGGTCGGAGCCCGCGCACAACCACGGCAAGATCGACCAGGTCGACCTTCAGCTGGAGATGCAGCGGAGCTACCTCGACTACGCCATGAGCGTCATCGTCGGGCGCGCACTGCCGCGCGTGGAAGACGGGCTCAAGCCGGTCCACCGCCGCGTGATCTACGGCATGTACGACGGGGGCTTCCGTCCCGACAAGTCGTTCTCGAAGTGCGCGCGCGTCGTCGGCGAGGTCATGGGGCATTACCACCCGCACGGTGACGCCCCGATCTACGACGCCCTCGTCCGTCTCGTCCAGCCGTGGTCGCTGCGCTACCCGCTCGCACTCGGCCAGGGCAACTTCGGCTCGCCCGGCAACCAGGGCGCGGCCGCCCCGCGCTACACCGAGACGAAGATGTCGCAGCTCGCGCTCGAGATGGTGCGCGACATCGAAGAAGACACCGTCAACTTCGAGGACAACTACGACGGCCAGACGCAGGAGCCGGTCGTCCTGCCCGCGCGCTTCCCGAACCTGCTCGTCAACGGGTCGGTCGGCATCGCGGTCGGCATGGCCACCAACATCCCGCCGCACAATCTCCGCGAGGTCTCGGCCGGGGCCCTCTGGGCGCTGGAGAACCCGGATGCCACGCGCGAAGAGCTGCTCGAGGCGCTCATGGAGCGCATCCCCGGTCCCGACTTCCCGACGGCGGCGCAGATCCTGGGCACCCGCGGGATCAAGGACGCCTACCGCACCGGCCGCGGCTCGATCACCATGCGCGCCGTGGTCAACATCGAAGAGATCCAGGGCCGCACTTGCCTGGTCATCACCGAGCTGCCGTACCAGGTCAACCCCGACAACGTGGCGGTGAAGATCGGCGACCTCGCGCGCGAGGGCAAGATCACGGGCATCGCCGACATCCGCGACGAGACGTCGGGCCGTACGGGCCAGCGACTGGTCGTGGTGCTCAAGCGCGACGCCGTCGCGAAGGTGGTCCTCAACAACCTCTACAAGCACACGCAGCTGCAAGAGAACTTCGGCGCGAACATGCTCGCCATCGTCGACGGGGTGCCGCGCACCCTTTCGCTCGACGGCTTCATCAGTCTGTGGATCGATCACCAGATCGACGTGATCGTCCGCCGCACCCGCTTCCGCCTGCGCAAGGCCGAAGAGCGCATGCACATCCTGCGCGGCTACCTGAAGGCGCTCGACGCCCTCGACGAGGTCATCGCGCTCATCCGTCGCTCACCGACGGCTCAGGATGCCAACGAGGGTCTGCAGAAGCTCCTCGACATCGACGACATCCAGGCGCAGGCGATCCTCGACATGCAGCTGCGTCGACTCGCTGCCCTCGAACGCCAGAAGATCGTCGACGAGGCGACCGAGCTCGAGGCCCGCATCGCCGACTACAACGAGATCCTCGCCACCCCCGCGCGCCAGCGCACGATCATCCGCGACGAGCTGACGGGAATCGTCGACCGCTTCGGCGACGACCGGCGCACCGAGATCCTGCACGGCTTCGACGGCGATGTGTCTATCGAAGACCTGATCGCGGAAGAAGAGATGGTCATCACCGTCACCCGTGACGGCTACATCAAGCGCACGCGCAGCGACAACTACCGGTCGCAGCACCGCGGCGGCAAGGGCGTGAAGGGCGCGCAGCTGCGCGCCGACGATGTCGTCGAGCACTTCTTCGTCACCACGACGCACCACTGGCTGCTGTTCTTCACGAACAAGGGACGCGTCTACCGCTCCAAGGCCTACGAGGTGCCCGAGGCCGGCCGGGATGCCAAGGGCCAGCACGTCGCGAACCTCCTCGCGCTGCAGCCCGACGAGGAGATCGCGCAGATCCTCGACATCCGCGACTACGACGTCGCCACGTACCTGGTGCTCGCGACGCGGGCCGGCCTGGTGAAGAAGACGCGGCTGACCGAGTACGACACCAACCGACAGGGCGGCGTCATCGCCATCAAGCTCCGCGGGCAGGCCGCGGACGAGGGCGAGGATGCCGAGCAGGGCTCCGCCGACGAGCTGGTCAGCGCCCTGCTGGTCGACGAGGGAGACGACATCCTCCTTATCAGCCGCCTCGGTATGTCGCTGCGATTCTCGGCGACCGACAGCGCGTTGCGCCCGATGGGCCGGTCCACGTCGGGTGTGAAGGGCATGGACTTCCGTGAGGGCGACAGCCTGCTCTCGGCATCCGTCGCCAAGGACGACGAGTTCGTGTTCGTCGTGACCGAGGGCGGCTACGCCAAGCGCACGGCCGTGACCGAGTACCGCATGCAGAACCGCGGCGGTCTGGGCATCAAGGTGGCTCGTCTGACCGACGATCGCGGCGTTCTCGCGGGCGGGATGATGGTCTCCGAGGGCGACGAGGTCCTCGTGGTTCTTGCCAGCGGCAAGGTGGTACGCTCTGCCGTGGCCGAGGTACCTGCCAAGGGGCGCGACACGATGGGTGTCGTGTTCGCCCGCGCAGGAGGCGACGACAGAATCATCGCGATCGCTCGCAACGCGGAGCGAAACCTGGCCGAGACGACGGAGACGCCCACGGAGCCCACCGCAGACGATGCGGTCGAGGTCGAAGCCTCCGCTCCCGAGACCCCCGAGGAAAGTACTGACGCATGAGCACGGTAGCCGACAAGCTCGCCAAGAAGTCGACTCACAAGACCCCTGCCAAGCAGGTGCGCCTGCGCTTGGTGTACATCGACTTCTGGTCGGCGGTGAAGTTGTCCTTCCTCGCTGCGGTCGCCGTGGCGATCGTGACGGTGGTGTCGTACTTCCTCGTGTACCTGGTCGTCAGTGCGACGGGCCTGATCACCAAGCTCGACGAATTCTTCACGAGCTTCACCGACGGCGGCGCCACCTTGTCGCAGTTCGTCGGCCTGCCGCAGGTGATGGCGTTCGCCGCCATCGTCGCGATCCTCAACCTGGTCGTCATCACCGTGCTGGGCGCGGTGGTCGCGGGAATCTACAACCTCGCGGTCAAGGTCACCGGCGGTCTCCTGGTCGGGTTCACGTCCAGCTGACCCCGATTCGGAAAAACCTCGGGGTTCAGGTAAAGTCTTCGAGGTTGACGACATCACGTCGTCACAACGGGGCTATAGCTCAGGCGGTTAGAGCGCTTCACTGATAATGAAGAGGTCCCAGGTTCAAGTCCTGGTAGCCCCACCCCATCCCCACGGGGCCTTAGCTCAGTTGGTAGAGCGCCTGCTTTGCAAGCAGGATGTCGGGAGTTCGAATCTCCCAGGCTCCACATCTTCTTCCCCCCGCTTTCGCGGCCATGACGTCCGTTTGACGGTGTGAAACGTCTCCTCATCCGACGTCCGGGTGCGCGCGCCGCTATGGTGTCGCAATGGACATGCGCGTCGCCGCCTACGCCGTCATCACCGGCCCTGACGATCGCATCCTGCTCGCTCACTGGGTGGAGGGACGTCGTTCGGCGTGGACGTTACCCGGGGGCGGACTGGAGTCCGGGGAGGACCCCGAGCACGCCGTACGCCGGGAGGTGACGGAGGAGACGGGCTATCGCGTCGTCGTCGACGAGCTCCTCGGCATCCATTCTCGGGTCATCCCGGCGAATGACCGTCTGGCTGCGGATGCGGCCGTGCCTCTGCACACCCTCCGCATCGTCTACCGGGCCCATGTCGTCGGAGGGCGTCTTCGTCACGAGGTGGAGGGGTCCACCGACCGCGCCGAATGGTTCCCGCTCGCAGCGGTCCGCAAACTTCGCCGCGTCCAACTGGTCGACATCGCGCTGCGCATGGCGAGACCGTCGACGCGGGAAGGGTGAGCTCGGCATCGGCGAATCGTCACGGGTATTCGGCGCCCGATCCTCCCGTGCTGGTGACCGGAGTCACTGCCGAGGGGCGGTGATGTCGGCCACTGTCGCGTCGTACGAGCGGATCAGGTCGTCCGCGTTCACGAACAGGCTGTACCCGTGCGCTCCGGCCCCCATGGCGATGCGGGTGCCGACGATGCTCTCATCGGCGTAGACGGGCCAGGCGGTGGTGCTGCCGATGGGCACGATGGTTCCCCGCTCGTAGCCGGTGGCGGCCAGGGCCAGCTCCGGCTCGGGCAGGCGGAGTTTGTTCACGCCCACGACGGCGCGGAGCTTGGGCCAGGAGATGGCGCGATCGCCCGGCACGAGCGTGAAGAGATAGGTGTCGTCGGAACGCTTTACGACGAGAGTCTTCACGATGGACGAGGGCGGGATGCCGAGTAGCGATGCCGCCTCTTCGAGACTCGCGGCCGCGGGACGCGCGCGCACATCGACAGAGAGGCCGCGCTCGCGCGCGGCCTCTCGGACTCTGATGGTGGGGTCGCTCACGCGTCCGGTGCGCGCAGCGGGTCGTCCGCCACCCACAGCTCGTCGTCGGCGCGCAGCGTCTGCCAGGCGGCGTAGGCCACACCGGCGGCTGCGACGACACCCAGGACGATGGCGATGACGCCACCGGCGCCGATGCCCTCGTTCTGGTGGGGCAGCTTCTTGGCGAGGCGCTTGGAGGCCTGCTTGCCGTACTTCTCCGCGCGCTTGGCGTACTTGTGCCCGTCGATCTCGAAGCCCTGGCCCTTTGCGAGACGGGTACGCGTGTCGCCCGCGGCATCCCATACCGACATCGCTCCGCCGACCACGGCGCCCGCTGCCGGGATCAGCTTGTTGCTGAGGAAGCGGTTGCCGTACTTCACGCTCTTGTCGACGTACGGCGCCGCGTACTTGCTGTAGCCGTCCTGCACGGCGGGGACGAGGTCTTCGCGGCTGAAGCGACCGAGCTGGTGGCCGGCTTCACGAGCCACCTTTCCGCTCTCGCCCAGCAGCACCTGCTGCGACTCCCACACCTTCGCGGCGTGCTTCTGGAGCTTTCGCAGTTCCTTCTTGCTCTTGCGGCTGAGGCCCACGGCTCATCCTCCCTGTCGATGGGATGTATGTTGTTTCATCTTGCCAGACGGGGCGACGCGCACCACGGACCCTTGCAGATAACTCTGAGAGAATGTACCCATGGCTCTTCACTCCGCGGTCGCGACCTTGCACACCAACCACGGCGACATCGTGGTCAACCTGTTCGGCGACCACGCTCCCCGTACCGTCCGTAACTTCATCGGCCTAGCCGACGGAACCCAGGAATGGACGAACCCGGCCACCGGCGCCAAGGGTGACGGTCCGCTGTACAAGGACGTCGTCTTCCACCGCATCATCCCCAACTTCATGATCCAGGGTGGCGACCCCCTCGGTCAGGGCATCGGCGGACCCGGCTACACCTTCAACGACGAGATCCACCCCGAGCTCGACTTCAACGCCCCCTACAAGCTGGCCATGGCGAACGCGGGACTGCGTCGCAACGCCATCACCGGTCAGCCGGAGGGGACGAACGGCTCGCAGTTCTTCATCACCACCGACCCGACGCCGTGGCTGCAGGGCAAGCACACCATCTTCGGTGAAGTCGCCGACGAGGCGTCCAAGGCCGTCGTCGACGAGATCTCCGCCGTGCGTACCGGCGCGGGCGACAAGCCGATCGAGCCGGTCGTCCTGCACTCGGTCGACGTCGTCACCGTCTGATCCTCGGGGCGGCGGCGGGTGTCCACGACCGACGATTTCCGTCGTAACAGGGACAACTTCTGTTACCGGCATCCCGATCGTCAGAGCTTCGTGCTCTGTCAGCGGTGCCTCCGCACGGTCTGTTCGGAGTGCCGCACTCCCGCCGCCGTCGGTGTGATCTGCCCGCAGTGCATGGCTCAGCAGCGCGCCGCGGAGACTCCCGCCCAGAAGAAGGCGGGGCGTCGCTGGGCGTCGTCCCGCCCGGTCGTGGCGGTCTCCTCCGGCCGTCCCGTCGCCACCCTCGCGATCATCGCGATCACCGGGCTCGTCTACATCATCGGGATCATCCCGGGTCTGGGCCCGCTCCTCGACAACGCCCTGCTCTTCTACGGCCCGTATCTGGTGTCGCAGCTGGGGGCCTTCGAGCCGTGGCGGGTGCTGACCGTGTCACTCGTGCACTCGGGCTTCTTCCACATCGCCCTGAACATGCTGGCTCTGTGGTTCATCGGTCGTAACCTCGAGCCGTTGCTCGGTCGCTGGCGCTTCATTGCGCTGTACGTCCTGGGCACCCTCGGCGGATCCGTGGCCGTAGCGCTCCTGGCGCCGTTGACGCCGGTCGTCGGAGCATCGGGCGCGATCTTCGCCCTGTTCGGGGCGCTGTTGGTGATCGCGCGGCACATCGGTGCCGACATCCGCGTCATCGCCGTCCTCATCGGCATCAACTTCGCGTGGCCGTTCATCGTCGCCCTGATCGGCGCGATCTCGACGGGCGATTACGTCGCGGCACTGAACCAGGTCGGGATCTCGTGGCAGGCGCACCTCGGTGGACTGGTCACCGGTGCGGCCGTGGGCTTCGTCTATGCGCGGACCCGGGCGGTGCAGCAGAAGCCGCTGCAAATCACGCTCCTGGTCGTCGTCACCGCGGTGCTTCTCGGATTGCTCATCGTGCCGACGGTCGTCTACTACTGAGAGTTATCCACAGGTTCATCCACAGATGGGGATGAACTACACGGATGTAACTCGCGTCAGCGTCAGCGCCAGCGCGTCGTCATCAGGAACCCCACGAAGGCGATACCGAAGCCGATCACCAGATTCCACGGGCCGATACCCGGAATGGGGAACTGGGAGTTGCTCAGGTAGAAGACGAGCACCCACACCAGTCCGACCAGCATGAGGCCGATCATGATGGGCAAGAACCACACGGGGTTCGGCGCTGACGCGCCCTCGTTACGCTCTGCGATCGGGTCTTCGCCGCTACCAGTCCGGGCCATGACACAAGTCTAACGCGCAGGTCGTTTGTCACCCACGGAACTAGAATCGCCTGGTGCACACCGTTTCCTCGCCGCTGACCCGACGTGATGCACGTCGACGCCCAGCGCCGCGGCGTCGCGTCTCGGTGATCGGCGTCTTCGGCGACCTGCTGCTGACGGCCGGGGTTCTGGTGCTGCTGTTCGTCGCGTGGCAGCTCTGGATCGGTGACGCGATCATCGGAGCGCAGTTCAAGAGCGAGGCCAACGCGCTCACGGAACAATGGGCGGAGCCCTCGCCTCCCGTTCCCTCGCCGACCTCCTCGGACACGCCCGCTCCGACGGCGACCGCTGATCCCCCTGCCCTTCCGCAGCCTGGCAATGGTGAGGTGTTCGGTGTCCTGCGCATCCCCCGTCTGGGATCCGACTACCAGTTCCTGCTCGCCGGCGGGGTGAGCGCATCGGTGACCCTCGATCCGATCGGCATCGGTCACTACCCCGACAACGCCATGCCGGGCCAGACCGGCAACTTCGCCATCGCCGGACACCGGGGCAGCCATGGCGCTCCGTTCGCCGATCTCCCCTCGCTGCGCATCGGCGATGCCATCGTGGTCGAGACCCCCGACGGCTGGTACACCTACCGCTACCGCAATCTCGAGTACGTCCGTCCGGATGGGGTGGGCGTGCTGCTCCCGGTTCCGCAAGAGCCGGGAATCGAAGCCACCGACCGTCTGATCACGATGACCACGTGCAGTCCGCGTTACGGCTCTTCGGAGCGCGCGATCGGCTATGGCGTCTTCGAGTCGTTCACGCCACGGGCCAACGGCGAACCCTCCTCGCTCACCTCTGGAGCTGCCTGATGTACGGTGCCCTCTGGCGTGTGCTGCCGGGTCCATGGTGGATCCGGGTGCTCATCCTCCTCGTTCTCGCGGCCGCCGTGCTCTACGGGCTGTTCTTCTACGTCTTCCCCTGGGTGAGCGACATCGTCTATCCCCAGGAGGTCACGGTCGAGTGAAGCCGTGGCGCGTGGCGGTCGTCGACAACCGCGACAGCTTCGTCCACACGCTCGCCGGGTACCTCAGCGACCTCGGGGCGACCGTGGAGGTCGTGTCGGCGGCGGATCCTTCGCTCCTCGACGACGTTCTCCCACGCGCCGACGCGATCGTGCTGTCCCCGGGGCCCGGTCACCCCGACGACGCAGGGCAGTCGGTGCCGGTGGTGCGTGCCGCTCATGAGGCCGGCATCCCGCTCCTGGGCGTGTGCCTCGGGCACCAGGCGATCGCCGTCGCATTCGGGGGCGAGGTGGGTTATGCGCCCGAGCTCCTGCACGGCATCACGAGCCGCATCCGCCATGACGGACGCGGCCTCTTCGCTGACCTCCCCGATGGCTTCGAGGCGACGCGCTATCACTCGCTCGCGGTGCGGGAGGACACGCTGCCCGCGGCGATCGAGGTCACCGCACGCACCGACAGTGGCGTGATCATGGGCCTGTGCCACCGCACGTCACCCATCGTGGGGGTGCAGTTCCATCCGGAGAGCATCCTGACCGAGGGCGGCCACCTCCTGCTCGGCCGATGGATGGAGGATGCCGGGTGCGAGGGTGCGGCCGCGCGCGGGGCCCGCCTGCACCCCCGCCGTACTCAGGAGCCCGTGCAGTAGCTGAGCGTGATCTCGCTGTGGATGGGCACTTCGCCGGGAGCCAGCGACTGCGTGTTGACCGTCGGGGTCGCAGAGCCGCGGCATCCGGGGTCTTCCTGCGTCTTGACGCTGAGCTGCTTCGTCTCGGACTCCAGGTCGCGCTTGGCGGCGTCGACGGTGTAGCCGAAGTAGTCGACGATGACGACCTGCCCGCTCGCGACCACGAGGTTGACGGTCGTTCCCTTCGCGACCTCCGCGCCCGAGGCGGCGCTCGCCGAGATCACGGTGCCGCCGGCGAGAGCGGGGTCGTTCTGTTGGCGGATCGATCCGACCGACAGTCCCGCGTTCTGGAGAGAGGTGCGTGCCTCCTCTTCGCCGATACCCTCGAGCGTCGGCACGGTCGCCAAATCGGGGCCGGTGGACACGTAGAGGACGACTTCCTGGCCCTCCGCCACGGACGTGTCGGCCGTCGGGGTCGTGCGGGTGACGTTGCCGGCGGCGACGTTCTCGCTCGCCTCGTCGATGCGTTTGGCGACGAGGCCCTCTGCCTGGAGCGCCTCGACGGCCCGGTCGTACGACATGTCGACGACATTCGGAACAGCGCGGCCGGTCGACGTGACGGTGTCGGACGGCTGGATCTGCACCACCCAGAACAGCACCGCCACGAGGAGCACCGCGAGCACGGTCACGCCCGCCCAGATCCACGCCACCGGCGGACCGGGTTGCGTCCGTCTCATCGTCGTGTCGGTGCTCAACTGCCGGAGGGAGCGCGCCGTCTCGGCGGCCTGGCGGGGATTGGGGCCGTACAGCTCGTTCGACAGCGCCGACATCTGCCGCTTGGTCGGGCCCTTCCCGTCGATCGTGGCGTCGAGTGACTCGCGGAAGCTCGCCGCATCCTGGGGACGCTGGAACGGGTCCTTCGCGAGGGCGCGCAGCACGATGGCATCCAGAGCCGATGAGACCGACTCGTTCACCTCGCTCGGGGCCACGGGGGCCTCGCTGACGTGCTGGTACGCGACCGCGACCGGCGTCTCGCCGCGGAAGGGCGGGCGGCCGGTGAGCAGCTCGTAGAGCACGACGCCCGTCGAGTAGAGGTCGGCGCGCGCGTCGACCGACTCGCCCTTGGCCTGCTCGGGCGAGAAGTAGGCGGCGGTGCCGACGATCGCGGTGGTCTCGGCCACGGTCGAGGACGAGTCGGACACCGCGCGCGCGATGCCGAAGTCCATGACCTTCACGCCACCGGACTCGGTGATCATGACGTTGCCGGGCTTGATGTCGCGGTGGACCACACCCGCACGGTGCGAGTACTCCAGGGCCTCCAGGATGCCGTCGACGTACCGCAACGCGTCGTCGGTGGGCACCGGGCCCGCACCGATGATGTCCTTCAAGAGACGCCCGTGCACGAGCTCCATGACGATGTACGGAACCGGGTGTTCGTGCCCGTCGGGACCTGTCTCGACATCCTCGCCGGCATCGAACACGCGCACGATGGTCGGGTGCGCCATCCGTGACGCCGCCTGCGCCTCGAGGCGGAACCGCGTGCGGAAGGCCGCGTCGCCGGCGAGGTCCGCCTTGAGGATCTTGATCGCGACGGTCCGGCCGAGGGTCTGGTCGTAGCCCCGGTAGACGCTCGCCATGCCACCGCGACCGATGAGGTCGTCCACGCGGTAGCGTCCGGACAGGACGCGCGTCTCAGTGGTCACGAAAGAACTCCAGGCGTGGTGCGTGTGCGAAAACGGATCAGTTGCTCGGGGACGAAGTGGGCGTGGGCGTCGAACCGCCGGTGATGGATGCGGATGCCTCTCCCGAGGGGCCGGCGGAACGATCGGTGCCCGAGCAGCTCACCGTGTACGTCACGCGCAGCGTCGAGCCGGGCGAGTTGCTCACCTGCAGCTGGGCGTTCCGCGCGTCCGGCGAGAACGACGCCGTGGACGAACCGTTCGTAGCGAACGTGCCGTTGGTGGCGGTGAAGTTGTACGAGGTGACGTTGCCCGTGCCCGCCGGGCAGGTGTACTGCTGCCACGCGACCTGGACGGTGCTGCCGGCGGTGACGTTCGACCCGGGCAGCGTGGGCGTGCCCGGCGTGGACAGCGGCGTCTCTTCGCCGTAGGTGGTCACCGTGATGTTCGTCCCGGCGGGGTTACGGCCGGTCGGGTCGACGCGGTAGACCTGTCCGACCTCACTCGAGTCGGTCGCAGCGTTTCCGGTGGCGCACGTGGCGGCGAGGTTGTTCTGGCGCAGGATGGCGCGCGCGTCGTCACAGCTGCGCCCCACGAGGTCCAGGGCGTCGACGTCGATGAGGCTCTGCGTCTGCGTCGGAGACGACGTGGGAGTCGGCTGGCTGGGCGCCGGCGCGGCCGAGGTCGGAGCGGAGCTGGTGGGGCCGGCATCCGGTTGGTTCTGATTCGTCAGCAGCGCGATCAGCGTGCCACCGAGCACCAGGACGAGCAGCACGATCAGCGCGATCAGCGGCCACGTCAGGCGGCTGCGCTTCTTCTTGGCCGGCGCGTCCTCTTCGGTGTGCTCTTCCGTCAGCAGCGAGGTCGCCCCGGCGGCGGGCAGGAGCCGGGTCGCAGCAGCGGTCTGACCGGCGGTCAGCAGCTGCGTGGCTTCGTCGGCGACGGCGGCACCGGTCGCGATTGCGGGGACGGCGGCCGCGGCGGCCGTGAGGTCTCCGCGGCGAAGAGCGGTGGCCGCGCGCGAGACCGCGGCGGCGGAGGCCGGGCGGTCCTCGGGCTTCTTCGCGATCATCGCCATCACGAGGTTCTGCACCGGAACGGCCACCGTGGGCGGCAGAGGGGCCGGCTGCTCGTTGATCTGCGCCATCGCGATGGCCACCTGCGACTCGCCCGTGAAGGGGCGCTTGCCCGCGAGGCACTCGTACGCGACGATGCCGAGCGAATAGGTGTCGGTCGCCGGCGAGGCGGGGTGGCCCGAGGCCTGCTCGGGCGAGAGGTACTGCACGGTGCCCATGACCTGGCCGGTCGCGGTGAGCGGCACCTGGTCGGCGATGCGGGCGATACCGAAGTCGGTGATCTTGACGCGGCCGTCGGGGGTGATGAGCAGGTTGCCCGGCTTGATGTCGCGGTGCACGAGACCCGCCGCGTGCGCGGCTTGGAGGGCGGCGGCGGTCTGGGCGACGATGTCGAGCGTCTTGTCGGTGGACAGCGACCCCTCGCGCTCGAGGATCGTCGACAGGGCCTCACCGGGGACGAGCTCCATCACGAGGAAGGCGCTGCCGTTCTCTTCGCCGTAGTCGAAGACGCTGGCGATGCCCTCGTGGTTGACGAGTGCGGCGTGACGAGCCTCGGCGCGGAAGCGCTCGAGGAACCCGGGGTCGCCCATGTACTCGTCTTTGAGGATCTTGATGGCGACGGTGCGTCCGATGACGTGGTCGGTCGCCTCCCACACCTCGCCCATCCCGCCGATCGCGATACGCGAATCCAGCTCGTAGCGTCCCCCGAAGGTCACTCCCTGCGTCGGTCTCATTTACCCAGCACCGCCTCCATGACCTTCTTCGCTATCGGGGCGGCGATCTCGTTGCCGCTCCCGCTCTGACCCTGGCCCCCACCGTTCTCGACCACCACGGCGACGGCGACCTTCGGGTCGTCGGCCGGGGCGAAACCCGTGAACCATAGGGTGAACGGACGATCAGATCCGTTCTCTGCGGTGCCCGTCTTACCGGCAACCGAGACCCCGTCTATTCTTGCATTCGACGCCGCGCCGTCCTGGACGTTCGCCGTCATCATCGAAACCATCTGCGACGCGAGGTTCGCGTCGAGAGCTCGGCCGAACTCGCTGTCCGGGCGCTCGTCGGTCACCGACAGGTCGGACTCGATGACCCGGTCGACCATGCGGGGGTTCATCACCACGCCGCCGTTCGCGATACCCGCAGACACCATCGCCATCTGCAGCGGCGTCGCCGTCACCTGACCCTGTCCGAACCCGCTGAGCGCGGTCTGCGGGGCGTCCAGCGATGACGGATAGCTCGACGCGGTCGAGGTGAGCGGCAGCGAGAACTGCTTGTTGAAGCCGTACTTCTCGGCCTCGGCGCGGATGACGTCGTCACCGAGCTCGACGGCCAGCTCGGCCATCGGGACGTTGCAGCTCAGACGCAGCGCCGTGGCGATCGTGACCGTGTCCCCGCCGCCGCACGAGCCTCCGCCGGCGTTGCGGACGACGCTGGTCGACTGCGGGAGGGTGTACTCGGACGGGTTCGGGAACGTCGAGTCCGGGGTGTACCGACCGGATGCCAGCGCCGCCGACGCCACGACGAGCTTGAACGTGGATCCCGGAGGGTTGAGGTTTCCGGCGATGGCCCGGTTGTCGAGGGGCTGTGAGGGGTCGGCCACGAGCTGGTCGTACGTGGCGTTGACGGCATCCGTGTCGTGCGAGGCGAGCGCGTTGGTGTCGTAGCTGGGCGTGGACACCATCGCGAGGATGCGACCCGTGGACGGTTCCATCGCCACGACCGCGCCCTGCAGGTTCCCGAGGGCGTCCCAGGCGGCCTTCTGCACGTTCGCGTCGAGCGACAGCTCGACGTTGGCTCCGCGGGGCGCCTGGCCCGTGATGGCGCGGTTGATACGCGAGAAGAACTCGTTCTCACCCGACCCGCTCAGCACGGTGTTCTCGGCGGCTTCGATCTGCGTGCGCGAGTCGAGAACCGGATTGACGTACCCGGTCACCGGCGCCCACATCTGCGGGTCGATGTATTGACGCTGCCAGCTGTAGACGTCGTCGGCGGGAACCGACTGGGCGATGGGGCTGCCGCTGGCGATGATCGAGCCGCGCTGGATCTCGTACGAGTCGTACAGCGCGCGGGTGTTGCCGGCGGAGTTGGTGAGGTTCCCCGCCTGGACGACCTGGATGACACTGGTCGACGCGAAAAGCGCGAGGAACATCGCCAGCATGACGATGCTGAGGCGGCGCAGTTCTTTGGTCACGATGCCTCCTCCGTTCGGGCGGCGCGGGCGGACACGGTCGAGGGCGTCATCAACCGATCACCACCCGGGGGCGGCTGCGCACGGCATCCGAGATCCGCAGCAGGAACGCCACGATGATCCAGTTCGCCACGAGCGAGGACCCACCGGCGGCGAGGAACGGTGTGGTCAGGCCGGTCAGCGGGATGACGCGCGTGACACCGCCGACCATGATGAACACCTGCAGCGCGATGGTGAAGGAGAAGCCGGTGGCCAGGAGCTTTCCGAAGTCGTCCTGACCGGCCAGACCGATGCGGACGCCACGGCTGGCGAACACCATGTAGAGCGCGAGGATCGCGAACAGCCCCACGAGGCCGAGCTCCTCGCCGAGGCTGGGAACGATGTAGTCGCTCTGCGAGAGCGGCGTGATGTACGGACGACCCTGGCCGAGCCCGGTGCCGAACAGCCCGCCGTGGGACAGGCCGTAGATGCCCTGCACGAGCTGGTAGCTCCCGCCGTCGCGGCCCACGACCTCGGGGTTGAAGGCATCCAGCCAGTTGGCGAAGCGTCCGTTGACGTACGGCAGGACCCGGGATGCCAGGAACGCCCCGGTCGCGGCCAGGACCACGCCGATGAGGACCCAGCTCGTCTTCCCGGTGGCGACGTAGAGCATCGCGACGAACATGCCGAAGATGAGCAGACCGGTTCCGAGGTCGCGCTGGAGCACGATGATGCCGAGCGAGACGAGCCAGATGATCAGCAGCGGCCCGAGCTCACGAGCGCGGGGCCACGTCATGAACAGGAACCGCGTGCCGGTCGAGGTCAGGCTCTCACGCGTGCGCACGAGGTAGCCCGCGAAGAAGATCGCGAGGCAGATCTTCGCCAGCTCGCCCGGCTGGAACGACACAAATCCGAGCGAGACCCAGACATCGGCGTTCTGCTCGGTGCCCAGACCCGGCACGAACGGCAGGAGCAGGAGCAGGATGCCGATCAGGCCGGACAGGTAGGTATAGCGGAAGAGCACGCGGTAGTTGCGCACGAAGAGCACGACCGCGAGGGCGGCGACCAGCGCGATGGCCGCCCAGGCGATCTGGCGGTTGGAGGTGGCATCCCAGCCCTCGAGGCGCACCGCGAGGTCGATGCGGTAGATCATCGCGATCCCGATGCCGGTGAGCAGCGTGGCGATCGGGAGGACGAAGGGGTCCGCATCGCGCGCGCGCAGACGCAGAACGACGTGCATGACCAACGCCAGCGCGGCGGGGATGCACGCGAGCGTCAGGAAGCCGGACTCGATCGTGCCGTTCACCCCGAGCTGCACGAGGACGAGCGCGGCGCCGTAGACGACGATCGCGAAGATCAGCAGACCCAGCTCGCGATTGCGTTGGGTGGCCGGCACGCGGATCTTCTTGAGGGCGCGCATGACGGCCGTGTCGGTCGACACGGCGTTGTCGCGGGTCAGCTTCTGGTCGGTCATCCGCTGGCCTCCTCGGCGGGACGCAGGCGATCCACGATGAGCTCGGCGTCCGAGAGGGAGCGTGCCGAGATCGTGGCCTCCACCGTCTGGCGGTCGAAGTCCGACAGATCGGCGAGAACGATGTTGGTGTCCTCGTAGACGGAGGACAGCGAGATCGGCCCGATTGATTGCTGGATGCCGCGGTAGATGACGACGGAGTTCTCGTCGGCTCCGACGTAGTAGCGGGTCTGGGTCCAGTTGTAGCCGGCGAACAGGCCCAGGCCGATGCCGGCCAGCACGAGCAGCAGCGCCGCCAGCCAGCCGAGTCGACGCCGGCGGGCTCGCCGGCGGTCTTCTTCGATGAGTTCTTCGAGGAACTCGGCGGCGGGCTCGAAGTGCGTGGGCTCGTTCGCCGCCTGACGGACCGGGTGCAGCCAGTTGGACCGGGCGGGCCGTGCGGCGGGGACGACGACCCCGGTCGGGTTCAGCGCGGAGCCCACGATGGTGGGCGTGCCGATGAACACGGGGTGCTGCCCGCCGACGTCGACGATCACGACGGTGACGTTGTCGGGCGCGCCGCCGTCGAGCGCCTGCTTGAGCAGCGCGTCCGCGGTGCGGGCGGGCGGCATCCCGAGGGCGAGGGTGCGATCGGTGTGCGCGTCGTCGACGACGCCCGAGAGCCCGTCCGAGCACAGCAGCCACCGGTCGCCGTCCTGCGTCGGCATGATGAACGTGTCGATCTCGGGGTCGGGGTCCATGTCGCCGAGGACGCGCATGAGCACGGAGCGCCGGGGGTGGTAACGCGCCTCTTCCGGCGTGATGCGCCCCGAATCCACCAGCCGTTGCACGAACGTGTGGTCGGTGGTGATCTGGGTGAGCTCACCGTCGCGGTACAGGTAGATGCGGGAGTCGCCGATGTGTCCGATCACGGCGTAGTCGTCGACCATGATCAGCGCGCTCACGGTCGTTCCCATGCCGGCCAGTTCCGGACGGCGCGCGACGGTGTCGATCAGCTCGGCCGCGGTGTCGGACAGGGCGTCGCGCAGCGCGTGCTCCGCCTCCGTGGTGCTGGAGAAGGGCTGGTCGAGCTCGGTCAGCCGGTGGATCGCGAGGCTCGACGCGACATCACCGCCCGCGTGACCGCCCATGCCGTCGGCGACCACGAAGAGGTTCGAGCCGGAATAGCCCGAATCCTGGTTGTTGGAGCGCACCTTGCCCGTGTGGGAGATGGCGGCGCTCGAGCCCTGAAAGACCATGGAGGAGGGTTACTTCCTCAGCTCGAAGGTCGTCGCGCCCACCTTGATCGGAGCGCCGATCTTCACCTGCACCGGGGAGGCCACGCGGACGCCGTCGTGCGTCGTGCCGTTGGTGGAGTCCAGGTCCTGCAGCATCCATTGGTTGCCCCACAGCACGAGCCGCGCGTGGTGGCTGGAGGTGTAGTCGTCGCGGACGACGAGTCCGGACTCGCTCGAGCGACCGATCGTGAGCGGCTCGGTGCCCAGGGGCAATTCGAGGCCCACCTTCGGCCCGCTCGTGATGACGATGCGCGAGACCGTGTCGGTCGTCGCCAGGCCGCCGGCCGGGGCGGGAGCGGGAGGTGCGGGGCGCTTGACCTGCGTGGTCACCGCGTCCGGGGACGCGACCGGGGCTGCGCCGGCGGGAGCGGATGCCGCGGGCTCGGGCAGCTTGCGGACCTTCACGCCGAACAGGTCGGCGCGCAGCGAGTACACGACGCCGAAGACGAAGAACCACATCAGGACGAGGAACCCGCCCTGCAACAGCAGAAGAGTCAACGGACTCATGACAGGGGCCCCCGCTCCTGGACGTCGAACATGCGCGTGGCGTCGGACGCCGCCGGTCGCCGCGCGGGCTGCGCCTGCGCCACCACGCGGAACACGATCGTGGTGCGACCGATGGAGATGGTCGAGTCGGGCGGAAGTGCGGCCTCTGCCACCTTACGGCCGTTGAGGGTGGTGCCGTTGGTGGAGCCGAGGTCGCGCACCATAGCGCGCTCGCCGTCCCAGAGGATTTCGACGTGCTTCCGGCTGGTGCCGGCGTCGGGGATCGTGATGTCGGCGTCGCTGCCTCGGCCGATGACCGTGCGGGCGCGGGTGAGCGGATGCCTCTTGCCATCGATGTCGACGACGCCCTGCCACGACACCTGGCCCTCGCTGGTCCGCGAGTCGACGCGGAGCGTGCCGGTCGACAGGGACGTGTCGCGCTCGATGGCGATGACGAGCGGGCCCGCGAACGAGTAGCCCTGCGTGCTGGCGTGCTTCTTGACGAGCGTGGTGAGCTCGGTGACCAGGGTGGACCCGAGCGCGCTCATCTTCTCGTCGTCGGCGGGTGAAAGCCGCACCGCGAAGGCGTTGGGCGCGAGAATGCGGTCGCGGGTGACCACGACGGCCTTCTTGTCCAGCTCACTGCGCAGGGCGGAAGCGATCTCCACCGGCTGGATGCCACTGCGGAAGGTCTTCGCGAACGCACCGTTGACGGCGCGTTCGAGACCTTTCTCGAAACTGTCGAGTAGTCCCACGAGACTCCTTCGGGCAGGCAGACCAGTAGGCACATCGTAGTCAGGGCGGCTGAGCAGGTGATGGATGCGGGCCACAGGCGCCGCGTTTCGCCCCGCGCGTGCGGCCGTGATATTCTCGGGAAGTTGGTCGCGTGGCATCCTGGATGCCGCGCACGCGCGAGTGGCGGAATAGGTAGACGCGCTGGCTTCAGGTGCCAGTGCCTTCACGGGCGTGGGGGTTCAAGTCCCCCCTCGCGCACACAACGAGAACGGCCCCCGGGTTCATCCCGGGGGCCGTTCTCATTCCTGCGGGGGAGTGGGAGGGCGTGAGACCCGTGCCGATGGGGCCCCACGGGGGAGCGGACATGTCGCGACGCTCGGCGCGGCTGGTTCGTCCGTTCGGATTATTTCCGCCAGGAGTGTTGTGGGCTTCTCTTCTCGGTCGAGTTCGGCTGCATCGTTGGAGTTTCGCGGGGTCGGATGCGCTCACGTGCTCGGGGACAACGAATCCTTCCGTTCGAGACATCGCTGCCTGTTCGCGCAGGCTGGGCTCGTCGAACCTCTCGCGGACGGAGGGTCGACCGCCGGTGCTTCGCCCTTACAGACAAACCTCGGGAACGCAACCCAGGTGGCGATTCCCGATTCTGGGAGGAGGCTGAGTGGACGAGATCCCGCGTTCGCGCGGGCTTCGGTTCATACTCGCGAAAGGGAAACACCATGGGATTCTTCGGATTTCTTCTCCTCGGCCTCCTCGCTGGCGCCATCGCCAAGCTGATCCTCCCCGGTAAGCAGGGCGGCGGCTGGCTGGTCACGTTGCTGCTCGGCGTCGTGGGCGCCCTGCTCGGAGGCTTCCTCGGCAGTGTCCTCTTCAACGCCCCGCTGCAGGACTTCTTCTCGATCCAGACGTGGCTGCTCGCCATCGGTGGCTCGATCATCGTGCTGCTGATCTACGGCTTCATCGTCCGGCGCCGCACCGCCAACTGACGACACGGAAGGCCCGGGGCGGGGGAACCGCGCCCCGGGCCTTCTGCGTGCGTGCGAGGGTCCGCCGAGCCGACGCTGTTTACTGGTGCGGATGCCGAACACCCGACGCACCGCCTTCCTCGTCACTCTCGCCCTCGGCGGTGCACTCGCCGTCGTCGCGGTGTGGCCGCAGCTGGTCGGCGCCCACCGGATGCAGGTGGTTGCTCAGATCATCCCGTTCCGCGGCATCCTGGCCCTGGTGCTCGGTGCGCTCGCCGTCGTCGCGACCGTCGTCGCCGTCGTCCGCCGTCGCTGGGCCGTCGCGGCCGGACTCGCGATCGCACTCGGTGCCGCTTCTGTCGGCAACGGCGTCGTCCTACTGGCGCGTGGTCAGGGCGGGGAGACCGGCTCGGGGGAGCTCGTCGTGGTGGCCTGGAACACCTACGGGGGCGCCGCCTCGCCGGAGAGCATCGCGCGACTCGTGCGCGAGAGCGATGCGGACGTCGTGAGCCTGCCCGAGACCGACGCGCTCGCCGCGGCGGAGGTGGTCGGCATCCTGGCCCGGGACGGCATCGCGATGACGGCATCCACACTCGACGCCGCTCCCGGCGACGATCCGGTCCCGACGTCCCTGCTGGTCGCCGCATCGCTCGGGCCCTACGCCCTCGACACCTCGCCCGGCTCGACGCCGGGTGTGCCCAGTGGGGTCTTCCGCCCCGTCGAAGGCGACGGCCCCACGATCGTCGCGGCGCACCCGCTTCCCCCGCTGCCGTTGATCATGACGGAGTGGACCGACGGAATGGCGTGGGTGGCGGCGCAGTGCGCGAGCCCCGATGTGATCCTCGCCGGTGACCTCAACGCGACCCTCGATCACCTCTCGGGTCTCGGTACGGGGGATGCGACGGTGGGCGCGTGCCGGGATGCCGCCGCCGAGGCGGGGGCAGCCGCCGTGGGCACCTGGCCGGTGCGCCTGCCGACCGGTCTCGCCGCGCCGATCGACCACGTGCTCGTGGGAACGGCCTGGGAGGTGCGCGGCTTCGAGGTGCGTACCGACTTCGACGACGCCGGCAGCGACCACCGCCCGATCGTCGCGACGCTGGTGCGGCGGTGACCTTTACGGCGTCCCGTTCGCGCACCTAGGTTGGGCAGCATGTCGGAGAAGCGCAGAGAAGAAGAGGCGTACGCCCTCGCCGCCCAGCAGGCCGCCGCAGCGGAAGAGGACAGCGCGACGGACGACAGCTCGGTCGAGGCAGACGAGACGCTCGAGGAGGGCGAAGAGCCCAACTGAGCGGGTGCGACGCCCGGCGCTCTCGTCACTCGAGCGTCGGCGGGAGCACGTAGACGATGTCGTCGTCGTCGCGCGTGTGCTCCACGAACCCGAGACCCGCGAGGACGGCGTGCGAGGGGTCGTCGTCCGCGGCGACGCAGGCGTACAACGGTCGTTCGGGCTCGAGCACGGTGAGCAGGCGCAGCGCCTCGGTGGCCGCGTCCCCCGCGGCGTCGGGCGCGATGGCGAGCAGGACCTCGCGGTCGCCGTCGACATCGAGGGTGGCGGCGAGCCCGACGACGGCGTCGTCTGCGGACACGGTCCGGGCCGTCACGCGTTCCTCGGTGACCCACGCGTCGAACGTCGCGCGGTCGCCGAGCGCGGCGCGCGGCCACGACGATGCGCTGTCTCGCACCGCCGCATAGGCGGCATCCCGATCGTCGTCGGTCAGATCGTGCAGCTCGATGTGGGCCATGCCCTCACGCTACGGCGAGGAAGATCGGAGCACGCGGCGGTTGCGCGCTCAGGCGTACCCGTGCAGGCACAGGAACGTCCAGGTGGCGCCGTTGGCGTCGCGGTCCCTGATCTGCGTGAGGAGGTGCGCGAACAGCGGGCCGCGTGTCTCGTCCTGGATGCTCTGCCAGCCCTCGAGGTTTCGCCGGAGCACGAGATCGGTCTGATCCAGCGCCTTGCGGAAGACGACGTTGTGCGAGCACTCCACCATGAAGGCGTACAGCGTCAGCACCGCATCGACGTACGCGGGGGACGACGTCGCGTCCCTCATCGCCTCGACGGACACGCGAGCCGTGTCGGTCTCTTCCGGCGTGCAGCGGGGGAGGGCCACCCGCATCGCTCCGGCAATGGTGTGCGCCGCGTACTCGCGCATGTCGGAGCGGGCACGATCCGTCAGGGCCGCCACGCGCGTGTACCGGTTCGCCGAGACCTCGACGAGACCGATGCGCTGCAACTTCTGCAGCGCTTCACGAACCGGGGTCCGGGAGATGCCCATATGGGCGGCCAGCTCGATGTCGCGAAGACGGTCGCCGGGCCGCAGACGCCCGTCGACGATCGCCTCGCCGAGGGCCGCGTAGGCTTCGTCGACGAGGGCGAATCGGGACCGTGAAGCGCTCATCAGCCGGATCATACGTCGCGCGAGTATCACAGACTTCATGTTTCCGTTACGTATTCTCAGCTTTCGTGTCGCGCGGAGGCCTTCCTCGGCTGTAATGTCATCTCCGTCACGCCTCGCGTGACATATCCGGGGGGATCCGTCGACGCCCGGGCTTCGAGCATCGCTCAGCCCGGGCGTCGTATGGGCTTCGGCGTCAGCGACGTCATCCGCCCGTCGATTCGCCGACGTGCAACGTTTATGTCACGGGCCCGTGCGCTGTCCGCACGCGGGCACTACCTTGGGGGCACAGTCCGGTGCGCACGGTGCCGGCTCAAGCGGAAAACGGCATGTCGATGAGCACGCAGGGCACGGTCAAATGGTTCAACGCCGAAAAGGGATTCGGCTTCATCGCTCCCGATGACGGCGGACAGGACGTCTTCGCGCACTACACGGCCATCCAGTCGGGCGGCTACCGCTCGCTCGAGGAGAACCAGCGCGTCGAGTTCGAGATCGCACAGGGCCCCAAGGGCCTGCAGGCGGAAGACATCCGCCCCCTCTGACACCGACAGCGGCGCGCCGCCGTCTCATCGGCCGGGGGTGACGGCATCCGTCCCCCGGCCTTCAGTGTTCGTGGCGCACGAGATCCAGACCCGCGGCGGCGAACTGCCGAATCGTCGCGTGGGGTAGGAACGCGCGGGTCAGCGCCGTGCCGATGCGCGTGAGGTCGGCCTCGTCGCGGTAGAGCAGATACATCGTCTCGTAGCGAGGTTGGAACTTCTGCTTGAAGCGGTGCAGAGAGGCGAAGCCGTAGACCGGCTCGAGCATCGTGGCCATGCGCTTCTGCAGGTCGGCGATGGGGCCGGCATCCTCCGGGTACTCGTGCGCGAGCGGGGCACCCGATAGCGACATGACGTCGGCGCCCTCGGCGGAGAACTGCAGCGCCGACGAGCCGATCAGGTACTCCATCACCGGGCCGAAGCCACCCTCGCGCCGGCGCATGAGATCGAGCGTCCAGCCGCGCACACGCCCCTCGCCGTACACGGGCAACCACGAGAGGAAGCCGTCGACGTCGCCGGCCGGGGAGATCGCGAGCGCGACGCGGACCTCGGGGTCGTTCGCCTCGTGCAGGGTGCCGAGGGTGAAGCCCATCTCGGGCAGGCCTTTCTCGCCGACCCAGCTGTCGGAGATCGCGCGCAGTTGCTGGCGCACCCCCCACGTCTCGTCGGCGAGATGCGACAGGCGGAAGGTCATGCCCTCACGTTCCGCACGGTTCAGGGAGGTCCGCACGGCGCCCCAGGCCTTGCCGGTGAACTTCAGCCCCGGCAGGTCGACGATCGTGTCGTCTGCCACGACGATGCTGCGCCATCCCGACGGAACGGCGGCGCGGGTGTCCTCGCCCGCGCTGAAGAAGCACGGCGCGAGATCTTCGGCCTCGGCGCGCTCGATGAACGCCCGCACGGTCTCGGCGCGATCTCCTTCGGGGCCGAGCGCATCGCCGAGGGCGAGGGCGACGCCGGAACGCCGCTGGAACGCCACGATTCCTCGACCGAATCGGGCGTACGACATGCCGTCCCACGTGGTCATCCACGACAGCGTGCCGCCGCCCGTCCGGTGCAACTCCGCCTTGACGTCATCGACGCTCGGCGCGGGCGGGTCACCCAACGCCGCACGTGGCCGGGCGTTGAACGCCGCACGCACGATCACGAGGTAGACGAGCGCGATGGTCCACAACTGCGCCGACGCGAGCGTGATCGTGAGGTCGGTGTCCAGGAAGGCCTCGAGGCCGGACACCTGGGCGAACAGCGCGAGCAGGGCCAGCAACAGCACGAGCACGGCATTGAGGGATGCGTAGACGATCAGGAGGATCCACGCCCAGCGGCGCCCGCGGCGCAGCCCGAAAGCCACCACGAGCACCAGCACGGTGTTCAGGGTGACCTCGATCCACGAGCCCGACGTGGGTTGCGACGATCCGAACGGGCCGGTGGTCGGACTCAGATAGGTCAGGATCTCGATCGCTCCGATGGCGCACACGACGACGAAGGCGATGAGGCGCTGCTCGCGGACCGAGACCCGCTGCGGACGCAGCGAGCGGTCGACGACCATCACGAAGAGCACCGCGAAAGCGTGCTCGAGATCGGGCAGGTTGCCCCAGTAGAGAAGCGTGACCGACACGACGGCGACGAGAACCGTCCAGGCGCGCAGCCGCCAGGGAGAGGGCAGCAGGGTGATGGCTGCCGCGATGCAGGCCGCGACGCCGCCGGAGGGGCCCACATCGAGCACGACGGCCTCCTGCTGCGCCCACGGCCAGGGCAGGAGCGCGGCGACCCACAGGAACAGGGCGGCGGCCAGGACCGAGACGAGTTGGCCGCCCGCGAAGTATCCGGCTGCCACGCGAGACCCGCGGCGGAACTCGACGTAGCCCATACCGACGAGACCGAGGAGGATCGGCGCGTACACCCAGGGCGCGTCGATGAAGAACGTTCCGGTGATCGGCGTCCACCAGCGACCCTCCTGCAACGCCGGAAGACCGTAAGCCACGGCCGGGAAGAGCTCAGACTGCGAGAAGGGTCGCCACAGACCGGCTCCGACGACGCCGACGACGACCAGGATCCCCGCGAGCGTCAGAGTGGCCGGCACCCGACGGGTCAGCTGGAGCGGGCGGCGGACGATGGTGTTCTGCCCCATGCCGCTCACGATAGGGCACCGGCGCTGTGGCTCATTGCGCGCGCGCGCCGCGCCACGCGGTCCGAGCGTTCGCCAGCGCCTGCCCCGCGTCGGTGGCCGCGCGGGCGGCCGCCAACTCGCGCCGCGCCTGATCCCGGCGCAGACGCTCGTGGATCGACTCGCCGTCGTCGCGCGCCTCGGTCGCGGCGAGGGCCGCGCGCGCGCACGCCAACGTGCCGGGCAGAGCGGCGCGGGCCGCCTCGAGTCGGCGCCGTGCGCTCAACGCCTCGCCGACGGCCTCGTCGCGCACCTCGCGCAGCCGCGCCACGGTATCGATGGCTGCGCGCGGTCGGCGAGAGGCGTCGGCGGAAGCGATGTCGAGCTCGGAGATGGCGTCGCGCAGCCGCTGAGCAGCGTCGGGCGCGCAGGCGTCCGGACGCGACGTCGCCAGCTCGAGAGCGGCCGTCAGCTCGGCTCGCGCCGCCCGCAGCTCGTCTTCCGCGTTGTCGGCGGCCTGGAGGGCGATGCGGTGGGCGTCCTCGACGGCCCGTAGCTGTCGTGCGGCCCGGCGCGTGGCATCCGTCGCCGTGACGACCAGACGGTCGACCTCGACGGGGTCGGCGCCGGCTTGCGCGGCGTCGAGGGCCTCCTCGGCGGCGGTCAGAGACGCGGTCGCAGCGGTCGCGGCGTGGGCGGCGTCGCTCCAGTCCTCCTCCGCGAAGCGCTCGCGGAGGCCGGCGATCAGCGGCGTGGGATCTCCGGCGGTGCGTACGGTGTCGTCGAGTCGGGTCCGCGCAGCCTGCACGCGCTCCGTCGGCGAGCCGTGGGTCTGCGCCCATTCGGCCAGGTCGGCACGCGTGGTCTCCGCGAGAGAGCGGAGCGCGTCGAGTCGCACGCGAACGGTCTGCGCCTCGACGCAGCGTCGCGCGGGGATCGACGGTGACGTCGACAGGGCGACGACCTCGGAGAACCCGCGGTCACGCCCGCGCAGGATGGCCGCATGGGACCGCCGCAGCGCGGTCGCCGACTCGCCCGCCTCCCGCGCGCCGGATGCCTCGAAGGCGATGTCGAGCTCGTTCGCGGCATCGTCCAGCCGCAGCAGCGACTCCTCTGCGGCGACTCGCGCGGCCTCGGCCGCGGCACGGGCCCGGGGAGAGCGACGGCTCGCCCGCACGATGAGCACGATTACGGCGACGATCAGGAGCACCCCGGCCAGGGCCAGTGCGGTCGGGACCGCCCACGTGACATCAGACACCGGTCGTGACGCCCTCCGCGTCGTCGGACGCCGCGTCGTCGGACGCCGCGTCGTCGACGAGCAGCAGGGCGCGCAGGCCGTCGATGTCGTCGACCGCTGCCTGGGCGCCGTCGGCCTCGTAGGGCCAGCTGAAGCCCCAGCGCACGAAGATCACCGGCACGCCGGCATCCTGTCCGCCTTCGACGTCGTGATGACGGTCGCCGATGAGGACCGGGCGCGAGGTGTCCACCCCGTTCGCCTCGAGTCGGCGCAGCGCCTCGCGCACGATGTCGGACTTGGCGCTGAGGCTTCGCTCGTCGAGGGAGGCGCCGACGATGGCCTCGAGGTCGGGCGCCAGGCCGAAATGGTCCATGAGCGCGATGACCTGCACCTCGGGCTTCGAGCTCGCGGTCGACTGCGGGACCCCCGCGGCGTGCAGGTCGTGCACGAGATCGGCGACCCCGGGGTAGAGCTTCGCGCTGACCGTGTAGCCCTCGCTCTTGTTCAGACCCCGGTAGAAGGCGACGGCCTCGGTCGACTCCTCGGGCGTCATGCCGACGTTGACCTGGAACGACTCGAACATCGGGGGCCCGATCCACCGCGACAGCTCGCCCCGGGTCGGGGGCGTGCGCCCGAAGTGCTCGAGCGTGATGGTGAGGCGGCGGAGAATCCCCTCGGATGCATCGACGAGAGTGCCGTCGACGTCCCACAGGACGCACGAGAAGGGGGAGCGAAGGCGCATGCGTCCACGCTACCGGCGGGATCGTCCGCGGGTGTCAGGGCGCGACGATCACCCCCGCGGGAGAGGAGACGTCGAGGGAGCTCGACGTCTCCGTCAGAACAGGCGCGGAGCGCCGGACTGCACACCCTTCATCTCGTCGTAGTCGAGGGTGAGGCACCGGATGCCACGATCGGTGGCGAGCACGCGAGCCTGCGGCTTGATTTCCTGGGCGGCGTAGACGCCGGTCACGGGGGCGAGCAGCGGGTCGCGGTTGAGGAGCTCGAGGTAGCGGGTGAGCTGTTCGACGCCGTCGATGTCGCCGCGGCGCTTCACCTCGATCGCAACCGTGCCACCGTTGTCGTCGCGCAGCAGCAGGTCGACGGGGCCGATGGCCGTGGGGTACTCGCGGCGCACCAGCGTGAGACCCTCGCCCACCACCGACACCTGCTCGGCCAGGAGGCGCTGGAGGTCGGCCTCCACGCCGTCCTTGATCAGGCCGGGGTCGACGCCCAGGTCGTGCGCGGTGTCGTGCACGATCTCGTGGATCCGCACCAGCAGCGCGTCACCGGTCTTGGCGTGGGTCACACGCCAGCGCTCGATCACGCCGTCCTCGACGTCGACCTCGTCGGGCTGCTCGAGCGTGAGGCTGCACGGCGGGCTCATCCAGTTCAGGGGCTTGTAGGAGCCGCCGTCCGAATGCACGAGGAGCGAGCCGTCGCCCTTGTGGACGAGCAACCGGGTGGCGAGGGGGAGATGCGCGTTGAGGCGGCCGGTGTAGTCGACGGAGCAACGGGCGATGACGAGACGCACCCGACGAGCCTAATCGCGCGAAGCGGGACCGCGCAGTCCGTCGCGGCGGGCCGCCTCGGGCTCGGCGCTCGCGACCGGCAGCGGCTTCGCGGCTCCCGAGAAGAGCCCGGATGCCACGATCAGCCCGACCACGATGAACAGCGTCGGCAGCAGGCCGATGTGGTCGCCGATCCAGCCCAGGATGGGAGGGCCGCAGAGGAACGCGACGTAGCCGATCGTGGCCGCGGCGGCGACGCGGGAGGCCGCCTTCGCCGGGTCGTCCGCGGCGGCGGACATGCCGATGGGGAACCCGAGCGAGGCGCCCAGGCCCCACAGGGCCGCCCCGATGAAGACGAGCGGTCCGAACGGGGCCACGATGAACAGCAGCAGTCCCACGGCGGCGGTGGCAGCCAGCACGCGCAGGACCATGACGCGGCCCAGGCGGTCCACGACCGGTCCGCCCGCGATCCGGCCCACGGTCATCGCCACGGAGAAGACCGCGAGCACCGCGGGGCCCGCCTCTTCGGGCGCGCCGTGGCCGTAGACGACGGCGGAGGGGAGCCAGTCGTTCGCGCTGCCCTCGGCGAACGCCATGCCCAGCATGATCACGCCGAGCGTGTACGTGCGCGGCTCGCGCCACGCCTGCAGCGAGGTGGCCAGACGCTCGCGCCAGTGCGCGCGCTCCTCGGCCGCCGGTGCGTCCATGGCGACCTCGCGCGCGGGGACGTTCGCGATCGCCACGAACGCCACGACGACGATCACGATGCCCATCGCCAGACAGTGCGCCAGGACCGGGACCCCCAGGCTGACCGCGACGAAGCCCAGGGCGGCGCCGATGACGGTGCCGAAACTGAAGAACGCGTGCAGCAGGGGCATGATCGTGCGGCCCGTCGCCTTCTCGAGCGCGGCGCCCTCGACGTTCATCATCACGTCCACCGCGCCGTTGCCGAATCCGAACAGCGCGAGGCCCACGAGGGCCGCCCCGAACAGCTGCAGCGCGTCGGCTCCGAGACCGATGATCGCGAGGCCGACCCCGACCAGGACGAGGGCGACGAGCATGCCGAGCCGCGCGCCGAGACGGGCAAGCACCGCGGGGGCGATCGAGAGTCCGACGATGGATGCCACCCCCATTCCCAGCAGCAGCAGACCCACGCCGGAGTTCTCGATGCCGAGCGACTCGCGGATGGCGGGAACGCGCGACGCCCACGTCGAGATGCTCAGGCCGCTCGCGAGGAAGATCGCGCAGATCGCGATGTTCCACCGCACGAGCTGGGCGCGGGTGAGGGCGGTGTCCATCCGGACACTGTAGCCACTCGATCGGACGCGGATCGAATCGATTCGGAAACAGGGCGTGTCGCGGGTACGATCGGGCCGTGAGCACTCGACGGGCGACCATCAGCGACGTCGCGCGCGAGGCCGGGGTCTCGGCATCCACCGCGTCGGTCGTGTTCAGCGGCAAGACGCCCACGTCGGAGGCGACGCGGGCCCGCGTCCTCGCCGCTGCGCAGCGCCTGGGCTACACCGGGCCCGACCCCCGCGCTGCGTCGCTTCGCCGGGGCCGCTCGGGCATCGTCGGCGTCGTCTTCGACCAGCATCTGGGCACCGCGTTCCTCGACCCCGTGACCACCCACATGATGGACGGGCTCGCCGACGGCGTGTCTCGCCTGGGTGCAGCGCTCCTCCTTCTCCGTGACGACGGCGAGACCGTGAGCGAACCCTCGCTGCACACGGCCCCCATCGACGCCGCCGTGCTGATCGGCTGCAGCCCGCGGATGCGTGACTCCCTCGAGGTCGTCCGGGCCCGTGGCATCCCGGTCGTGGTGATCGAAGGCGATGCGGGGGACGGTGTTCCGCGCGTGCTCCTCGACAACGCCGATGCGCAGCGGGAGGCGGCCCGGCATATCGCCGCGCTGGGGCATCGCGACGTCGTCATCGTCACCCTTCCGGTGGATTCCGCTCGTCGACGTGGGTGGATCGCCGACGATGCGCAGGTGCGGGTGGACGTGACGGCCGACCGTCTCGCGGGGGCGCGCGAGGTCTTCCCCGACGCGCCTGCGCTCGCTGCGGCGACGAGCTCGATCGACGAGGGCGTGATCGCGGGGCGCACCCTGTTCGCCGACCCCGACCATCGGCCGACCGCCGTGATCGCCCAGAGCGACCTCCTCGCCGCGGGCGTCATCCGCGCCGCCGAGGAGGTCGGGCTGCGGGTGCCGCAGGATGTCAGTGTCACCGGGTTCGACGGCGTGGTCGTCGACGGGCTCGCCCCGCACGTCCTCACCACGCTCGTCCAGCCGGCCACGGCGAAAGGGCGTGCCGCCGGGGACGCGGTGGCCGCCATGCTGGAGCAGGGCACCCCGTCCGGCCTCGACCTGGCGTGCACCTTCCGGCCGGGCACAACGACGGCCTCGCCGCTTATCACGACATCCTCGTGAGTGCGGGGCTCTCATGCTCCGCATAGAATAGGTTCGACACCCCGAGAGCCGAGGCCCGCGCCCGTCGACCCCGAGGAGGCCCCATGATGTTGGCGTTCCTCGGCGCGTTCGCTTTCGTCCCCCTCCTGTTGCCCTGGCTCGTCAGCCGGATCGGAGCGCGGGCGTTCTACGTCGCGGCGGTTTTGCCCGCCCTGGCCTTCGCACACGCGATCGTGCTCGCCCCGTCGGTGTTCGCGGAGGACATTCCCTTCGAGGAATACCGCTGGATTCCGGCCCTGAACGTCGCGCTCTCCATGCGGATGGACGTGCTGGGCTGGGTGCTCACGCTCGTCGTGACGGGGGTCGGCGCCCTCGTCATGCTCTATTGCCGGTGGTACTTCCGCGGCAAGACGCACGGCGTCGGACAGTTCTCCGCCGTCCTGCTGGCTTTCGCGGGGGCCATGTACGGCCTCGTCCTGACCGACGACATCGTGGTGCTCATCATGCTGTGGGAGGTCACGAGCGTCCTGTCGTACCTGCTCATCGGCTACTACCACGGCCGCGCCGCCAGCCGTCGAGCCGCCCTCCAAGCGCTGCTGGTCACGACGCTCGGTGGCCTGGTCATGCTGATCGGCGTCGTGCTGATCGTCGTGCAGGCGGGCACCTCGAGCCTGTCGACGATCCTCGCCGACCCGCCCACCGGCACGATCGTCGACATCGCCGTGCTGCTGCTGCTCGTCGGTGCCCTGAGCAAGTCGGCCATCTTCCCCTTCCACTTCTGGCTCCCCGGTGCCATGGCCGCACCCACACCGGTCAGCGCGTACCTGCACGCCGCGGCCATGGTGAAGGCCGGCATCTACCTCGTCGCGCGTCTGGCGCCGGGGTTCGCGGACACCCCCTTCTGGCGCCCCACGCTGATCGCGCTGGGCGTGTTCACGATGCTGCTCGGCGGCTTCCAGGCGCTGCGCGAACGCGACCTCAAGCGCATCCTCGCGTTCGGCACCGTCAGCCAGCTCGGCTTCCTCACCGTCATGCTCGGCTACGGGACCAGGGATGCCGCGCTCGCCGGGATCGCGCTGCTGCTCAGCCACGCGCTGTTCAAGTCGTGCCTCTTCCTCGTCGTCGGCGTGATCGACCGTCAGCTGAACACCCGCGACATCGGCGAGCTGTCCGGCCTCGGCCGTCAGGCGCCGGTCATGGCCACCGCGTCGTTCATCGCGATCGCGTCGATGGCGGGCGTCATCCCCACCCTCGGGTTCGTCGCCAAGGAGACCGCGCTCACCGCCCTGCTGCACGAGGCGGAAGGCGGCGCCGGGTGGGGGATCGTCGCCCTGGTGGGCATCGTGCTCGGTTCCGCACTGACGGCGGCCTATGGCATCCGGTTCCTCTGGGGCGCGTACTGGACCAAGCGCGACGTGCCGACGACCGACTGGCCGGACCCACCCATCGGGTTCCTCTCGGCTCCCGTCCTGCTGTCCGCGGCGACGCTCGCGCTCGGCTTCCTGTCGCCGATCCTCGATCACTGGCTCACGCCGTACGCCGATGAGCTCCCCGCGGCGACCGCGGGTGTGCCGGCGCCCGCCTATCCGTACCACCTCGCGCTCTGGCACGGTCTCGAGCCGGCGTTGTTCATCTCGCTCGGAACGCTCGCGCTGGGTGCCGCCGTCTTCTGGGCGGTGCGCAAGACGCAGCTGCACAAGCGCCGCCGCGTGCTCCCCTTCACCGCCAACGACGCGTACAACGTGGTGCTGCGCGCGATCGACCACTCGTCGGAGTGGGTCACGGCCCGCTTCCAGCGCGGCTCGCTGCCGTTCTACGTCGGCACGATCTTCGTCGTGCTCGTCGTCGCCGAGGGCACCGCGCTGCTCGCCTCGCGGGAGTGGCGCGCACAGCTGGACGCGTGGCAGTCGCCGGCCCAGCTCCTGTCCGCCCCGCTCATGATCGCGGCGGGAATCCTCGCCGTGCGCGCCCGCAAGCGATACACCGGAGTGGCACTGGTCTCGGTGACGGGCCTCGGCATGGTTGTGCTGTTCGCCACGAGCGGGGCCCCCGATCTCGCCCTCACCCAGGTACTCATCGAGACGGTGACCCTCGTGGTGTTCGCCCTCGTGCTGCGCCGGCTCCCCGCGCGCATGGGCGAGCAGAACGCCTCGGTGGCGCCGCTAGCCCGTGCCGTGCTCGGCGCCGGGGTCGGGCTCACGATGGCCCTCGTCGCGATCGTCGCCACGGGCGCGCGGCAGGATCTGCCCATCTCCCTCGCCTGGCCGCCCCTCGCCTACGAGATCGGCCACGGCAAGAACGTCGTCAACGTCGCGCTCGTCGACCTGCGCGGGTGGGACACGATGGGCGAGCTCTCGGTACTCGTGCTCGCGGCCACGGGAGTGGCATCCCTCGTCTTCATCACCGACCGCAGCGACAACCTCGCCCGTCGCTCGGGCACCGCGCGCAGCCGCGTGGGCCTCGGGCGCCGCCGACCGCTCATCGAGACCGACGCGGGCGTGCGCGCGCAGCGCGCGGGCGAGACGGGGGCTCCGCGCGCGTGGCTCGTCTCCGGCGCCAAGGTGCAGCCCGAGAACCGGTCGATCCTGCTCGAGATCATCATCCGGGTGCTGTTCCACTCGATCATGATCGTGTCGCTGTACCTGCTGTTCGCCGGTCACAACCTTCCCGGAGGCGGCTTCGCGGGCGGCCTCGTGGCGGGGATGGGCCTGGTCATGCGTTACATCGCGGGCGGCCGTTGGGAACTGGGGGCGGCCGCGCCCACCGACGCCGGACGGCTGCTCGGTGCCGGCATGGCCATCGCCGTGCTCTGCGCTCTCGTGCCCATGGCGTTCGGGTTCGCGCCGCTGCAGAGCTTCACGTTCGAGGGCGATCTGCCGCTCATCGGGCACTGGGAGTTTGTCACCAGCACGATCTTCGACGTGGGCGTGTACCTCGTGGTCATCGGTCTCGTGCTCGATGTGCTGCGCAGCCTCGGCGCCGAGGTCGACCGGCAGTCACAACTGCCCGAGGACGCGGAGGTGGTGACACCGTGAGTATCTCCCTCGTCCTCGTCATCGTCATGGCCGTGCTGTTCGCGTGCGGCGTGTACGCGATGCTTGAGCGCAGCCTCACCCGCGTGCTCATCGGCTTCCTGCTGCTCGGCAACGCCGCCAACCTGCTGCTGCTCGTCGTCATGGGCGTGCCGGGCCGGGCGCCCTTCTACGACGGGGGAGCGACGGATGCCGCCGACATGTCGGACGCGCTCCCGCAGGCCCTGACGCTCACCGCGATCGTCATCACCTTCGGCATCTCGGCGTTCCTTCTCGCGCTGATCTACCGCTCGTGGCAGTTGGGCCAGGCCGACACCGTGATCGACGACGCCGACGACCTCGCGCTGCGCGCGCGCACCTCGGCCGAGGCCGAGGACGCGATGGACGAGGAGTCGCGCTCCGACGACGAGGACGTCACCACCGACTTCGTGGGCGATGTCGCCTCGCCCATCCGCGTCCTGCACCAGGGCGACCTGTCGCAGCTCGTCGACGACGCCCCGGTCGATCGCGTGGCCGTGCGCCGCGACGACGACGCCGACACCCGCGATACCCCGGATGGTGATCGCCCGTGAGTGCGCTCGTCCCCCTGCTCGTCGGCATCCCCCTGATCGGTGCCGCGATCAACCTCGTCTTCGGTCGACGCAAGAAGACGCAGATCGTCGTGTCGGTCGCGGCGCTCGCCGCCGTGCTCGTGCTGGGGGCGGTCCTGCTCCTCGAGGTCGACATGCACGGCCCTCTCGCGGTCGCGATCGCGGGCTGGGACATCCCGTTCGGCATCGTGCTCTACGTCGATGTGCTCGCCGCTCTGCTCGTCGTCGTGACGAGCATCGTGCTGCTGGCGGTCCTGTTGTTCTCGATCGGCCAGGGCGCGGCCGACAACGACGAGGACACCCCCGTTTCGATCTTCTATCCGGCGTATCTCATCCTGGGCGCGGGCATCTTCAACGCCTTCATCGCCGGGGACCTCTTCAACCTCTACGTCGGCTTCGAGATCCTGCTCGTCGCCTCGTACGTGCTCATCACCCTCGGGGGCACCGAGTCGCGCATCCGCACGGGCGTCGTCTACATCGTCGTCTCGCTGGTGTCGTCGATCCTGTTCCTCGCGGCGATCGCCATGGTCTACGGCGCGCTCGGCACGGTGAACATGGTGCAGATCAGCGAGCGGATGCAGCTGCTCCCGCAGGACACGCAGACGATCCTGCACCTCATGCTGCTGCTCGCCTTCGCCATCAAGGCCGCCGTCTTCCCGCTGTCGTTCTGGCTGCCCGACTCGTACCCGACCGCTCCGGCCCCGGTCACGGCGGTGTTCGCGGGTCTGCTCACCAAGGTCGGCGTCTACGCGATCATCCGCACCGAGACGCAGCTGTTCGTCGCCAACGACCTGAACTTCCTGCTGATGATGGTCGCGCTCGCGACGATGATCGTCGGCATCCTGGGCGCGGTGGCGCAGGCGGAACTGAAGCGCATCCTGTCGTTCACGCTCGTGAGCCACATCGGCTACATGATCTTCGGGCTGGCCATCAACACGCCGCTGGCGGTGGGGGCGACGATCTACTACATCGTCCACCACATCATCGTGCAGACCACCCTGTTCCTGGCCGTGGGGCTCATCGAGCGCCGCGCGGGAAGCACCTCGATCCTCAAGGTGAAGGGGCTCATGCGCGCGGCGCCCCTGCTCGCGGTGCTCTACTTCATCCCGGCGATCAACCTGGGCGGTCTGCCGCCGTTCTCGGGCTTCATCGGCAAGTACGCGTTGTTCGACGCGGCGGCCCAGGTGGGCACGCCCGTGATGATGGTGCTCATCGTGGGAGGCGTCGTGACCTCGATCCTCACCCTGTACGCCCTCATGCGCGCATGGAACCTGTCGTTCTGGCGCGAGGACGAGGACTCCCCCGAGGCCATGGAGCGCATCGCCTACCTCGGCAATGCCCCCGCGGCCGCGATCTCGACGGAGCGGCGCACCATCCCGCGCATCATGACGCTCGCGACCGTGGGCATGGTGGCCGTCACCGTGGCGCTGACCGTGTTCGCCGGGCCGCTGCTGGACATGTGCCTGCGCGCGGGCGTCACCATCACCGACGGCGTCACCCTCGTGCAGCTGCAGGATCAGGCGGGCCCGCAATGAGCCCGTCGCGTCGCTCCCAGATCGGGCTCTTCCTGCACCAGCTGCCGTTCCTGGTGTGGCTCGTCGCCCTGTGGATGATGCTGTGGGGTCAGTTCACGTGGTTGGCCTTCGTGACCGGGCTCGTCGCGGCGGTCTTCGTCACGCGCGTCTTCCGCCTGCCCCCGGTCGAGCTGTCCGGCCGCATCAACCTCTGGTACGGCCTCGTCTTCGTCGTCACCTTCCTCGGTGCGGTCATCAAGGGCTCGCTCATCGTGGCCTGGCAGGTGCTCGATTTCCGCAAGCAACCGGGGGCCGCCATCATCGCGGTGCCGCTGCGGGTGGACGACGACGTCATCATGGCGCACACCGCCGTCACGGCATCCCTCATCCCGGGCTCGCTCATCGTCGACGTCGACCGCGAGAACCGGACCCTGTACCTGCACACCATCGGCGTCCGCAGCGACGAGGATGCCGAGCACCAGCGCCGCATCGTGCTCGGCTGGGAGGCGCGCATCACGCGCGCCGTCGGCTCGAAGGAGGAGTTGCAGGAGCTGCGCGCGCGCATCTCGGACAGCTCGGCCCACCACGCCGCCGCGTCGCCGAGAGAGGGGAGGACTCCGCGATGACCACCGTCCTCGTCGCCGTCATCCTGGTCGTGTTCGCCGTGGCCGCCGTGCTCGCGCTCATCCGCCTCGTCATCGGTCCCTCGATCCTCGACCGCGCGGTCGCCGCTGACGTCCTGCTCACCGAGGTGGTCTGCATCCTCGGCGCCGACATGGTGATCAACCATCACACCCGGTCGCTGCCGGCGATGCTGATCATCGCGGCGGTGGGCGTCTTCGGGTCGATCGCCGTCGCCCGCTTCGTCGCGCGGAAGGAGAACCCGCGATGACTCTCGAGAGCGTCCTCGACACGATCGCCCTCGTCCTCGTGCTGATCGGCGCGGTGCTATGCCTGACCGCGACCATCGGCCTCCTGCGCTGGCGCGACGTGCCCACCCGCCTGCACGCCGCGACGAAGCCGCAGGTGCTGGGCGTCCTGCTGATCGTCATCGCCGTGGAGCTCGCGCTGCGGTCGTGGGAGGCCCTGGCCTTCGGCATCCCGATCGTGCTCATCCAGTTCGCCACGGCCCCGCTCGCGGCGCACATGGTCGGGCGTGCGGCATACCGCAACCGCACGACCGACGAGGACAATCTCTACGTCGACGAGCTGAACCACAGCACCGAACAGCCGGGGTCCACGCACGCGGAGACGCGCCCCGAAAGCTGAGCGCCGCCCCGTTCTCGCGGAGGGTCGGGGTCAGATACTCGCTTCGCGCACGTCCTCCTGCGCCTGCGGCGAGGGCCTCCCGTCCTCCGGGTCGGGAGTCTCGGTGCGGTGATCGAGCTCGCGGGCCTCGCGCTCCTGACGTCGCCCCTCGGCGAGGAAGGCGAGGCGGTTGAGGCACTCGTGGTTGCGGGCCACCAGGAGCGGCTTCCACAGCAGCGAGGGCAGGACCGCCGCCGCCCCCGACACCGGCTCCTCGGCGATGGTCACCGCGATCCCCTCGACGTGCGGGCGGACGTCGATGCGGATCACACCGCGACCCAGGATGCCGGCCTCGGGACGCAGGCGCATCCGGTGCGGGGGACTCCACTCGACGAGCTCGGTCTCGTCGTGGATCATGACGGGCCAGACGCCGAGCGAGTGGTGGATGCGGGACCCTTCTTTCGGCCACTGCTCGTCGACGTCGCGCATGCGGGCCGCGCCGACGACCCAGACGGGATACAGCCAGCCGTCGGACAGCACGGCGAAGAGGTCGTCGGGCGTGCAGCGCATCAGGCGTGTGTTGCGGGCGGCCATGGCATCCCTCCGGTCGGCGTGCTTCGACTGTAGGGGTCGGCGCGGTTCCGGACGCCGGGTCTTGACGGCGTCCCCCGGTGCCCCCGCGCGAGTCGCCAGAATGTGTCGCTCGGGGGGCCCGGGCGACACATCCTGCCGACTGACGCGGGAAAGAGGGGGAACGTCAGCCGCGCGTGATGTCGGTGACCCGGCCATGGGCCAACCGCAGACGCCGCCGCGCGCGCCGCGCCACGGCGGAGTCGTGCGTGACCACGACGAGCGTCAGGCCGTCGGCGTTGAGCGTGTCCAGCACGTCCAGGATCTCGTCGCGCATCCGCTCGTCGAGGTTGCCCGTCGGCTCGTCGGCCAACAGCACCCGCGGCTGCTTGGCGATGGCGCGGGCGATGGCGACGCGCTGCTGCTGCCCGCCGGACAGCTCGCCGGGGCGATGGTCGTGGCGGTCGGCGAGGCCCACCCGCACGAGTGCCTCGGCGATGCGCCGCAACCGCTCAGGACGGTCGAGCCCGAGCGGCTCGAGGCCCATGTCGACGTTCTCGGCGGCCGTGAGCGTCGGGATGAGGTTGAAGCCCTGGAACACGAAGCCGATCTCGCGGGCGCGGAGCTGCCCGAGCTGGGCATTCGACGCGTGCGCGATATCGAGGTCGCCGAGCGTCACGGTCCCCTTCGTGGGCCGGTCGAGGGCGCCGAGCATCTGCAGCAGGGTCGACTTGCCGCCGCCGGTGGGGCCCTGGATGGTGACGAAGTCGCCCGCGGCGATCTCGAGGTCGACGCCGTCGAGCGCCCGCACCTCGCGGTCGCGCTGGCGGTAGGTGCGGGTGACGCCGTCGAGGCGGTAAGCGGTGGACACGGAGGGGGGGTGCGGTGAGAGTCACGATGTCTCCTTGAAGAGGGATGCCGGTCACGCGACCGAGCGGAGGGCGGCTGCGGGGCTGAGGCGAGCGGCGCGCCACCCGCCGAAAGCGCCGGCGAGCACGCCGCCGAGCACGGCGATGCCGACCGCGGCGAGGATGACCACGGGGGTCACCGGGGCGCTGAGGACGATGTCGGTGGCCTGGGCCGCGGCCTGGCCGAAGCCGCCGGGGCCGCCCATCCCGCCGCCGGGACCGCCCTGCATGCCGGGGCCGGCCGGGGTGCTCGCCGCGACCGAGACGGTCGGCGAGATCACGTTGATGAGCAGGATGCCGCCGAGACCCAGGATGAGCCCCGCAGCACCGCCGATGAGACCCTGGGCGAGCGACTCACCGGCGACCTGCCGCACGATGCGCCCGTTGGACCAGCCGATGGCCTTGAGCGTGCCGAACTCGCGGGTTCGGCGGGCGACGCCGGAGATGGTGAAGAGAACGGCCAGCGACAGCGCGACCAGCAGGACGACGACCGACAACCACGTGCCGAGGTTGGAGATCATCGTCGACGCGCTGGAGAGCGAACCCGAGACCGTGGACGCCAACTGCGCTTGCGAGCTGACGGTGGCGTCGGGAAGCGCGGCCGAGATCTCGCTCTGCACCGCGTCGATGGCATCCGCCCCCGAGGCCTGCACGTACACGGTCGAGACGACGTCGCCCACTCCGGCGAGAGTCTGCGCCACGTCGAGCGGGAGGTAGACGTTTGCGGCGGTGTCGGCGTCGGCCGATGCCGAGGCGACGATCCCGACGACCTGCATCGCCGTGCCGCCCACGTCGATGGTGCTGCCGACCGACAGTTCGGCGCTCGCCGCGTAGGTGGCGTCGACGACGGCGACGTCGGTGCCGGCGTCCGACGCGGTCAGGGACCGGCCGTCGCTGACGGTGACGGACGAGAGGGGGCCGACGGATGCCGCGGGGTCGACGCCGAGGACGGTGAACGAGTCGATGCCGAAGGCGCTGCCCCCGTCGCCGCCCGGACCGCCCGCCGGCGGTTGGCCCATGCCGCTGCCCGGACCCACGTCGGTGCCGGATTGCGCACTGCGATCGGGCAGCTGCCCCGAGAACGTCGTGTTCGTCAGCGACAGGGCGCCGGTGGCGGCCGAGACGCCGTCGAGGTCGGTCACGGTCTGGACGGTGCTCGCGGCGAGGGTGCCGCGCAGCATGTCGGTCATCAGGCGCGACTGGCTGAGGGTGGTGGTGCCGTCGCTGGACGTTCCCTCGTCGGCGCCGAAGTCGAACCGAGGGCCGCCGCCCTCGCCGGGCTGCGTCTGCGCGCCGGTGACGGTCAGATCGGTGCCGACGCCGTAGACCGTCGACAACGCCTGCGTCTGCGCGTCGCGGACGCCGGCCGAGAGGGCGTTGACGATGATGACGAGTGCGATGGCGATCGCCAGTCCCACCGCCACGATCACGGTCTGTTTCTTCCGGCCGGCGAGTTCTCGCCGGAGGTACGTGCCGTACATGCTTCTCCTTCCGGTCGCGAGGTGCGGCCGTCGGGGCGACGGTAGGAACGGAACCCTGACCGCTCCCTCACTGTTCCTATGAAGCGGTTATGTCCGGTGACGGCGCCGACTGTGAGCGTGCATGCTGGCTGATGTGACCTCCCGCCCCGCGCCCCTGGCCCGCCCCGACGGCTCTCCCATCCGAGCTCTCGTCGTCGACGACGAAGCCAACCTCAGCGAGCTGCTGCGCATGGCGTTGCAGAACGAGGGGTGGGACGTCCGCGCAGCCGCGAACGGCGGGGAGGCTCTCGGCGTCATCCGTGAGTTCGCCCCCGACCTCCTCGTGCTCGACATCATGATGCCGGGGCTCGACGGGATGGAGCTGCTCACGCGCGTGCGCGCGGCCGGCAACGACGCACCGGTGCTGTTCCTCACCGCCAAGGATGCCGTGGAGGACCGCATCGCGGGGATCTCGGCCGGCGCCGACGACTACGTCACCAAGCCGTTCAACCTCGAGGAGGTCGTCGTGCGGCTGCGCGGGATGGCCCGGCGTCACGTCGCCGCCGTCGCGGACGCCGACCCGCGGCTGCGCGTGGGCGACCTGTCGCTGGACGAGGAGTCGTACGAGGTGGAGCGTGGCGGCATCCCGATCAAGCTCACCGTGAAAGAGTTCGAGCTGCTGCGATATCTGATGCAGAACCCCCGCCGGGTGCTCAGCAAGGCGCAGATCCTCGACCAGGTGTGGAGATATGACTTCGGCGGCAACGGCAGCATGGTCGAGATCTACATCTCGTACTTGCGCAAGAAGATCGACACCCTGGGCGAGCCGCTCATCCACACCGTGCGTGGCGTCGGCTACACGATCAAGACGCCATGACCCGTCGCCGGTGGACGTTGCGGCGCACGCTCGTGGTGGGAACGAGCGGACTGGTGCTGCTCGCCTTCCTCGTGATGAGCGTGGCCACGGTGCTCGCCCTGCGCTCCTTCACGCTTGACCGTCTCGACCAGCAGGTGCGGGAAGGCCTGTCGTTCGCGGTGGTTCGTGATGCGTTCGAGGGCTTCGGCCCGGGCGGCGGGCGGCCGCCGGGCGGCGGTGACGGCGCCCCGGCGCCGCGCATCGGCACCCTGCAGGCCGTCATCGGCAGCGACGGCACCCTCCGCACCTCCGGGTACACGCGCGCGGACGGCACCGAGGTCACGCTGACGAACGAGCAGGTCGCGCTGCTGCGGTCGACGGTACCCACCGACCGCGAGCCGACCACCGTCGATCTGGGGGGGCGACCTGGGGTCCTTCCGCGTCGCGGCGGCGGAGGACGACGGCGCCACCCTCTTCGCCGGGATATCCCAGGCCGACGTCGCGGCCACCACGGCGGCGCTGAGCGTCATCCTCGTCGCGGTCTCGGCCGTCACCCTTCTCGTCGCGGTGCTCGGGCTGTCGCTGCTCGTGCGCCGGAGCCTGCGGCCGCTCGAGCGCGTCGCGGACGTCGCGCAGCGCGTGTCGACGCTGTCGTTGAGCGCGGGCACCGTCGACATCCCGGACCGCGTCGCCCCGGCGGACACCGACATCACCACCGAGGTGGGACGGGTCGGCTCCTCGCTCAACCAGCTGCTCGGACACGTGCAGTCCTCGCTCGCGGCCCGCCAGCACAGCGAGGATCAACTCCGCCGGTTCATCGCGGATGCCAGCCACGAACTGCGCACGCCGCTGGCCAGCATCCGCGGCTACGCACAGCTCTCCCTCGGCGAGGCCGCACCGATGACGCCCACGCAGGCGCGCTCGTTCGACCGGATCGAGTCGGAGGCGCAGCGCATGGCATCCCTCGTCGACGACCTGCTGCTGCTCGCGCGCCTGGATGCCGGGCAACCGCTGCGCCGCGACGAGGTCGAGCTGACTCTTCTCGCGGTGGATGCCGTGAGCGACGCGCAGGCGGCGGACGCGACGCACGAGTGGCGCCTGGACGTCACCGACGACCTCATCGCGGTGACCGGCGACGAGAACCGCCTGCGACAGGTGGTCGCGAACCTGCTGCGCAATGCGCAGACCCACACGCCGCCGGGGACGACGGTGACCCTTTCCCTGTCGCGGGACGGGGGCGACGCCGTGCTGCGCGTGATCGACACGGGACCCGGCATCGACGCGAGCGTCGCCGACCGCCTCTTCGACCGATTCGCCCGCGCTGACGATGCCCGCAATCGGGATGCCGGGAGCACAGGTCTCGGTCTCTCGATCGCCGAGGCCATCACCGCCGCGCACGGCGGTGCGATCTCGGTCGAGAGCGAGCCCGGGCGGACAGTGTTCGAGGTGCGGTTACCGCTCGACGGCGACTGACGGCCCCCCGGTCGTCGGCCCCGCCACTGGGGGCACGAAGACGACCCAGGGTGAGGACGATGCTTGCCAGTTGTGAGCGCTCACAATATGCTCTCGGCAGCAGAGGTCGCGATGACGCGGACCCCACGTGACGAGGATGTGACGATGCCCCCCACCCGAGGACATTCCCCCGTGCCCGAACGGCGCCCGATCCGCAGCTCCCTCCGGCGATCGGTGGTCGCGGCAGCTCTCGCCGTCGGCATGATCGGGGCGGGAACGATGGTGCCCGCGGTCGCGGCCACCGAGGCGGCGCCCGCCGACGGACTGCTCGTCGACTATCGCTTCGACCAGACCACCGGGGCGTCCGTCGCCAACGACGCGGACGGCTCGGCCTTCGGACCAGCGATCGTCGAGAACGCGAACGACGCGCAGTGGGCCGACGGTGCGCTGACCTTCACCGGTGGCGCGAAGACGTCCGGCGGCAACTGGGTGCGGCTGCCGCAGGATCTGCTCGTCGGCGAAGACGCGGCGACGATCACGACCGAGGTCAAGATCGACGCGAGCATGAAGAACGCGTTCAACTTCCTCTGGAACATCGGCAACGACGGCAATCAGGCCTACTTCTTCACCAGCGTGCGCGACGCCGCACGCGCCGCGATCACCACCGCCTCCGGTGGCGGCGAGGCCAACGCCCGCTCCACCGTCGGTCTCGACGCCGACCGGTGGTATTCCCTCACCACCGTCATCGACGGATCCACCGACACCCTCGCGTTCTACATCGACGGCGAGCTCGCCGGATCGACCACGACCGCCCTCACCCCGGCATCCATCGCCGACCAGAGCCTGAACACCATTGGGCGCTCACCGTGGCCCGATCCGCTCTTCCAGGGGGCGGTGTCGCAGTTCCGCGTCTACGACCGCGCACTCAGCGCCGACGAGGTGGCGGCCGTCAGCGATGCCGACGCGCAGCAGCACGCCGACGAGATCGCGGCGCAGGCGCAGCAGAAGCTGCAGCAGCTGACCGACCCCGTCGCCGTCAGCGACTCCACGACGACCCTTCCCGACCTCGGCGGGGCGATCACGTGGTCGACCACCGACGCGGGCGCCTCCATCGGGGCGGACGGTCGCACGCTCACCGTGACGCAGCCGGCCGCGGGCCAGCCGGCGCGCGATGTGGCTCTGACGGCCACGGCCTCGGTCCGCGGGGTCAGCGCCAGCCGCGCCATCACGGCGCAGGTGCAGCCCGCTCCCGCGGGAGACGACCCCTACGGCTACCTCATGGTGCACTTCATCGAGGACTCGCAGGGCTACGCCGAGAAGATCTACCTCGACGTGTCGCGCGGCAACAACGCCGAGCAGTGGGACCCGCTCAACGGCGGGAAGCCGATCCTGGCATCCGCCCTCGGCACGACCGGCGTGCGCGACCCCTACATCACGCGCAACCCCGAGACCGGCACGTACTACATCATCGCCACCGACCTGCGCGTCTTCGGCGGCGACAACGGCGCCGACGGCTGCTTCGACTGGTGCCACTGGTCGAGTAAGGGCAGCACGAAGCTCGTGGTGTGGCAGTCGGACGACCTCGTGACGTGGTCCGCTCCGCGACAGCTCGAGGTGGCGCCGCCGGCACCGCGGCTGGGCATGGCCTGGGCTCCCGAGGCGACTTGGGTGCCCGACTTCAACGGCGCCGGCAACGGCTCGTTCGTCGTCTACTGGGCGTCGAAGATCTACGGCGAGGGCGCTTCGCAGCCCGGCTACAGCCGCATCCTGTGGGGGTCGACCACCGACTTCACGACCGACACCTACAGCTACGGCGGGGTGTTCGTCGACGACGGCGGCGAGACCATCGACACCACTCTCATCCAGAACGACGGCAAGACGTACCGCGTCACGAAGGACAACGCGCAGGGCAAGGGGATCTACATGGATGCCACGACCTCGCCGACCTGGTGGAAGAGCGACACCGCGTGGACCCGCGTCCAGGAGCGCATCGGAGCGGAGTGGGCGGGCGGCAACGCCGGAGGCGTCGAGGGCCCGGCCGGCTTCCAGCGCAACGACGCCGACCAGTGGTACCTGTACGTCGACGTCATCCCCACGGTCGGCTACAAGCCGATGACCACGACGAACCTGGATGCCGGGTTCACGACGCTGCAGAGCGCGGAGTACTCCATGCCCCCGCACACCAAGCACGGCGGCATCCTGGATCTGACGCGCGAGGACTATGACCGCGTGCGCGCCGCCGACGCCGTCGCGGCCGTCTCGAGCGACCTCGGCACCGTCCAGGTCGAGCGTGGCGACGACGCGGCCGCAGCGCTGCCCGCGACGGCCGAGGTGACCACGGCCTATGGTCGACCGAACGCCTCGCTCCCGGTGGACTGGGACGTCAGCGGGGTCGACACCTCGAAGGACGGTTCGTACCTCGTGACGGGCACCGTGCGCAGCATCGGCGCGAACGACAACGACTGGGTGGGTCGCGGCGGCTCCACGGCGTGGAACGCCGAAGACCGGACGCCGCGCTCGACGACCGCGATCCTCGTCAGCGCGACCGTCGAGGTCTCCCGCACGGCGACGCCAGAGCCGACGCCTACACCGGATCCGACGTCGAGCCCGGAGCCGACACCTACGCCGGAGCCGACGTCGAGCCCCGGGTCGACGGCGACGCCGGGCCCCCAGCCGACATCGAGCCCCGAGCCGTCGGGCACCCCGGCACCGGCACCCACCGCGACGGGCTCCCCGGCGTCGAACACCACGTCCGGCTCGCAGCCGGGCGCCGGTCAGGCGGCAGCGACGGGAACGCTCGCATCCACGGGGGCGCAGCCGGTGTGGGGAGCGAGCCTGCTCGGCGCGCTCCTCCTGGTCGGCGGTGGCGTGGCGTGGTTCCTGCGCCGATCGGCCCGACGGGTCGGCTGACAGACGCGTCGGGGCGGCGGTCACCCGAAGACCGTCGCCCCGGCGAACCACGCCGCGCGGACGTGCGCGGCGGCGCCGCCGGTGTCGCAGCCGGAGCTCGGCGGCATCCCGGGTCTGCGGGGAACGCTTCCTGCCTATGCCGATGCGCCGAAGCACGGGAGGGGATCTGGGGCTGACGTCAACCATCTGGACGCACAGCCCACACATAACGACGATGAGGCCTTCGTTATGTACCCCCTCTCAGGATCGGACGATGCGGACTCCCCCCGACGCTGACTTCATCGTGCTCACCAGCCGCTTGGCACCCCACCGTGACGGGGGATACGCCGTCGCGGTCGCCTCTCGTCTGCGCCTTCTCCGCGAGATCGGGGTGGCGCACCCCCTTTTGCTCACGTTCGACGTCGGGTCGCCCGACGAGCACGCGCGAACCCACCGGGAAGCATTCGGTGGCGACCTCCCCTCCGACCTCGAGATTCGCAACCTCTTCGACGAGATTTCCGACGACTCGACCTGGCTCTACGGCCAGGCCCGGGACGGCGAAGCCGACCCCGGCGCGGCCTACCGCCCGATCCGGGACAGCAGGGGGAGGGAGGTCATCTCCCTTCCCGTCATCACGGACGATCCGAGCTGGTACCTGTCCCAGAAGGCGGTCGTCGTCCGCGGAGAGCAGGGCCCCCGCATCGTCGACGGCTTCGGCGCGCTGTACCGGGCATGGATGGCCCGAGTGGTGCAGCAGTTGCGCGAGCGCGCGGCCGACGCGCAGCGGTGCGTCGTCGTGATCTGCGAGTCCAAGCAGCTCGGAGAGCTGATCGCCGACTGGGCGGACCGCAACGTCCGCATCGTCCACACCGTCCACAACTCTCACCTCGCCGCCCCCTGCGAGGCGTCGTCACCGCTGCGCGACGACGGCTGGCGCCGCTGGCTCGGTCTGCTCGATCGCTTCGACGCCGTCATCTGGCCCACGGCGTCGCAGGAGGACGACGTCGTCGAACGCTTCGGGGTTTGCACCGACTCCGTGGCGATTCCCACGCCCATCGCCCCCGACACCCGCCCTCGTCCATCGAGGCGGAACACCGGTGACGTCCTCATGGTGAACAGGCTCGTCGAGCAGAAGCGTGTGGATGCCGCCATCGCGCTGTGGCCGAGCGTGGTGGCGAGCGTCCCGGATGCGCAGCTCCACATCTACGGCGACGGTCCCCTCCGCGCCCCGCTGCAGGACGTCATCGACGAGCAGGGGTTGACGCAGAGCGTGCACCTGCACGGGCATTCCGACCACGTCCGCGAGGCCATGGCCGCCTCCGCCGTCTTTTTGAGCACCAGCATGTTCGAAGGGCAGAACCTCGCCATCGGGGAAGCGCTCGCAAGCGGTCTGCCCGTCGTCGCCTTCGACGTGTGTTACGGCCCGCGCGATTACGTCGGCGACGGGGGTGTTCTCGTCGCCTCCGGTGACACGGAAGGGGCCGCCACCGCTCTGACGCAGCTTCTCACCCATGACGACGTCCGAGAGGAGATGTCGGAACGCGCGCGTGCGCAGTCTCTGCGGTTGACTCCCGAGGCGGTGGGGGAGACGTTCTCGCGCCTGCTCGAAGACGTCGTGGCCCGTCCCGCGAGACGGTGAGCGTCCGCGCCGCGCCACGCCACGCCGCGCCTCGGCCTCGCCTCGCTGCGCCGAGGCGAGGCGCGGACCCGCCGGTCAGCCGATCAGGCTCGGTTGCAGGTCGTGGAGAGTCCGGTGGTGCGTCATGCGCGTCACCCCCAGCGCTGCGACCACCACACCGCCGAGCATCCACGCGGCGAGCACGAGCAGATCGGGCCCCACCCGCGAGACGTCTCCGCCGTACATGACCTGGCGCATGGCATCCACCACGTATCCCATCGGCAGGACGTGATGCAGGGCCGCGAGCGGCGCGGGTAGCGTCTGCCACGGGAAGGTGCCGCCGGCCGTCACCAGCTGCAGCACCATGAGCACGAGCCCGAGGAACTGCCCCACCGACCCCAGCCAGATGTTGAGCGCGAGCACGATCGCCGCATAGGTCGCCGAGGCGAAGAGCAGGATGCCGAGTGCCGCCCACGGGTTCGCGAACGAGAACTGCAGGGCGATGGCGAGCACCGTGAAGAGCCCGACCATCTGCAGGGCGCCCAGGCCGGCCGGGGTGAGCCAGCCCGCGAGGGTCACGCGGACGGGGGAGCGCAGCGCCGTGATGGCCCGCTTGGACACCGGCTTCACGATGAGGAACAGGGCATAGATGCCGATCCAGCCCGCCAGTGCGGCGAAGAACGGCGCGAGCCCGGCGCCGTAGTTCTGCGCCTTCGTGACGGCGCTCGTGCCGACGCTCACCGGGTCGGAGATGGCGGCGGCCTGCGCCTGCCGTGTGGGCTCGTCGGAGTCGGGGATCTGCTGCACGCCCGACGACAGTCCGTCGCGCAGCTGGGTGGCCCCGGTCGAGAGCTGCCCGATGCCGCTGTCGAGCTGGCTCGCGCCGTCGCGCAGCTGCGCGGATCCGTCGCGGAGCTGGGCGGCTCCGGATGCCGCGCTGCCCGCGCCGTCGGCCAGCGCCGAGGCTCCGTCGGCAGCCGTGGAGGCGCCGGAGGCGACGGACGCGCTGCCGGCGGCGACCTGGCGGGCACCGTCGTCGAGCTGGTTGATCTGCGTCACCGTGCTCTGGACGCGAGTGTTGGCGGCCTCGAGGCGCTCGCCGACGGGATCCAGACGCGACAGGATCTCGTTGATGCGCGCCTGACTCAGCCCCGCGTCGGCGAGGGCCTTCGCGATGTCGGCACGGGCTGCGGGCAGGCGCGCAGCGGCATCCTGTGCGATCGAGCCGACTTCGCGCGCGGCGGCGTCGATGCGGTCCACTCCGCCCGCCACCTGCTGTGCGCCGTCCGCGACGCGCGCGGACCCGTCGCGCAGCTGCGCCGTGCCGTCGCGCAGCTGGTTCGCGCCGTTCGCGAGCTGGGACGTTCCGTCGGCCAGTTGCGCCGACCCGTCGGCGAGCGTCGCCGATCCGCTCGCGAGCTGCGAGGAGCCGTTCTTCGCCGTGCCGAGGCCGTCGACGAGCTGCGTCGCGCCGTTCGTGGCATCCACGAGGCTCACCCGAATGGTGTGCAGGGCGTCGAGCAGCGTGAGACCGGCCTCGTCGACCACCTTCTTCGCCACTGACGCCTGGATGCGCGCGACCGCCTGCGTCCCGATCGTGGAGGCGAGGTAGTTGTTCGCGTCGTTCGTGCGCAACTCGATATCGGCCTGCCGCGGTGAGGAGCTCGACAGCGACGCCACCGCCTCGGTGAAGTCGGCCGGGAGCGTCACGACGAAGTCGAAGTCGCCCGCCGAGAGCCCCGCGTCAGCGGCGTCGGAGGAGACGCGGTGCCACTCGAACGTGTCGCTGTCGAGCAACTGCTCGGCGGCCTCGTCGCCGAGGTTGCGCTGCTGACCGTTCACCTCGGCGCCTTGATCGTCAACCACGAGGGCGACGGGGACGCTGGAGAGGTTGCCGTACGGATCCTGGTTGGCCCAGAGGTACAGGCCGCCGTAGAGGATCGGCACCGCCAGCAGGGCGACGAGGGCCAGTACCGCCATGCGGGTCGAGGTGAGGCGGCGCAGCTCGGCCGTGATCATCTGCGGGATCTTCATCGTGCGTCCTCCGCGGTCGAGACGGCTTGCCGGTTCGGGGTCTCGTCGGCGCGTTCGGCAGCGTCGATGGCCTCGCGCGACGCGAGGCCGGCGATCACCAGGACGGCGTAGCCGCGTTCGGCGAACTCGACGGCGATGCGCCACCACCCCATCGGGTCGCCGCCGTGACGGTCGGGGGCGACGAGGACGAGTCCCTCGACGTCCTTGCGCAGCGCGGCGAGCTCGAGGAGCATGCGCACGCGCGCGGCCGGGTCGACGTTGCCGATGGGAAGACCCGCCAGAGCGTCGAGGCCGATGCTCTCCAGCCAGCGTGCCGCCGCGAACGGCGTCGGCGCGTGCCCGGCGAACATCAGCTCCTCGGCGACGACACCGGTCACGGTGACGTTGGGCTCGGGTTCAGAGACGACGGGGGCGTCGACCAGGGCGACGCGACGGCGCAGGGCCCTGGCATCCGCTCGTCCGTCGATCGTGACCTCGCCGGTGTCGACCTTCATACGGCCCGAGGCGATGAGTCCGAGCACGGTGGGCCGCTGCTCGGTCTCGGCGAGAGCGAGGGTGGCATGCCCCGTCTCGAAGGAGGTGGAGGTCGGCGGCAGGGCGCGCTCGGCGCGGCCCTTCGCGACCTCGGACAGGACGATTCTCACGGCTTCTACACTTCGGGGTGCTGCGATATCACGGCGTCGGCCTCGGTCCACGACAGGCCCGCGATGCCGAGGACCGCGCGCACGGCGATGGACCGCGCGCTGGCCGACTCGGCGTCGACGCGGCTGACCACGGTGCGGCCGGTCTCTTCGAGCAGTCGAGCCAGGATCGGTGCGGGCAGGTCGGTGCGCAATTCGCCCGCCTCCTGACCGCGGCGGACGATGGCGTCGATGCGGCGGCGCAGCGGTGCGAGAGCGGCCGACGTCTCGGGAAGGTGCGCGTCGTCGAGGGCGAGGGCGGCGGCGGCCTGCACGTGCGCCGCCTCGCCCCAGAGCTCGGATGCCAAGCGCGCCAACGCGACACGGGAATCGGCGTCGTCGACGCGGTCGGCGATGGCGTTGAACCGGACCGCCCCCGCGGCGATGACCTCGCGCACGATCGCGTTGCGATCGTCGAAGTGGCCGTAGAGGGCACGGCGCGACAGGCCCGCGCGGCGGGCGATCGCGTCGATGGAGGCGCGCGGGTCGTGGCCGATGACGGCGGTGGCGGCATCGACGATGCCGGCGCGGTTCTCGACGGCGTCGCGGCGGGTGGGGGTGCTCACGACGGACCAGTGTACGCCGAAAGTGCACGCTTGTGTGCAACTTAGTGAGAAGGTCCCGAGCAGAGGTGGCTGAGCCTGTCGAAGCCACCGGGCGGGAGCGTGGGTCTGGTCCCTTCGACAGGCTCAGGGACCCCGAGCGCGGACGCGGAAGAGCCCGCGACGCCGGGGCGCCGCGGGCTCTCCTGAAGGTCGTGTGTCAGTCGGTGCCGGAGTCGAACGCGGCGGCCTCGCCCGCGGCATCCGTCGCCTCGGCGAGGCGCTCGCCCGCGGCGTCGAGGGGGGCGGCCGGCTCGGTGATCTCGTGCGCGCCGCCCGCGGCGACGTCGCCGACGAGTTCGCCGGTGGGGCCGCCGATGAGGCCGAGCGAGGCGTACTGCTCGAGGCGCGCGCGCGAGTCGGCGATGTCGAGGTTGCGCATGGTCAGCTGGCCGATGCGGTCGACGGGGCCGAAGGCGGCGTCGCCGACGCGCTCCATCGACAGCTTCTCGGGCGAGTACGACATTCCGGATGCCACGGTGTCGAGGATCGTGTAGTCCTCACCGCGGCGCAGACGCACCGTGACCGACCCGGTGATCGTGGAGCCGACCCACTTCTGGATCGACTCGCGCAGCATGAGCGACTGCGGCTCGAGCCAGCGGCCCTCGTACATGAGGCGACCGAGGCGACGACCCTGCTCGTGGTAGGTGGCGAGGGTGTCTTCGTTCAGGATGCTGTTGACCAGGCGCTCGTACGTGAGGAAGAGCAGTGCCATGCCCGGCGCCTCGTAGATGCCGCGCGACTTGGCCTCGATGATGCGGTTCTCGATCTGGTCGCTCATGCCGAGGCCGTGACGACCGCCGATGGTGTTCGCCTCGCGGACGAGCGCGACCGGGTCGTCGAAGCGCGTGCCGTTGATCGCGACCGGGCGGCCGGCCTCGAACTCGACCGTGACGTCCTCGGTCTCGATCTCGACGGCCGGGTCCCAGAAGCGCACGCCCATGATGGGCTCGACGATCTCGAGCGAAACGTCGAGGTGCTCGAGGGTCTTCGCCTCGTGCGTGGCGCCCCAGATGTTGGCATCCGTCGAGTAGGCCTTTTCAGCGCTGTCGCGGTAGGGGAAGTCGTGGGCGACGAGCCACTCGCTCATCTCTTTGCGACCGCCGAGCTCGGTGACGAAGTCGGCGTCGAGCCACGGCTTGTAGATGCGCAGGGCGGGGTTGGCGAGCAGGCCGTAGCGGTAGAACCGCTCGATGTCGTTGCCCTTGTAGGTGGAGCCGTCGCCCCAGATGTCGACGCCGTCTTCTTTCATGGCGCGCACGAGCAGCGTGCCGGTGACGGCGCGGCCGAGCGGCGTGGTGTTGAAGTACGTGCGCCCGCCCGAGCGGATGTGGAACGCGCCGCAGGCGAGGGCGACGAAGCCCTCCTCGACCAGCGCGGTCTTGCAGTCGACCAGGCGCGAGACCTCGGCGCCGTACTGCGTCGCGCGGCCGGGGATCGACTCGATGTCGTCTTCGTCGTACTGCCCGAGGTCGCCGGTGTAGGTGCAGGGGATGGCACCCTTGTCGCGCATCCACGCGACGGCCACCGAGGTGTCGAGACCACCCGAGAACGCGATGCCGACGCGCTCGCCGACGGGAAGGGACTGCAGGACCTTGGACATATGCCGATTCTATCGGGGAGGGATGCCGCGCCCCGACGGCTGTGGACGGTCTCGGTCAGCCCACGACGACGTCGGTGATCTCCACCGGTGTGGCGGGCGTGCCGTCTGCGCCGCCGCCGGAGACGCCCGCCTCCGCGATCTTCTGCACGGTGGCGAGTCCGTCCGGCGTCAGGGTGCCGAAGACGGTGTAGCTCGGCGGCAGCGTGCTGTCGGCGTACACGAGGAAGAACTGCGAGCCGTTGGTCCCCGGCCGGCCGGTGTTGGCCATCGCGACGGTCCCGGCGGGGTAGGTCTCGCTCCCGTCGACCTCGTCCGCGAAGGTGTAGCCCGGTCCGCCGCGACCCGAGCCGGTCGGGTCGCCGCACTGGAGGACGAAGATGCCCTGCGTCGTCAGACGGTGGCACGAGGTGTTGGTGAAGTACTGCTGCTGGGCGAGCGAGACGAAGCTCTCCACGGTGCAGGGGGTGCGGTCGCCGGTGAGCGTCATCGAGATCTCGCCCGCCGACGTGTCGAGCGTCACCGGCACGCTGCCGGTCGGTCGCTCCGTTCCCGGCGCGGGCGGGGTGACGTCGACCGCGGGCTGACCCGAGGCCGGGTAGGCGCAGTCACCCGCGGCGGCGGCGGTCGAGGTCGTCGAGGGGGCCGCGCTGTCCGATGCTCCGGCGGAGCACCCGGCGAGCATCAACAGGGCGGAGGCGGCCAGAGCCGCGGACATCAGTCGCGTTCGCACGTGCTCCAGGGTAGGGCAGGCGTCTACGCGCCGCGGAGCGCGACCAGGTCGAGCGCGGCCTTCTCGTACCAGCTGCCCGCAGCGGGTCCGCCGTTGCATTCTCCGTCGCTCTCACCGGGCCGCTTGATCCACAGCAGGGCGTCGAGTCCACCGCTGCCGGAGACGGCCCGCGGTGTGCTGCCCAGACCCACTCCCGTGGGGTTGCACCAGTCACCGGTCCAACCGCGACCGTTGCGGGAGGTGTCGATGACGTAGCGGGCGGTGCCCCCGAGGAGCGTCCGTAGTCTTTCGGCGTAACGCTGCTCGTCGGCGGTGAGCTTGAAGTTCGACACGTTGGTGGAGAACCCCCGGGCGGCGGACACTCCCGCCGCACGGAGCCTGTCCGCCATGGTCTCGGGTGGGATCCAGTTGGAGTTGCCGGCGTCGATGTACGAGGGCACACCCGCCTCGGCGAGGACGCGCACGGCGTCGGCGATCAGGCCAGGACGGTCGCCCTGCCCGTCGCACTCCCCGAGCATGGACAAGGCGTCCGGCTCGACGATCGCGACGGCGGGGGTTCCCCGGAGCGTCTGCGCGATCAAGCGGGTCCACCGCTGATAGCCGTCGACGTCGAAGCCGCCCGAGGAATAGAAGGCGCAGTCGCGGGCCGGGATGGCATACAGGACGAACACCGCGGTCTTCTTCTGCCGGACCGCGGCGGCGGTCTCCGCCTGCAGGACACGCACGAGGGACGCATCGTCGTACCACTCGCCGAGCCACACCGCCGTCGGCTGCCCGGCGATCACCCCGATCTGCTTCGCGACGCTCGTGCGTCCGGCCGCGGCTGCGGCCTTCTGCGCCTCGGCGGCGGCGGAGTACGTCGGCAGGGCGGGTCCGGATGCCAGCGGGTTCACCGTCGTGGTGGCCCGGACAGTGTCGGATCGGGTCGGTGCGGCGTGTGCGGCAGCGGGAGCCGCGAAGACGAGGGGAGCGGTGACGGCGGCGAAGGTGCTGGCGGCGAGCCACTTCTTCCAGGCCGTCCACGCGGGGGCAGCGAGTGTCATGGGGTCCTCATCGGGGGAGTGTGGGGCCACTGGCGGGACCCACCGATGCGCCTCATTATCACCAGGTCAACCGAGAGAACAGCCGGAGCGAGACGATGGGTGCACGCGAGCCACGGAATGCGCAAAACGCGCGAGCGCGGAAGGATGCCGTAATCCCTGCGCCCGGGGCGCGGAGGCGTCCCGACGCCACACGCTCCGCTCCATCCACGCAGGAGGCCGCGACGTCAGACGGGCGAGGCGCCGGAGCGCGCGGTCACGCTGCCGTCAGCAGCTCGACGGTACGACGAAAGCGCCCTCGGTCTGGATCCCGCTGGCCCCGTAGGAGAGCCATCCGCGCGCCGACGTCACGGACGACGCCACGACGGATCCGGCGGAGAACAGGTCGCCGCGGGGGCTGAGGAAGTACGAGGTGCCGACCGCGACCGAACCCGCCGGGACGGCGTCCCATGACGTCGACGGGGCGCTGCCCCGCTCGGCCTGACGCGCGCCTCCGGACCTGAGGACGTAGTCCACCAGGGTCGTGTAGCCCCCGCCCTTCCAGGTGAAGTACGCCCTCGCCGACGTGACCCCTGTCGCCACGACCGTGTTCTGGTAGAAGAGATCGCCATTGCCCGCGAGGAAGTAGTCCACTCCGACGGGCCTCGCGGTGGCGGGGATGGCGGCCCACGACATGGCGGTCGCCGTTGCGCCGCTGAGGCGTCCCACGCCGCCGCCCGAGCGGACGTAGGTGCCGAAGAAGTCGTTGTTGCCCGTCCAGGTCGAGAACAGGCCGACCGCCGAGGCGATGCCTCCGGCGATCCGGGAGTTTTGGTAGTACAGGTCTCCGTTGGTCGAGAGGAAGTAGTCCTGGCAGACGGGAACCGCCGTCGCCGGGACCGACGGCCAGGACACCAGGCTCGAGACATTACCGTTGCTCAGACGCCCCGCACCGCCCGCGGTCAGGGTGTAGTCGACATATTGCTGTGCCGCGGACCCATCGAAATAGAACCACCCGGCGGCGGCCGTGACGCCGGTGGCGACCTGGGTGTCGCCGAAGAAGAGGCGGCCGTTGGGGGCGAGGTAATAGCCGGCCCCGACGGAAGTCGCCTCCGCGGGTACGGTCGGGAACGTCGCGGTGATCTGAGCGAGCCGTGCCGTGTAGCCAGTGCCCGGCTTTGAGGCGACCTGCAGCAGACTCGTCGCCGTGGCCCCCGTGGTGACGGCAGTGAGACTGACGCCTCCGCCGCGCGCGGGGGTGACGATGCCCGGCAGCGAGACCACGCCACTGCCGTCGGTGGATCCGGAGAAGGTCGTGGCGCCCGTCGAGAAGACGTACCCGGAGGGCAGGGTTACGGATACCGTGACCCCAGCGGCCGGTCCGGTTCCGTCGGTCGCCCTGACGGTGACGGACGAGACGGTCTGGCATCCGGTCGCCCCGTACGAGGAGCGGTCGAAGGCGAGGGAGGTCGCGGATGCCGATGCCAGGGGCGTCGCCGCCATCGCGACGATCGCGGGGACACTCCACGCTCCTCCCCACAGAAGAGCGCGGCGCGTGGCATCGGTGGGGCCCGGGGCGGTCGGATCGGTCATGCGGGACCCTTCGTGTCACAGGTGCGGGGCTCCTCCTGTGTACTGCCGCGGTTTCCGCGGACAAGGTGACGTCCGCGCTTCGTCACCCGGACACATCCGAGAGATCACCCGCGGGTGGCGGGTCGAGATGCGGGATTGGTCCTGCGTCTCGCCCGCTTGCGGCGGCGGAAACCTGACAGCTCGAGACGTCACCTCAGGTCGAGCGGATGCCGCGCGCCCGCCCGAGCGCGACCGCACCGAAGGCGACGCCCACGATGACCACCGCGATGACGACGATGTACGCCGCGACGCTTCCCCAGCCGCCGTTGGCGGGGTTGAGGAACGGGTAGGGGTACCAGGATGAGGCGCCCGTCGTGGGGTTCGTGATCAGCGGGGCGCGCAGGAGGGTGTACCCGATCCAGAGGAGGGGGAAGATGGCCGCGCCGAGGGAGGCGGTCCGCGGCAGTCGGCGGCGGCCCGGCCCGAACAACAGATCGAGCAGGAGGAACAGCGGCCCCCAGACGTGCATCACCTCGTTCGACCAGGGCACGGTCTCCGGCTGCAGGGGCAGACCCCTCAGCAGCACGTTGTAGACGACGCCGGTGACGATCATGTAGGTCGATGCCCACGCCAGAGCGGTGGCCAGGGGCCTGGGATCGGGTTCGAGAACGCGTCGGCGGGCGAGGGCGCGTCCTCCGACGATCAGCAGCACGACCGCGGCAGCGACGTTGGAGAGGATGGTGAAGAAGCTGAAGAAGTTGGCCACGATCGTCGGCACGTGCCGTCCGTTCGCGACCGCCCCATCGACGCTGGAGATGAACTGCGCGACGATCGCCGCGATGATCAAGCCCGCGACCGCCAAGCGCAGCGCGTTCCAGGCGATGGCCCCTCCGCGATTCGCCGTCATGGGCTCACGGTAGCGGGACCTTCCTCCGCGCCGCAGGTCTTGCGGAGGCCGTGTCGGACCCTCTCGATAGGATGGGGTGTACCGCCGGACAACATGCGAGGAGCACTCATGCCCGGAATCGTGATCGTCGGCGTCCAGTGGGGCGACGAGGGCAAGGGCAAGGCCACCGACCTGCTCGGTGAGCGCACCGACTGGGTGGTGAAGTTCAACGGCGGCAACAACGCCGGCCACACCGTGGTCATCGGCGACGAGAAGTACGCGCTGCACCTGCTGCCCAGTGGCATCCTGTCGCCCGGCGTGACCCCCGTGATCGGCAACGGCGTCGTCGTCGACCTCGAGGTGCTCTTCGCCGAGCTCGAGGCGCTGAACGCGCGCGGTCTCGACACCAGCCGCCTGAAGATCAGCGCGAACGCGCACATCATCACGCAGTACCACCGGACGCTCGACAAGGTCACCGAGCGCTTCCTCGGCAAGCGTCAGATCGGCACCACGGGGCGCGGTATCGGCCCCGCGTACGCCGACAAGATCAACCGCGTCGGCATCCGCGTGCAAGACCTGTTCGACGAGAACATCCTGCGGCAGAAGGTCGAAGGCGCCCTCGACCAGAAGAACCACCTGCTGGTCAAGGTCTTCAACCGTCGCTCGATCACCGTGGACGAGGTCGTCGAAGACCTGCTCGCGTACGCCGAGCGCGTCCGCCCGATGGTCGCCGACACCTCGCTGCTGCTCAACGATGCCCTGGATGCCGGCGACGTCGTCGTCTTCGAGGGCGGTCAGGCCACCATGCTCGACGTCGACCACGGCACGTACCCGTTCGTGACGTCGTCGTCCGCCACGGCCGGCGGCGCCTCGACCGGCTCGGGCGTCGGCCCCAACCGTCTCGACCGCATCGTCGGCATCGTCAAGGCGTACACGACGCGTGTGGGCTCGGGCCCCTTCCCCACGGAACTGTTCGACGAGAGCGGCGACTACCTGCGCTCCCGCGGCTTCGAGTTCGGCACGACCACGGGTCGTCCGCGCCGCGTCGGCTGGTACGACGCCCCCATCACGCGCTACGCCACGCGCATCAACGGCATCACCGACCTGGTGCTCACCAAGCTCGACATCCTCGGCGGTCTCGAGCAGATCCCCGTCTGCGTCGCGTACGACGTCGACGGCGTGCGCTTTGATGACCTCCCGGTGAACCAGACCGACTTCCACCACGCCAAGCCGATCCTGGAGTACCTCCCGGGCTGGAGCGAGGACATCTCGACGGCGCGCACCTTCGAAGAGCTTCCGCAGACCGCTCAGGACTACGTGCTGGCGCTCGAGGAGATGAGCGGCACCCGCATCTCGGTCATCGGCGTCGGCCCGGCGCGCGACCAGGTCATCGTGCGTCACTCGCTGATCGACTGACATGCGCTTCTGGGTGGGCGCCTACGCGGGCGACGCGGGGGCGGCCGAGGGCATCGGTATCCTGCAGGCGGGAGACGTCGACTCGGCGTGGGCGTCCGGTCCGCTCGGCATGGTCGGCACCGCCGTGGCGGCACCCGGCTCGGCGTCATGGGTCGCTGCGCACCCCACCCTCGACGTGATGTACGCCGCGCTCGAGTCCGACGGCACCGTGCAGGCCTACCGGCGCACCGGCGAGACCCGCTTGGCCCCTCTGGCCCCCGCGGTGGCGGCCGGCGAGGCGGTCTGTCATGTCGCGGTGTCGCCCGACGCCCGCTTCCTCATCGCCTCCTGCTGGGGCGACGGGCGCGCCGTGCGGATCGACCTGGATGCCGCGGGCCGCCCCTCGCATCCCGAGATCGCGGCCGCGGCGAACGACCCGTTCGGCGGCGACCCGCAGCCCGAGGCGATCGTCACCGGCGCGCGTGTCTCCGGAGCCGTGATGCCCGACCTGGCGGCGGCCGCACGCGCGCTGCGCGAGGCCGCGGGCGACGAGTTCGGCCACCTCGTGCCCGACTACGACGCCGTGCCCGAGACGGACGCCGAGTCGGAGGAGGCCGCGGCGGGCGCCCGCGTCTCCCGTGCTCATCAGGCGGTCTTCCTACCGGGCGGCCTCGTGGCGACGACTGACATGGGCTACGACCTCGTCCGGTTCTGGCGCGCGGGCGGCGAGGGCCTGCGGCTCGTGCAGCAGGTCGTGCTGCCCAAGGGCAGCGGTCCGCGGCACGGGGTGTGGCATCCCTCCGGTCACCTCTACGTCGTGACCGAGCTGAGTCGCGAGGTGTTCGTGCTGGCTCCGGATGCCGAGGCCCGCTGGCGCATCGTCTCCGGTCAGCCGCTCCTCGGCACGCTCGACACTGACACCGCCGCCGAGCTGTGCACGAGCCGCGACGGAAGCACCCTCTACGCGGGCGTCCGCGGCAGCGACACCATCGGCGTGCTGGCGGTGCGGGGGGCCGGGGAGTCCCTCCAACTCACGGCGCTCGCCGACGCCGGGACGCACTGGCCGCGCCACCACGTCGTCGTCAACGACACCCTGCTGGTCGCCGGTCAGCTCGCCGACGAGATCGTGTCGATGCCCCTCGACGCCCGCACCGGCGTGCCCGGTCGCGTGCGCCATCGAACAGCGTCACCATCGCCGACGCGGCTGTTGCCGATGCGCTGAGCGCTACTTCTTGGCATCCTGTCGCGGGATGATGATCTGCTTGACGATCAGCAGCACCGAGGCCGTGACGGGGATGGCTACGAGGGCACCGAGCAGACCGAGAAGCGTTCCGCCGACGAGGGCGCCGATGACGACGAGCGAGCCGGGCACCGAGATCGTCCGGTTCATCACACGCGGCGTCAGCAGGTATGCCTCGATCTGCATATAGATCAGGTAGACGATCGCGAAGATCAGTCCCGCGGTCGGACTGACGATGAGGGTGAACACGGTCGCCACGGCCCAGAAGAGCACCGAGCCGACGAGGGGGATCAACGTGATCCCGAACGCGAGGGCGGCCAGCAGCGCGGCGAATGGCTGCTGCAGGATCGTCAGCACGATGAAGGCGAAGACCGCGTTGCACAGCGCGAGCACCACCATTCCCGCGAGGTAGCCACCCACCGAGTCGGTGATCTGCCCCGTCATGTCGGCGACCGTCGCACGACTGCGCGCGGGCGTCAGGCGCACGAGGGAGTTCTTCATCGTCGGCAGGGATGCCAAGAAATACAGGCTCAGCACGAGCACGATGATCGCGCCCGAGATGAACGTGCCGATCGTGATGCCCACCTGCAGCAGGCCGCCGCCGATCGCCGCGATGTTCGCCGGGTTCGTGACGAAGCTCTGCACCTCTTTCAGCACATCGCCCAGGCTGTCGCCGAAGTTCGACTCGACCCACCGCACGGCATCGCTGTCGATGAGGTCGTTGACGAAGGTGGGGATATCGCCCACGAACTGCTCGACCTGCCGCACCACGGGCGGGATGAGCAGCCACAGGGCACCAGCGAGGATGACGGCGAGACCGCCGAAGACGATGACGATCGACCACGCGCGGGAGAGGCCGCGGCGCACCAGGAGGCGCACGAGCGGGTCCAGCGCGAGGGCGACGAAGAGGGCGATGGCGACGTAGATGAGCACCGTCGAGAGGTTCGACAGCGCCAGCGCCAACAGGATCGCGGTGAGGCCGCCGAGCGTGAGGAAGAAGCCCGCCGCGTACGGACGGGCGATCGCCGACCAGACCGGGGTTTCGCGAGAGGTCGATGACCCGGCGACAGCGCCTTCGGAGGTGGGGTCGGGGCGCGTCGATCGGCTCATGGTCACACTGTAGGCCCCGCCGCGCCCAGCCGTTCTCCTCGGGCGCGCACGGTATCCTCAGAGCGATCTGGAGGACACATGACCGAGGCCGACCCCACGACCATCCTGCACGGGCTGCGGGGGAGCATCGACAACATCGACGCCGCGCTCATCTTCCTGCTCGCCGAACGCTTCCGCTGCACCACCCAGGTCGGTCTGCTCAAGGCCAAGCACGGGATGCCGGCGTCCGACCCCGCGCGCGAGGAGCAGCAGATCGCCCGGTTGAAGCGTCTGGCCGAAGACGCCGACCTCGACCCGGCTTTCGCTGAGAAGTGGTTCAACTTCGTCGTGGCGGAGGTCATCCGCCACCACCGGTCCGCGGCCGCGCAGCCGCCGCAGGACTGACCCGCCCGTTTCGCGTGACGCGGTGAGGGCCGAGGGCGCGGTGACGACAGCCCCGGGAGCGTCAGGCGACGGCGTGGGCGCGCGTGAACCGCGTGACGAAACCCGGGTGGCCCGCGGGCATCGCCAGCACCGAGTCGGGCGTACGCCCGGCGAGTTGGGGGAACCCCGCGTCGGCGACGAGGTCGTCGTCGAGGGCTTCGAGCTCGGCCGTCACGAGCGGCCAGGGCTCATGACTGTTGGCCGCCCAGATCGTGCGTCCGAGATGGCGCTCGTGAAAACCCCACCGCGCGGTGAGGAAGCGGGAGAGAGGGGTGTCGACCGTCTCCGAGCCGAGCGTGACGCGCACGCGCGTCCCGGGATGCCGGCCCCCGTGTCGCCGCGAGCGGAACTCGATGTTCCGCCCGTCGGTGCGCACACCCGCACGCGCCCACCGGTAGGGCAGGCCGAACAGTGCGCGCGCGGCGAGCACCGGCGCGAGGTGTTCGGCCTCGAGGGTGCGGAAAACGACGCCGCGGCGCCCTTTGTCATCGATGGCGTACGTGCGCACGTTGATCTCGGTGAACGTGCCGAGCAGCGGCACGGGGGGCAGCGGCAGGAAGCGAAACTCGCTCAGCACGAACGGCACGAGGCCGATCCATGCCGCCCCGTCGTGCACGTCGGGACGCGTTCCCGGAGGCAAGAACGGGGTCACGTCGTCGGGATCCACTCGCCAGTGCAGGAACACGGCGCGGTTCCACCGCTGCGCGATGACGGCGCGTCCTGTCAGGGCCGGGGCATGGCGTTCGGTGGTCACCGGGTCATTCTGACCCCGCCGGCCGGACGCGAAGGGAGACTGGACAGATGAGCTCCTCGTCTGGTGCAGACCCTCGGCTCGTGGCATCCATCCGCGAACTCCTCGCGGCTCGCGACGACGGCAAGACGATCTGCCCGTCGGAGGCGGCGCGCGCGGTGGGCGGTGAGCAGTGGCGCGAGCTCATGCAGCCCGCACGCGAAGCGGCGCGGGAGCTGGTCGAGCTCAGCGAGGTCGAGGTGACGCAGCGCGGTGAGGTCGTCGACGTCACGACGGCGCGGGGACCGGTGCGCATTCGCCGAAAGCGCTGAGACGGCGGACGCGGGGCCCCCGCCCGTCAGACCGCGGGTTCGGCCGGCGGCGAGCTGGCGCCGCGGGGCAGTTCGAGGGCGACCTTCTTCTCGAGCACGTCGACCGCCTCGTCCGACAGCCAGATGAGGCCGTCAAGCTCCTCGCGCACCCGTTTGTACGCCAGCTGCCGCTCGTTCGGGGTGGCGGCCTGGTCGGTCGCGACGGTGAGCAACTGCTTCGCGGTGTCGAGGCGTTTGCGCTCCTCCGCCGAGAAGGCTGCATCCTTCACGCGGCGCGCGTCGCGTTCGGCCACCTCGAACGCGACCTCGTAGTCGGTGACGGCGTCGCGATACTCGCGCAGGCGCTCCGGCATGAGCGTCTCGTCCGGGCGCGGCCGGAGGTTGTCGGCGACCTTCTTCGCGCGGAGGAAGGCGGCCGTCAGAGGCTGACGGCCGTCGCTCATCGCGGGGTAGCTGATCAGCTTCTCGGCATCCAGTTCGTATTCCAGCCAGCGGTGGGTGACCGCATCGTGGGCTGCGATGATGCGCTGCTGGTCATCGGCCGCGGGGGCCGCCGCGGCGATCGGCGCGGCAGCGCCGCCCTGGGCGCGGATCAGCTCGATCCTCTCGCGGTGCCGACGGCGCTCGTCGCGTTCCCGCTGCTTGCGCACCGTCCCGATCGCCCCCATCGTCATGCCGAAGAGGGGGAAGACGAGCCACCAGTAGTCACTCGCGAAGTTCCAGAAGTCGTGCACGCCCGTCATGCTACGCCGACCGGCGATGGCGGATCCGGATGCCGATGCTCAGGCCCGTGCCGGGTGGCCCGGGCGGCTCGTCACCGCGGGTGGGGGTCCCCGGCGTCCGGACCCTTTTTCTGCGTGCGCTTGGCACTGCGCTCGTTCCAGCTGCGCGCGGCGGTGCGACCCATCGACTCCATCGACCGCGCGAGCGCGCGCTGCGCCGTCTCGGCCAGGTCGGAGGCGACCCGGCTCCAGGCGTCGGCGCCGTCGAGGGGCGGCGGGGGCGTCTTGTCGGTGCCGCGGGCGATCCGCTCGGCGTGATCGAACGCGTTGACCGTCCGGCGCACCGCATCGCGGTAGGCCAGGAAGTCCGCGGGCGCGAGGCGCGTCTGGGACGAGGCCGGCCGGAGCCACTGCGCGCGTTCGTGCGCCCGGAGGAACTCGGCGAGCAGCGGTGAGCGGGGGTCGGACATCGCGGGGAAGTCGATCGCGAGCGCGGGGTCGGTCTCGTACGCCATCCAGCGGGCCAACACTGCGTCGTGCTCCGCGAGGAGACGGTCCACCGGGAGGGGAGCCGCCCCCGAGCGGATCGAGGGAAGCATCGCCTGCGCGGCCTTGACCGCCGCACGGCGGGCCCGCATCTCGGCACCGGCGGCGCGCAATGCATGCTGGGCGGCGACGAGGCGCGCCCTCGCGGCGGAGACGTTCTCGGACGAGCCTCGGGATGCCGCCCGCTCGGCCTGCGCGCGGATTACTTCCGCGTCGGCCATCTTGACGTCGGCGCGTCCGCGGGAGATGGCCTGGCGTGCCGTGAGCAGGTCGAGCTGCGCGGCGTCGAGCTCGAGGCGGCGCGCCGCGTTCTTGCTCATCGGCCGCGAGGCCCACGCGCGCACGGCGCGATCCCCGGTGGTCGTGTTTCCCGCGGGGAGCGCGCGCTGGCGCCGCGTCTGACGCACGCCGATCCAGCCGATTGTGCCTGCACCGGCCGCTGCGGGGCCGATCCACCACCAGTCGGCGAGCAAGAGCGCCAGCGGTTCCACATCCCCATGCTACGTCGGGCCGTCGACATCGTGCGGGGCGAGAGGCCGGAATGCGCGGTCGCGCACGGCGGCAACGACGCGCGGGGTGCGTGGCCCGGGGGACGCGTGGCCTCGAGCGGGCTCAGCCGAGGATGAGCGAGATCACCGTCGCGCCGCCGCCCGTGAGGACCAGGGCGGCGATGACCACCCAGGCGGTGATCTTCACGCGGCGCTGGCGCTTCGCGTCGAACGCTGACATGTCGTCGTCGTCGGTCATCGTGCCTCCTCTCGTGTGGTCGTCGCGTGTCCGGCTGTGTGCCGCGGGCCGCGCGAGCGGGCTCAGGCCACGGGCTCCGCGACAGTCGGACCGAAGACCGCCGGCAGCGTCTCGTTCGACAGGCGGCGCAGCTCGGCCGCGGTGACGGTGAACACGTCCTGAATCTCGAGGGCCGCCTCGGTCCCCGGCTCGACGTCGGTGACGCCGATGCGCAGCACCGGGTAGCCGCGGCCGTCGCAGAGGCCTCGGAACTTCACGTCTTCCTCGCGGGGGACGCTGACCAGGACGCGACCGGTGGACTCGCTAAACAGGGCGGCCGTGGCATCCACGCCGTCGCGCTCCATGAGCTCGGTGAGCCAGACGCGCGCGCCGACGCCGAAGCGCATGACGCCCTCGGCGAGGGCCTGCGCCAGACCGCCCGACGACAGGTCGTGCGCGCTCGAGACGAGCGACTGCGAGCCCGCGGCCTGCAGCAGTTCGGCGAGCTTGCGCTCCTGCGCCAGGTCGACCTGCGGCGGACGACCGCCGAGGTGGTCGTGGATCGTGCCGGCCCACTGCGAGCCGTCGAGCTCGTCGGCGGTGGTGCCGAGAAGGTAGAGGTTCTCGCCGGCATCCTGCCAGCCGCTCGGGATGCGCGCGGCGACGTCGTCGATGATGCCCAGCACGCCCACGACCGGGGTCGGGTGGATGGGCTGGTCACCGGTCTGGTTGTAGAACGACACGTTGCCGCCCGTGACCGGGATGCCGAGCTCGAGGCATCCATCGCTCAGGCCCTCGACGGCCTGGCTGAACTGCCACATGACCTCGGGGTTCTCGGGGCTGCCGAAGTTCAGGCAGTCGGTGACGGCGGTGGGCACCGCGCCCGTGACGGCGACGTTGCGGTACGCCTCGGCCAGCGCCAGCTTCGCGCCGCTGTAGGGGTCGAGCTGGTTGTAGCGGCCGTTGCAGTCGGTGGCGATCGCAAAGCCCAGGCCGGTCTCTTCGTCGACGCGGATCATGCCGGCGTCGTCGGGGAAGCTCAGCGCGGTGTTACCGAGCACGTAGTAGTCGTACTGGTTCGTGATCCACGAGGTGTCGGCGAGGTTGGGGCTCGCGACGAGGGTCGTGAACTGCTCGCGGAGGGTCTCGGCATCCGTCGCCCGGGGCAGCTTCGCGGCTGTGTCGTCGTTCAGCGCGTCGATCCACGTCGGGTAGGCGACGGGGCGCTCGTAGACGGGGCCGTCGACCGCGACGGTCGAGGGGTCGACGTCGACGATGCGTTCGCCGTACCAGTCGATGACGAGGCGGCCGTCGCCGGTGACCTCACCGAGGACGCTCGTCTCGACGTCCCACTTGCCGACGACGGCGAGGAACGCGTCGAGCTTCTCGGGCGCGACGATCGCCATCATGCGCTCCTGCGACTCCGACATGAGGATCTCTTCGGGCGTGAGCGAGGGGTCGCGCAGTAGCACCTTCGACAGCTCGACCTTCATGCCGCTGTCGCCGTTGGCGGCGAGCTCGCTCGTGGCGCACGAGATGCCGGCCGCGCCGAGGTCTTGGATGGCCTCGACCAGGTTGTCGCGGTACAGCTCGAGGCAGCACTCGATGAGCACCTTCTCGGCGAACGGGTCGCCCACCTGCACCGCCGGTCGCTTGGTGGGGCCGCCGTCGGCGAAGGTGTCGGATGCCAGGATGCTGGCGCCGCCGATGCCGTCGCCGCCCGTGCGGGCACCGAACAGCACGACCTTGTTGCCGACACCGGTGGCGTTGGCGAGCTTGATGTCTTCGTGGCGCATGACGCCGACCGCGAGGGCGTTGACGAGTGGGTTGCCCTGGTAGACGGCGTCGAACACCGTCTCGCCGCCGATGTTGGGCAGGCCGAGGCAGTTGCCGTAGAAGGAGATGCCGCTGGTGACGCCGTGCACGACGCGCGGGGTGTCGGGGTGGTCGATCGCGCCGAAACGCAGCTGGTCCATGACGGCGACGGGACGCGCGCCCATCGAGATGATGTCGCGCACGATGCCGCCGACGCCGGTCGCCGCACCCTGGAACGGCTCGATGTAGCTCGGGTGGTTGTGCGACTCGACCTTGAAGGTGACCGCCCAGCCGTCGCCCACGTCGACGACGCCGGCGTTCTGGCCCATGCCCACCATGAGGCGGGTCTTCATCTCGTCGCTGACCTTCTGGCCGAACTGGCGCAGGTAGATCTTGCTCGACTTGTAGGAGCAGTGCTCGCTCCACATGACCGAGTACATCGCCAGCTCACCGCTGGTGGGACGGCGGCCCAGGATCTCGCGGATCTTGGCGTACTCGTCATCCTTGAGCCCGAGGGCGCCGTAGGGCTGCTCCTTCTCGGGGGTGGCGATCGCGTTCTCGACGGTGTCGGCGAGGGCCGTACGGGCGTCGGAGGGGTTCGGGGTGGTCACGCGGCTGAGCTCCAAGAATCGCAGGGGCCGGACGGTGATCAGTCTAGTTGGGTGGGCCGACATGCCCGGGCGGGGCGGGCTGCGCACCCGGCCAGGGTCACGGCAGGTGCGGCGGCACCGTCCGTCGCAGAATCGCCACGAGGTCGGCATCCATGAAGCCGTACTCGTCTTTGATGCCCAGCACGATGACGCGGGTGTCCCGGAGCTGCGGCGAGAACCGCCGCGAGAGCTCGCGCTTGTGGGTGGATTCCATCGCGAAAATCAGGTCGGCCCAGGCGATGTCTTCGGGTGTCGCCACCTCGTCGGCGTCCGCTTTCAGACCCACGGATGCCACCTCGATGCCCGGCCAGCCGCGGAAGACGGCCTCAGCGGTCGGGCTGCGCAGACGGTTGCGGCTGCAGACGAAGAGGACACGCATGTCGTGATGGTCGCAGGTCGCGAGCGGCGGTCTCGGGAAGCCGCTCGGCATGGTGGCGATAGTCTGCCCTGCATGTACGAGAACTTCGGACGCTGACAGGCTCCCGGCCTCGCGCGACTGCCATCCGGCACTCGCATCTTCAGCGTTCCCACCGGTCGCCGCTCGCGCGGTGGGACGACCGAAAAGGATCCTCGTCATGTCTTCATCCGAACTCGCGAACGTCGTCGGACTCGTCGGCGTTGCGCTCGTCGTCATCACCTATCTGCTGCTCCAGCTCGGCCGCGTCCGCGTCGAGCAGCTGCGCTATTCGCTCCTGAACGCCATCGCCTCGCTGCTCGTGCTGGTCTCGCTGATGGCCCACTGGAACCTGTCGTCCGTCGTGATCGAGGGGTTCTGGCTGCTCATCAGCCTGTACGGCTGCGCGAAATGGGTGCGCACGCGGCGCCGCCGCACGGCATCCGCGTCGTAAGCCCCCGCCCCCGGCCGTCATCGAGGGGTGGCGGCCGGGGGCGGTGCGCCATGCGGAGTCGTCGAGCAGAGGTGGGCAGCGGGCCCGGGGGTGCGACGGACATGTTCTCGTCGTCCCGTCCACGAGGGCCTCGCCCCTAGGCTGAGCGCAATCGGACCGAAAGGCGTGCCATGGCCATCCTCAACTTCCAACTCGTCGTCGCCGGTGACCTCGCGTCCGCCCAGACCGCGACGCGCGCGGCCCTCGAGGCGGCCGACTTCACCGTGACCGACAAGGGTGACCACTGGAAGGCCGCTCACGGCAGCATCGCCAAGACGATGTTCCAGGGCTTCATCACCGACGCGGACTCCCTCCGTGAGGTGCTCGACGTGAAGTTCGTCGATCTCGGCGGCACGGTCCAGGTCGACCTGCACCGGCCGATCTTCCAGCCCGGCGCCGGCGACAACGACGGACTCGTCCAGATGCGGCTCTACGACGCGTACAAGGCGGCCGTCGGTAAGGTCGCGGCCGAGCTGCAGCAGCGCGGCATCCTGGTCAGCAGCAAGATCTGACGCGTGCGGCGCGCTGCCCCGTGCCGGCGCCCGCGCGGGGGCCGGCATCCGTCGCTCGCCGTCCTGCGGGGCCGAGGCACGGCGGGCCGATTCCGGATGCCGCGGACGCGGCGTGTCGGCGACGTCGCGCGACCGCTCCGGATTGTCATGTCGGCGGTCCGGCGTAAGGTCTCGGGCAGGACCGGGCGAGCGGTGCGTGGTCCGAGCGAACGTCATCGAGGCGAGGAGGAGCGCATGGGACAGTCGAGATCACGTCTTCCCGAGGGCATTCGGCGCCAGTTGCCGTGGCTGTTGCCTCTCGTCATCGGTATCGGCGGGTTCTTCGTACTTGCGCTGGCGGGCGGCGCGATGGTGAACGCGACGACTCGCAGTACCGACGCGGGCTCCATCTCGATCGGACTGGCCGGCCTCGTCCTGATGGGCTTGGCGTACCTGCTGGCCGCCGTGGCCGCGGTGTTCCTCGTCGTGGGCGTCATCAGGGTGCTGGCCGCGGCGCACCGTCGTCGACGGTGGGCGAAAGGCAGGTTCACGCGCACGGAACAGCAGGCGCAGGCGATCGACGCCGCGTACGCGCAGGCGTGGCACCGCGCCGGTCGCCTTCGGCTCGCCCTCGAGCGTCGCGAGGTGCCCCCGTCGGTCGACGTCTGGGACGTCATCCCGCAGCCCGGAGAGACCTTCTTCTTCGACACGTCGGCCCAGTACGCCCGCTATTACGGGCAGGACGTGACGTACGCCACCTCCGGCGGGTTCTTCTTCGGCCACCCGCTCTTCGTCGCGGCCGGGGTGGCGATGACGGCGGCCGGCAACGCCGCTCGTCGCTCGGCCGCCGAAGCCGCTGCACAGGCGCAGTGGCGTGAGCAGCAGAGCGTGCGTCTCCTCGTCTCGAATCAGCGCCTCGTCTGCAACGTCAACGGTCAGTGGTTGAGCTTCTTCTACTCCGCGATGACGGCGGTGTACCCCGAGGTCGACCGGTGGTCGCTCGTCTGCCAGTTCGATTCGACCTCGCCCATGCTGTTGAGCGGACCGGCGATCCCGGAGGCGGCTCTGCTGACCGTGCTGATGACTCACGGTCCCGAAGCCGTCACCCGGCACCCGAGCCTCCAGCCTCTCGCTCCGAGCGTGTCGCAGGACTGAGCATCGCCATGGCGGGCGGGGCGGACGGCGGCGCGGGTGTCACGACCTGCGCGATCGTGGGCGGTGGGCCCGCGGGGCTGGTGCTCGGACTTCTGCTCGCGCGGGGTGGCATCCGGGTCACCGTGCTCGAGAAGCACGCGGATTTCCTGCGCGACTTCCGGGGTGACACGGTTCACCCCTCGACCCTCGGGCTGCTCGACGATCTCGGACTGTTCGAGCGCTTCGACGCCCTTCCGCAATCCCGCGTGCGCCAGTTCCGGGTACCCACAGCCGACGGCACCGACGTGGTGCTGGCCGATCTCGACCGCCTGCCGGTGCGTCATCCGTACATCGCGATGGTCCCGCAGTGGGACCTGCTCGACCTCCTGGCGGCGGCCGCCGAGAGGGAGCCGACCTTCACGCTGCTGCGCGAGCACGAGGTGACGGGAGTGCTGCGCGGAGGCGGGCGCGTACGCGGCGTGAGCTTCCGCTCGCCCGACGGCGCGGGCGAGCTGCGCGCCGACCTCACCGTCGCGTGCGACGGGCGGTGGTCGGTCGTCCGCCGCTCGGTCGGCTTCCCGGTGCGGGAGTTCCCGGTTCCGTTCGACGTGTGGTGGTTTCGGGTCACGACCGCCCGGCACCTCGCGGAGGCGCTGCTGCCGCGCGTCCGGCGGGGCCGTATCGGCATCGCGATCCCCCGCCGCGGGTATGTGCAGGTCGCGTGGATCGGACGGAAGGGAACGGACGCCGCGCTGCGCGCAGCCGGAATCGACGCGTTCCGCACCGAGGTGGCCGAGCTCCTCCCCGATCTCACCGACGACGTGCACACGATCGCGTCGATGGACGACGTGAAGCACCTCGACGTGCGACTGAACCGCCTCCGCCGGTGGCACGCGAACGGCGTTCTCTGCATCGGCGACGCCGCGCACGCGATGTCGCCCGCGGGAGGGGTGGGCATCAACCTGGCGGTTCAGGATGCCGTGGCCACCGCGCGACTGCTCGCGAAACCGCTGCGCGACGGGGCGCTCGCCGGACCGCGGTCGGGGCGTCTGCTGGGCCGTGTGCAGCGCCGGCGGCGCTTCCCGACCATCGTGATCCAGACCCTGCAGCGCGTCGTCCACGCGCAGGTGATCGCGCCGGTGATCGCGGGAGCGAGGGATGTGGTGACGCCCCGAGGTGTCGGCATCCTGTTGCGTCGAGTGCGCTGGCTGAGTGTGATTCCGGCGCTCGTCATCGGGGTGGGACCGCGTCCGGAGCGTGCTCCGCAGTGGGCGCGGCGGGGCAGCGCATGATGCGACGTCGGGTCGCCGGTCGTGGTCGGATGGCGGGTATGCGTCTGTCCTTTCGTCGTGCGTCCGTCATCGTCTGCGCGGGTCTCCTGCTCACAACGGCGGGCTGCACGGGCCCGTCGGAAGACCCGTTCGTCGCGCTGTGCAAGGACCCCGTGGTCGTGACCTGCGATCCCGCGACCGGGCCGCTCTCGATCACGGTCGACGAGGGAGCCTCGAACGACGCCGTTCGAGGGTTCGCCGCTCGAGTTCAGGATGCCGTGACCCGCACGCAGCGCGAGCTCACCCTGCGTGCCGACGACCCGTCCGCCGTGCAGCTCGACCCCGAGGTCTCGCCGACGCCGAAGTAGCAGTTCACGCTCCAGCCCGACGGGACTGCTGACGCGCTCGCCGGGGTGCTGGAGGCGGCAGCCGTGCCCGGAGCGAGTGGCATCTTCGCCGGTCTGGGCTGGCCGTCGGCGGAGGCGGCGACCCTCGATGACGTCGAACCGCTCATCACCGCCCTCGCCTCGACGCCGCTGTTCGCCGACGGGGGCACCTTCACCGTGCCGTCTCTCCGGGAGCACTTCCGGCTCGTCTACGTACCCGCTTTCACCACGATGGACGGCGTCCGCGAGGTCGTCTCCGTCGCCCGGGACTATCCGGATGCCGAGGTGCTCCTCGAGGCGCCCACGGCGGGGCCGAACCAACCGACGTTCTACGTGGCGCACCTGACGCCGGAGGAGGCGACGCAGCTCGTGGCGAGGTTGAGCGCGCCCGAGATGGCGTCGGCGAGCGTACCGGGTGCGCCGCTGGAGTTCGTGCTCACCTCATTGACCGAACAGGGGACGGACTCGCTCACGGGCACGTTCGGTGGTGTGGCGGGCTGAGCGCTGTCGTCGATGTGAGCGGCGGTCGATCCTGCCGAACTCGCAAGATCGCGTGAGAATCGCAGCTTCCGAGCCGAAATCTTCGAGAAGTCGTCGATTCTACGGGGAATGGCCCCGCCCACCCGCTCTACGCGGTCTTCGCGATGCGCACCCGGATGTCCTTCATCAGCGGCTGATCGCTCTGACGGCTGTAGTCGTCGGGGCCGAGCAGCACGTTGAGCTCGGGGAAGTAGCCGGCGGCGCTGCCGCGCGGGGTGTCGTATTCGAGCGCACGGAAGGCGGTGACGCTGCGCACCGACCCGTCGCGGGAGGTCGCCACGATGTCGACGAGGTCGCCCTCGGCGATGCCGCGCTCCTTCATGTCGCGTCGATTCATGAAGACGAGCTCGCGGATGTTGCGCACGCCGCGGTAGCGATCGTCGGCCGAGTAGATCGTGGTGTTCCACTGGTCGTGCGAGCGCATCGTCTGCAGTACCAGCACGTCGGCCTCGGCGGGGATGACGTTCGGCAGCTCCGCGTGCGAGAACTCCGCCTTGCCGGAGGGCGTCTGGAAATCGCGCTCGCGGGCCGGCTGCGGCACGCGAAAGCCATAGGGCTGGCGGACCAGCTCGTTGAAGCCCTCGAAGCCGGGAAGCACCTGGGCCATGGTGTCGCGGATGCGGTCGTAGTCGCCGACGTACCACTCCCACGGGGTGGCCGAGGCGGGCATCGTGGCGCGGGCGAGGCGCGCGATGATCTCGGGCTCGCTGAGCAGGTGCGGCGAGGCCGGGCGCCGGGAGCCGCGCGACAGCATGACCGAGCTCATGGCATCTTCCGTCGAGATCGACTGCGGGCCGCTCTCTTGCTCGTCGCGCTCGGTACGACCCAGGCACGGCAGGATGAGCGCCTCTTTGCCGTGCGTCAGGTGGCTGCGATTGAGCTTGGTGCTGACGTGCACCGTGAGCTCGCACCGGCCCATCCCCTCGGCGGTCAGCTTGGTGTCGGGAGCGGCACGCACGAAGTTGCCGCCCATGCCGAGGAACACCTTCAGGTCGCCGCGGTGCAGGGCGGCCACGGTGTGCACCGTGTCGAGGCCGGGTTCGCGCGGTGACGTGATGCCGCAGACCTCGTCGAGCTTCGCGAGCCACTTCTCGGTGGGCTTGTGATTGATACCGCACGTGCGGTTGCCCTGCACGTTGCTGTGTCCGCGGACGGGCGAGGGGCCTGTGCCCTTTCGCCCGACGTTGCCGCGCAGCAGGAGCAGATTGACGATCTCGCGCACGGTGTCGACGCCGTGCTGGTGCTGGCTGACACCCAGGCACCAGCTGATGACGGTGCGCTCGGCGCTCAGATACACGTCGGCCGCCCCGCGGATCTCGGCCTCGGTGAGGCCGGACTGCTCGACGAGCTCGCTCCACGGCGTTGCCTCGACCATCGTCCGGTACTCGTCGAGACCGGTCGTGTACGCGTCGAGGAAGGCCTGATCGAGGGCGGTCGGGTCGGTCTCGGAGGCCTCGAACACGACCTTGGCCATGCCGCGCACGAGGGCGAGATCGCCGCCGGGGCGGACCTGCAGGTTCATCGTGCTGGTGGGGGTGTCGTGGAAGGTCGCCATGTCGAGGATCTCGTGCGGCACGATCGTCCGCGTGCCGGCGACCTCGCGGAGGGTGTTGACGTGCACCACCTGAGCGCCGCGGTCGATCGCCTCGGCGAGGCTGGTCAGCATGCGCGGGGCGTTCGAGGCCGCGTTGACGCCGAGCACGAAGAGGGCGTCGCACGCCTCCCAGTCCTCGAGGTCGGCCGTGCCCTTGCCCGTGGCGAGGGATGCCGTGAGCCCCCGCCCCGAGCCCTCGTGGCACATGTTCGAGCAGTCGGGGAGGTTGTTCGTCCCGAGCTCGCGGGCGAACAGCTGGTAGAGGAAGGAGGCCTCGTTGCTGAGGCGGCCCGACGTGTAGAACGCCGCCTGATCGGGGGACTCCAGGGCCGTGAGGTGCTGGGCGATCAGACGGAACGCGTCGTTCCACGAGATCGGCACGTAGTGATCGCTCGCGGCGTCGTAGGCCATCGGGCCGACGAGCCGCCCGGCATCCTCCAGCTCGAAGTCGCTCCACTGGGAGAGCTCCGACACCGAGTGCGCGGCGAAGAACTCCTTGCCGACGCGCTTGTGCGTCATCTCCCACGTGACGTGCTTGATGCCGTTCTCGCAGATGTCGAGGGCGACGCCCTTGTCGTCGGGCCAGGCGCACCCGGGGCAGTCGAAACCGCTCTTCGGCTGGTTCATCGTGAACATCGCCTTGGTCCCCGCGATCGGCTGGCGCTGTTCGAGCAGCACCTTGCCCACGGTGAGGGCCGCGCCCCAGCCCGCGGCGGGATGCGTGTACTCGCCCGTGCTCGCCCAGTCTCCCGACACGGAAGGCCCGAGTCCTCCCTGTCGGGGCTTCTCGGTCATCAGGCCGAACGATTCACCCATGCTCACCCTCCGTAAACTCCGGCGCCGAGTCGGTGGCATCCACACGTCGCGCGCTCGGGGTCAGCGTACGCTCGCACCTCCTGCGAAAGGGGGGCTTGTGGGCGCGTCTGTGGAAGGAACACGGATTCGGTCCGCGCGGGAGTAGAGGTTCATGCTGTCGCCGCGCACGAAGGCGGCGAGTGTGAGCCCGGCGCGCTCCGCCAGCTCGACGGCGAGCGACGACGGCGCCGACACGGCGGCGAGCATCGGGATGCCGGCCATCACGGCCTTCTGCACGAGCTCGAAGCTCACGCGGCCCGACACCTGCAGAACCGTGCGGCGCAGGGGGAGCCGATCGTTCAGCAGCGCCCACCCGACGACCTTGTCGACCGCGTTGTGGCGCCCGACGTCTTCGCGCACGACCAGCATCTCGCCCGTCTCGATGTCGAAGAGGGCCGCGCCGTGCAGACCGCCGGTCTTGTCGAACACCCTCTGTCCCTCACGCAGGCGGTCGGGGAACGCCGCGACATCGCGCGCGTCGACGCGGACCTCGTCGGTCGACACGTCGTACGTCGACACCTTCTCCACGGCCTCGATCGAGGCCGTTCCGCACACACCGCACGAGCTCGTCGTATAGAACGACCGGGCGATGTCGGGCGAGGGCAGCGCCACCCCGGGCGCGAGCGTCAGGTCGAGCACGTTGTAGGTATTGCCCTCGGCGCCGCCTGTGCCGGGTCCGCCGCAGTGGATCGCGCGGGAGAACTGGTCGCCGCGGCTGATGACGCCCTCAGAGACCAGGAACCCCGCGGCCAGCTCGACGTCGTGCCCCGGGGTGCGCATGGTCACGGCCAGCGGTGAGCTCGCGACGCGGATCTCGAGCGGTTCCTCGACCGCGATGGCATCCGGTCTCTGGCGGTTCACGCCGCCGAGGGTGAGGCGCGTGACACGGCGCGAGGCGGTCAGGCGGCCCATGTCAGGACCGTGCCGACGACGGGGAGGGGCACATGCGTCGAGCGTACGCCCGGCTGCGCGGGCGGAGCCGGGGCGGGGCGGATCGGCGGCGGGCGGCGGGTGGCGGGCGAGCGGAGGAGAAACGGCGAGCGAACGATCGACCGGGGTCACGGCATCCGCGTCTTTTCGAGGGAGAACGGTGCCTGCATTCATGCGAATGCAGATTCCGGGAAAAATTTCCATCCCCGGCGTGACGTTTCCTCGGCCCGGTACGTCTTATCCACGTAGGCCAAAGCGCCCACCCCGGTTCCGCCGGGCCGAATACGTGAAAGGCAGAGAGATGGCTACCGACGCCCCCACCACCCCCGCCGCGCAGAACGTCCCCCAGACGGCATCGCGCGTGAACCGTCCGCTGAACGCCCGCGGCTCGGAGACCCCCACCGAGGGCAAGACCACGATCGCCGAGGGTGTCGTCGCGAAGGTCGCCGGTATCGCGGCCCGTGAGGTCGCCGGTGTGTACGCCCTGGGTGGCGGCGGAGCCCGCGCGCTCGGCGCGATCCGCGACGCGATCAACGCCACCGACCTGACGCAGGGCGTCAAGGTCGAGGTCGGCGAGACCCAGGCCGCCGCCGACATCACGATCGTCGTGGAGTACGGCGCTCCCATCCAGGAGGTCGCCGACCAGGTCCGCGGCCGCGTCGCCGGCGCCATCAACCGCCTCGTCGGTCTCGAGGTCGTCGAGGTCAACGTCGACGTGAACGACGTCCACATCCCGGGCGACGACAACAACGACGACGACAGCAACGAAAAGCGCGTCCAGTGAGCGCCACGACGAAGGGCGCCCTGGTCGGCCTCGTGCTGGCCCTCAGCGCTCTGATCTTCGGATTCTGGGGCTTCATCCTCGTCGCCCTCTTCATGGCGATCGGAATCGTCGTCGCTCGCATCACGGCGGGTGAGATCGACTTCGGCAACATCGTCAACGCCTTCAAGGGTCGGAGCACGTCGTGACCACGGTCACGGCCCCGCTGGCGGCCGGCAGCACCACGGCTGCCGGCCTCCCCGCGGGTCGTGTGAACGTCGCCGATCGCGTTCTGCAGAAGACGGCGGAGCGTGCGGCGGCGGAGATCATCGGGGTGGATGCCAAGAACGTCCACGTCGAGATCGTCTCGGCCCGTGACACGGCGGTCGTGCGCGTGACGACGCCGTTCCCGGTGCCGCGCTTGGACGACACCGCTGCGGTGAAGGCGGCCACTCCCGTCCTCGAGGCGGCTCGCGCCGCCCAGGGCGAGCTGCGTTCGCGGCTGACGCACCTGTTCGGCCGCGAGGTCTCTCGCGTCGACCTCACCATCTCGGGCGCCTCCGCCCCCCAGCGAAAGCGAGTGCTGTGATGACCGATGCCGTGCTCCGCACCGTCGTGCGCCGCGAGACGCACTCGCCGCGCACCGTGGCCATGCTCGTCGTGGTCGTGCTGCTGCTTCTCGTCCTGGCATATGCCGCGGTCGAGATCGTGCTCGCCCTCGTGGGTCAGCCGCCCCTCCTCGTCGCTCCGGGTACCGCGTTGAACGCCGTGGTGATGGCCCCGAGCGCCCTGCAGCCCGCGGCGTTCATCGTGGGCGGCATCGTGCTGGCCCTGGTCGGCCTGCTCGTGCTGGTGCTCGCGCTCAAGCCGGGCCGGTTGTCGCGTCACGAGATGCAGTGGGGCGAGCGCGCTGTCGTCGTCGACAACGGCGTGGTGGCATCCGCTCTCGCTCAGCACCTGAGCAACGAGTCCGGCATCGCCCGCGACGACATCGTCGTCGGCGTCGCACACCGCACCGTCGACGTCACCGTCCGCCCGCCCGTGGGCATCCCCGTCGACCAGGCCGAGTTGCAGCGCACCGTCGACGCCGAGATCGCCACCTACAAGCTCTCGCCCTCCGTCCGCACGGTGGTGCGGGTGCAGCGTCCCGACACCCAGGAGTCCTGATGAACGCGACCCGCCGCGGTCTGAACCGCTTCCTCCTCTTCCTCGTGGGCATCATCCTGCTCGCTGCCGGTGCCCTCGCCCTGGCCGTGGGGCTGCTGCCCGCCGGCGCGGACACCTGGACCTCCGTCATGGGCGGATTCCAGGAATGGCTGGTCTCCCTCGGCCGCGAGTCGGCCGGATGGGGTGCTGTCGCCGCGATCGTCGTGGTGGCGATCATCCTCATCGTCATCGCCGCCTCCGCCGTCCGCGGTCGTCGGCAGGCACCGCTGCAGTCCACCGGCAGCGCCAGCGATCAGGGCCGGATCACCGTCACCGACGGCTTCGCCTCCGAGGCGCTGAAGAACGCCCTGGCCGAACGCGACGAGATCCTCTCCTCCAAGGTCACCGCGGGCGAGATCAGCAAGGAGTCGGTGCTGCACGTGGCCGTCACGCCCCGGCAGAACACCTCTCCTCGCGAGGTCGCGGAACACGTCGACACCCTCGTCACCAACCTGGCGGCGCTGACGGGTCAGAACCTGCGCGCCTACATCTCCATCCACTCGGGTCTGCGCGCCAAGCTCGCGCGCGACACCACCCGCGTGCACTGACACATCCCGGAGACACACCTATGACCAGCATCGATCCGCCCACCCTCGACACCGCGGCGGAACTCGCGGCGACCGCCGCCGGCTCTGTGCCCGGCGTCCATGCCCTCGGCAGCCTCATGGGCCGCGCCTCGGATGCCGTGCGCGAACGCGTCGGCCTCGCCAGCACCGCCCCGGGCGTGAAGATCGACAACGGCCGCGGCGACGCGGTCACCGCGACCATCTCGCTCGTCGTGGACTACCCGCACAAGCTGCACGAGGTCTCCGACAACGTCCGGGCCGCGGTGAAGACCGCCCTCGCACAGCTCGGGCGCGGCACCATCGATGTCGACGTCGTCGTGACGGGGGTCTTCGGGCCGTTTGACCGCGACGTCGTCGCCGAGGCGGAGGAGAAGGCGGATGCCGTGGCCGCCCGCGCGTCCGAGGTCGCCGATGACGTGAAGGCACGAGGACAGGATGCCGCCGCCCGCGCGTCCGCGACCGTCGATGCCGCGGTGGCCAAGACGAAGGCCGGCGCCGCGTCGGTGGGTGCGGCCACGGTCGGTGACGACACCACCGGTGCCCCTGCAGACGTTTCCGCCGACGATCGTGGCGACGTGACAGACGTCGTCGCCGACGCGCTCGAGGACGCCGCGATCGACATCGCGATCGCCGCCGACGAGGTGCGCGCCACGGACGACACGGCGGCGGTCGACGACGTGCAGTCGCTCGTGGAGGACGAGCGCCCCCGTTCCTGAGCTTCGACGGAGAAGGGCCCCGCTTCGGCGGGGTCTTTTCTGCAATCGACCGCTTGCCGCAATGGTTGGTACTACCTACGTTATTTAGTTGTTCGTCGTTTTCTGGCTATGTTGTGAATCTCAGGTGTTTCACAACAAATGATCAGGAAAAGCGTGGGAACAATTCGTCGCGTGGTCGCCGCGGCCGTAGTTGCGGTCATTTTGCCCGCGGTTCTGTCCGGGTGCGATGGAGGACATTCGCCCGAGCCCGACGAGCAAGCCGCTCCCGTCTCGGTGAGCTTCCCCTCCATCGGGTACGGCTTCTCCCTCGCCGAGGTGGTGGAGGGACTGGACCAACCCAGCGGCGTCGCCGTTTCCGCGGATGGTTCGCGACTCTTCCTGAGTGGCGGCAACGGAGAAGCGTCTGGGATCGCCCGTCTCGACGACGACACCGACACCGTCACGTGGTTGGGAACGGAACTCGAGCACCCCGGTCTGATCGCGACGTCGCCGGACGGTCTTCTCTACGCCATCGATCAGGAGGACGACGACCTCCACGTGAGCTCGGACCAGGGCTCGACCTGGCGCGCTATCCCTGCTGCCACCGGCGGCTTCTCCGGTTCGCAAGCAGTCGCCGCTCGTGACGGCCTCGTCGTGGTGACGAATGGGGACGACGACTCCCTCGCCGTCAGTACGGACACCGGTGAGACCTGGCGGCGCATCGACAAAGGGGCCGGGCTCTTCGCGGGCGTAGCGGGGGTCGTCATCGACCGTGCAGGTCGCATCCTCGTCCTCGACTCCTCGGACGGGGGCATTTCGGTGAGTGCCGATCAGGGGTCGTCCTGGCGCAAGATCGACGGGACGCAGACCGGGCTCGTGGCGCCGCTCGCGATCGCCGTCGGACCCAGCGACGAACTCGTGGTGACCGACCCCGGTGCGGGCGGACTCGCGCGAAGCATCGACGGTGGAGAGACCTGGACCTCCACCGCCGGATTCGAGAACGCGTTCGGGGTGGCCATCGACGGCAAAGGTCTCGTATACGTCACGGACGACCAGTTCAGCCTGGTGAAACTGACGGCCGTTCCGGGCCTCCCGAAAGACGTGAGAGCACGCTGGGGTCAGGAACCGGGCACCGTCGAGGTGTCGTGGGAGCGCAGCGGCGTCACCGGCGGCGCAGACCTGACCGGGCAGACGGTGTCGATCCTGCTCGACCCGAGTTCGAACGGCGGTGGCGCCGACGATCACGACTCTCCCGTAGACGACTCGACGTCGCCGTCTCCGGCGCCCTCCGAGAGCGGCCCCACGTTCGAGTGGGACGAGCAGCTCGCCCCCGACATCGAGCGGACCACGATGACCGGTATCACCCCGGGGGTGGACGTCCTGGTGACGGTGATCGTCACGAACGCGGCCGGGGCATCGGCCCCGAAGAGCGTACGTCTGACAGCTGACGCGGATGGAGGAAGCCGGTGAGACGAACCGTTTCGATCATGATCGCTCTCGTCGTGGCGATGGGGCTCGTGGTGTCGGCGGGATCCGCGGCCGGCGCCTCGCCGGGTGCGCGCTCGACGCTCGCCGCCGACGTGGATGCGTCGAAGGCCGATTCGCAATGGTGGGCTGCGGGCACCATGACCGGATGGGACGAGTCGTGCCGCCAGAATGGAGTCCCCTGCTTTCTCCTGACGAGTCCCGCGGGCAGTGACGGGAAGCTCGGAACAACGCTGATCGGGTACGGCGAGGATTATCTCGCGCCCTACCGCAGGGTCATCCTCGAGGGGAGAGCAGCCAAGAAGGGATCCTGGTATTTCCTGAGCGCAGCCGGCAGCTCCGAATTCCTGATCAAGACCGTCGCCGAGGGCAAGTGTCTGGGCGACTCGATGTGGGGCGCTGTTCGTACCTACGGAGCCTGCGACATCTCGGACGCCGACAATGCCTGGCATCTGTTGCGTGCGCCTGAGCAGGCCGGCAAGTACATGCTGCAGAACCGAGCCGGGTACTGCTTGCGCCTGGGGGTGACCTCGTGGGCGCACATCAAGCGCTGCGAGCCGAACAACGACCGATTCTGGTTCGTGCCGATGTCGCGGACGCAGGCGCAGCTGTGGGGTGAACTCGCCCTCGGGTACGCCCAGACGGCGTGTGTCACCGACGCCAAGGCGGGTAAACCCAGTTGCAGCTTCGTTCCCGATGATCCGACGTTCGATTCGACACCGCCCGTCGCGCAAGCCAATGAGTGCAACGCGAGCGACGTCATGGCAGGGTCTCCGGTGCGCGACACCGAGTACACCGTCTCGTGGGCGCGGGGGAGGACGACGAGCTCCACGGAGTCGAGCGAGAACACCGTCACCGTCCAGGCGGGTACCAAGACCGGGGTGAAGGACGTCTGGGAGGCCAACGTCTCGGCGAGCTACTCGCGGAAGTGGGGAGCGACGAGCAACTCCTCGAACTCCGAGACCGTCACCGTCGGGCAGAAGGTCGTCGTTCCGGCGGGGAAGTTCGCCTGGACATACGCGACGCCATCTGTCGGGGTCGTGCCCGGCACGTACACCTACTTCATCGGGTCGGACTATCGGTGGTCGCTGCACTCGACGCTGCCGGTCTCGGCGAAGGCGGCCTGGTCGTCGAACCGCACCCTCGCCTTCGGCGACCTGGTCGATTACGACCCCCGCACCTTCAGCTGTCAGATGGGCACGGCGCTCCAACCGCTGCAGGAGCCTCGCATCACGGGCTGGGACGAAGCGGCCGATACCGCTCCCCGCGTCGGGCAGACGCTCCGGGTGGACCCGGGGATCTGGTCCGCGAGCGGGCGCACGGAGTCGAACGTGACCTACACATATCAGTGGATGCGCGGTGACCAGGTCCTGTCGGACACGGGGCCGACCCATACGGTCAGCGCGGGCGACCTGGGTAAGCACCTGTGGGCGCGGGTGATTGCACGGTTCCCGACCAACATGCCGGGGCGCGCTCAGACGGTCAAGACCGAGGCGGTGATGGGCGCACGGCCCACCCCCACGCCGACTCCGGTCTCGACGCCGACCGTGACCCCCACGCCGGACTCCACGCCCCGTCCGGTCGTCGAAGCCCCCTCGCCGTCCAGCGTGCCGGCTACTCCCGAACCGACGCCCCTCGCGACGGCGACCGGGCAGGAGCAGGAAGCCGAGTCGCCGGCGGCGACGTCCACGAGTGTGACAGCCCTCACTCCGGGGACGGCGGTCGCGGGGAAGCCCGCCTTCACGGTGGTCGTCCGGTCGGACGATGCCGGCTTCGCGGGTGAGCTCCAGATGGTCGTCGTCGACCTGAACGGGGCCGAGAGAGTCGTCAGCACGATTCCCCTTTTCGCGCGTGCGGGCAAGGCGATCGCCACGACGACGTTGTCCGTACCCGCGGACATCGAACCGGGCGAGTACACCTTCGCGATCCGATTCACTCCCACCGACTCGTCCCGCTGGGCGGCCAGCTCCGCAACGCAGCGCGCCGAGGTGACACGCGCTCCTTGACCGGGAGGGGCGATGCCGCCCGCCGAGAGGTGTCCTGTCGCTGTCCGAGCCGGGCGCGTCGGGTGTTCCTCTGTCCTCTCGGCAGGGCGGCTCACCCCGCCGTCGCGTTGTCGTACGCCCGCTGCGCGGCCTGCTGCGCGTCGGCCAGTGCCTGTTCCGTCGTCTTGTCGCCCAGCAAGGCCGCGGTGATGGCGTTGTTGAGCTCGTTCTGGATGTCCTGCCCCGCGGGCGAGGAGCCGAAGGAACGGCCGTTGCCGGCGACGTCGTAGTAGGTCGCGATGACCTGGTCGAACCCGGCATCGCCGGTCGGCTTCACGTAGGTCGAGCGGATCTGCTCGTCGGCCTCGGGTGAGCCGGTGAACAGGCCCGTGTTGACTCCGCCCTTGCCCTCGATCGTCGCGGCACGCGCGGCGCCCGCTGCCAGCCAGGCGTCCGTCGAGGTCAGTTCATTCATCCACGCGCATGCCGCACCGGGGTTCTGCGCCCCGGCGGGAATGACGAACGCGGTCCCCGAGGCGAGCGAGAACGGCTGGCCGTCGGCATCCCGGAACGGCACCGCCTGCAGCGAGATCTGGTCACGGTAGGCGCTGAGCACGTTCGGGTACCACTGGTTCGCGACCTGCGCGCCGACCTGGTTGGTCACGAACTGGTTGGCGTCGCCGAACGTGTCGAACGAGTCGGTGAAGCTCTTCACCGCCGCGTAGCCGCCCTGTGCGTCGGTGATGCGTTTAAGCGCCTCGATGCCGGCGGCGTTGGCGGGGTCGTCGAGGGTGGGCTTGCCCTCGGCGTCGGTCAGCTGACCGCCCATGCCGACGACCCACAAGCCACCTTGGCCGGTGGCGACGGGGTCCAGTCCGAGCCGCGTCGGATTGCTGCCCGATGCCTGGTAGATCTTGCCGATCGCCGCGACGAGGCCGTCTATGTCCGACGTGTCGAACTCCTCGGGCGTCACGCCCGTCTCGTTCAGCACGTTCATGTTCAGCAGGATCGCGGGCGGCTGGTAGAACTGCGAGACCGCGTAGACGGCATCCTGATACGTCACGTCATCGACAACGTTCTGGTACCAGCGTTCGGTCGGATCGACGCCCTTCGCCTCGAAGCATGCGTCCAACGGCATGAGTAGGCCCTGAGCGGCATACGTCGTGACGTAGCGGCGGTCCATCTGCACGACGTCGGGGACGTTGCCCCCGGCGATACGGGTGGTGAACTTCTGCGCGTCGAAGGCGGTGGCATCCAGGGTCACCTGCACGTCGGGCAGCTGCTGCGCCGCGTGATCGAGGCGGGACTGGCCGACGTCGTCGGCATTCTCGAAGCCCCAGGCGGACAGGGCGCCGGTGGGCGCGGCGGAGAAGTCGACATCGGCTGCGGGATCGTCGCCGCCCGCGCTGCACGAGGCGAGCAGGGTGATGGATGCCGTGACGGCGGCGACGCCGGCGAGGGAGCGCTTGCGCATGGTGGGGTCCTTTCGGGACAGGGGGGGGATCAGCCTTTGCGGCCCTGGGTCGCGACACCCTCGATGAAGTACCGCTGGCCGAACGCGAAGAGGATGAGCATCGGCAGGGTCACCAGGAGTGAGGCGACCATGACGTACTGGTAGTCGCCCTGACCGCCCGCGCTGGGGCTGTACTTCGTCATGGCGTAGGCGATGCCGAGCGGGGCGGTGAAGTCCTCGACGCTGCCGGCGTTGAGGTAGATGAGCGCCGCCTGCAGGTTGTTCCAGCTGGCCTGGAACTCGAACAGGAACACGATGATGAACGACGGGATCGACAGCGGCATCGCGATGCGCCAGAACAGACCCCACGCGCTGCACCCGTCGAGGCGGGCGGCCTCGAACAGCTCGCGGGGAACGCCGAGGAAGAACTGCCGCTGTAAGAAGATGTAGAAGGCGCTGCCGAAGAGGTTCATGCCCCACAGCGGCACCCACGTGCCCAGGAGCCCCGTCTCTTTCCAGATCAGGTAAATCGGGATCATCGTCACGGCGCCCGGCAGCATCATCGTCGCCAGCACCAGGCCGAACAGCAGCCCGCGGCCGGGGAAGCGGAAGTACGCGAAGCCGAACGCCACGATCGAGCTCATGATCGCCACCGTGGTGGCTGCGAGCAGGGCGATCGAGACACTGTTGAACATCCAGCTCAGCAGCGGCAGCTGGTTCCAGACGTCGGCGTAGTTGCCGGGCGTGAAGGTCTTCGGGATGAGCGCGTTGTCGAAGACCTCGCCGCGGGGCTTAAGGCTCGCGGCGAGCAGCCACGCGAACGGGTAGAGGAACAACAGCGCGAACAGCACCAGCACGGCGGCGAGGACCACGCGGCTGGCGAGGGTCTTCGGCTGGGCGAGCGCCCGGCGCCACCGCGGAGGCCGTGCGACGCTGGCCGCCAGTTCGGGGCGAGCCTCGGCGACGCCCGGGGTCTGCAGGGTCGTGGCCATCAGCGGTCCCCCTCGTAGTAGACGAAGCGGTTGCCGAGCCGCACCTGCACCAGCGTGATGAGCAGGATGATCACGAACAGCAGCCACGCCATCGCGGCGGCGAAGCCGAAGTTGAACTGTCGGAACGCTTGCTGGAAGAGGTAGATCGCGTAAAAGAGGGATGCCTCGGGCGAGGCATTGCTCTGATCGCGCCAGAACAGCAGGTAGGCCTGGTCGAACACCTGGAAGGCCGCGATCGTCAGCACGATCACGTTGAAGAACATCGCGCCCGAGATCATCGGCAACGTGATCGAGAAGAAGCGGCGAATCGGTCCCGCCCCATCGATCTGCGCGACCTCGTAGAGGTCGACCGGCACGTTCTTGATCGCGGCGAGGAAGATCACCATCGTGCCGCTGACGGTCCACAGCGCCATGATCACGATGCTCGGCTTCACCCAGGCGGGGTCGACGAGCCACTGCGGACCCTGGATGCCGACGGCCCCGAGCGCCTGATTGATCGCTCCGGAGTTGCCATTGAGCAGCAGGAAGAACACCGCCGCCGTCGCGACGGCCGGCGTCATCTTGGGCAGGTAGTAGAGCGTGCGGAAGACACCCGCGCCGCGACCGACGCGGCTGAGCAGCAGCGCGAGGAAGAGGGCGAAGGCGATCTCGAGTGGCACAGCCATGACGGCGTAGAACAGGGTGTTGCCCAGCGACACCGCCACGCGCGGGTCTTCGAACAGCTGGGCGTAGTTGCTGGTTCCCACGGGACGCGCGGCACCGGTCGCCAGGTTGTAGCTCGAGAACGAGATGACGAGGCTGTAGATCATGGCGCCGGCCGTGAAGACGAGGAACCCGAGGATCCACGGCGAGATGAAGAGGTACCCCGCGATCGCCTCGCGACGGTTGTATTTGACCTTCCGGCGGGCAGGCTTCTTTCCGTCGTGGGTGGCGGGGGCGGTCGAGAGGGTCACCGGTGCGCCCGGTCGAGGGCTGCGGCGTTCGCGGTCATGGGGCTCTCCTCTCGTGCGCCCTCGACATCGAGAAGCGCTTCGCCAGGGTCGAGAAGCAGGGAGAAGAGGTCCAGGGCGTTGCCAACGGTGAGAAGGAGTGGCATAGGCGCCGCGGCATCCGGATCGCGCGGCGACGTCGCCGAGGTCACACGATCGGTGCGAGATCGCACGTCGCACGCGGCCCGGACCATGTGCTCTCGGACGGATCGTGTGATCTCGCGGAGCTGCCGGCCGCGCACACCCGGCGCCGCGGCCGCGACGCGTGCCGCGGCCTGGCGCGGCGGTGGTCAGCGCGCGGTCAGAGCGCGCGGAGGTACCGCTGCGTCATCCACGCCTGCACGGCGCGATTGAGCGGGGCGGCGAGACGCGTGAACCACCGGCCGGGCGTCGAGAACGCCGCGATCGCGAAGACGACCTCGCCAGACGGCGCGAGCGTCAACGTGAAACGCTCCTCACCCCGCTCCGGGTGCCCGGGCAGCGTGCCGTAGGCGAAGCCCGCGGAGGTGTCGGTGCGCTCGGCCCAGACGACGAGGCAGGGGATCCGAAAGCTCAGGATGCCGAGCCCCAGGCGCATCGTCACGCGTGTGCCCGCGCGGAACGGGGTCTCGCTCGCCTCGACGCGCGCGCCGGCCCCGCGCTGGACGTCGCCGGCGAGCAGGGCGTTGGCGGCCCGCTCGAAGACACCGCGCCCGTGCCCGATCACCCGGCGCTCTCGGACGTGGTGGAAGCCCGGTGGCGGCTCGCCGGCCGTCGCGCCGACCTCGTCGTAAGTGAGGCCGTCCATGCCTCCACGGTAGACGCGCGCGCCGGGGGTGCGGCGGGATTGACCATGCTCTCCGTGACCCGGGGCGCCCGCGCCTACGCTGGACGCATGCCCTTGATCGACGTCGCCGAGCATCTCGCCGCCGTCCTGGAGGCGGTGGTGCCGCTCGAGCCCGAGACGCGAGACGTCGCGCGCGCGCGGGGCCGGGTGCTGCGGCATCCGGTTCACTCCGCCGTCGACGTTCCCGGGTTCGACAGCTCGGCGATGGACGGCTTCGCCGTGCGCGAGGTCGCGGCGGTTCCGGTGACCCTGCGCGTGATCGCCGACCTGCCCGCGGGCACCGAAGCGGATCCGAGAATGGATGCCGCCGACGCGGCCCGCATCATGACCGGGGCGCCCGTCCCGACCGACGCCGACGCCGTGGTCCCGTTCGAAGACACCGCGCACGGCCTCGGCGGCGGTCTCGACCCGGTCACCGTCCTGGTCGCCCCGAAAGCCGCGGGAGCGCACATCCGCCGCCGCGGGTCCGACGTGCGGGCGGGCGACCTCGTCGTCGACGCGGGGCTGCGGCTCACCGCCGCGCGGATCGGCGCGATCGCGGCATCCGGAGTCGGCGTCGTCTCGGTCGCCCGCGCCCCGCGCGTCGCCGTGGTGTCGACGGGGTCGGAGCTCGTGCCCCCGGGTGCGGCGCTGCGGCGCGGACAAATCCCCGAGTCGAACAGCGTGCTGCTCGCCGGTCTCGCCGAGGAGGCCGGGGCCGAGGTGCTGCTGCGCACGAGCGTGGGAGACGAGGGCGATGGGCCGCGGCAGGCGATCGCCGCCGCCGAGGCCGCGGGAGCCGATGCGGTCGTGTTCTCGGGCGGAGTGAGCGCGGGCGCGTACGAGGTCGTGAAGAATACGCTCGGCGACCTCATGCGTTTCGACCGCGTGGCGATGCAGCCCGGAAAACCCCAGGGGTTCGGGCGCACGCCGGCCGGGACGCTGCTGTTCGGACTCCCCGGCAACCCGGTCAGCGCGGCGGTGTCCTTCGACCTGTTCGTGCGCCCGGCTCTGCGCGCGCTCGAGGGTGAAGCAGACCTCGGTCGCCCGCGCATCGCGATCGCGCTCGCCGAGGGATGGCACGCGCGGCCCGACAAGACGCAGTACGTGCCCGTCGCCGTCGACCGCTCCGACCCGGCACGCTGGCTCGCGCGACCGACGCCGCGCGGGACCCGGGGGTTCGGCGACGTGGAGGGCCTGGCCGTCATTCCGCCCCGCGGGGAGGATGTCGTCGCCGGGGAGCACGTGACGGTCTGGCTGTGGTGAGCGTCGACGCGATCCTGCTGGCCGGCGGGCGCGGCTCGCGCGTCGGCGGCGCGTCGAAGCCGCTGTTCGAGGTGAGCGGCACGACGCTGCTGCAGGCTGCCGTCGACGCGGTGCGCGCGGGCGGGGCGCAGCGCGTCGTCGTCGCGGCCCCCGTGCTCGACGACACGCTCGACGTGACCTGGGTGCGCGAGGACCCGCCGTTCGGCGGCCCCGTCGCCGGCATCCTGGCCGCTCTCGACGCGGTGGATGCCGACGAGGTCTTCGTCGTCGCCTGCGATCTGCCGACGGCCGGTCCGGCGCTCGCGGCGCTCCCTGCCCCCCTGCCCTCCGATGTCGATGGCGCGTGCCTCGACGACGGCCGACGCCAGTGGCTCATCGGGCGGTATCGGACCACGGCGCTGCGGGCGGCGGCATCCGTTCTCCCGGCCGGAGGACGCGACGCGTCGATGCGTTCCCTGCTGGGTGGTCTCCGCGTCGAGGCCGTCGCCGCCGCACCCGACCTGACGCGCGACATCGACACGTGGGACGATCTCGAGAGGGCGCGCGAGGGCGGGGAGTGACCTCCTGGAGCCGCCCGCCCTCAGGGGTCCGGTGCCCCGCGGTCGCGCTCATGCCGAGCCATGCGGTACCGTCGCTCGTTCGCGGCCTCATCTCCCATCTAGCCAGTGACGCGAAGGACCGCGCTCATCGTTGATCGATACGGCCGAGTACCCCGAGTGCCTGCAACTCTCATTCGTGCTTCTGCGTGAATGCTTCCCGCGCGTCAACTTCCTTCCTTGCTTTGAGGATGATGAAAGTGGACCCTAGTTCAGTCCGAACCCTTGCGTACACGTCTGGACCGGTGTGGACTGGGGCTTTCCCCCCGGACGTTGGAGGCGAGCATGAATCAACGCTGGTCAAGCTTTTGGCGACGACTGCGGCGGGTGCTGTCCCGTAAACCCGTCACTTACGAGGAGGCGAAGGCGGCAGAGCACAGGCCGAGTCAAGACCCGGCAACGCTGATACAGCTCAACCTGCGCGGCATGAATTCTGGCTTTCGCCGCTGAACGCGTTGCACTCGCGACGCTCACAATTAGTCGAACATGGTTCACAAACCTACCTGTGACGAACAAGTGTACTGATAGCGAACAAGTTGTTGACTTCACCCCCGGAGGCAAAAATGAATGAAAATGTCGCTGAGCTGAGCCGTGAATGGATCCTTGGAGACTCCTCGGGCAGCCCGATTGGGCGCTTCGAAGACTTTGAGTTCTTGTTCGAGCCTGAGCAGCTCGCCGAGTCAGCGCTCGGCTTTTGGGCAATGTCTGAGATCGGCCCTACAGGCTCCTGCACCTGCACGTGTTTCTGCACGACAGGTTGTGGTCCGATCACGACAGCAGGTGTCTGCGGCTGCTAGGAACATGAGATATCCCGCGCCTATCGACGTCGAGAAGCGAGCATCTCTCATCCCGGATGGCGCGTGGCTTACACCTGATTCACGCCCCGCTGATGAACCCATAGTCGGAATGGCCGTCGTCGACGGAATTCACGCTTTGCTCGAGCAGCGCGTCCGCGAGGCAGGTGAGAATCTGCCAGATTGGTTCGAACAGTCCGTAGTAGCTCGATTCCTAGAATATCAGTTCCTGTTCACGCGTGTGATCCTTGTTGAGCTTCGCATAGCGCGCGCGCTCGCAGTGCTGCCGGGGTCTTCTCCGCAGGCCCGGTATGCCTCTTTCATCGCGCTGGCTAGAACGACCGCCTTCCGTGGGTACATAACGCAGAAGTACCCGGTATTAGAGGCTTATGTCGTGCGGCAGCTGAAGCACTATCAGCGCGCCGCTGGAACGATCACGTCCATTATCGAAGCGTGGCGGCCCGGTTGCTCCAGAAGTATCTCTTCGGTCCAGTTTGTTGGCGACCCGCACCATGACGGGCGTCAGGGCGCGATAGTGTCCTTTGCGGACGGGTACAAAGTCGTGGTGAAGCCTCGTTCCGCGGCGTTCGATGCGTACTTCGCGGATGTTGTGACGCTCATCAATCCTCTCATTCGAGCATCCCTGAGAGTAGCCCGTGTCGAGCATGTCGACGACCATGTTGTGTCTGAGTGGTTATCGGAGAGTCAGCCGGCAGCTGACTCCCCTTACGCATTCGGGGCTTGGCTGGCCATAGCTCAGTACCACAACTTGATAGATCTGCACTATGAAAACTTCATTCACACGGAGGTCGGGCCAGTGCCGGTCGACTTCGAGTGCAGCTTCAATCCATCCGTAAGGGTGGGACGATCGCGGAACACGACTGAAGTGCGCCCGGCGCGAGAGCCTCTCTGGCGCGCGGGGTTGCTGCCGCGGGCATCGTCGGATTCGGGAATCGAGCTCCGGTGGAGCCCGCTCGCGGACAACGTGAACAGGATGGCGGGCGCTTTCCAGGTCGTGCAGCTCGACGGCACGGACGAGGCTCACCTCAAGTTCATCTCCGACGACGGCGCCGATTCGTCGCTTCAGTCTTCCGTTCTCGCATCACATGCCGACTTCGAGGCTCTGGGGTCGGGGTTTGTGGACGCCCAGCAGGCGCTTGCCAAATCGAGATCAGACTTGGTGAGCCTCAGGGACTCGCACAGAATCGACATTCAGACGACTCGAGTAGTGCGAAAGCCGACCCGTTTCTACTCCGATGTGCTTCGTAGGACTTTTCACCCGAAGTTTCTCGTCGACCCGAGAAGTCATATTGAGGCGATTCGAGATCTCGTGGAGAGGAGTGGCGACACAAGAGATTCAGTCGCAGGCGATTTTGAAGTGGAACGACTGAGTGCCGGCTTTATTCCCGCCTATTACTCCCCAGTCGCGCACAGCGGAGTCCTTGCCGACGGGCGGGTGATAGATCAAACAACCGTGTCGGGTCTCACCGCGCATGACTCGCGTCTAGCGGAGTTGTCGGATCCCACCTTGATGGATCTGGACCGCCGTACGCTCCGGCAAATGCTTGTGGCGTTAAGTGGACCGCCGTGGAGCGACGTTGAAAGTGTGAAACCGCCATACGCCGTTGATGCGCAGGGGCCAGTGGCAGGGCTGCGCTCTGAGGTCTTGGGCAATCTCTGGACCGGCAATTCGAAAATAGATCGAGTGTCCTGGCACAACCTGGTCGATGCGGGTAACGGCGTCCTGACTGTTGAAGAGTCCGCCTATGACCTATACAACGGCGCAGCCGGATCCATGCTTGCGCTCCTCAGTGCCCCCCAGAATATCATTGACGGTGAACTCGGCGAGCGCGTCCTCTCCGACATGTTGGATAACACGCTCCCCTGGCTTCGGACGAGCGGACGATTCGGTGCCTACAGTGGTGCGGCCGGCGCCGTGTATGGGGTTTGGAACGCCGAGGCCCACCGGCTCGTCCGACGAGCCGACGCTCGAACCTTTTCCGAGGAAGTTCTCTCAGAATGTGTCCGCCAATGTAGCGAGTCTCAAGAATGGGACCTCTTCTCCGGACGGGCCGGTTTGCTGCTTCTGCTCGCGCGCCTCCGTGATATCGGCGCCATTGATCCAGAATGGAGTCGCCCGCTAGCAGCGGAATTGATAACCGGTCTTGAGGAGACGCGGTTGCGCTCAGCAGAGAGTCGCGGCGCATGGTGGCGTGGACCGAACATGGACGGTGGCATCGGCGGTCTGGCGCACGGCGTCTCGGGTGTTGCTCTCGCAACAGCACACTGGCCGGAGTTCCCGTTGGCTCGCGAGCTCAGAGAATCCTCGCAGATCAGCCAACGCCAGTTGCGTCGCGGCGACGCGCTATGGGCCGACACCAGGCCGTATGTCGAACGTGAGCTGGCTGACGCATGGTGCCATGGCGCGGCTGGCATTCTGCTCGCGGATCGATCGCAGTATGGGGTAACGGCGCCGGAGGATCTTCGTCATTGGAGTTCCCGTGAGATGCGAGACACTGACAGCGACCTCACCCTCTGCCACGGACTTGCGGGACAGGTGTTATCTGGCGTCACCATGCTCGGCTCGACGCACCCCTACACCATCGCACGTGCCGAGCGGCTTCGCGGGCTGGTGACTGATCGTTGGGGCCAGTCGGGGGGTCACCTCATCGAACTGTCTGACTCGTTGTTCATGGGTCAGGCAGGGGCACTGTTTGCGTTGTCCATTTGCGAGCACGGCGAACGAGTGGGGAATCCTTTCCTCCTCTCTCTCCCCCAAGAGCGATTGGCGTCCGGCGGTCGTGCCTGATGGGCAACGTGGAACGCGCGAGGGGCTGGGACTTTGCGTAACGGGCCTAGCGGTGCGCCGAGGGTCGAAGGGCCAGGAGATTTCGATACTCGAAGGCGTTGGCTTCGAGTTGATGGCCGGCCGTGCGATGTGCGTCACAGGGCGCAGTGGTTCCGGGAAGTCATCCCTGTTGGAGATATGCGCTGGGTTGGAGCGGCCCACCGAGGGCCATGTCATCTGGCGCGATATCGAGGTCACCTCGCTAAGAGGTCGCGACCTGCAAAGCTGGCGGAGCGCTACCGTAGCCTTTCTGGATCAAGACTCGTCGATGGTTTCGGATTTGCGCTTGTTGGAGAACGTTTTACTCGGTGTCAATCGTCCTCGGAAATCCGACGTGAAAGCCGCCTTAAGCCTCATGGGTGATCTGGGGATTGCTCACCGGGCGGATGCATGGCCGTCGCGGTGCTCTGGAGGTGAACGCCAGCGAGCGGGCCTCGCACGTGCTTTGTTGCGGAACGTCCCGCTTATTGTTGTCGACGAACCCACCGCTTCGCTGGACGAGGAGAACGCACGCCGGGTGCTGCAGGGTCTGGACGCAGCAAGAGATCGCGGCGCGAGCATCTTGGCAGCGACCCACGATGAGCTCGTTCAGGGGTGGGCGGACGATGCACTGCACCTCTGACAAAGAGAAGAAGTGAGAGGTAGGCCGGGCGTCTTCCGTCGTTGGATGCGACGCCGCGCCGAGGTGGCGGCCACTGCGTGCCTTGCTGCCGCAGTCATCTTGGCCCCTGCGACAGCAGGTGTCGGACTTGCAGCGGTCCAGAGCGCGATTGATGAGAACTGGCGCGGCTCGTACGACATCTTGGTGCTTGCTGACAGTTCAAGTCTGGTGTCGACGTCGGAGGCTGCCACGCTGCTCGATCCAAATTTCGCGAACACGTCAGCGCAACCGATTCCGAACGACTTAGCTGAGGCGGTAGACGCCTTGCCCGGCGTGGCGCTAGCCGCGCCAGTGGGGTTCCTCGGGCGCCTGTGGGACGTGCGCGATTTCCCTATAGTGCAGATGCCTGCTGAGCTGTTGAAACAGGACCCGGTCCGCACCGTCCAGCTGCGCTGGACGGTGCGGACGGACGATGGCTTGGGATCGCGAATTGCGGACCACCAAGTGTTCGATTTCGCGATCAACGCCAGCGCGTGGGACGGGATTTCGGACGTCCATTCCGGCGACCCGACGATCTCGGTTGCCAGTCACGTGCCCGTCGACATAACTCTCGCAGACGGCACCGTGCGGATCGGTTTCTGGCCGCTCCCAACCGTTGCATCAACGGTATTCGCAGTAGAGCCGCAGGCAGAGTTGGAGCTGCTGGGCGACAACGCGCCGGCCGCAATGCACGACCTTCTCGCAGCGGATGAGTCGCTCACGGCGATTCAAGGCGGCCTGGGTCGATGGCCCACGGGCGAGAACCTTTCGTCCATCATCAAAGCGGGAGGTGCGGATTTTGACCGGTGGGGTATTGACGCGACAGAACCCGCCCTAAACGGCCAGTACGGTCGCGACGGACAGCTGGCGCCCGTGATCACGGCCTCAGACGCCCTTCCAACACTGCAGCTCACGGTTGATTTCGCCATCTCAGGACCACGGTCGACCGGTTCATCCGGCGCGCTTACCGATGCCGGAACCGTGACAGTCGACGCCGGGTCAGAGCTTTCGCCCTTCGCCAGCACAGGCGTCGTCGTCCCCTGGCCCGGCTTCGAGGGCGGCGAACCGACCACCTACGTTCAACCTGCGCTCCCAACAGGTGTCGGCTCGACAGTCCTCTCATCGCCGCCGCAGGAGGCCCCGCCGAACCCGGACGAGAACGCGTACACGCTGGCCCCAATGGGAATGCTCCGGGCCGTCCCGCTCGATAGACGTCAGGTGGATGACGGACGTGGCGTGGGGCAGACCCAGACCTACCGAGCGGACGGCGCACCCACGTCACTCCAGATCGGGGACGCACAGGCATCGGGACGCGGCGCGCCACTGATCGTGGGCTCATACGAGAACGACTCCCTAGACCTCGAAGAACTAGATGCAGCACCCCTAGGTGCGTACGATCCCGCACGAGTGACTCGACTCACCACAGGTGATGGAACTCCCGTGTCGCCGACCCAACTCGCCCCTTCCCTCACGGGGCTGGGAATCGTCGCGCAACCGGCTACTGCCATAACCTCGATCACGGGCGCGCGCGCTCTTGGGGTCGCGGACCCCATCACGGCCATACGCGTGCGGGTCGCGGATGTCGGGGCATACTCCCCGCAGTCGATGGGAAAGATCATCGACGTTGCCTCTGCGATAGAAGCCCTCGGCCTGCAGGCGTACATCGTTGCCGGGTCGTCGAGACAATCCATCCAAGTGTGGGTTCCGGATTACGCATTCGGCGTGTCCGACCCCGATGAGCCGCAAGTGGTTTCCGATCTCGGATGGGTCGAGCTCGATGCGGTCTCGCTCAACGTCGCTCAATCCACCGTCTCGACGCTAACCACGCTTGCGTCTGCAATCAGCGCTGGATCCGTCATTGTGGCTTTCGGCGCGCTCCCACTCCTTGCGCGAGCACAAATCGATAAGAACCGCCGCAACGAGCCAGTTCTGCGTTTCGCCGGCTGGAGCCGGGGCGCTCGGTTCAGATGGTTTGCTGCTGAAGGAGCTCCCGGCGCGCTCATCGTGGTGTTGGCAGCGCTAGCTGGTTGGCTCCTGGCCGGTAGCCGCGGGGATGAGACGCCTGGGGCCCTCGCTCTCGCCGCCTGTGTGTCTGTCGCGGCAATGGCAGTGGTTCTGTGCGTTGCGGCGGCGAGCAGCTACACGCCGGCGAGCCGTCGCCCGCGTCTCGTGAAGAGAGGGCGCCGCCGCCCACGGCCGCCCGTGGCGGTGCTGGCAGCAAGACGTGCCCCCATGATGGTCGCCTCGGGTTTCCTGGTCGGGGTCGTGTCGTCTGCATTCTCGATGGGTGTTACGGTGATTCTCCTCGCGTCCAGCACAGCATCCCGGACAGCCTTAGGAAGCCTGCTCAGTCAGACACAGCTTCCTTTCCTGCTCGCATCATTAGTGTCCGGCCTGCTGGCAGCCATCGTGCTTCTTTGTGCGCTCACCAGCCGCCAGTCAGCCGCCTCCGCGGTGCAGGCGTCGACGCTCACAAGAGTCGGGTCGTGGAGTCGAGCGCCGCTCAATACACTGGCCTCCATCGAGATCGCCGTCCTAGGCGCGTCCGCCACCGTGGTCGTGGTCATGGTCGCTGTGATCGCTCCTGACTCCATCAGCCCCCTTGTGTCCCTGGGACCCCGCAGCGGCATCGCTCTCCCCGCTCTAGCAACCTTTACGCCAGTCCTGTGCGTCGCGGTCGCGCGAGTGATAGGCGAGCGTCGAGCGCTGCGACAAAGAGCGGATGAGTCGTAGCACGCTATCCAAGAGCGGGTCGTTGGGCTGAGGACGCCGCCCCTCGGAACCGTCGAATCCGTCCTTCTCGTCGAGCGGGACCTCGACTCGCCTTGGCATGCTCGGAGTCATGACTCTTGGAAGGGTCCGCCTGGTGGCGCGTCGGAGGACTCTGGGTGCCCAGCGATGTCGGTCGCATGGACGAAGCCCTGGGATCCTGTCGCAGCTGGCTCTGATGCTGGGCCGGGGCGAAGACGGCCTAGTAGTTCGAGCTCAGGAGCGGCTCATCGTCCTCCCAGCCGATCCTGGCGTCATCACGGACGGCGCCCTGCGAGAGTGGCCGAAGATCGAGTGTCGGTCGATCCGCAGCGTCGGCACGTAAGCTCTGCCGAGGGTCTGCCTCCCTGGGCCGGGCCAGCGGGATGCCTCTGCGCGCGCCGCGACCGCCCACACGCTCGAGCGTCGATGTAGCGACTCGACCGCGGTGCGCTACCGGGGCATCGTGCACGACTTCGTCATGGTGAACGCCCCGCATGACACATTCGCGGCGAAGGCCGCGGTCGCCCGGGCCGTCGCCTTCCTCGTGGCGGCGTTTGCGGCGTGAGGGCGGACGGTCCGGGTCGCGAGACCCCGCGCCACCCGGACCGCCGGATGCCGTTGACGACCGCGACGTGGGACGATCTACGAGCAGCCCGAGGAGGAGCCATGACCGAGTCCCGCACCCTGCCCCCCGAGGCCCTGAACGACTGGAGTGCGGCGCTGGCCGAGCGCTTCGGACTGGCGGAGGGCGACATCCCGATCTCGCTGATCCTCGACCTCGCCCGCGATGTTGCGAACGGGGTCGCCCGGCCCGCGGCGCCCCTCAGTGCGTTCGTGGCGGGTCTGGTCGCGGGCCGCGCCGGAGGGACACCCGCCGACACCGAGGCGGCCGTGGCCGCGGTGGTCGAGATGGCGAAGGGCTGGGCCGACCGCGAGTGACGCGCGCCCTCACGGCCCGACGTGTTCGCCCCGGGGTCGGAGTCGCGTCGGCCGCAGTGCAGCGAGCCCGCGACGCGGGCATCGTCACGGGTGAGTCAGTTGCGCTGACGGCGCCCCGCCCGCGCCGCGAACGCATCGATGGCGTCCAGGATTTCCTCGCTGCGCCAGAACGGTCCGAGCTTGTGCTCCGCTTTGGAGCGGATGATTCCCGCGTCGACGAGCGCCCTGAGTGGCGGGTACACGTTCGGCTGCGAGATACCGAGTTCCGCGGCGGCGGTCGCGGAGTCGAGCACGGGTCGGTGCGCAAAAACGTCGAGCAGTCGCCACGCACTGGAGTCGCGACGGACGGTCAGCCGATCGGCCCACGCGGCGCGGATCTCGTCGATGTCGGACACGAGTTCGCGACTGTTGGCGACGGCGCGGAATGCTGCGGATGCGAAGGCCCGCACAATCGGGTTCGGGTCTCCCTGGCGGTAGGCGGTCAGCGCGGTGTGATATCCGTCGACGTCCGCCAGGAGGCCTGCCGACACGGGGATCGCGACGTTCGTCGTGACGCCCCGGTATCGAAGCATCGACTGCGCCAGGGCTCGTCCCGTTCGGCCGTTGCCATCGGTGTAGGGGTGGATCGTCTCGAACTGTGCGTGGGCTATCGCGACGGAGGTGAGCGACGGCACATCCCAACGGGCGGCGAAACGAGCGACGTCTTCGACGAGATCCGCGACGCGTTCGTGGTGTGGGGGGACGAACTCGGCGTCGACGGGTGAGTCGCTCCGGATGCCGATCCACACCTGTTCCGTCCGATACTCGCCGGGGGTGTGCCGTGGCTGCGACTCCATCAACACGCGGTGCAGCGACGCGATGCTGTCGGGCGTGATCTGCTCGGCGAGCTCGAGAGCCGCCTGCAGCGAGCGGGTGTTCGCGGTGATCAACTCAGCGTTTCGGGATCCTTTCGCACCGAGCTCGGCGGAGAAGATCGCACGGGCGGATGCGGTGAGATTCTCGATCTGCGACGAGGACGCGGCCTCCGAGCGCAAGAGAACGGGTGCGAAACCGGCGACCCGGCTCCCGAGCTCGGCGTCGAAGCGCGTCAGTTCAGCCGCGGCTTCCTCCGCCTCTGCGGCGATGTGGGGCATGAGCACAGGATGCAGGGAGGCGATCGACGGGGGCACGGATGCCTCGTAATCGACGCTGGCGTGACCCGCGCGCGCAGCGCGGATGCCGATGGCCGCGGCCGGCACCCATCCTCGCGTTTCGTGGCCGACGGGCGGCCAGGGAGTGTCACGCTGCTGGCCTGCAGGGCCAGCGTCGGGGGACGCCGTCCGCGCGCTTTCGGCGGCGTCCACAGGTGTCGGCTGCTGTTCGGAACTCATAAGAGGTGTGCCCGTTTTTCTGACTTAAGGCACTATCTCATAAAAATGGGGCCATCGGTTATGACCTCCGCGCTCCGCCTCCTCGAACATCACCGTCCACGACACCGCGCGGGACACAGGGCATGGCGCGGCAGTACGTCGGGGCCGCGCGCGACCCGCCGCGCGTCCGGGGGAGTGCGGTCCGTGGGGCCACCCCGTCCGTTGACGCGTCCGTCGAAGACCGATGTGACGTCCGCGGCGCGCTCGGCGAGAATGGGGTGATGCGATCCCCCCACGCACTGGTCGTCACCCTGCTCGTCGCCGGCCTCGCCCTCACCGGGTGCACCGGGTCTTCGGCATCCGATGCGACGCCCACCGAGACGTCGTCCCCGTCCGGTGCGCGACCCGTCGCCACCGCGACCCCGCTGCCGGCGGACGGCCCCGAGGCGGCTTTCGAGACGTGGTGGGCTGCCGTGCGCTCGGCGGACACGGTCGCCGCGTGCGGCGGCCTGACCGAGGGCCTTCAGCAGCGTCTGATGACGGAGTACTCCGCCGTGACGGGGGTCGAGGTCGATGACTGCGCCACGCTCATCCGGCAGAGCTCGGCGATCTACGCCGCCGCCGGCCTGCCTGCCGATGTCGCGGTGACACTGAAGTCGGAGACCGCCGACGACGCGTTTGTCGAGGTCACGTACGCCACCGGCGACTGCGGAACCGTGCATCTGGCACGGACGGCTGCCGCGTGGGTGCTGACGGAGATCAGCGAGGAATGCGCGAGCTGAGGGGTCAGGACAGGAAGTCGCCCAGGCTGTAGAGACCGATCGAGATCGACAGCAGGGCCGCGGCGACGCCCGCGATGAAGCCGGCCGCGGCCAGTTCCCGCGCCATGCGGGCGTTCAGGCTCAAGATGCCGGTCACGAGGGAGATCAGGGCCAAGACCCACACGGCGATCTGAATCCACAAGAACTGGTCGAGATCGGCGATCGCGCTCACCGACACGAGGAAGATGTGCCACGCGATGACGATCGCCCCGGTGATGATCGCGATGACCGAGGCCAACCGGAGGTCGCCCTTGGGGAACTGCGGGGCGGGGTCGTGCGGCTCCGGTCGCGGGGGCACGTTCGAGGCCGGCTCGAAGGAGTCGGGGAGGTCGTCGTCTGCCGCCATGGGGTGATCTTCGCAGGTCTGGCGAGTGAGGGCGAACGAACCGGCGGGGCTTGCGAGCCGTCCGGCGGCGGACGAATGGTCGGATGCCGCGGACGAACGGTCGGGCGCGGCGGCGGTGACCGGCGGAGCATCGAAGCATGCCCACGACCGCTTCCGTCCCCGTCCCCGTTCCCGTCGCGTCCCGCATGCGGTACGGCGGGCTCGTCGTCATGATGCTGATGAGCTTCCTGCTCGTCACCGCGGAGTTCCTGCCCAACGGTGTTCTGACCGAGATGGCGATGGGTCTCGGCATCACCGCCGGGCAGGCCGGACAGACGGTCACCGTCACCGCTCTCGCGGGACTGTTGATGGCGCCGACGGTCGGGCTGATCTTCCCGCGGCTGGATCGGCGGACCCTGCTCGTCGCGGCCGCCGCCGCGGCAGCGGTCTCGAACATCGTGGTGGCGGTGGCTCCGCACCTCGTGCTGATCCTCATCGCACGGTTCCTCCTCGGCGCCGCGATCAGCACGTACTGGTCGATGTCGATCACCGTGGCGTCGCACCTGTCCGCTCCGGGACGGATCGGCCGCGCGGTGATGTTCACCTCGGCCGGGCTGTCGCTGGCCACCGTCGCGGGTGTCCCGCTGGGCGTCCTGCTGAGCGAGGCGCTCGACTGGCGCCTGGCCTTCCTCGTGGTCGGGATCGCGTCGGCCATCGTCGGGCTCGCGGTGCGCGTCGTCCTGCCGCCCGTGCCGGCAGCCTCGGCGTCCAGCATCCGCTCGCTCCTGGACACCCTCCGCCGTCCCGGAGTCTCGGTGGGCATGGCGGGCCACGTCCTCGTTGTCCTCGGGCACTTCCTCGCGTACACCTACGTGCGTCTCGCGCTGGAGCGCGTCCCCGACGTCGATGCCGGGACGGTCGTGATGCTGCTGACCCTCTTCGGAGCCGGCGGCCTCGTGGGCAACATCGTCATCGGGGTGGTCGTCGACCGGGCCTTCGGCATCCTGTCCGTCGCCGGGCCGCTCGCCATGGTGGTGTCGATCCTGGTCGTGCTGACGATGCCCGGCGGCCTCGCCGGGGTGAGCGCCGCCGTCTTCGCGTGGGGCTTCCTGTTCGCCTCGTGGCTGATCATCGTGAACACGTGGGTCGGTCACCGCATGCCCGACCGTCTGGAGGCCGGAGGCAGCCTTGTGGTGACGGGCTTCCAGCTGGCGATCGTGGTCGCCGCGGGCGTCGGCGGGGTCCTCGTCGACACCGCCGGTGTCGTGATGACGGATGCCGTGGGCACGGTCCTCCTCACGGTCGGTGCCGTGCTGTTCGGGCTGTCGCTGCGAGCTCCGCGGGCGCATTGAGCGGCGGACGCCCGGCCGCAGCGCGGCGCGGCGCGGTCCGGAGGCGGCGCGGCCGTGGCCCGGAGGCGGCGTGACGGTCGTCAGCGGCGGGACAGCGGCGCCGGTCGGGCCGTCGCGCGCCACTCCGACGGCGCGACGCCGGTGACGCGGCGGAATGCTCGACGGAACCCCTCGTCGGAGGCGTAGCCCAGCGCACGCGAGACCTCGCTCACGGACCCGCCGGTCTCGAGCATCTCTTTCGCCCGGTGCATGCGGGCGTCGGTGACGTAGCCGCCGGGGGATCGGCCGAACGCCTCGCGGAAGCGTTCGGCGAAGACGGAGCGTGACATCGCGGCCACACCGGCCATCTCCTCCGTCGTCCAGGGATGCCCGGGGTCTGCCGCGATGGCCGCGGCCACGCGATCGAGGAACGGGTCCTCCGCGCGAGGCGGCCACGCGGCGTGCGCGTCGTCGAACGCCCACGCCCGGATCGCGGCGAGCAGCACCGTCCGCACCATGAAGCGACAGATGACGTTGTCGCCCGAGCGCGCGGCCGGGGTCTCGCCGGGCAGCGGTCCGAGATGGGCGGCCAGGGCGGCGGCTGCGGGTTCGGTGCGGGCGAAGTCGCTGACGAAGACGACGCCGGGGAGCGACCCGGAGGCCACGGTCTGTCTGACGACCGCCGAGATGACGGTGAGCTCGGCACCGGACTGCGAGGTCAGGAGCAGCCGTTCGCATCCGAGAGACACGATGGCGTCTCCCGCGAGCAGCGTGCGTCGACCTCGCAGCGTCGCGGCGCGTCCGGAGGCGCCGTCGACCGTGCAGCCGAGGTTCCCGCCGATGTCGCCGGTGATCTCACCCGACCGGACGAAGACCAACGTCGCCTCGCCCCGCGGGATGGAGAGGGGTTCGCCTGCGGCGAGCACCGACCGGCGTGCGTTCTCGGCACGGATGTCCAGTGAGGCGAGGGCTCTCTCGAGAGCGGCGGTGTGGGGTGTCACGAAGCGGGGAACCTCGCCGGTCCCCCCACTATTCCGAGTGTCGCCGCGCTCACGAGAACCGCGGCACCTCGCCCAGGACGGCGAACGGCACGGCGATGAAGCCCGCCGCGTCGAGGCGCCGTGCGCGCCCTGCCGCCCGGCGTCCTCTCCTCGGCGTCGAACGGCTTCACCCGGGTCCGCGTCGAGTCCCGGTGCCGTGTCGGCGGCGGGCCGTAGGCTGCGGCGATGAGAACGATCGGGGTCGATCTGGCGGCCGGAGTGGCGGGCACCGCGTTGGCCGAGATCGTGTGGGAGGGCGACGGCGCACGGCTGGAGCGGCTCGAGGTGGGCGTCGACGACGCCGCGATCGTGGCATCCGTGTCCGTCGACGATGCGTGGCTGGGCGTGGACTGTCCGCTGGGGTGGCCCGACGCGTTCGTGGATTTCATCCGGGCGCATCATGTGGCGGAGACCCCGCAGCTCGGCCCTGCCGAGGGCGGGGCCGACTGGCGTCGCCCGCTGGTCTACCGCCGCACCGACCACGTGGTCCGTGAGCGCATCGGGCGGTGGCCGTTGAGCGTCTCGACCGATCGTCTCGGGGTGACCGCCCTGCGCTGTGCGGGTCTTCTCCGCCGTCTTGCCGAGGTCGGGTTCCCCATCGACCGCGCCGGTGAGGGCCGCCTGTTCGAGGTGTATCCGGGCGGCTCTCTGCGCATCTGGGGGTTCGATACGACGGGCTATCGCGTGGATGCCGCGCGCCGGCGCGCTCTGCTCGACACCCTCCGCGTGCGCGCCCCCTGGCTCGACCTCGGCGCCGTCGCGCCGCTCGCGATCGCGAAGGCCGATGCGTTCGACGCGGTGCTCGCGGCCCTGTCGACCCGGGCGGCCGCACGCGGCGCGTTCGAGAGGCCGATCGCCGCTGACCTCGCCGTCGCCCGACGCGAGGGGTGGGTCGCGCTCCCGGACGCGCCGCTGGAGAGGTTGGCCGCGCTGTCAGAGCAGGGGGAGCCGCCGCGGTCGGGGTCCGCGGGGGAACACCGCGGCGATGAGGGCGGGTTCGGCATCGGTGAGTCGTAGCGTCTGCGGTCTCGTCAGTGCTCGGGGGTGAGGCGGTGGGGATTGCGAACCCCTGGGGACGCCGTACGAGCAAGCCCAGAGCGATTCGTCGCGCGGTGACCCCCTGCCCTCCGCGGTGGTCATGACCTCGTGCTCACGCGGGCTGCTGCTAGCCGGCGCGTCCCGCAGCCCGGCACCCTCACGGGTTGCACGCGTCGCACGTGGCGGGGTCTGCGGCCGTCAGGGGGCGCGGTCGTTTCCGCTGCTCGGGGCAGCGGGGGCAGCCGTCGACGTCGATGCGTACTTGCGACGTCGCACTGCCGCACGCGGCGCACGGCACGCCCCGCACGACGCCGACCGGGCCGAAACCGGGGCACGCGCACCCCGGGCAGAGCTGTGACAGGCGTCCCGCGAGCAGCCAGGAGAGCCGGCGTAGCGTGCGCCGTCGCTCCGGGTTCACGTGCGCGCGCAGGTCCGGCTCGAGTTCGACCGGGCCTCGGCGGACGAGGGAGAGCACGGTCGCGGCATCCTGGATCCCCTTCGTCATGCCCTCGTCGGTGCGCGCGACGACCGCTTGGCACGGGAAGCCCACGCGGGTGAGGTACCGCTGCGCCTCGTTCTCGGTGCGCACGAGCCGTGGGGGAGCGACATGGACGTGTCGACGGATGCCGTGACGCACCCGGATGCCGCGTTCGGCGTCGAGGAACACGGCGAGCTCCTCGTGCACCATGGGTCCGAAGCCGCCGAGCGCCGGCGTGTACGACGCCTCCGTCGCCAAGCCCGTCGCCGTACCGAGCTCGAGCGCCGCCGCGCGCGCCTTGGCGGTGGCCGCCTCTTCGGCGGTGCCTCGCCGCGGCACGTCCCGCGTGAAGGTGCCGAGCGCGTCGGTGTCCAGGGCCGTGGTGGGGCGAACCCGGGCATCCAACCAGCGCGAGAACGCGGGGGCGAACGCCGCCTCCTTCCCGTGCAGAGTACCGACGGCGATGGTCGCGCCCGAGAACGGCGCCTCCGTGGGTGAACCGCGCATCAGACGAAGTAGTCGGCGCGGCTGACCGCGGTGGGGGAGACGAACATCACTCCCGCGGTTCGATCGAGAAGCGGACGGATGCCGGCGACGATGGCGTCCGCACGCTCGGGCGCGACGACCGTGACGAGCAGCGTGAGGGCGTCGTGGTCGTTGAAGAGCAGGCGGCCGCCGCGGGCACCGTGGTGCCCCACGCCGGTGACGCCTGTGATGGCGGTGTAGCCGCGAGCGCCGAGCGCCTGCATGAGGGCCGACACCTCGGCCACGTCGTCGTGCGGGACGACGACCTCGATCTTGGTCATCGGGGTGAGGTCGGACAGGCTCATGAGTGGGTCTCCTTCGTGGCGGTTTCCTGCGGGAGGGCCGGGGCTCCGGCGGTGTCGAGGTCATCGGCGCGCCAGCCGTACAAACCCCAGCGCATCCAGGGGGCGGTCGCGTGCTCGCGCGCGCGGAGGGTGATCCAGCGGTGGGTCACAAGCGTGCGGACGACCTCGGAGGCCTCGACGATGGCGTTGATGCGCTCCAGGGGTGCCTGCACGAAGACCTGCAGACGCACCGGCTCGTGCCGGGCGTCGTCGCCGACGCCCACCGACTGCCAGGGCAGCCCGATGCGCAGGTCGCCGCTGTAGCCCGAGAGCACGCCGACGCTTCCGACGACGTTGTGCAGAGGCTTCGGTCCCGCCCCGAATCGGTCGGGGGCGACCGTGGATGCCGCGTACTGGGCGTTGATCCACTGCGCGACGATCATCGGCGCGGTCAGGATTGTCTCCAGCCCCGTCCCGCCGGGGTCGGCCGCGGCGTCGTAGCTGTGCAGGAACGCCCGGCGCCCGAGGTCGTGATGGGCCGTCATGGCGCGCGGGCCCACGATGAAGGCCGCGTTGCCCATAAGGCCCCACTCCGGATAGGCCTCCGCCCAGTCGGCGGCCCGGCGTTCGGCCGCGCGGGTCGCGCCGAAGGACCCGGTCCCGCCCGGCAAACCCGCGCCCCGGTCCGCGGCGTTCGCGGCGCGCGCCGTCTCCAGCCGCTTCGCGAGCTCGAGCACGGCCGTCTCGTGGGTGGCGGGCACCGTCCACGGTTCGAGGAGCGTGACCTCGTCGGTCACGGTGTCCATCTGCGCGGCCAGGAACAGCGTGTCGGCGGGGATGCGGATGCCGCGCTCCGCGAGAGCCCACCGCGTCTCGGGGTCGTTGAAGATCATCGCGGCGGCACGGGCGTTCGGCTCGCCCTCGTGGCCGCCGCACGCCCCGCACTGCAGGCTCGAGGCGAACGGGTTGTTCGTGACCGAGGCTCCGTGGCCGCACAGCAGCACGATCGGGGCGAAGCCGTCGACCAGACCCATCATCCGCAGCGCCGTCTCGGCGTAGAGGACGCGTTCTTGAAGCGAGAACATGACATCGGCGTCGACGTGCGTCGAGGGCTTCACCGGCCGCACCCGCGACACGAGCGCGCGCCAGCCCTCGGGCGCGAGCGTCCGGACGGCGGCGGCCGCACCGAGCACCCACCCGGCGGTCTCGGCGAACGCGAAGGGCGCGACCGGCGACTCCGTGAGCGCGTCGGACATGGCATCCCGTTCGCCCTCCGCCACCCGCCGGCGCTGCCACTGCGCGAGAGCGTCGCGATCCACGGACGACTCGGTGATCGTGACGCGCGGCGTGAGCAGGACGGGGCATGAGGCGACCGCCGCGGAGCCGTCGGCGGGCCGGAACGAGATGGGCACCGCGAAGAATCCCGCGAAGCCGAGCGTCTCGATCGGACCCGCGGCCTCGAGGTGGCGGCGGAAGCTCTCGGAGCGGGTGTCGATGCAGAACACCGCCTGGGCGAGCGGCCGCTCCGTCGCGCGGGTCGTGTGCACCGCCGCGGGGGCGAGTGCGCGAGCGGCGCCGCGCTCGTACGCCTCCTGCCAGACGGCGAGACGCGTCATCGGGGTCAGGAGCGCGAGGGTGCGCCCGACGATCGCGCGGGCCTCGGCGTCGGCGGGGTCGGCGCCCAGCGCGACGAGGACCGCGCCGATCCGCGCCCCGTCCTCCGTCACGGTCGGCGGGGCAACGGGCGCGGAAGCGTCGGCGGGCAGCAGCAGGCGCTCCAACGTCACGCGGATCGCGACGAGAGAGGTGAGGTCGATCTGCCGCGAGCCGTCCGCGAGATGCCGCACGAGCGCCGACCATCCGGGCTGCGCGAGAACGTGCGCCCGCAGGAACTCCTCGGCCGCCGCGGCGTCGAGCTGCCAGCGTTCGAGCGCGACACGGATCGCGCTCGCCGGGTCGGCGGGGGTGTTCCGGATGCCGCTGCGCACGCGCCGCGACAGGGTGGGGTCGAGGGCTGCGAGACGGCGCCACGCGCCCCACATCCCGTCGCGGCGCACGGGAGCGGACCACGCGCCCGTGCCGAGCACGGCGCTCACCCACCGCGCGACGAGGTCGTCGACGCGCGCGTGGACGCGCGGAGAGATCGCCGCCGCCGGGGTGGGAAGCGCCGAGGCCGCCGCCGTCGGCGGTGCGACGAGAAGGTCGTACCGGAGCACCTCGGCCACGGTGGTGGACAGCCCGCCGATGCTCAGCGAGCTCGTCGACCGGGACTCCGGCACGATGAGCCGCAGGGCGGCGGACAGGTCGTCTGCCGAGATCCGGCCCGCGGCGTGCAGCTCGCGGAACCGCTCCTCGGGCAGGGAGAGCAGGATGCCGTGCTCCCGGGCGATCAGCCCGAGCGCCTCCTCCCAGTCGAGGTGTTCGTAGACGGCGACGGGGTTGCGGGCGATGAACGTCTCGAGCGGGAAGTGCGGCGAGATGGCGCGGGCCGCGGCGGCGACCCACCCGCGGATCGTCGGCTCGGACAGGGGCGACACGGTGGTGGTCATGAGACTCTCCGGTACTCGAGGGGGCCCGCGGCGGGTGCCGTGGCCCAGGACGGGTGGCGCGGGGTGGAGGCGGGAAGCGGGGGGCGACCCCAGGCGAAGGCGACGGCGAAGAGGCGGTCGGCGAGCGGTCCCGAGCCGCGAATGGCCAGGGCCGAGAGCAGGGCGCAGACGAAGACGGCCACCGCGAGAGCCGGGGGGAGTGCCATGGCGCCGGGGGCGGCGACGAGCGTCTCCGCCGCGGGGAAGACCACCGCGACATACCCGAGCACCGCGGCCGCCAGGGTGGCGAGCAGGGCGATCCGCGTCGCGACCGGGCTGCTGCTCGCGCCGATCCGCGCGCCGGCCACCGTCGCGGTGGCCAGGGCGAAGAGCAGCAGGACGGCCGTGGCGTGCGTGAGAGCACCCGTGGCGACCAGAGCTGTGGCCCCGACGGCGAGCACCGTGGCGGCACCGGCGACGGCCCCTCGGTGGGAAGGGGTCGTCCGACCACTCGCGTGGGCGCGCAGAGCGTGCTCCACCGCGGAACCGGCCCCGAGGAAGAGGCTCGCCTTGAAGAGGGCATGACCGATCGCGTGGACGATCGCGAGCCCGTACGCGCCGAGCGCGCACGCCAGGAGCAGGAAGCCCATCTGTGCGGCGGTCGAGTGCACCAGGCGGCCTTTGACGTCGGGTCGCGTGAGCATGGCCAGGGTCGCCAGGATCATCGTGACCGCTCCGGCGAGGCCGACGAGCCAGAGTCCCGCGACGGAGGGGACGGTCGCGAAGCGCAGCAGCAGCAGCGCACCGGCGTTGACGAACCCCGCGTGCAGCAGCGCCGAGACCGGCGTGGTGGTCGCGGCCGTGGCCGGCAGCCACCCGTGCAGCGGGAACGACCCCGCGCGGGCGATCGCGGCGACCGCCACGAGCAGGCCGACCACGGTCGCCGACATCTCGTCCAGGCCGCCGAGCGCCCGCAGTGACGTCGAGCCGGTGGATGCCACGGCCACGAGCACGGCTCCCCACAGGGCCGCGTCGCCGACCGCCAGGGACACCGCGCTCCGGCGCACCGCGACGCGGGTCTGCGCGCCCGCACCCGCCGAGGCGATGAGGGCGACCGTGCTCACCGTCGCGAGCGTCCACCCGGCGGCGAGGAGCACGACGTCGCCGGCGGCGATGGCCACCGTCGATCCGAGGGCCGCGAGGGAGGAGAGGGCGAAGAAGCGGCGCGAGCGCGGGTCGCCGCGCAGGTGACGGCTGGCGAACACCTGGACGACGAGCGTCAGCGTCACGATGAGCGCCGTCAACGCGGCTCCGGCGACGTCGTCGCCGGTGGCGAGGGCGAGCGCGAGGCCAATGAGGGCCAGTGCGGCCGCGGCGGCGCCGGGCCACACGGCGAGGGAGCCCGGCGTGCGGTGACGTGCGGCGTCCGGGAGGAGGGCGGCGACGGCTGCGGCGAGCAGCGCGGCGGTCAGAAGCGGGGCGAGCGGCGACATGCGCAGCACGTTACATGCAATAAATTGCGTGCGTCAAAACGCAGGTAACGAATCACATGTTCAGTGATTCCCGTAGTGCGAGTCAGTATGCTGTCGAGATGAACACCTGGACGTTCCTGACGAATCACGCCCACGTGTTCATCTACGTCGCCCGCGACCCCGGCGCGCGCGTGCGCGAGATCGCGGATGCCGTCGGCATCACCGAGCGCACGGCGCACGGCATCCTGGCTGACCTCGTCGATGCCGGCTACCTCAAGCGCGAGAAGGAGGGCCGGCGCAACCGCTACGAGTGCGTCGAGGACCTCCCGCTGCGCCACCCGATCGAGAGCGATCACCCGGTGGGGGCGCTGCTGGAGGCGCTGCGGGGCTGACCCCTTCTGGGCGCCCCTCCGCGCGATGAGAACAGGGGATGCCACGGCAACAGGCCACTACGCGGAGAATTGCCCTGTTCTGGTGGGATCTCCTGTTCTCGTGACGGCGCAGCCAGAGGTGCGTGTGCGGCCAATCTGTTGTTGTGCCCCCGCGCGATCGGCGCTAACGTGCAACCAAATGGTTGAACAACAGCACCTCGCCGATGCCGACATCGACCGCGTCTTCCACGCGCTCGCCGACGCGACCCGGCGCGACATCGTGCGCCGCACGCTCGTCGCCGAGCAGTCGGTCACGCAGCTCGCGGCGGCCTACGCGATGTCGTTCGCCGCCGTGTCGAAGCACATCGCCGTGCTGGCCGAGGCGCGGCTCATCAGCAAGCGCGCGGAGGGAAGGGTACGACTCGTGCGTGCCGACCCCGCCGCCCTCGCCCGGGCGCAAGAGCTGCTGCGCTCCTACGAAGACCTCTGGCGCGGCCGGATCGATCGGCTCGACGCGCTGCTGGCCGAACCTGCGCCGGGCCCGGCGCCCGCCGAAGCCGCGCCCGCCCCCGCACCGAGAGCCGCCGCCCCGCCCCGTCCCGACGACGCCGGGTCCCCGGCATCCGTCCCGCCCCCCGCACCCACTCAGAGCTGAACCGACGAAGGAGTCCCCCATGCCCGTCACATCCGTCGAGAGCGACGCCGAAGCCCTCACCATGACCCTGATTGCCGACTTCCCCGTCGGCCCCGAGCGACTCTGGGCGGTGTTCACCGACCCGTGTCAGCTCGAGCGCTTCTGGGGTCCTCCGGGCTGGCCGGCCACGTTCACCGCGTTCGACTTCCGCGTCGGCGGGCGGGCGACGTATTACATGACCTCCCCGCAAGGGCAGCGCGCCGGCGGCGCGTGGGAGTTCACCGCGATCGACGAGCCGCGCGGATACGAGGTCATCGACTCCTTCGCCGACGAGAAAGGCGAGCCGATCGAGGGGATGCCATCGATGCGCATGGTCTTCTCGTTCGAGGCCACGCCCGAGGGGTCTCGTCTGACCAACGTCAGTCACTTCGCCTCGACCGAGGCCCTCGAGCAGGTCGTGGCCATGGGCGCCGTCGAGGGCTCCACCCTCGCGATGAACCAGCTCGACGCCGTGCTGCAGGGCCTCCGGGAGTTCGCGCAGGGCAGGGGCACGCAGCTCGAGGTGCTCGACGACCAGCACGTGCGCATCACGCGGCTCATCGACGGTCCCCGCGAGCTGGTCTGGCGCGCGCACACCGAACCCGACCTCATGCGGCAGTGGATGCTCGGCCCCGACGGGTGGCGCATGTCGGTGAGCGAGGTCGGCGGCGCGTACCGCATCGCGTGGGAGCCCGAGCCGGGCACCGAGGGCGAGGGCTTCGGCTTCGACGGTGAGACGCTGCTGATCGACGAGCCGCGCCGCATCGTGCAGACCGAGCACATGACCGGCACCGACTACCCCGCGACGACGAACGACCTCTCGTTCTACGAGGAGGACGGCGCGACCCTGGTCACCCTCGTCATCGAGTATCCGGATGCCGCCACCCGCGACGCCGTGCTCGCCACGGGCATGGTCGAGGGCATGGAGCAGAGCTTCAAGCGGATGGAGCGCGTCGTTCTCGCGTGAGCGAGGGGATGCCGCGGCGTCGGGCCGCGGCATCCCCTCGTTCCGACTCAGCTGCGGATGTAGCCGTTCGGGTTCAGCACGTACTTTCGCGGAGCGCCCTTGTCGAAGTCGGCGTACCCCTGCGGGGCGTCGTCGAGGCTGATCGGTGTGGCGTTCACGGCCTTGGCGATCTGCACCTTGTCGTGCAGGATCGCCATCATCAACTGCCGGTTGTACTTCATCACCGGGCACTGACCGGTCGTGAACGACAGCGACTTCGCCCACCCGAGACCGAGCCGCAGCGAAAGCGAGCCGATCTTCGCCGCCTCGTCCACGCCGCCCGGGTCGCCGGTCACATACAGACCCGGGATGCCGACGGCCCCGCCCGCCGCGGTCACGTCGAACAGCGAGTTGAGCACCGTCGCGGGAGCCTCGTGGCCGGCGTCGGCTCCATGGCCACGTGCCTCGAAGCCGACCGCGTCGACGGCGGCATCCACTTCGGGCGTCCCCAGGATCTGCTCGATCTGATCGCGCGGGTCGCCCTTCGACACGTCGACGCTCTCGAAGCCGATCGCCCGTACCTGCGCGAGACGCTCGGGGTTGAGGTCGCCGACCAGCACCGCGGCGGCACCGAGCAGTTGGGCGCCGACGGCCGCGGCGATGCCGACCGGACCTGCGCCGGCGATGTAAACGGTCGATCCGGGGCGGACGCCGGCGGTGTAGGCGCCGTGGAAGCCCGTCGGGAAGATGTCGGACAGCATCGTCAGATCGAGGATCTTCTCCAGCGCCTGCTCGCGGTCGGGGAAGACCAGCAGGTTCCAGTCGGCGTACGGCACGAGCACGTACTCGGCCTGACCGCCCACCCATCCACCCATGTCGACGTAGCCGTAGGCGCTGCCGGGGCGGTCGGGGTTCACGTTGAGGCAGATGCCCGTCTTGCCCTCCTTGCAATTGCGACACCGGCCGCAGGCGATGTTGAACGGCACCGACACGATGTCGCCGACCTTGACGAACTCGACGTCGGGTCCGACCTCGACGACCTCGCCCGTGATCTCGTGACCGAGCACGAGTCCCGCCGGGGCGGTCGTGCGACCGCGGACCATGTGCTGGTCCGAGCCGCAGATGTTGGTCGAGACCGTGCGCAGGATCGCGCCATGCGGCACCTTGCGGCCCACGTTGGCGGGATTGACCCCCGGGCCGTCTTTGAGTTCGAACTCGGGGTACGGAGTGTCGATGACCTCGACCACTCCGGGTTCTTTGTACGCCACTGCCTTGTTGCCGGACATCGTCGTCCTTCCCGGCCGGGCCTGCCGGCCTGATCGTGTCGTGCGGACGGGGTCGACGGACCCCTCCGGCATGGCGACCGATCTCGCGATCACGACGCCGTGACGGATACCCCAAACAAACCCGTCGCAACGCGTCCCGTCAATGCGTGTCGCGGCTGTCGACGCAGTTGAGAATGGATCTCGTCAGCGTCGCCGTGCAGCGGCTTCAGGACGACGGCGCTGCGCGGCGCACGAGCTCGCGGATGCGCTGCTCGACCTCGGGGGTCACCTCGAGCACCGCGAACGACACCGGCCACATCGGTCCGTCGTCGAGCTGCGCCGTCTCGTCGAAGCTCACCGTTCCGTACCGCGTCTTGAACTTCGAGGCCGGCTGGTAGAACACCACGACCTTGCCGTCTTTGGCGTACGCCGGGAAGCCGTAGAACGTCTTCGGGTTCAGGTGCGCGGCCTCTTCGAGCACGATCACGTGCACGCGCTCCGCGATCGCCCGGTCGGTGCCCTCGAGCTTCTCGATCGCCTCGAGGCAGGCCTCATTCTCCTTCTGCAGCTTGGCCAGGCCTTTCAGGCCCTTCATGGCCTTGAGCTCCTCGGCCCGCTGCTTCATCGCCGCGCGCTCTTCGTCACTGAATCCGGTGGCCATGGCATCCGTCCTCTCGGGGTCTCACGGCAGGCTAGCGTGCCGTGTCGTCCGTGCTGCGCGGGGTGGGGGCTGCGTATCTTCCGCGATGCGCGCAAGCTCAGTCGGGTGGGGTGGATGCCGGCGGAGGTTGCGCGCATCGCTGAGGTTGTGCGCGGCGGCGGCGCGCGGCCGGAACGCCCAGGCCCCAGCAGCTCAGGCCTGCCGCAGCCCTTCCTCGAGCGCGACCCACGCGAGCATCGCGCACTTCACGCGCGCGGTGTACTTCGAGACGCCCGAGAGCGCGGCGGCGTCGGCGAAGGTCTCCTCGTCGAGCGGGATCTTGCCGCGCGAGCGCAGCGCCTCGCGGAACTGCGCGATCAACGCCTCGACGTCGGCGCGCGGCATCCCGTCGTCTCCGCCGTCCTCCCGCAGCAGGGCGACGAGCATCGACGCCGACGACTGCGAGATCGAGCAGCCCGCGCCCTCCCAGGTGACGGATGCCACGCGGTCGCCGTCGACGTCCACGCGCAGCGTGATCTCGTCGCCGCAGATCGGGTTGCGCTGATGCACGGTGGCGCTGTGCGCTCCGGGCTCGGCGAGGCCGAAGCCGCGGGGGTTCTTCGCGTGGTCGAGGATGAGCTCCTGGTACAGCGACTCGAGACCGCTCATGCGCTCACCCCGAAGAAGCCGCGCACGCCCGAGACGGCATCGAGGAAGGTGTCGACCTCGGCCGCGGTCGTGTGGATCGCGGCGCTCGCGCGGACGGATGCCGTGATCCCGAAGCGGCGGTGCAGCGGCTGCGCACAGTGGTGCCCGACGCGCACCGCGACGCCGCGGCTGTCGAGGAACTGCCCCACGTCGTGGGCGTGGACCCCCTCGACGACGAAGGCCTGCAGGGCGACGCGCTCGGCGGCATCCGTGTCTCCGAGCAGGCGGATGCCGGGGATTGACCGCAGCCCCTCGCGCATCCGCTTCTCGAGCTCTGCTTCGTGCGCGTGCGCGGCGACCAGGTCGTGCCCGCCGAGCCACCGGACCGCGGCGGCAAGGCCCACGGCCTGCGACACCGGCTGCGTGCCGGCCTCGAAGCGCTGCGGCGCCGGCAAGTACTCGGCCTCGTCGAGCGTGACGGTCGTGATCATCGAGCCGCCGGTGGTGAACGGCGGCAGCGCGTCGAGCACCTCGTCGCGGCCCCAGAGGGCGCCGATGCCGTAGGGGCCGTAGACCTTGTGCCCCGAGAACACGGCGAGGTCGACACCGGATGCCGGGAGGTCGAGCGTCAGGTGCGGTGCCGACTGGCACGCGTCGAGCACCGTCAGAGCGCCCACCGACCGCGCGAGCGCGACCAGGTCGGCGACGGGGTTCACGATGCCGAGCACGTTCGAGACATGCGGGAAGGCGAGGACTCTCGTGCGCTCGCCGACGAGGTCGGCCGCGGCGGCCATGTCGAGCGTGCCGTCGTCGTGCACGGGGACGTGCCGCAAGCGCGCGCCCGTGCGCCGGGCGAGCTCCTGCCACGGGATGAGGTTGGCGTGATGCTCCGCCTCGGTCACGACGATCTCGTCACCCTCGCCGAGGCGCCCCGCGTAGCCGAGAGACCCCGCGACGAGGTTGAGGCCACTGGTCGCGCCCGAGGTCCAGACGAGCTGCTCGGGCTCGGCGCCGACGAACTCCGCGACCGTGACGCGCGCGTCCTCGAACAGCTCGGTCGCCTCGGCGGCGAGCGTGTGGGCGCCGCGGTGCACGGCGGAGTTCGCCCGCTCGAGGAACTCGCGTTCGGCATCGAGCACGGCGCGCGGCTTCTGGCTGGTCGCGCCGGAGTCGAGGTAGACGAGCGGGTGGCCGTCGATCTCGGTGTCGAGGATGGGGAAGTCGGCGCGCACGGCGGCGGTGTCGAAGGCGACGTCGGAGGGGAGTGTCACCCCTCCAGGCTACGGCGTGGCGGCGGGGCGGGGCTCGGTGGCGGGCCTGAGCGGGACCGGGCGCGTGCGGAGTGGCGGCCGGGCGGGGAGGAGCGGACCGGGCGGGCACGGAGGAGCGGACTGGGCGGGCCGAACTCCTGAGAAAACGGACGCCGGGGACCCGATACCGTGGGTTTTGGCCCCGTGGGGCGCACATCTCAGGAGTTCGGCCCGCCCGGCGGGGTGCCCGGACCGGCCGTGGCGCAGGGAACCGTACGGATCGCCCCGCGCGCCGTATGGAAGTCGTGAGAGTCCTCCGCCGCGCCGGACAAGCGGCGTAGACCGGATGCCATGACCCTCACCGCTCTGCTTCCGACCCTCCGCTCGAGCATCCCGGCGCCCTTCGACGCCGCGGCATGGCCGGCGGGTGCGGCGCCGACGCTCGACGACGTCACCGTTCGGTCGATGTCGGTCGGCCGCTACGCCGACATCTGCGGCACGCCGTGCGTGTGCACGGGGCCGGCGGTGATTCCGGCGTCGGGAGGCGTGGCATCCGCGACTTCGTCGACCACCGTGGTGGTGGCGACGGTTCGGGATGCCACGGGCATCACCGTGCAACTCGATGCCGGTGTGGCGGATCTCGACGTCACCTGGAGCGAGGCGCGGCTGATCGGCCGCATTTCCCGCGCGTACGACAAGCCCTTCGCGGTGATCGACGCGCATGGTTCGGGCGCGTGCGGAACTGCCGTGCTCCCGAGCGACCTGCACGCGGGCGACCGCGTCGCCTTCCCCTGCCCCGGATGCCACACCGTGGGCGAGGTGCGCTGATGTCGGTGCGGGCGATCGTCTACGCCTGCCGCTGCGCGCGCGTGCAGGCGGAGTTCGAGGCCTGCGAGGCGGAGGACGAGCCCACGCCGCTGTGACGGGCCCGACAGGTCGTCGACTTCGGCCAAGTGCGCGCGGGTGCGGGGGTTCCGTGTACGTGTGACCGAAGTCATCGGCGCGGGCATGGGGTGGAGGTGTCGAGGCTGCCTCCACGCCCAACGACGGGCCGTCGACTTCCGCCGTTTGTACGCGCGTGCGGAGATCTCGCGTGCGTAAGGCCGAAGTCAACGAAGCGCGGGAGCGCGCGGGCCGGCCGTCACACGACCAGGCGATACCCCATCCCCTGCTCCGTGAGCAGGTGCACCGGGGCCGACGGGTCGGCTTCGAGCTTCTTGCGCAGCTGCGACATGTAGAGCCGCAGGTACCCGCTGTCGGTGACCTGTTCGCTGGCCCAGATCTCCTTCAGCAGCGTCTGCCGCGTCACCAGCGTTCCGGGGTTGCGGGCGAGGAACTCCAGCATCCGCCACTCGGTCGGGGTGAGGTGCACACGGCTGCCGCCGCGCAGCACGGCCTTGGCGGCCAGGTCGACCTCGACGTCGCCGAAGCGCACCACCGCGTCGCCCGAGGCGGGCACGGACCGCCGCGCGTGCACCCGCAGGCGCGCGAGCAGCTCGTCGATCTGGAACGGCTTGGTGACATAGTCGTCGGCGCCGGCATCCAGCGCGTCGACCTTGTCGCCGGAGCCGGTGCGGCCCGAGACGACGATGATCGGCACGTTCGTCCAGCCGCGCAGCGCCTGGATCACCTGCACGCCGTCGAGGTGCGGCATCCCGAGATCCAGCAGCACGATGTCGGGGTGCGCCTGCGCGGCGAGCGTGATGGCCGCCGCGCCATCGGCCGCGGCGACGACGTCGTAGCCGTGCGCGACGAGCGTGATGCGCAGCGCCCGGACCAGTTGCGGGTCGTCGTCGGCGATCAGGATCTTCACGGGGCGTCCTCTCGGATGACGGATGCCGAGCTCCCGGCGTTCGGCTCGGGGGTACGGGCGGCGGGGGAAACGTCGGACGCGACCGGCAGCGCCACCACCATCGTGAGGCCGCCGCCGGGGGTGTCCTCGGGGGTGAGCGTTCCGCCCATGCCCTCGGCGAACCCGCGCGACAGCGCGAGCCCCAGTCCGAGCCCCGTGGTGTTGTCGGTGTCGCCGAGGCGCTGGAAGGGCGAGAACATGTCGGCGCGTCGCTCGACGGCGACGCCGGGGCCGTGGTCGATCACGCGGATCTCGGCTCGTCCGCCCAGGCGGCTCGTCGCCACCCGGAGGCGCCGGCCGTCGGGCGTGTACCGCTCCGCGTTGGCCAGGACGTTCACGAGCACCCGCTGCAGCAGCACGGGGTCGGCCTGCAGCGGCGGGAGGTCGGGGTCGAGAGCGAGCTCGACGGCATCCGGGCCCAGACCCAGCTCGTCGAGCGCGGCGAGGACCACACCCGCTGCGTCGACCGCCGTCAGCGACACCGCGAGCACCCCGGCCTGCACGCGGCTGACGTCGAGCAGGTCGGTGACGAGCACCGACAGGGTCGCGAGGCTCTCGTCGGCCGTCTCGAGCAGCTCGCGCCGGTCGTCGTCTGAGAGGTGGTCGCCGGCGGCCCGCAGGCCCCCGAGGGCGGCGACGGCGGATGCCAAGGGCCGGCGCAGATCGTGGCTCACCGCCGAGAGCAGGGCGCTGCGCACCTGGTCGGTCTCGGCCAGGGCACCGGCCTCGGCGGCGGTCTCGGCGAGGTCGGCGCGTTCGAGGGCGGCGGCGAGCTGCGCGACGACGACGTCGAGGAGGCGGCGGCCGCCGGCATCCAGGTCTCCGCCGTGCAGCTCGAGGGTGGCGCGTCCGTCGCCCAGCGTCACGTCGGTGCGCCGGTCGTCGCGGACCGGTTCGCCGTCGGTGGCGAGCAGGCGCCCGTCCGCCGCGACCAGCCGCACGCCGGCCAGCCCGAACGCCTCGCGCGCGCGGCTCACGAGAGCGGGCACGGCGCTCTCGCCGCGCAGCACGTTGCCGGCCACGGTGGCCAGCAGCTCGGCCTCGGCGGCTGCGCGCCGGGCGGCGCGGGCGCGGCGCGCGGCCTGGTCGACCACGAGGCTCACGAGCATCGCGATGACGACGTACAGCACGAGCGCGATCGCGTGCACGGGATCGCTGATGGTGACCGTGTAGAGCGGGGCGATGAAGAGGAAGTCGAGGGTCACGCCCGACAGCACCGCCGCGAAGACGGCTGGCCAGATCCCCCCGATCAACGCGACGATCACGACGAGCAGCTGGTAGGCCAGGACGTCGGTGGTGATGGAGTCGTCGGAGCCGGTGGCCAGCAGGAGCAGCGAGATGAGCGGGCCGCCCACGAGCGCCGTGACGAAGCCGAGGATGCGCCGCTTGGCGCTCAGCGCGGGCCCGGTCAGGCGGGGGAGGGCGAACCGGCCGCCGGCGCGGGCGTGGTTGACGATGTGCACGTCGATGTCGCCGGAGGCGCGAATGACGGTGTTGCCGATGCCCGGACCGGTCAGGGCCGCGGCGAGGCGGCCCCGCCGGCTCACGCCGATGACGAGCTGCGAGGCGTTGACCGAGCGCGCGAAGTCGACGAGTGCGGTCGCGACGTCGTCGCCCACGACCTGGTGATAGGTGCCGCCGAGCTGCTCCACGAGGGCGCGCTGCTCGTCGAGAGTGCCCGGGGCGCTCGTGCGCAGCCCGTCCTGCGTCGACACGTGCACCGCGAGCAGCTCGCCTCCGGCGGAGCGTGCGGCGATGCGGGCGCCGCGGCGCAGCAGCGTCTCGCCCTCGGGACCGCCGGTCAGCGCCACGACCACGCGCTCGCGCGCCTGCCACGACCCCTCGATTCCCTGCTCGGTGCGGTAGCGCTGCAGGGCGGAGTCGACCTCGTCGGCCAGCCACAGCAGGGCGAGCTCGCGCAGCGCCGTGAGGTTGCCGAGGCGGAAGTAGTTCGACAGGGCCGCGTCGATGCGTTCGGCCGGGTACACCGAGCCCGCCGCCAAGCGGTCGCGGAGGGACTGCGGGGCGAGGTCGACGACCTCGATCTGATCGGCGGCGCGGACGACGGCATCCGGGACCGTCTCGCGCTGCACGACGCCGGTGATCTTCTCGACGACGTCGTTGAGCGAAGCGATGTGCTGCACGTTGACGGTCGTGATGACGTCGATCCCGGCGGCGAGGATCTCCTCGACGTCCTGCCAGCGTTTGTCGTGGCGCGACCCCGGGGCGTTGGTGTGCGCGAGCTCGTCGACGAGGGCGATGCGCGGATGCCGCGACAGCACGGCATCCAGATCCATCTCGTCGAGGGCGACGCCGCGGTGAGCGACGGACCGGCGCGGGACGACCTCGAGTCCCTCCGCCTGCGCGGCCGTGGCGGCGCGGCCGTGCGTCTCGACGACCGCGATGACGACGTCGTGCCCCTCGGCCTGCAGCCGGCGGCCCTCCTCGAGCATCTCGTACGTCTTGCCGACGCCGGGGGCCATGCCGAGGAGCACGCGCAGGTGCCCGCGTCTCATGACGCGCCTCCGCGCGCATGGCTCCGCCGCCGCGCGGAGAATGCGACGGCGGCGGAGGACGCGACGACGGTCATGTCAGCGATTCTCGTCGCTCACAGCGCATCGAGCGCGCGATTGAGCTCGAACACGTTGACGCGCGGGTCGCCGAGGTAGCCCAGATCGCGGGGGAGCGTGTGCGCGGCGACCAGCTCCGACACCTCGGACACCGGGATGCCACGGGACTCGGCGACGCGCGCGACCTGGCGTTCGGCGCTCGCGACGGAGATGTCGGGGTCGAGGCCCGAGCCCGAGGCGGTGACGGCGTCGGCGGGGATCGCGCCCGCACCGTTCAGGGTCTCGAAGGCCGCCTGTCGGTCTTGGATCGAGGCGATCAGGTCGGCGTTCTCGGGCCCCAGGTTCGAGCCGGTCGAGGCGGCGGAGTCGTAGTCGGCGGCGGAGGGCCGCGACTGGAAGTATCGCGGGAGCGCTTGGCCGTCGGCATCCTGGAACGACTGCCCGATCAGGGTCGAGCCGACCACGGCGCCGTCGGCGGAGCGCACGAGCGACCCGTTCGCTTGGAACGGCAGGGCGACCTGCCCGATCGCCGTGATGAGCAGCATGTAGCCGACGCCGAGCAGGGCGGTGAGAACGAGCATCGCGCGGACGGCGACGCCGGCGGTACGCAGGGTGGTGCGCATGACGGGGCCTTTCAGAAGCCGGGGAGCAGGCTCACGACGAGGTCGATGAGCTTGATGCCGATGAA